>LNAP01005818.1_pt1 | contig 35014 bp, 27 predicted proteins | sample 602601 | NCBI WGS metagenome assembly LNAP01 (sample SAMN02440304, study PRJNA202911) | soil metagenome | biome: Subtropical and temperate rainforests or woodlands; isolation source: soil samples (1 kg each in a 20% v/v slurry with milli Q water) were... ... | reverse complement strand
TAAGTACAATTCAATGCGAAACGATAATCCTCGCGCGACTGTCCTTGAACACCGGTCAGCAAGATATCCCCCACCAAGGCTGCATTATGTTTCATATCATCCGTTATCACAGTCATATCCATATCCATTAACGCCATAAAGGCGACTATCCATCTAACTTGAAAAGTAGTTATTCGAAAACAAATCAAGCATGCCTTACAGCAAATTTTAAACTTGACCCAAAAACAAAAATAACAAAACCAACCCAACACCAAACAAGTTTTCAACCACATAAGTTTTCAAAAAAACGCCGCCTGCTCCGGCAATGGAGCAGCGCCAGATAACAGAAGCCGCGTTATCATGCCGCCCTTGAACATGAACCCTGGATTAAGGAACGGCATGGCACCCTGGCTAACGGTTGTGGGAATCGGTGAAGACGGCTTCAAGGGCCTGGGCAAGAATGCCCGGCGCGCCCTGTTGGGCGCCTCGCGAATCTTCGGCGGCCAGCGGCAACTGAATTTGTTGCCAGCGTGCATTCGTGGCGAGCGGCAGTTGTGGCCCAGTCCGTTTTCCCTTGACCCCGTTCTGGCGCTGCGTGGCGAACCGGTCTGCGTGCTGGCCAGCGGTGATCCGATGTTCTTCGGCGTCGGCGCCAGCCTGGCCCGGCAAGTGCCTGACGCTGAAATGCTGATCCAGCCCGCGCCCTCCTCCTGTTCACTCGCGGCGGCGCGAATGGGCTGGCCCTTGCAGGAGGTGGTGACGCTTTCGGTGGTAGCCCGGCCCCTCGCCGCACTGAACGCGCAGTTGTTCAGCGGCGTGCGTTTGCTGGTGCTGAGCAACGATGGCCAAAGCCCGGCCGCCGTTGCGGCATTGTTGCGTGAACGCGGTTTCGGTCCGAGCCGTCTCAGCGTGCTGGAACATTTGGGCGGCGCAAACGAACGGCGCATCGATGGGGTGGCCAATGACTGGAACGATCCAGCGGTCGCCGATCTGAACCTGATCGCCATCGAATGCATCGCCGCGCCGGACACCCCGCGGCTCTCACGACTGGCCGGCCTACCAGACTCGGCCTTCCAGCACGACGGTCAACTGACCAAACGCGACGTCCGCGCGATCACCCTTGCGCGCCTGGCCCCGGTACCCGGCGAACTGCTGTGGGATGTCGGCGCCGGCAGCGGCTCGATCGGCATCGAATGGATGCGCGCCCACCCCAGTTGCCGCACGCTGGCCATCGAAGCCGATGAAGGTCGGCAGCTGTTGATCGAACACAATCGCGATGCCCTCGGCGTGCCCGGTCTGCAATTGATTCGCGGCAGTGCGCCGCAGGCCCTGGCCGGGCTCGAACTCCCGGATGCGATTTTTATCGGTGGCGGGGTCACCCGTGAAGGTGTGCTCGACACCTGCTGGGCGCAACTCAAACCCGGTGGCCGATTGATCGCCAACGCCGTCACGTTGCAAAGCGAAGTCACCCTGATGACCTGGCGCGAACGCCACGGCGGCGAGCTGACCCGCATTCACGTTGCCCAGGCCCAGCCGCTGGGGGAGTTCGACACCTGGCGTCAGGCGCTGCCGATTACCTTGCTGGACGTGACGAAGCCCCTCGATGCGTGACGAAACCGCCGAACAACCCGCCCCGCTGCGCAGCGGCCTGACCACGGGCAGTTGCGCCACCGCGACCAGTCTGGCAGCGGCCCGTTTGTTATTGGGCGGGATGAGCGCTGACGCCGTGGAGATCGTGCTGCCCAAGGGCAAGCAGGTGCGGATGCGCCTGGAATTCTGCCGCCTGATCGACGACGGCGCCGAAGCCGGGACGATCAAGGATGCCGGGGATGACCCCGACGTGACCCATGGCGCGTTGCTGTATTCCCAGGTGCGACTGCGCGACGAGCCGGGTATCCGTTTCAGCGCCGGGCGTGGCGTCGGCACGGTCACCCGGCCGGGGCTGGTGCTGGGCGTCGGCGAGCCGGCAATCAACCCGGTGCCGCGCAAAATGATCACCGAGCACCTGACGTTGTTGGCCGAAGAACTCGGCTATGGCGGCGGTTTCGAGGTCACGGTCAGCGTCGAGGACGGCGAGGCGCTGGCCTTGAAAACCATGAACCCACGACTGGGCATTCTGGGCGGGTTGTCGATCCTCGGCACCAGCGGCATCGTCCGGCCGTTTTCCTGTGCGGCTTACATCGCCTCGATCCACCAAGGTATCGATGTGGCCAAAACCAACGGTTACCTGCACATCGCCGCCTGTACCGGCAACGCCAGCGAGGACACCATGCGCCGCGTCTACGACCTGCCGGAAATCGCCCTGATCGAAATGGGCGACTTCGTCGGCGCCGTGCTCAAACACTTGCGCAAAGTGCCGGTGGATAAACTCAGCCTGTGCGGCGGCTTCGGCAAGATCAGCAAACTGGCGGCCGGGCACATGGATTTGCACAGCCGGCATTCCAGCATCGACCTGCCGCAACTGGCCGAATGGGCCGCCACAATGGGCGCCGACAAGGCGCTGCAGCAAGGCATTCGCGACGCCAATACCAGCCAGCAAGCCTTGGCGATGGCCAGCGCGGCGGGCATCGCCCTTGGAGATGCGGTGTGTCAGCACGCGTTGGACTTCGCCCGCAGCGTGGTGCCGGCGCAGGTTCAGGTTGAAGTCTTTGCCATCGATCGCCAGGGCGGAATTGTCGGCCATGCAGGTGCTTTTCAATGAAGCGTATTTTGCTGCTGGGCGGCGTGACCGAAGCCTTGGCCATCGCCCGCACGCTGGGGCCGGAACACATCTATAGCCTGGCCGGTGTCGGTCGCGTGCCGACGGACCTGACCTGCCAGGTGCGCGTTGGCGGCTACGGCGGTGCCGAAGGCCTGGCGCAGTTCATTCGCGATGAAGGGATCGATCTGCTGCTGGACGCGACCCACCCCTACGCTGCACAAATCAGCCACAACGCCAAGGCCGCCGCGCAGCTGAGCGGCATTGCATGCTGGGCGTTACGCCGTCCTGCCTGGCAGCCACAGGCCGGGGATGACTGGCGCGACGTCAAAGATTGGGTCGAACTGATCGAAGCCCTGAAACCCTTCCGCCGACCGCTGTTCACCCTCGGCCGCGAACCGTTGCAGCACCTGCACGAAATTCCGCCGGAGCAATTCTGGACCTTGCGCGCACTGGACGCTTACCCGGGCAACGAACGCTGCGAAGTCATCGGCGCGCGCGGGCCGTTTCTGATCGAGGATGAACGGGAGCTGTTTGAACGTCGGCAGATTGATGTGCTGATCAGCAAGAACAGCGGCAGCACCGCGACCGAACCGAAACTGGAAGTGGCGCGGGAGCGTGGGGTGCCGGTGATTGTGTTGCAGCGGCCGGTGTTGCCGGGGGTGGATCGGGAGTTTGGATCGGTGAGTGAGTTGTTTGCTGCACTGGCGGAATGCAATCTGCCGGACGCCTAAGTAATTGTGGCGAGGGAGCTTACTCCCGTTGGGCCGGTCCGCGTTCGGGCGAAGCGGCCTTAATCCCCCCCCAAAAAAAAGGGGACAGCTGCGCAGTCCAACGGGAGCAAGCTCCCTCGCCACAGGGTTGTATGCCGACCGCAATTCATCCGGCATTTCGAATCATAGCCGCTACACTCTTTTGAACGTGCACTGCGACACCACACCGCACGCCGCTTTTTTACTTATCGGCCCTGATCAGGCTAAATAGCCGCGACTGATCGCCCACCCAACGGATTTTGTCCCATGTCCCGACAACGGCTAGCAATTGCCTGGATCGCCTGCTTCGCAGTGCTGTTCAACATGCTCGCCATGCCGATGACCGGAGCCATGGCGCAGTCGGCGAAATCACCCGCCGAGCAATTGTTGTGGGGCAGTTTCTGTACGTCCAGCGGCACGAAGATGGTGGCGATTTCCCTGGGCGACCTTGATCAAAAAGCCCCGCAGAACGACGACCATTCCAACATGCAGCATTGCTGGTGCTGTTCCGGTTCCGCGCCGTTGGTGGCGTTGCCGGGGCATGCGCCACAACTGTATTTCGCTCGTTTCGAAGCCAATCGAAGCGTGCCTGCCACCGCTCTCGACACCCCCACCCCGCGCCAGCAATGGCCGAGCCTCAACCCCCGCGCGTCCCCTCTGGTGTGATTCCTTCTCGCAATTGAACTGCGTCTTGAATCGCTCTGGAGAACTGCCATGTTGAACAAACTCATCGTTCTGGCTGCGTTGCTGCTGCCTGCCTGCTTTGCCAATGCCCACGAATACAAGGTCGGCGAACTGCAGATCGCTCACCCGTGGTCCCAGGAGTTGCCGCCCAACGCGCCAACCGTAGCGGCCTATTTTGTTATTCAGAACACCGGAAAAGCCGCCGACCGCCTGCTCAGCGTCGACTCGCCGATTGCCGGTGAAGCGCAATTGCATGAGCACATCATGCAAAACGACCTGATGAAAATGCAGCAAGTGCCGAGCGTCGAGATTCCTGCCGGTGGCAACGTCACGTTTGCGCCAATGGCCTATCACGTGATGCTGGTGAATCTGAAAGACCGCAGCCTGCTGAGCGACGGCAAGCGTTTCCCGCTGACCCTGCACTTCGAAAAATCCGGTGACGTGACGGTCGAAGTCGCGGTGCAGAAGAAGCCACCAGAAGTCATGCAGATGCACACCCACGCCCAGTAAATCACTGAGCTGAACACACCCATGCGCCCGCTTAGCGCCAGGTCATCCGCACACCGTCGTCAGTCGTCAAGCCTGACGCACGGCAGCTGGATCAGCCTGTTCGCCATGCTGATGATCTTTATCGGCCCGCTGATTTCTCAGTCGATGCCGATGGATCAACGCGCCTCGTCGATGTCGATGAGCATGTCGATGGACATGAGCATGGACATGTCGGCCATGGAGCACGCCAACCACGGCGCGCAACCCGCCGCCGAGCACTGCCCGCCCAAAACCTCGCACCACGCGCTCTGGGAAAAATGCGGCTATTGCAGCCTGCTGTTCAATTGCCCGGCGCTGACCGGCGGCCAGACCTTCGTCGCGTTCGACACACCAACAGCCACCACCTTCACCACTCCCTCCCCTCGCCTGGGCCATGCCCAGTACACCGTCTTCCCCGGCGCCCGAACCCGCGCCCCACCCATCGTCGCGTAAACACGCACCTCTGATTTCACACGGTTTTGCAGACAGCCACAGGCTGTCCGCCGTGTCGTTTACGACTGCTCGATGGAAATTGTCATGTCCAGGTTTGCTGCTGACACACGCTTGAGCCCTGCCCAAGCTTCTTTTGCCCCGAACGAATCGAGTATTCGTTTCAGGCACGCCACCGCCGTCCTTTGCAGCGCATTGCTGACATCCACGGTGCTGGCCAACGAACACGCGGGCCACGGTGAAGAACTGAGCCCGACGGTGATCACCGCCATTGCGCCGAGTTCGCCGCTGACCATCGTCACCAACCCCAAGGACCCGCGCCAACCCGTTCCGGCCAGCGACGGTGGCGACTACCTGAAAACCATCCCCGGCTTCGCCCTGGTACGCAACGGCGGCACCAACGGTGATCCGGTGCTGCGCGGCATGTTCGGTTCGCGACTGAACATCCTCACCAACGGCGGCCAATTGCTCGGCGCCTGCCCCGGCCGGATGGACGCGCCCACCTCCTACATCTCGCCGGAAACCTACGACAAACTCACCGTCATCAAAGGTCCGCAAACCGTACTGTGGGGACCGGGCGCATCGGCGGGCACGATCTTGTTCGAGCGTGAACCGGAAAGCTTCGGCGAACTCGGTACCCGCGTGAACGCCAGCGTGTTGGCCGGCTCCAACGGCCGTTTTGACAAAGTGGTGGACGCCGCTGCCGGCGGGCCGCTGGGCTACGTGCGCGTGATCGGCAACACCGCGCACGCCGACGACTACAAGGACGGCAACAACGACACCGTGCCGTCGCGCTACGACAAGTGGAACGGCGATGTGGCGCTCGGCTGGACGCCGGACGCCGACACGCTGCTGGAGCTGACCGCCGGCAAGGGCGATGGTGAAGCGCGTTACGCCGGGCGCGGCATGGACGGCTCGCAGTTCAAGCGTGAAAGCCTGGGCCTGCGGTTCGAAAAATCGAACATCGGCGAGGTGCTGGACAAGGTCGAAGCGCAGATCTACTACAACTACGCCGACCACGTGATGGACAACTACACGCTGCGCACGCCATCGGGCACCGGGATGATGGCCGGCCCAATGGCTTCCAACGTCGACCGCCGCACCCTCGGCGCGCGGATCAAGGCGACTTGGCGCTGGGCCGATGTGCAGTTGATCAGCGGCATCGATGCGCAGACCAACGAGCATCGCCAACGCGGCAGCATGGGCGTCGATACCTACAAGGACCTGCCGTATACCAAGGACGCCGACTTCCATAACTATGGCGTGTTCAGCGAACTGACCTGGTACGCCGCCGACCGTGACCGGTTGATTACTGGTGCACGCCTGGACCGTGCATCGGCCAAGGATTACCGGCAGACCACCGGTTCCGGGATGATGACTCGCCCCAACCCGACCGCCGACGAAACCCGCGCCGACACATTGCCAAGCGGCTTCCTGCGCTACGAGCATGACCTCGCCGACAGCCCGACCACCCTCTACGCCGGCCTCGGTCACACCCAGCGTTTCCCCGATTACTGGGAACTGTTTTCGCCCAAGTCCGGCCCCGCCGGATCGGTGAATGCCTTCGATTCGATCAAGCCTGAAAAAACCACCCAGCTCGATTTCGGCCTGCAATGACCTCGAAGCCTGGGCCTCGGGTTATGTCGGCCAGGTGCGCGATTACATCTTGTTCAACTACACCCCGACCATGATGGGCACCACCTCCCAGGCGCAGAACATCGACGCGCGAATCATGGGCGGCGAACTCGGCGCGGCCTACCAGCTGACCAGCAACTGGAAAGCCGACGCGACCCTGGCCTACGCCTGGGGCAAGAACAGCAGCGATGGCAACGCATTGCCGCAAATGCCGCCGCTGGACGCGCGTTTCGGCCTGACCTACAGCGAAGACAACTGGAGTGCCGGTGCCCTGTGGCGAGTGGTCGCGGCGCAAAACCGCATCGACCAGAACAAGGGCAACGTGGTCGGCAAGGACTTCGACAAGACCTCCGGTTTTGGCGTGTTCTCGCTCAATGGCGCCTACCGTATCAACAAAAACTGGAAGGTCAGCAGTGGCGTCGACAACCTGTTCGGCAAGGCTTACGCCGAGCATTTGAACCTGGCCGGCAACGCCGGTTTTGGCTATCCGGCCAATGACCCGCAGGCCATCAAAGAACCGGGGCGAACGCTCTGGACCAAGGTGGACATGAGCTTCTAAGAGTATCGCGGGCAAGCCCGCTCCCACATGGACAGTGGAGAACCTGTGGGAGCGAGCCTGCTCGCGATCGGTTGCGCAGCAACCGCAAAACAAACAACTAAAAGAACCATGCCAAAGCGGAGCACACGTGATGAAACAGCCCAAAGTAAATTTCTACAACCTGGCCTGGCGCTGGCATTTCTATGCCGGTCTGTTCGTCGCGCCATTCATGGTGATGCTGGCCTTGACCGGCGTCATCTACCTGTTCAAGCCGCAACTCGATCCGATGATGTACGGCAGCCTGATGAACGTACCGGCCGGGCATCACAGCATCCCGGCCGACGACCTGCTCAAACGGGTGAAACAGGCGTACCCACACGCCACGATCAAACAGTACCTGCCGCCGGTCAACGCCGAGCGCAGCGCTCAGTTTGTCGTGATCAATGGCGGTAGCGAACTCAACGTATTCGTCGATCCCTATCAGGGCGACATCCTTGGCGAGCAAGACGCCAAGAAGAATCTGCAAGCGGTGGCGCGAGCGATTCATGGTGAATTGATGATCGGCACCGTCGGTGATCGATTGGTCGAACTGGCTGCTGGCTGGGGCGTGGTGTTGGTGGTTTCCGGCGTGTTCCTGTGGTGGCCGCGTGGCCAGGCGGCCGGTATTTTGTGGCCGCGCCTGACCAGTCGCGGTCGGGTGCTGTGGCGTGATTTGCATGCTGTGACCGGGTTCTGGGGCGCATCGTTGCTGCTGGTGATGCTGCTCAGCGGCATGACCTGGACCGGGTTCTGGGGCCAGAAATATGCGCAGGTGTGGAACGTGTTTCCGGCGGCAATGTGGGACAACGTGCCCAAATCCGATGTCGAGGCCCGCAGCCTCAACACTGCCACTCGCCAGACCGTGCCATGGGCGATGGAAAACACGCCGATGCCGATGTCCGGCGACCACGCCGAACACATGGCCCACGATGGCGCCAAAGCCGGCCCCGCCGCACCGACCATCAGCCTGCAAGACGTGCAGAACATCGCCGTGCAACGCAAGGTCGAGCCGGGTTACAGCATCACCTTCCCGACCACCGACACCGGCGTGTTCACCATCGCCGTGTTCGCGGACGACCCGCGCAATGACGCCACTTTGCATGTCGACCAGTACACCGGCGATGTCCTCGCCGACGTGCGCTACGAGCAATACGGGACCGTCGCCCGCGCCACGGAAATCGGCGTGATGTTGCACGAAGGCAAGATGTTTGGCGTGTTCAACCAGATCGTCGTGCTGCTGATCTGCCTGATGATTTTGCTCAGCGCGGTGAGCGGCGTGGTGATCTGGTGGAAACGTCGTCCACAAGGCAAGTTCGGTGTTCCACCGCTGCGCCACGACCTGCCGAGATGGAAAACCGCGATGGTCATCATGTTCGCTCTGGCCGTGGCGTTTCCGTTGGTGGGGGCTTCGCTGGTGGTGGTGTGGGTGCTGGATCGCGTGCTGTTTTCGCGATTCACCCGGCAAACTGAATCGGCCTCACCTTCTTCATGAAGCAGGCGAGATGCGCGATTTAGACGAATCTGTAGACTTGCCGCGCTTAGCTCGGCATCATCTCTAGTGTTACTGTATAACTCAAATACAGTGTTTTGATCAGCAGGCCCGCTCCCCCAGGATTTGCGCGATCCCTGTGGGAGCGCGCTTGCCCGTAATGGCGTCATCAGCATCACCCACTCTCTCAGAGCAACTGCATGACCTCGCTTAACCTCTCAAACCTCGCTTGGACACCCCTGGGCCACGGCCACTGCCATCACCAGTTCCAGCTGCGTGAGGCGTCCCTGCAGGTGGCCGCCGGTGAGTTCGTCGGGTTGATCGGCCCCAACGGCAGCGGCAAGACCAGCCTGCTGCGCTGCGCTTATCGCTTCAGCAAGCCCGAGAGCGGCGAGGTCCGGCTCGACCACCACAACGTCTGGAAGCAATCCTCGCGCTGGTGCGCCCAACGCATCGCCGTGGTGTTGCAGGAGTTCCCCGATGCCTTCGGCCTGACCGTCGACGAGGTGGTCGCCATGGGCCGCACGCCGCACAAAGGCCTGTTCGGTGGCGACACGATTGAAGACCGGAATCTGGCAACTCAAGCATTGGCGTCCGTCGGCCTCAGAGGCTTCGAAGACCACGCCTTCGCCACCCTCTCCGGCGGTGAAAAACAACGTGTGATCCTCGCCCGCGCCCTGGCTCAGCAACCGCAATTGCTGATCCTCGACGAGCCGACCAACCACCTCGACCCACGCTATCAACTGGAACTGTTGCAACTGGTCAAACGCCTGAAAATCGGCACCCTGGCCAGCATCCACGACCTCAATCTGGCGGCCGCTTTCTGCGATCGTTTGTACGTGATCCATCACGGTCGCATCGTCGCCAGCGGCACGCCGAAAGAAGTCCTGAGCGCCCCGCTGCTGCGCGACGTGTTCGGCGTCGAAGCGCTGATCGATGAACACCCCTTGCACGGCTACCCACGAATTACCTGGATAACCCAACCATGACTTTGCGTTCCCTGCTTTGCTTCACGCTGTTGCTGGGCAGTGCCCACGCGTTGGCCGAGGCCACGAACTACCCGTTGACGATCCAGAGCTGCAACCGCGAAGTGACCTTCACGCAGGCGCCGAAACACGCGGTCAGCCACGACATCAACATGACCCAGATGATGCTCGCCCTTGGCCTCAAACCGCGCATGGCCGGCTACAGCGGCGTGTCCGGCTGGAAGTCAGTCACGCCCGAAATGCAGACCATCCTCGACGGCTTGCCCGAGCTGGCAGCCAAATACCCGTCGGTGGAAACCCTGCTCAATGCCAACGTCGACTTCTTCTTCGCCGGCTGGGATTACGGCATGCGCGTGGGTGGCGACCTCACGCCTCAAACGTTGCAACCGCTGGGCATCAATGTCTACGAGCTGACCGAGTCCTGCGCCTTTGTCATGAAGCGTCCACCGGCCAGCCTGGAAGACACCTACAACGACCTGCGCAACCTCGGCAAGATCTTCGACGTGCAGGACCGCGCCAATGCCCTGATCGCCCAAATGCAGGCGCAAGTCGCCGAGGTGCGCAAGGGTCTGCCCGCCGATAAACCTCGTGTCTTCCTCTACGACAGCGGTGAAGACCGCGCCATGACGTCCGGCCGCCTCGGCATGCCGCAGGCACTGATCGACGCCGCGGGCGGGCGCAACATTCTGGACGACGTCGAGGCGAGCTGGACCCGCGTCAACTGGGAAGACGTGGTCGAGCGCAACCCTCAGGTGATCGTGATCGTCGACTACGGCGAAGTCACCGCCGAACAGAAGGAACAATTCCTGCTCAGCAACAAGGCGCTGCAATCGGTGGACGCGATCAAGAACCAGCGTTTCATCGTGATTCCGTATGTGCAGGCCACGCCGGGCATCGACAACGTGCTGGCGGTTGAAACCCTGGCCAAAGGTTTCCACGGCGAATGATGGATCGTCGCTATGTCTTGCTGCTGGTGATGCTCGCCGCGCTGTTGCTGGTGTCGTGCGTGGTGTCGCTGGGCTTCGGTCCGGCGCGGGTTCCGGTGGACGTGGTGGGGCGGATCTTGCTGCACAAGGTGTTCGGTGTGGGTGAAGTGAGCTGGACTGCAGGGCAGGAGCACATTGTCTGGCTGATCCGCGTGCCGCGCATGCTGCTCGGTGCGCTGGTCGGTGCTGGCCTGGCGCTGATCGGCGCGGTGCTGCAAGCGGTGACGCGCAATCCATTGGCCGACCCGCACCTGCTCGGGGTCACTTCCGGTGCGACCCTTGGCGCGGTGATTGTGGTGCTGCACGTCGGTGAAATCGTCGGCCTGCTGACCTTGCCGATCGCGGCGTTTATCGGCGCGCTGCTGAGCATGTTGACCGTGCTGATGATCGCCAATCGCAACGGTCGTCTGGACAGTGACCGGCTACTGCTGTGCGGCGTGGCGGTGTCTTTCGTGATGATGGCGATTGCCAATTTGCTGCTGTTCCTCGGCGACCACCGGGCGAGTTCGGCGGTGATGTTCTGGATGCTCGGCGGGCTCGGGTTGGCGCGTTGGGAGTTGCTTGCGGTGCCGGCCGCCAGCGTGTTGCTGGGATTGGTCTTGCTGCTAGGCATGGCCCGACCGTTGAATGCGCTGATGGCCGGCGAACAGACCGCCGTCACCCTTGGTTTGAATGCGCGTACCGTGCGCTTGCGGGTGTTTCTGATTGCGTCGCTGATGACCGGCGTATTGGTGTCGATCAGCGGGTCGATCGGGTTTGTCGGGCTGATGGTGCCGCACATTGCCCGTCGACTGGTCGGGGCCGAGCACCGGCGATTGTTACCGGCGTGTGTATTGCTGGGCAGCGTGTTTCTGGTGTGGGTCGACGTCGCCGCGCGCACCCTGATCGCCCCCGAGGACTTGCCGATTGGCGTGGCCACGGCGGCGATTGGCGGGTTGTTTTTCATCGGCCTCATGCAGCGTCGCTGAGCCATGCCAACCGGAGGGGGGGGCACGGCTCATCCGGCGCTCAGATCAATGAACGCTGCACTTCACAGTTCGTCACGATCTGGCTTCGTCGCCGGTTGCACAGGGGGCTGCCAGGTCGCATTCAATCGCCCGCGACGTTGCCAGTAACCATCGGTGTCCAGTACCTCAAGCAATCCGACACTGGCGAGCGCGGCGAGGTACGCAGCGACCCCGTCCTTCGCCTCCTCGTTGAACAAGGCCGTTTCCTGTGGCGAGAAGCTGGGGGTGAATTTGAACAGGGCCCCGCCACGACCGGTGAAATAGCAACAGCCCCCGGAGACACCGCTCTTTTTCACAACGTCTCTGCAGAACCACAGGTCGGCCAAGGCCAGGTTATCCATCAGTAATCGATCAGACGCAGTGGGGTCCTTCACGAACAGGTTGAAGCGTTTGTAGAACTGATGAACAGCCGCCCATTTGTAGTCCTGCGGAAAAACCGGCAACGGCAAAGGCTGCGCACCCGGCACCGTGACCGGTGCAATGGGCCCACCCGGCCCTGAGTAAAACAGCGTACTGGCAGCCCCACTGTTGACGCCGTCCTCATGCGGCTCGACGGCCACGAACGAAGAAGACGCCTGATGGATCAGCACGCCACCCAGATACGGTTGGCCGACGTACTCGCCAATCAATCGCTGCGCCAAGCGAGCCGCATCATCGGCATGGGCGAAGACGGGGCCGAGCGCAAACCGGTTGTCCTGCTCCCACTTGATCAGCTCGATGCCGGTTTTGACACCCCGGGCATCAACCCTGAGCGGCGACCAGAAAGCGCTGCGCACCACGACCTGCAACTCACCGTTGGCGATGACTTTGCGCAGGTAGTCAATCAGCGATTCCCGGCCTGATTGCAGGATTTTCTCGTAGGCCACCGTGGCATGAAACAGGGTCCACTCAGGTGCCTTGGCCCTGGGGGCATAGCGCAACAAGGCGCCGTCGGCGCAGGAGATGTAGACGTTGAGGTACGTGGATCCTTCAGCCGTGCGCACACCGACAGCGCCCAGCCCGTAGGACAGGTCTCGAGGCGAGATGAAGCTCTGTGTCACGTCATGGGGCAATCGTCCCGGGCTTGTCGACGGACACAAATAAATGCCCTCGACTCGATACCCCAACGGTAGCAACCCTTGGGGAAATACCCGCTCGACCGTGAGATGCCCTTGCCGCCCGTCGATCGGCAGCGTCGTCACGTACCGTTCACCGTTCAGTCCCTTGAGCACAAAGCCGAACATCAGGCTGGCACGGGCGCCTACCGTGCGATGGACATGGCGCATGGCATCGTCTACCTGCGTGAAGACCGGGCTGAGCGCCGGCTCGGTAATGGCAAATCGATGCACGTCCGACGAGATAATCCCCGGATAAGCACTCCAGTGCGACAGTTGCCTGGCCTCGCCCCACAGTCGGCTCCCCCGAATCACTTGCAACCGGCCGGCCCTTGCAACCTGATTGACATACTCGCTCGGTGTTAGCGTGCCGTTGCGCATCTGCAGTTCTATCGGGGTATGCCGGCGCTGCAATTGGCTGGGTGGCGCCAATGCCCGGGCGAGTTGCTTTTCGCTGGCGCTTGCACTGAGGGTGTAGCTGATCAGGCTGCCGTCGAGCCCCAGCAGGTATTCCTTGCCGGGCGACAGAGACGGGGAACCCCCCGAACCGGTCAGAATGTCCGCCAGAAAATCCGTGGAAAACATCGCCTGGTACACGTCCCGCTCGCGGTTCGACAGCGCGAAAATCGGTTCGACCGGGATTCTGGAATGGTACCGGGCGACGACCGTACTCCCGGTCAGAAACAAACCCTGTTCAATCAATTCATCCAGACGAATCCAGTTGGCAGGGAAGTTCTCGACCTCCACGGCCACCGGCAACGTTGCGACAAACAAGCCATCGGCGCGACGCAGCACCAGGCCGCCGTAGACCCGCTCACGCCGTGAGCCCAACTGCGCCAGCGCATAGCCCGCGGCATCGTCCTGCGACACAAAGACCGGACTGAGGGCTCGCCGCTGGATCTGCACGAAAGGTGTCCAGTCAGGTCCGACACTCCCCGGCTCGTCCCACAGCTCACTGGTGCGCAGCACCTTCAGTTCTCCGGCCTTGGCGAGCATTTGAATGACGTTGGCATAGGGTCGTGTGTCCTTGCCCAATGCTGACGTCAGTTGCTGCACACCCTGATTGTCGAGTTGTGTTGAGGAGGCCGAGTACTGGTAACGCAACAATGCCCCATCCAGTGTTGCGATAAAAATGTTCAGGTCCTGAAAATGCGTCAGGCGTTGCGTGCCCTTGTCGTCGTAGATCGCTGCAGCCAAATCGCTGATGGACGCAAAATGCCGGGCAAACCAGGCCTCCGTGGTCGATAACCCTTTAGGCATCCAGCTTGCCGCGTAATAAAGCCCGAGGGTCCTGAACTCGTCGATCAATACGGGAGCGCCAAAGTCGCTTGCCTGGTTCAGCGCCCCCAGGCCCCTGGGCGTAACCGTTTCGGTCGCCACGTACTCCTCGCGCGCCTTGTGCTTGAGGATGAATCCCCAACCCGCCGCGGCTGCGCGGTAGTCGAGCCGGGCACGATGGCGGGCGTTCAACACGGCGTCTTCGGCACTGGTAAAAATCGCCCCCAGCACGGGAGCGGCAATGCCTGTGCGGGCGGCCTCGTTATTTGACTGATCACCCAGCACCGTTCCCCGCGGCCCCCACACGTCGCTGCCGACCACCACGCGTAATCTGCCGGTGCCAGCCAGTTCGTCGACCACTGCACCGGGCTCAAGTGTGCCGGCTGCCAGCTCCTGGTCTATCAGCGTTTTGCCATCGGCGAGTACGGCCGCCCGCTGTTGCAGGCGGTTGCGAGCCGCCACTTTCGATACATCGGGGCTGTAAACCAACAGGGCGTCGGCTGAACCGGACAGGTAGAAATCAACAACATGCGCACGCTTGTCGAACACCGAGCGAATGTCTTCGGTGGTGAACATTTGTGCGTGGATCAGTTGCTCTTGCAAGTCAGTACGCACAATGGCTCCGGCATCCGCTTGCCAACGCGAGGCGTACAGCCCATGAAAAGAGTGACCCTCGACCAACACGATCGGTGCCCCGGTAGCGTCGAGGGGGCAGAGCCTGTCCAGTGCAAACCGTTTTGCGGCAAACACCGGCTCGGTGGCGACGAAACGTTGGTTTCGATCCTGCAAAACCATCCCGACGAAGCCCTGTTCACGCCGGCTGCCAATATATTCATGAGCAAAACGGGCGGCATCGTCCGCCATGAGGAAAGCGGGACTCAAGCGCCTCGACCGGGCATAGGGTTGCCAGTCAGGCCCCACGATCCCGACAACATCCCAAAGCGCGCTGTCCTTCAGCACCGTCAGCTCGCCAGCCGCTGCCACCTGTCCGATGTAATCCGCAGGCTTGAGCGTACCGGTCTTCAGTCGCACGTTGAGATCCGCGCTGTCCTCCAGCGGTACTTCACGCAGGTGCGCCGAAGGTCGGTATTGCAACACGGCGCCGTCCCGGGTCCGGGCGTACACCTTGAGGTAGTCCGGGTACTCCTGCCGGTGGACATCTTCCAGCGAAAACCTGATGCCCGTAGCCAACTCCTGCGGTGAAAAAAAGCGCTCATAAAGCCAGGGCTCGCCGGCGCTCTGAGACGCATCACCCTGCGGCATGAAGTAGACGCCGTTCAGGTCGAAATCGAGCAGGCGCTCCAGCGTGCGATCGGCATTCATCGGGAAGGACTTGAACAGTTCGGCTGCCGGATCGCTGGAAAGCACCGGATAGGTCGCCATGTACTGCGCGCTGCCGGCAGAGGTCACGACAAACCCCAGATAAACGCTGCCGGTGGATGCGGTTACCGTGGCGGCGGCCGCTTCGATGGCCTTGTCCACCTGGTCGAACACCGCACAAAAAAACGGCTGTACCGACGTCGAACTTCTCACCGCAGCCGTACCGAGCGTCCAGTTCGTCGGCACGTTTCCTCGCACGCCTCCCCACGGTGCATTGGCTACCAGTACGCTCAGGGTGCCGGTCTGGGCGACTTTCTGAATCAGTTGCTCAACGTCGGAGAACGGCCCGAAAGCCTTGACGCCCAGCTCAATGAGTTCTTCCTCTTCTGCCGGCTGAGTGGACTCGTACTTGATCAACGAGCCATCCGGCCCCGACAAATAATGACGCTGGCCATAGGCGCCCGGGTCCTGCATGTGACTCAGGAGATGTGCTCTGGAAAAAAATCCGAGGCTCAACGTGATCTGCTCAGTCGTCCAGCGCGGATGAATACGCTGGACGTCAGCGTGACTGGCCGCGTGGGACAAGTAATACGCCGCGCCCCTGTAGCCGGGTGGGGCAAACAGCTCTTGGGAGTTTTCTGAAGATGACAGGAAGTCGAAATCGAAATGCCTCATCCTTCCCGCCACCGGCAATGTGGGCTGAAATTTTCCGTCGCCACGCTGCAAGATCACACCGCCGTAAGTCTTGTCATGGCGCGCGCCGATCTGCCGGTGAGCCCAGTAGGCCGCGTCATCCGCGCTGATGAAGGTCGGCCCCAGGGCAGGAAAGGTTGCCCCGCGTCGGGGTGCTGAAGGTGTACTGATAGAGATGCCGTTCATGCGCTGCTCACTCAACTGAGAAGCCACGATGATCAAGATCCCGGAGCGCGGCAGGTGGTACATATATATCGCTACCGGTTTTTTTGCTTTGCCGCACCCGGCACCAATGCTGCGCACGGCGGTGCACCCGCGCCTTCATCAAGCCCCAGTCTGGTGCGTCATCACGTTCACCGAGGGCTCTATTTCAATATTTCCCTGCCTTTTCCGAACAGGCACAGCCCTTGCTAAAGACCCTTCAGTAGTCCGCATCTGCCAACCCAGAAAAAATTCTAATGTTCATGGAGATCGCACAATGAAGCGTCGTAGCTTGATCAAGGCTTTCACACTCACGGCAAGCATTGCCGCGATGGGCATGACCTGGACCGTCCAGGCCGCCGAGACCATCAAGGTCGGTATTCTGCACTCGTTGTCCGGGACCATGGCGATCTCCGAAACCTCGCTCAAAGACATGGCGTTGATGACCATCGACGAGATCAACGCCAAGGGCGGCGTGAACGGCAAGATGCTGGAACCGGTGGTCGTGGACCCCGCGTCGAACTGGCCGCTGTTCGCGGAAAAGGGTCGTCAGTTGCTGACCCAGGACAAGGTCGCCGTGGTGTTCGGTTGCTGGACGTCGGTGTCGCGTAAATCGGTGTTGCCGGTGTTCGAAGAACTCAACGGCTTGCTGTTCTACCCGGTGCAATACGAAGGCGAAGAGATGTCGCCGAACGTGTTCTACACCGGTGCCGCGCCGAACCAACAGGCGATCCCGGCGGTGGAGTACCTGATGAGCGAAGAAGGCGGCAGCGCCAAGCGTTACTTCCTTTTGGGCACTGACTACGTTTACCCGCGCACCACCAACAAGATTCTGCGCTCGTTCCTGCACTCCAAAGGCGTAGCGGACAAGGATATCGAAGAGGTCTACACCCCGTTCGGCCACAGCGATTACCAGACCATCGTGGCCAACATCAAGAAATTCTCGGCCGGTGGCAAGACAGCGGTCATTTCCACCGTCAACGGCGACTCCAACGTGCCGTTCTATAAAGAACTGGCCAACCAGGGCCTGAAAGCGACTGACGCGTTCTCGGTCGGCGAAGAAGAACTGCGCGGCATCGACACCAAACCGCTGGTGGGCAACCTCGCGGCCTGGAACTACTTCGAGTCGGTCGAGAACCCGGCGAACAAGAAATTCGTGGCCGACTGGAAAGCCTACGCGAAGAAACACAACCTGCCGGGCGCCGACAAAGCGGTGACCAACGATCCGATGGAAGCCACTTACGTGGGCATCCACATGTGGGCGCAAGCGGCTGAGAAAGCCAAATCCACCGACGTCGACAAAGTCCGCGAAGCGCTCGCCGGCCAGACCTTTGCCGCGCCGTCGGGTTACACGCTGACCATGGACAAGACCAACCACCACCTGCACAAGCCCGTGATGATCGGCGAAATACAGGCCGACGGTCAGTTCAACGTCGTGTGGCAGACCGAAGGGCCGATCCGTGCCCAGCCTTGGAGCCCGTTCATTTCGGGTAACGACAAGAAGCCGGATTATGCGGTGAAGAGCAACTGAGTCACTGGATGTCGGCCTGAGCACTTCATTCAGGACCGACACAAATCCCTGTAGGAGTGAGCCTGCTCGCGATAGCGGTGGGACAGACAACAGACCTGTTGATTGATAGACCGCTATCGCGAGCAGGCTCACTCCTACATTTAGCCCGCGCAAGGCCTTACATATGCCCACCGCCCTTTACCGCTTGATCTTTGCACTCGCGCTCTTACTGCCGATGGCCGCGCATTCCGGCGACGCCGAAGACTTCGTCGCCGCCAATCCCGTGCAGCAAGCCAAGCTTCTGGAGTCCTGGGCTGCGCAGCCCGATCCTGCCCGCATCGAACTGATCAACGCCCTGCAACAAGGCGAGTTGACCGTCGACGGCCAAGCCAAAACCCTGCGCCTGAACAATCGTCTGCGGGGTCTGATCGACACCGCGCTGGCCAGCCACCAATTGCTCGCCGCCGACGCCAAAATCCGTCTGGCCGCCGCGCAGCAATTGCAGAAAAGTGCCAAACCGGCCCAGCTGAAATTCCTCGACCAACAACTGGCCGGCGAAAAAGATGAAACCGTCCACGCAGCCCTGAGCCTGGCGCTGGCCAACCTGCAACTGGTCGACACCGACCCGGCCGTGCGCCTCGCGGCAGTGCGCCTGCTCGGCGAAACCGGCGATCCGCTGGCCCGCACCCGCCTCGAAAGCCTGCTGGAGCCGGGCATTGAAACAGACGCCAACGTGCGCACCGCTGCCGAAACCAGCCTGGCCCAGGTCAAACGCAAACTGCTGATCGGCGAAATCCTCGGGCAAGCGTTCAGCGGCATGTCCCTGGGCTCGATCCTGCTGCTCGCCGCCCTGGGACTGGCGATCACCTTCGGTCTGCTCGGCGTGATCAACATGGCCCACGGCGAAATGCTGATGCTCGGCGCGTACTCGACCTACGTGGTGCAGCTGATGTTCCAGCGCTTTGCCCCGCAAGCCATCGAGTTCTACCCACTGATCGCGTTGCCGGTGGCGTTTTTCGTCACTGCCGCAATCGGCATGGCGCTAGAGCGTACGGTGATTCGTCACCTCTACGGCCGCCCGCTGGAAACCCTGCTCGCGACCTGGGGCATCAGCCTCATGCTGATTCAGCTGGTGCGTTTGGTGTTCGGCGCGCAGAACGTCGAAGTGGCCAACCCGGCCTGGCTCTCGGGCGGGATTCAAGTGCTGCCCAACCTCGTGCTGCCGTACAACCGCATCGTGATCATCGCCTTCGCCTTGTTCGTGGTTGTGCTGACCTGGCTGCTCCTGAACAAGACGCGCCTGGGTTTGAACGTGCGCGCCGTCACCCAGAACCGCAACATGGCCGCGTGCTGCGGCGTGCCGACCGGGCGCGTGGACATGCTCGCGTTCGGCCTCGGCTCGGGCATTGCCGGGCTCGGCGGCGTAGCGCTCAGCCAGATCGGCAACGTCGGCCCGGACCTTGGACAGAGCTACATCATCGACTCGTTCCTGGTGGTGGTGCTCGGCGGTGTCGGTCAGTTGGCCGGTAGTGTCCTGGCCGCGTTCGGCCTGGGCATCGCCAACAAGATTCTCGAACCGCAGATCGGCGCCGTGCTCGGCAAGATCCTGATCCTCGCGCTGATCATTCTGTTCATCCAGAAGCGTCCGCAAGGCCTCTTCGCACTGAAAGGACGGGTGATCGACTGATGAACCAGCCCCTGATGCTCACGGCCAGCCAGAAGGCCGGTCCCAAAGTCACCATCGCTGTTGGCGCGGTGATTCTGGTTCTGCTGCTGGCGTTGCCGCTGCTCTCACTGTTGTCGCCGGACAGTGTGTTCCACGTCTCGGCCTACACCCTGACGCTGGTGGGAAAAATCCTTTGCTACGCCATCGTCGCCCTCGCCCTCGATCTGGTCTGGGGTTACGCGGGGCTGTTGTCCCTCGGCCACGGCCTGTTCTTCGCCCTCGGCGGCTATGCGATGGGCATGTACCTGATGCGCCAGGCCTCAGGCGATGGCTTGCCGGCGTTCATGACCTTCCTGTCGTGGACCGAACTGCCGTGGTACTGGACCGGCACCAGCAGCTTTCTCTGGTCGATGTGCCTGGTGGTGTTGGCGCCGGGGTTGCTGGCGCTGGTCTTCGGGTTTTTCGCCTTCCGTTCGCGGATCAAGGGCGTGTATTTCTCGATCATGACCCAGGCCCTGACCTTCGCCGGGATGCTGCTGTTTTTCCGCAACGAAACCGGGTTTGGTGGCAACAACGGCTTCACCAACTTTCGCACCATTCTCGGCTTTGGCATTACCGAGCCGGGCACGCGCGCGGTGCTGTTTTTCGCCACGGTGGTGTTGCTGGTGGCGAGCCTGTTTATTGGCTGGCGCCTGGCGCAGAGCAAGTTCGGCCGGGTGCTGACCGCGTTGCGCGATGCGGAAAACCGCCTGATGTTCTGCGGCTACGACCCGCGGGGTTTCAAGCTGTTTGTCTGGGTCTTGAGTGCGGTGCTGTGTGGTCTGGCTGGCGCACTGTACGTGCCGCAAGTCGGAATCATCAACCCGAGTGAAATGTCGCCGACCAACTCCATTGAAGCGGCGGTCTGGGTTGCACTGGGGGGACGCGGCACGTTGATCGGCCCCTTGCTCGGCGCTGGCGTGGTCAACGGCATGAAGAGCTGGTTCACCGTGGCATTCCCCGAATACTGGCTGTTCTTCCTCGGCGCACTGTTCATCGTCGTGACCTTGTACCTGCCCAAAGGCGTGATCGGTCTGCTGAAAAAGAGAGGTGAGCAATGAGAGTCACTGCGACGGCTGAATTCATGCTCGAACCGGCATTTTTTCCTGTGGAGCCCAACAAGGACGCCGGCAGCAGCCGCGATGCCATCGGCCTCGGGCAACGTGTCGGCCCTGGCCTGGACACACGCCACGGCACGATCCTGACCCTGGAAGACATCAGCGTCAGCTTCGATGGTTTCAAGGCGCTCAACGCTCTGAACCTGTACATCGGCGTCGGCGAATTGCGCTGCATCATCGGCCCCAACGGCGCGGGCAAGACCACGCTGATGGACGTCATCACCGGCAAGACTCGCCCCAGTCACGGCAAAGCCTGGTTCGGTGAAACCCTGGACCTGACGTCGATGAGCGAAGTGCAGATTGCCCAGGCCGGCATCGGCCGCAAGTTCCAGAAGCCGACGGTGTTCGAAGCCTTGAGCGTGTTCGAGAACCTGGAGCTGGCGCAGAAAACCGACAAGTCGGTGTGGGCCAGCCTGCGGGCTCGCCTCAGTGGCGAACAGAAAGATCGCATCAGCGAGGTGCTGGAAACCATTCGCCTGACGGCCTCGGTCAATCGCCCGGCGGGTCTGTTGTCCCACGGCCAGAAGCAGTTTCTGGAGATCGGCATGCTGCTCATGCAAGACCCGCAACTGCTGCTGCTCGACGAGCCGGTGGCGGGCATGACCGATGCCGAGACCGAGTTCACCGCCGAACTGTTCAAAAGCCTGGCCGGCAAGCATTCGCTGATGGTGGTGGAGCACGACATGGGTTTTGTCGGCTCGATTGCCGACCACGTCACCGTGTTGCACCAGGGCAGCGTGCTGGCCGAAGGGTCGCTGGAACAGGTGCAGGAAAACGAGCGTGTAATCGAGGTTTATCTCGGAAGATGATTTTGCTCCCGTAGGAGCGAGGCTTGCCCGCGAAGCTTTTGGCGGCCTCGAGGCCCCCTTCGCGGGCAAGCCTCGCTCCTACAGGGGATTTGAGGGGAATTTGAAGATGCTGCAAGTCGACAAACTGCACCAGTATTACGGTGGTAGCCACATCCTGCGGGGCCTGACGTTTGACGTGAAGGTCGGTGAAGTGACGTGCCTGCTGGGGCGCAACGGCGTGGGCAAGACCACCCTGCTCAAATGCCTGATGGGTTTGCTGCCGGCCAAGGAAGGCGCGGTGAACTGGGAAGGCAAACCGATCACCACGTTCAAGCCGCACCAGCGGGTGCATGCCGGGATCGCCTATGTGCCTCAGGGTCGCGAAATTTTCGGCCGCCTGACCGTGGAAGAAAACCTGCTGATGGGCCTTTCGCGATTTCCTGGTTCTGAAGCCAAGGAAGTGCCGGCCTTCATCTACGAGCTGTTCCCGGTATTGCTGCAAATGAAGCAACGGCGTGGCGGTGACTTGTCCGGCGGCCAACAGCAGCAATTGGCGATTGGTCGCGCACTGGCCAGCCGTCCACGGCTGTTGATTCTCGATGAGCCCACCGAAGGCATCCAGCCGTCGGTGATCAAGGAGATCGGCGTGGTGATCAAGAAGCTCGCGGCCCGGGGCGACATGGCGATTCTGCTGGTCGAGCAGTTCTACGATTTCGCCGCCGAACTGGCCGACCAGTACCTGGTGATGTCCCGCGGCGAGATCGTGCAGCAAGGTCGCGGCGAAAATATGGAAGCCGAGGGTGTACGCGGTCTGGTTACGATCTAATCTGAAGCGTCCTGACGATAACTAGAAGACATGAACTTACCTCTCCCCACTGCCCTGTTTACCCCGAGCTGGCATGCCGAGCTGGAATTGGGCTACGCCCGGTTCGGCGACAGCACGCGCCCGGTCCAGCGCCGGCATAAAGGCCCGCTGCGGGTGCAGAAGCACCTGTATGCCGAAGGGCCGCAAGTGTGCCAGCACATCATCGTTCATCCGCCGGGCGGCATCGCAGGCGGTGATCGACTGGACATCTCGGCCAGCGTCGGCCCGGATGCCTGGGCGCAAATCACCAGCCCGGGCGCTGCCAAATGGTATCGCGCGGCGGGGCCCGCCTATCAGCAGCTGACGTTGAAAGTGGCGTGCGGTGCGACACTGGAATGGCTGCCGCAAGAGACGATTATCTTCAGCGACGCCCAGGCCGAACTCGGCACCTCGATTGATCTGGAGGGCGACGCCCGGCTGTTTTACTGGGACGTCGTGGCGCTGGGTCGCCCGGCCAGTGGCGAGCGCTTCGACCTCGGGTATTTTCAGGCGCAACTGGACATCCGCCGCGACGGCCAGTTGCTCTGGCACGAACGCCAGCGCATTGTCGGGGATGACGGGCTGCTCGACTCGCCGATTGGCCTGGATGGGCAGCCGGTGTTTGCGACGTTGCTGGTCACGGGTGAGATCGATAGCGAACTGCTGGAAACCTGTCGCTCGCTGCCCAATGAAGTGCGCGGGGATCTGACGCAATTGCCGGGGCTTCTGGTGGCTCGGTGTCTGGCCAGTGAGGCGCTGTTGGCGCGGGGCTGGATGATTGATTTGTGGCGGTTGCTGAGACCTGCGTTGCTCGGCAGGGAAGCGGTCCCACCCAGAATATGGAGCACCTGAAACACTTTCCAATGTGGGAGCGAGCCTGCTCGCGAAGGCGCGGTGTCATTCAACATAGATGCTGATTGGCCCGCCGCCTTCGCGAGCAGGCTCGCTCCCACAAGGTTTGTATTCACAGTTCCAATGACCTTTTTAACTGCCCTGATGGATTCCAAACGATGGACCTGACCCCACGCGAAAAAGACAAGCTGCTGATCTTCACCGCAGGCCTCGTGGCCGAGCGGCGTTTGGCGCGCGGCGTGAAACTCAATTACCCGGAAGCCATGGCCTACATCTCCGCTGCGCTGCTCGAAGGCGCGCGTGACGGCCAGACCGTGGCCGAACTGATGCACTTCGGCACCACCCTGCTCAGCCGCGAACAAGTGATGGAAGGCATCCCGGAAATGATCCCGGAGATCCAGGTCGAAGCGACGTTCCCCGACGGCACCAAACTGGTCACCGTTCACCAACCCATCGCCTGAGGACGCGTCATGACCTATCACATCCGCGACGCGCTGCACGCCGATCTGCCGGCGATCCGCGACATCTACAACGACGCCGTGCTCAACACCACGGCGATCTGGAACGAACAGGCCGTGGACCTGGGCAACCGTCAGGCATGGTTCAGCGCCCGGCAAGCCCAGGGTTATCCGATCCTGGTGATCGTCGACGGCGATAACAGTGTGCTGGGCTACGCTTCATTTGGTGACTGGCGGCCGTTCGACGGTTTCCGCCACACCGTCGAGCACTCGGTCTACGTGCGTAGCGACCAGCGTGGCAACGGTCTCGGCCCGCAATTGATGACGGTGCTGATCGAGCGCGCCAAAGACTGCGACAAACATGTCATGGTCGCTGCCATCGAAAGCGGCAATGCCGCTTCCATCCGTTTGCATGAACGGGCCGGTTTCGTGACCACCGGGCAAATGCCGCAAGTGGGCACCAAGTTCGGCCGCTGGCTGGACCTGACCTTCATGCAACTGACCCTCAATCCTGGCGCGGAGCCGCCGCCCGCCAACAAGGAGTAATTGCCGATGGCGCCGCGTCAATGTTGAAAGCTTTGCGCACTATCGTCAGGGTTTGATTGATTTGCTGCTCGACGCCGTCGGCTATGGCGCCAGTGTCGGGTTCATGGCCAATCTGGACGCCACTCAGGCCCGCGCCTATTTCGATGAGGTTCAGGACAACCTGAACAAGGGCAACGTACTGCTGTGGGTGGTGGTCAAGGACGAGCAAGTGCAGGCCAGCGTACAACTGACCCTGTGCCAGAAAGCCAACGGCCTGAACCGTGCCGAAGTGCAGAAACTGCTGGTGCGCGAACATGCGCGCCGCCGTGGTCTGGGCCAACAATTGATGAGCGCGCTGGAACAGGCCGCGCTCCAGCACAAACGCGGCATGCTTTACCTCGACACCGAAGCCGGCTCCCCCGCCGAAGACTTCTACAAGGCCCTGGGTTACACCAAGGCAGGTCAAATCCCTGATTACGCCTGCGACCCGAGCGGCCAGTACAAACCGACCGCCCTCTACTACAAGATTCTTCAGGGAGCCCACTGATGATTCCCGGTGAATACCAGATCCAGCCCGGCGACATCGAACTCAACGTTGGCCGTCGCACTGTCAGCCTGAAAGTGGCCAACAGTGGCGACCGGCCGATCCAGGTCGGCTCGCACTACCACTTCTTCGAAACCAACGACGCCTTGACCTTCGACCGCGCCGCCAGTCGCGGCATGCGCCTGAACATCCCCGCCGGCACCGCCGTGCGCTTCGAGCCGGGGCAGAGTCGCGAGGTCGAGCTGGTGGACCTGGCCGGGCATCGCCGGGTGTTCGGGTTTGCCGGCAGGATCATGGGTGACCTCTAAGGAATGCGGTGTCTGCACCGACCCCATCGCGAGCAGGCTCGCTCCCACAGTTGATCGCACTCCCCTGTGGGAGCGAGCCTGCTCGCGAGAGTGAGCGCAGCGAACGATTTCAAATTCAATTGAATCTCAAGGCGAACGAATGAAGATTTCCCGTCAGGCCTACGCCGACATGTTCGGCCCCACCGTCGGTGACAAGGTCCGTCTGGCCGATACCGAGCTGTGGATCGAAGTGGAAAAAGACTTCACCACCTACGGCGAAGAAGTGAAATTCGGCGGCGGCAAAGTCATCCGTGATGGCCAGGGGCAGAGTCAATTACTGGCCGCCGAAGTGGTCGACACCTTGATCACCAACGCGCTGATCATCGACCACTGGGGCATCGTCAAAGCCGACGTCGGCCTCAAAGACGGCCGCATCGCCGCCATCGGCAAGGCCGGCAACCCGGACATCCAGCCGGACGTGACCATCGCGGTCGGCGCCAGCACCGAAGTCATTGCCGGTGAAGGCATGATCCTCACCGCTGGCGGCATCGACACACACATCCATTTCATCTGCCCGCAACAGATCGAAGAAGCATTGATGAGCGGCGTCACCACCATGATCGGCGGCGGCACCGGCCCGGCCACCGGCACCAACGCCACCACTTGCACGTCCGGGCCGTGGCACCTGGCGCGTATGCTCCAGGCTGCCGATGCATTCCCGATGAACATTGGCTTTACCGGCAAGGGCAACGCGAGCCTGCCGGAGCCGTTGATCGAGCAGGTCAAGGCCGGCGCCATCGGCCTCAAGCTGCACGAAGACTGGGGCACCACCCCGGCGAGCATCGACAACTGCCTGAACGTCGCCGACCAGTACGATGTGCAGGTGGCGATCCACACCGACACCCTCAACGAGTCGGGCTTTGTCGAAACCACCCTCGCCGCCTTCAAGGGTCGCACCATCCACACCTATCACACCGAAGGCGCGGGGGGCGGTCATGCCCCGGACATCATCAAGGCCTGCGGCTTTGCCAACGTGCTGCCGAGCTCGACCAACCCGACCCGGCCGTTCACCCGCAACACCATTGACGAACACCTCGACATGCTGATGGTCTGCCACCACCTGGACCCGAGCATTGCCGAAGACGTGGCCTTCGCCGAAAGCCGCATCCGCCGCGAAACCATCGCCGCCGAAGACATCCTGCATGACCTCGGCGCGTTCTCGATGATCAGCTCCGACAGCCAGGCCATGGGCCGCGTCGGTGAAGTCATCACGCGCACCTGGCAGACCGCCGACAAGATGAAAAAGCAGCGCGGCCCGCTTCCCGGGGATGGCGAAGGCAACGACAACTTCCGCGCCAAACGCTACATCGCCAAGTACACGATCAACCCGGCGATCACCCATGGCATCAGCCATGAGGTGGGCTCGGTGGAAGTGGGTAAATGGGCGGATCTGGTGCTCTGGCGTCCGGCGTTTTTTGGCGTCAAGCCGACCTTGATCCTCAAGGGCGGGGCCATTGCGGCCAGCCTGATGGGCGATGCCAATGCTTCCATTCCGACGCCGCAACCGGTGCATTACCGCCCGATGTTTGCCAGCTACGGCGGCTCGTTGCACGCCACCAGCCTGACCTTCATCAGCCAGGCAGCCCAAGAAGCAGGCCTTCCCGAGGCCTTGGGTTTGAAGAAGAAAATCGCAGTGGTCAAAGGGTGCCGCGAGGTGCAGAAAACAGACTTGATCCACAACGACTACCTGCCGACCATCGATGTCGACCCGCAGACCTATCAAGTCAAGGCCGACGGTGTCCTGCTGTGGTGCGAGCCCGCCGACGTGCTGCCGATGGCTCAGCGATATTTCCTGTTTTGATCGTTCTGTTTGCCTGACAAACCCGGGGGCCTGGCGTACCAGCCCCCCGGGGAAAACAGGTGCAATCAACTGTCCGGCTGCACGACAAAGGGCAGTTCTACCCTTTGCAGTTTTGCCCGGTCGATCGCCTGTTGGGTGAAGGTTTTGAGCAACGCCTTTTGCTCTTCATCGATCGTCTTCAACTCAGCAGCGTATTGCGCATCGGTCATGATGCGTCCCGGTGCAAAGTCGCTTTCCGGCTTGTTCAGTTCCGCGCCGAGCACCCTGAGCGCTTCCTTCAGCCGAGCCTTTTGCTCAAGGGTCAGCGTTGTGTCGTTCGCACGCTGGTCCAAGGCCATATAGAAGTCTGTCGTGGCATCGATCCGGCGCCTGAACACTTTGAAAGCCCGTCGGTTGACACCCTCGACATAGGATGACCAGAACGGCTGCTCGACAAGCAAATCACCGAGCAGCTCACCTTCCTCAAGGTCGAGCACACGCAGGTAAGCATTGTCGGTCATCGCCGAGGTGACACCCGCGATCCCTCGGAACTGCATGTTTCGAGACTGCCAGGGCAAGTCCAGCCGTTCGGCAAGATCGGTCATGAACGCCAGGTGAACTTCCACCTCATCGATCGTGCCCATCACCTCCCCCATGGCATTGACACGCCTGAACTCCTCGCCCATCGCCTCGCGTTCGGAAATGGTTTTGCGGGCAATCCTGCTCAGTTCATCCAGACGTGACTTGCCTCGCGCCAGCGTGACCAGTTCACCCTCCACCAGCGAAGGATTGGCCAACTCATAGGCTTCATGAATCAGCACCTCCAGGCCCATGGCATTGAACAGCTGCGCGCCCGCATCGACGCACGTTGTGGGCACCGTACTCATGGTGAAGAGTTTTTGCCGAAGCTCGGTATTTTTCGACATCGCCTCGAGCATGCGCCAGACCTTGGCGGTCATATCGACCCGAAACCCGAGGTCGTGCTTGAAGTGCCCCGACTCGGTGAGTTTGCGGATTTCGTTGAAAAAACCGACCGATCCGCGCTCATCCTCGACACTGTTCCAGACCGCTTGCTTCGCCACCCATTCCGGCCGTGTCATGCCCTCCTCCCAGTCGAGACTGTCACGCACACCACGGGGAGGATAAGGTCGATCGGGGTCCATGCCGATGGACTCGATGTAGTCCCTGAGCGTTTGCAGATTGGCCTCGGCCAACCACTGCGGCTCTCGGCTCAGCAAGGTGCGCGCCAGCAATTCCGCCTGAGCGGAGCCAGGGGGCACTGCCGGAATGTGGGTGATTTCGTTGCGCTGCAAATCCAGGAAAAAATGCCGGAACCGCGGTTGTGCGAACAGCCCCTGCGGCCAGGTGTGCACGCCGGTGTCCGCCAGGATCAGCGTATGCAACCTTCTCATGCCGCCAATATCCGGGACTTGCCCCAACGGATTGCCAAACAGGTCCAGAACCTCCAGTCGTGTCAGGTTGCGCAGGTCCGCGACGCCTTGTGCATCCAGGACAATACGGTTGCCTCGCATGTTGAGTTCCGTCAGCGCGCGCATGCGGCGGATGGCACCGGGAACAGCGGAGAACGCATTGCCGTTGACGTTGAGCGAACGCAAGCGGGGAAAATGATCGAGAAAGGAACTGTGTGCGTCGGTCAATTCGGACAGGGTCAGATTGAGGCGCGTGACGTGATCGAAATTACCTTCCAGGGCAGGCATGGTGCGCAGATGACGCCCCAGCGGGATGTTTTCCAGGTCGAGCACAACGCCCTGCAGATGACCGAATGAATCCACGTGGCGCAACCCGGTGTGCTGCCAGCATTCCCTGATCTCTTTGTATAAAGCGTTTCTGGCTTGCCATTCGGCGACGCCGGCAGGCGTGAAGCTGTACGCTTCGGTCGGCGATTTCAACCAGCGTTGAAAATTGGCGTTGAGCCGATCGAATTCCGCTTCGAGTGCGCTGGCCCTCTGCTCCAGACTGAGTTCGCTGCCACTCATCTGCAGATAGGCCAAGGCTTCGGCCTCCGTCCATCCGGGGCGGACAACACGCACCCGCTCTTGCGGCGTCATGGGTTCGTTGATTCGACTTAGCCCATGAGCCACCCCGCGCATGCCGCCACGCAGGCGCATCGTGACGGGGTCATACGCCGGTTTGCGTACAGGGTTATCGCCCAGAAGCGCGCTGAACCTGTCCCGTGGCAATGGCGTTTTTTGAATGGCGGACTTGAGCGTGGCACCTTGGTTGACGTGATACCCCAGCGCGTTTCGCTCGGCATCCGGCAAGGCATGCAACACCGACGCGTATAAATCATCGGCCCCGTGCAATTGCAGATCATCGGTATCGCGCGCCTGGTATTGGCCGTCCTCGCTGACCAGGATTCTGCGGTGGGTGGCGTCCGTCGGGCCGACGCTGTCGCGCAACGGGCCATCGAATGAAAACTCACGGATTTCGATCCGCACGTTTTCGGGCCAGCCGGGTAGCGCCTGCATCGAGTGCAACGCCAGCCGCTCGGTGTCCACACCGAACGCCGCGTCGAGAAAGAGCCCTTCATAAGCGCGCGCGGTTCGTATGGCCCGCAAGGCCACTCTTACCCGCTCCCTGAGTTGCAAGGGGATGCGCGACGGCTCGGTGATGTCGAGCCGGTCTTGCGGCTCGATGTCGGCGAGCAGTTCCCGGGCTACCGCAGCGGGGAGCCCATTGAACGCATCCTGAAGCACCTGCACCTGCGGGTTGTCGGTTTGCTGCAAACGGCGACTCAGCGCGTCAAACAGAGCTGCGCGGCGACTGTCTGCTCGCCCGGCCAGCAGGTTTTTCAAGGCATCGATGCGGACTTGCTCGTCCGTTGAAATGCCCTGCCCGAGCATCGCGTGGATATCGGCCTCGTTCGCAAACTTCACGGCACGCTCCGGCAGTTTCCCTGAACGAACCTCGGCACGACTTATCTTCAGCGTGTCGGCGGGCAGAGCATCGACGTTGCCGAATTTGATCGAGCGCCCGCTATGCCCAGGGCCGTCAAACAGCTCGATGCCTTTTTGCTCAGGCCATCCGGGCCATTCAACCAGCAAGCGGGGCACCTGCTCGACGAATGCTTGCGGAACCTCGTTGAGCCTTATCTGCCCGGGCAGTTTTTGCACTTCGGCCCAGGCCTGGAAGCGTTCGATCGTGTCGGTCAGCAACGCGGGCGGCGGTTCGCTGACCACATGCAAGCGACGCAATTCGTCCTCCTCCATGCCGCTGACGAGACGAATATGCTCCAGGGTGTTATCAGAAAAGCCCTCGACCGTCGGGCCCAGGCGCCGCATGAGGGTGGTTTTGTCCCACTCGATGGGACGGTCGAGTTCGGTTTTCCACGCGCCGCCACCGTTGTGCTCCAGTGTCGGCTGATAAGCCTGTGGCCGGGCCGGATGTTGCAAGCGTGGCTGGCCGGTGCGTGAATCGTTGATCACTTCGAAGTGTTGGTTTTCATGCTTGAGGAAGTCCTTTTCGCTGTGCCGATACAGCCCCTGCTCGCTTGGCTTCGCCTCGGCGGGCAACACCACGTCATGGGCGTAGGGCGAAAGGTCCGGCTTCCAGAGGCGCGTCTGGCCGTCGGCCAGATCAACCTTTTTCAACCGGTTGATAAACGCCGATGGTTTGACCGACGCCGCCGCACCGGCCGGCAAGACATGCCCGGCGCCCATAATGGCCAACTGCGCGAAATTGATCATGACGCCGGTGAGATGGGACGCCGCGTCTTCCTTGTCCCCCTTGCTCCAGTCTTCGAAGCCTTCGAGGGTTTCCAGGACCATCTGCCCGACCATGGCGGCCAGCATCGCTTCGCCCAGGCCGGGCACCAGCATGGCGCCGAAATTGAACACGTTCCAGCCGATGTTCAGATAGCTGATCAGCCGGTTCCAACGGGTGGTGGCGTCTTCATCGCCGGTCGGCACAGCGATGTGCCGCGCATCGGCAATCGCTTTCTCCCTGCGCCAAAGACTTGTTTGCGCCCAGAGATCGCCCGAAATGATATGGGTGACAGGCTCTGCGTTGGCATTTTCAACGGCGCTCTCCCGCCACCACGGCCCCATGTCCAGCGGCTCGCGCTGTTTCCAGGTGAAGGTCGAGAGGCGCTCGCGAACCCGGGCAAAAAACTTGCCCTGGTCTTTTTGCGCGACAAAACGGCTGAAAAACTGTTGATAACCCGGCGAGCGCAACTGGCTCGTCAGCGCCTTCATGAAGTCAGTGAAGGACTCGTATTCCTTGAAGGGGTGGTCGGGATCATCGGGGACATACGCAATCAGCGTCCCCTCCAGACGACTTTGTTGATAAGCATCGTCCCGTTGCAACATGGCCTCAACGAGACCGCTGGGGCCATTGGCGAAAAACGCCTGGAGCAACTTGAACTGATCAAACTCCTGCCCCGGGAGCAGTGTCAGACGTCGCGACCATTCCAGCATCGTTCGTTGATGCTGTGGAATCAGCGCGTCGTAAACCCGTTTGATTTTTGAAGGGTCCGCCACTGCACTGAACAACACAATGCCGGACAGCCTGAACCCCATGATCGCCAGCCGGTGGCATTGCAGGGGCCGACGGCCCATCAAAATGCCTTGTTCGTTGTCACGAATCTGCCGGAGTTTCCCGTAGCCATAGGACGTGATGTCTTTTTTCAGATACGCGATCAGCGCCGATTCGTGAAACGCGGCTTTTTCACTGGCCGTGCATTGATTCACGACGTTCGCTCTGGCCGTCACCTCTTCGGGCATCAGCAATGCCTTGATGTGACGCTGATAGTGCGCACCGATATCGAGCGTGCGGCACAGGGCGGCAAATCTTTCGACCGTCAGCGTATGCCGCTGAAGTTCGTTTTCGTCGTCCCTGATGAAGATGCCCGAGCCATCGCGAAACGCGCCCTCCTGCGTTTCGGGGGCCTCGAAATTGTGCAGGGCCGCTTCCAGCAATGATGATTGCCTGAGCCGACTGGCATGGGTATCGATGCCAATGGCCAGATTGGCGGGGACGTACAGCCGAATCAGCGTCGCGTTGACGTCCAGTTCCAGGTTCAAATGCTCTTTCAATGCCTGGACCAGCAAGGGCTCGGCGAAGGCAAGAATGTCCTGCTGTACATTCTTCAGCGCCTCGTCCAATGGCCCCTGAAGGCGCCAGCGCTCGTCGATCAACTCCTTGAGGTACTGGCGATCAATGGCGCTTGAATTCAAATACCACTCAGGAAACTCCGGTTTCGAATGGGCAAAGGCAACCAGGCGTGAGGCGGGCGCGTCTTTGACCGGCGCGGGCAGTTTGCCCAGCAGATAATCACGATACACATTGTTATTCACTTCTCTTGCCTGCCCGGCAATGGCTGGCCGACCCGGGCTGTCCGAACGTTCACTCATTTCGCAAATCCTTATGCGACGAATTGAACCACCAGATTATTGGCTGGCGACGAAAACAAAAGCTCAAAAAACAGCGCCGAAATCACGAATACATCAACGTCGCATTCGATTTAAGAATCTAAAAAACAGGCAATTACCACCCGAACCCCGTACAAAAGTGCTCCCCCGCGTAATGGTAGTTTTTAGCGGACAGCAAAGGGGCTAAGATGCGCCAGAATTCCCATCAGGAAACCGGACATGCGCCTACCCGATTTCATCAGGCAACACGTAGACCGTATCGTCGATGAATGGGAGCAGTTCGCCAGCACCATTACCCCGGCGGCCGAGCACATGGACAAGGTCGCCCTGCGCGATCACGCCAAGGTCATTTTGCTGGCCGCCGCGCGTGACATGACCACCGCGCAAACCTCCAGCGAACAGATGGCCAAGGCCAAGGGCGAAGGCCCGGAAAAAACCCCGAGCCTGGACGAGGCCGGTGCCAGTCATGGCGAACTGCGGCATACCGTGGGGTTTGATCTGGTACAGATGACATCGGAATTCCGTCATTTGCGTGCCTGCGTCATCCGTTTGTGGGTCGACAGCCTGGCGTCTCCGGACATGGCCTATTTCCAGGACATGATCCGTTTCAACGAAGCCATTGACGAAGCACTCGCCGAATCCACCGCGGCCTACGCCGAGCAGGTCAATCGTTCGCGGGATATCTTTCTGGCGATCCTGGGGCATGACCTGCGGGCACCCTTGCAAGCGGTGAGCATGTCCACCGAATTACTGCTGCGCAAAGCCAAGCTTGAAGGCGATGCGCTGACCTGCGCGGTCAACATCAAGCACGGCGCGCGGCACATGGCGGCGATGGTCGGCGATTTGCTGGAGCTGGTGCGCAGTCGCCTGGGTAAAAGCCTGCCGATCGAACGGGCCCCCATGGACCTGGCCGATGCCGCCCATGCGGCGATTGCCGAAGCCTGCGCCGGTAACCCCGAGTGCGATCCGACGGTCCACGTAAAGGGTGACACCCGAGGCGCCTGGGATGCCGGACGAGTGAGTCAACTGTTGCAGAACCTGATCGGCAACGCCTTGCAGCATGGGTTGAACAAGCGTGACGTGACGGTGACCCTGACGGGCGAGCCGGACGCGGTTCGCCTCACGGTGCATAACTATGGCGCTCCGATCCCCGAGGAAGCGATCGGCACGATTTTCGATCCGCTGGTGCGCAGCGCTGACGAGCAGCTCGGCCAACCCTCCACCAGCCTTGGTTTGGGGTTGTTTATCGTCAAGGAAGTGGTCGATGCACACGGCGGGACGATCGAGGTCAGTTCCAGCGAAGCGGACGGCACGCTGTTTACCGTGGTGTTGCCGCGCAAGGTTTAATACCACGGACCGCGTCATCGTTCATCGCCAGCAGGCTCGCTCCCACAGTTGACCGTATTCCTTCTGGAAGAACCCGGTCCAATGTGAGAGCGAGCCTGCTCGCGAAGGGGCCGTGTCAAACGACACAAAACCAGCAGAACACTACTCGACGACCAACCGCCCCAACCGCTGCTTGAGCATGCGATTCTCCGCCCGCAGCTGCTGGACCTCTTCAAGCAGGTCCAGCGCCAGGGCGACGCCTTCCCACTCCAGCTCCAGATCGCGCCGCAGCTTGGCGGCGCGCTTGGCCAGAGCCAGCTCGTAATCGTTGAAAACCCAATCCTTGGGCTGCTTGCCCTGAGGTTCGAGGATGCCGTGCTCGACGATTTCGATCACGTAGACGTCCGACAGCTCGGTCGCCTCACAGAATTCTGCCATGTCCAGTTGAACGATCAGGGGCTTGCTCATGATGGGCTACTCCGTCTCTTGGATCAGAAATTTTCTCTCGGGTCGAAAGCGGCTTTTTTCGCCAGTTCTTCCCACAGCGCCTTGACCTCGTCGCTCGAAGTCTTGGGCATCACGGCTTTCAATTGCACGAACAGGTAGCCTCGCTCGCCCGCCTTGTTCAGCAGACCGTGCCCCTTGGCGCGCATGCGCTGGCCGTTCTGGCTGCCGGCCGGCACCTTGAGGTTGATCTTGCCGGTCAGTGTAGGCACGGCGACTTCGGTACCCAGCGCCAACTCCCAGGGCGCCAGCGGCAAGGTAATGATCAGGTTCTCGCCTTCGACGTCGAATTTTGGGTGCGGCGCAAAGCGAATGATCAGGAACAGATCGCCGTTGGCCCCGCCACCGATGCCCGGCGCCCCCTGGCCCTTGAGGCGGATGCGCTCGCCGTCGGTCACACCGGCCGGGATTTTCACGTTCAGGCTTTTGCTGGTGTTGCTGACGTGCTGGCCGGCCGCGTTGTACTGCGGCACCTGGAAGGAGACCTTCTTCGACTCGTTCGACAGGCTTTCTTCCAGAAAAATCGGTAGTTCCATTTCCACGTCTTGCCCTCGGCGCCCGGCACTGCGGCCCGACTGTCCACCACCAAAACCCGGACCACGGTTGCCGAAGATCGAACTGAAGAAGTCCGAAAAATCGCCCGTGTCCTGACCACCGCCGAACCCACCGCCGCCACGGCCCTGCCAACCCGGCGGCCCCTGGAACGGTTGGCCGTGCTGGCCGTATTTGCGCAAGTCGTCATATTCGGCGCGCTTGTCGGCACTTTTCAGCGCTTCATAAGCTTCCGAGGCGTCCTTGAACTTGGCCTCGGCGTCCTTTTCCTTGCTGACATCGGGGTGGTATTTGCGCGCCAGTTTCCGATAAGCCGCCTTGATCGTCTTATCGTCCGCGGTCGGTTCCACACCGAGAATCTTGTAATAGTCTTTGAAGTCCATCTAAGGATCACCATCCGTTATCGATATCGCG
>LNAP01000787.1_pt1 | contig 35051 bp, 27 predicted proteins | sample 602601 | NCBI WGS metagenome assembly LNAP01 (sample SAMN02440304, study PRJNA202911) | soil metagenome | biome: Subtropical and temperate rainforests or woodlands; isolation source: soil samples (1 kg each in a 20% v/v slurry with milli Q water) were... ... | reverse complement strand
CGACAGCGTGCCGATGAAGCCGCAGCGTGTGTACCAGTGCATGAACAACGCCTTCGGCAAGGACACCTGCTACGTCAGCACCATCGGCCTGTCGCAGATTGCTGCCGCGCAGTTCCTGCACGTTTACCAGCCGCGCCATTGGATCAACTGCGGCCAGGCCGGCCCGCTCGGCTGGACCATTCCGGCAGCGCTCGGTGTGGTTGCCGCGGACCCGGCGCGCAAGGTGGTGGCGCTTTCGGGCGACTATGACTTCCAGTTCATGATCGAGGAGTTGGCGGTGGGCGCGCAGTTCAAGCTGCCCTACATCCACATTCTGGTGAACAACGCCTACCTCGGCCTGATCCGCCAGTCGCAGCGCGGTTTCGAGATGGATTACTGCGTGCAGCTCGGCTTCGAGAACATCAATGCCGACCAGAGCGGCATGGAAGGCTACGGCGTCGATCACGTCGCGGTGGTCGAGGGGCTGGGCTGCAAAGCACTGCGCGTGTTCAAGCAGGAAGACCTGCGCCCGGCCATCGAAAAGGCGCAGGCCTGGATGGCCGAGCATCAGGTGCCGGTGGTGATCGAGGTGATCCTCGAACGGGTGACCAACATCGCCATGGGCACCGAGATCGACGCCATCAACGAGTTCGAGGCGCTGGCCGAAGGCCGGGAAGACGCGCCGACGGCGGTTGGATTGCTGGACTGATTCGCCCGTAACCACAACCGCGTGGAAGACGCTTGGCGGTCTTCCACGGGACGGCCACCCGTCCTACCGGCCGCCGCAGTTATCAGCGACGGGCACCGAAGCAACCGTAGTGTGGATATCGCGAAGCATATCCACCGCAACGCAACACCCAGGGTGGTCACCACACCACCGCAATGCAGAACCGAATTTGATCCCTACAGATCAGGAGAGAGAACCATGCCCCGCTTTGCCGCCAATCTGTCCATGCTATTCACCGAGGTTGATTTCCTTGACCGCTTTGCCGTCGCTGCCGAAGCCGGCTTTACCGGCGTCGAATACCTGTTCCCCTACGACTACCCGGCCGAGGAGATCAAGGCCCGGCTGGACGCCAACCAGCTGACCCAGGTGCTGTTCAACCTGCCGGCCGGCGACTGGGCTGGTGGCGAGCGCGGCATCGCCATCCTGCCGGAGCGGGTCGAGGAATTCCGCGCCGGCGTGGACCAGGCCATCGCCTACGCCAAGGTACTCGGCAACACCCAGGTCAACTGCCTGGCCGGCATTGCCCCGCGTGGCGCCGACCTCGGCCAGCTGGAAATGACCTTTATCGAAAACCTGCGCTACGCCGCGCAGAAGCTCGAGGAAGCCGGCATTCGCCTGGTAATGGAGATGATCAACACCCGCGACATTCCGCGCTTTTTCCTCAACAACACCTCCCAGGCGCAGGAGATTCGCGGCAAGGTCGGTCACCCCAACCTGTTCCTGCAGTACGACATCTATCACATGCAGATCATGGAGGGAGACCTGGCGCGGACCATCGAGAACAACCTGGCGGCCATCAACCATATCCAGCTGGCGGACAACCCCGGGCGCAACGAGCCGGGCACCGGCGAGATCAACTATCGCTTCCTCTTCGAGCATCTGGAGCGCATCGGCTACCAGGGCTGGGTCGGCTGCGAGTACAAGCCGGCCACCAGCACCGCCGAAGGTCTTGGCTGGCTTAATAGCCACAACGCCATCTGACCCCGAACATAATTTGAGGAGAAACGACCATGGCTAAGATCGGATTTATCGGCACCGGAATCATGGGCAAACCCATGGCAAGCAACCTGCAGAACGCAGGCCACCAACTGTTCCTTTCCGAACATCATGACAAGGCACCCGCCGACCTGGTGCAGGCCGGCGCCATCGCACTGGCCACCCCGCAGGAAGTCGCGCAGGAGGCAGAGTTCATCATCGTCATGGTGCCGGATACGCCGCAGGTCGAGGACGTGCTGTTCCGCGACCAGGGCATCGCCGCTGGCGTCGGCCCGGGCAAGGTGGTGATCGACATGAGCTCGATCTCGCCCAGCGCCACCAAGCAGTTCGCCGAGAAGATCAAGACGAGCGGCGCCGAATACCTGGACGCCCCGGTATCCGGCGGTGAGGTCGGCGCCAAGGCTGGCAGCCTGTCGATCATGGTCGGCGGCAGCGAAGCGGCCTTCGAGCGCGCCCTGCCGCTGTTCCAGGCCATGGGCAAGAACATCACCCGCGTCGGCGAGAACGGCGACGGCCAGACCGCCAAGGTGGCCAACCAGATCATCGTCGCGCTGAACATTCAGGCGGTCGCTGAGGCCCTGCTGTTCGCCGCGAAGAACGGCGCCGATCCGGCCAAGGTGCGCGAGGCGCTGATGGGTGGTTTCGCCGGCTCGAAGATTCTCGAGGTGCACGGCGAGCGAATGATCAAGGGCACCTTCGATCCGGGCTTCCGCATCAGCCTGCACCAGAAGGACCTCAACCTCGCCCTGGCCGGTGCCCGCGAGCTGGGCCTCAACCTGCCTAACACCGCCAACGCCCAGCAGGTGTTCAGCACCTGCGCAGCCATCGGCGGCAGCGGCTGGGACCACTCGGCGCTGATCAAGGGCCTGGAGCACATGGCCAATTTCTCGATCCGCAAGGAGTAAAGCCTTCGAGCGCACTGAGTCGGGCCTGCGCCCCCACCTTCAGGGACAGACAGACCAGGTGGTGGGGTCAGCGCAACGCTCGGCACCAGTGATGCTCAAAGGGTTGGTGTGCAGGTACGCGGGGTCGGAATCATCGCGTCTCCCCACGACCAGGGCCCCGCGCGCCTGCTCTCCAACCGCCGTCTGCGGACGGCATCTTTTCGATTCGTCCGGTACAAGGAGTCACGGCCCGACTGCCGGACGGGTCGATTTCAACCCTTAGCGCTTGCTTCGGCGAGCCCTAAGGTCTGGAATCGGCTGCAGACCTCATACAAGGAGCTTCAGATGACCCTCGATCCCCAAGCCCTGCTGCGCCAGCTGTTCGACAGCGCCATCGAGGCCGCCCATCCGCGCCATGTGCTCGCCGACCATCTGCCCGAAGACCGCAGCGGCCGAGCCATCGTCATCGGCGCCGGCAAGGCGGCTGCGGCCATGGCCGAAGCCATCGAGCAGGCCTGGGAAGGCGAGCTGTCCGGCCTGGTGGTGACCCGCTATGAACATCACGCCGACTGCCGCCGCATCGAGGTGGTGGAGGCCGCGCACCCGGTCCCGGACGATGCCGGCGAGCGCGTCGCACGCCGCGTACTGGAGCTGGTCAGCAACCTCAAGGAAAGCGACCGGGTGATCTTCCTGCTTTCCGGCGGTGGTTCCTCGCTGTTGGCACTGCCAGCCGAGGGCATCTCGCTGGCCGACAAGCAGGCGATCAACAAGGCGCTGCTGCGCTCCGGCGCGCATATCGGCGAGATGAACTGCGTGCGCAAGCACCTCTCGGCGATCAAGGGCGGGCGCCTGGCCAGAGCCTGCTGGCCGGCCAGCGTATACACCTACGCGATTTCCGACGTGCCCGGCGACGAGGCCACGGTGATCGCCTCCGGCCCCACCGTGGCCGATCCGACTACTTCGGCGCAGGCACTGGAAATTCTCGAGCGCTACCACATTGAGGTGCCGGCCAACGTCCGCGCCTGGCTCGAGGACCCGCGCTCGGAAACCCTCAAGCCGGGCGACCCGATGCTCTCGCGCAGCCACTTCCAATTGATCGCCACGCCGCAGCAGTCGCTCGACGCCGCTGCCGAGGTGGCCCGCTCCGCCGGTATCATCCCGTTGATCCTCGGCGACCTGGAAGGCGAAGCGCGCGAGGTGGCCAAGGTGCACGCCGGCATCGCCCGCCAGGTGGTGCTGCACGGCCAGCCGATCGCCGCGCCCTGCGTGATCCTCTCCGGCGGCGAGACCACGGTGACCGTGCGCGGCAACGGCCGCGGCGGGCGCAACGCCGAATTCCTGCTTGCCCTCACAGAAAGCCTGCAAGGCCTGCCCGGCGTTTACGCCCTGGCCGGCGACACCGATGGCATCGACGGTTCCGAGGACAACGCCGGCGCACTGATGACCCCGGACAGCTTCGCCCGCGCCGAAGCACAGGGCCTGCGTGCCGCCGATGCGCTGGCCAACAACGACGGCTATGGCTACTTCGCCGCGCTGGACAGCCTGATCGTTACAGGCCCGACGCGTACCAACGTCAACGATTTCCGCGCCATCCTGATTCTGCCGCCCTCGGCCTAGACCGAGGACGCTCACCTGCCAGCGAGCCCGCCATGAAACCCGACAAGAAGGTCAAGATACTTGCCACCCTCGGCCCCACCACCCGCAGCATCGATGATGTACGGGCGCTGGTCGCGGCAGGGGTCAACCTGTTCCGCCTGAACTTCAGCCATGGCGAGCACGCCGACCATGCCGAACGCTTCGCCTGGATTCGCGAGGTGGAACGTGAGCTGAACCAACCGATCGGCATCCTCATGGACCTGCAAGGGCCCAAGCTCAGGGTCGGCCGCTTCGCCGAGGGCAAGGTGCGGCTGGATCGCGATCAGGCCTTCCGTCTGGATCTGGACCCGACGCCGGGCGACAACCGACGCGTGAACCTGCCGCACCCGGAGATCATCGCCGCGCTGGAGCCGGGCATGCAGCTGCTGATCGACGATGGCCGCCTGCGTCTGACGGTCACCGCGCGCCACAGCGATGCCATCGACACCCGCGTGGTCGCCGGCGGCGAGCTGTCCGACCGCAAGGGCGTCAACGTGCCGGAAGCAGTGCTGGAGCTTAGCCCGCTGACGGAGAAGGATCGCCGCGACCTGGCTTTCGGCCTTGAACTGGGCGTGGATTGGGTGGCCCTGTCCTTCGTCCAGCGCCCACAGGACATTCACGAAGCGCGCAAGCTGATCGGTGAGCACGCCTTCCTCATGGCCAAGATCGAGAAACCTTCGGCGGTGCAGCACCTGCGCGAGATCGCGCGGCTGTCCGACGCGATCATGGTCGCGCGTGGCGACCTCGGCGTGGAGGTGCCGCCGGAGAATGTGCCACGCATTCAGAAGAACATCGTGCGCATCTGCCGCCAGCTCGGCCGCCCGGTGGTGGTGGCCACGCAGATGCTCGAATCCATGCGCTTCGCCCCGGCGCCGACGCGCGCCGAGGTCACCGACGTGGCCAACGCGGTTGCCGAGGGTGCGGACGCGGTGATGCTGTCGGCGGAAACCGCTTCGGGCGACTACCCGCTGGAAGCGGTGAGCATGATGAGCAAGATCATCCGTCAGGTGGAAAGCGGCCCGGATTTCCAGGCCCAGCTCGATGTGCACCGACCGAATGCCGAGGCAACGCTGCCGGATGCCATCAGCTGCGCAATCCGCCGCATCAGTGGCATCCTGCCGATTGCGGTGCTGGTCAATTACACCGAATCAGGCCGCTCCAGCCTGCGCGCCTCGCGCGAGCGCCCGGCCACGCCGATCCTCAGCCTGACGCCGAGCACCGCCACCGCGCGCAAGCTCACGGTGGCCTGGGGCGTGTATTCGGTGGTGGATGCACCGATGCGCGATATGGAGCAGGTCAGCAGCCACGCCCTCGAGCTGGCGCGCGCCCAGGGCATGGCCGGCAGTGGTGACACGGTGCTGATCACCGCTGGCGTGCCGCTCGGCCAACCTGGCACCACCAACACGCTGCGCATCGAAGTCCTCGACTAGGTCGGCAACCCACCCAGCGCACAATGGCCAAGCGGTCAGCCCTTGGTCTCCAGCGGGTTCTGCTCCTGCGGGTAGCGATGCTCCTCCTCGATGCTGCCGTCGTCGCCGTGGACGTTCACCAGCGCAGTACGCAGCTTCATGTAGTCGCGCGTCTCATCGAGAATGTCCTGTCGATTCCCGGCTTCGAGCAACGCGCGCTGATCGCCTTCTTCGCGTAGCACCCAGCGGTCATCTTCGTGGGTGATGTGGTAGATCTCCATGGCCCTCTCTCCTGCTGTTGAATGAAATATCGCGGATCGCCCCTGGTAAGAAAGCTGTCAGCGGGCGAGGTTCGATCGTCACGGTCAAGGTAATTTCGACCCTATAAGGTCCATATCACCATGGAAAGCCAAGGTTCTTTTTACCTCGCACATCCTGCAAACCTTGATTCAAGTCAATTTTCGACCTGGAACGATTGTTGAAAGCCTCTATGGCAGAACGTTTCGTGTTCGCCCCGCGAATACAGGACGACTTTCCCATCAGAGGAGTTAGCAATGCTTTGCGCTGAACAGGCTGCCCTTATCAAAGCCACCGTGCCGCTGCTGGAAAGCGGCGGCGAGGCCTTGACCACCCATTTCTACAACCTGCTGCTCAGTGAACATCCCGAAGTGCGCCCGCTGTTCAATCAGGCCCACCAGGCCAGCGGAGAACAGCCGCGTGCACTGGCCAACGGCGTGCTGATGTATGCCAAACACATCGACCGGCTCGACGCCCTCGGCCCGCTGGTCGCTCAGATCATCAACAAGCATGTCGCGCTGCAGGTACTGCCCGAGCATTACCCGCTGGTTGGCTCCTGCCTGCTGCGGGCGATCCGCGAAGTGCTCGGTGACGAGATCGCTACCGACGCCGTGATCGACGCCTGGGGCGCCGCCTACCAGCAACTCGCCAACATCCTTATCGGTCAGGAGGAGAATCTCTACCAGACCAAGGCCGAGGCGGATGGAGGCTGGCGGGGGGCGCGGCGTTTTCGCATTGCGCGCAAGACCGTCGAAAGCGCAGAGATCACCTCCTTTCACCTGCAGCCGGAAGATGGCGGCGCGTTGATGGACTTTCTGCCCGGCCAGTACATCGGCCTGCGCCTGGAGGTCGACGGCCAGGAGGTGCGCCGCAACTACTCGCTGTCCGCCGCCAGCAATGGCAGCGAATACCGCATCAGCGTCAAGCGCGAGCCCGGCGGCGTCGCCTCAAACGCGCTGCATGCCATGCCCGAAGGTGCCGTGCTGGAGCTGTTCGCGCCGGCTGGCGAGTTCACCCTCGAACCGGGCGACAAGCCCCTGGTGCTGATCAGCGGCGGCGTCGGTATCACGCCTACCCTGGCGATGCTGGAACAGGCTCTGGCCAGCGCACGACCAGTGCACTTCATCCACTGCGCGCGCAATGCCGGCGTGCATGCGTTCCGCCGCAGCGTGGACGCGCTGGCCGAGCGTCACGCCCAGCTCAAGCGTTTCTACTGCTATGAGGAGCACGACGGCGCAGATGCCGCGCCGGATGCCGTTGGCCGCCTGACCGAGCAACAGCTTGGCAGGTGGCTACCGGAAGACCGCGACGTGGACGCCTATTTCCTCGGGCCGAAACCCTTCATGGCTGCCGTCCGCCGTCAGCTGAAGTCACTCGGTGTGCCGGAACAGCAAACCCGCTACGAGTTCTTCGGTCCCGCTTCGGCACTCGATTGATCCATTCGGAGGCTCGCCCGGCGCGAGCCTCTCCCCGAAGGAGATTCAGTCATGCTTTATCACTCAGCTTCTCCACAACGCTTGATGGGCGCCGCAAATGCGCTGATGGTCGCAGGCATACTGCTCCTGCTGCTGGGCATCAGCGGCGCCTACCTGTTCGATCGACATCTGGCGATGGGCAGCATCATCGCGGCCCATGCGCTGGTCATCCTCGGCCCCACGGCGCTGAAGATCGGCTACGTGATGCGCCTTCTGGCCGAGCGCAAGACGAAACTTGCGGCCTGAGGCGCGGTTGGATAAGTCCGCTCTCGGATAATCGTAATTCGTTCCTGCAACTTTGCCGCTTCGCCTGTAATTTCAGTCCGCCATAGTCATACGCAACATGGGGAAAACCATTCGTCTACACTTTTGAATTCACCGAAACTCTTGCCTGAAGTCTTCCTCTGACATTGTGAGGCTGATTGATCTCTCTCTTTCAGCCGTTTGTGAACGTGTCTATCCAATTGAGGAGAAAAACACATGGCAAATAGTAATCCTGGCAACTTCGCCAACGATCGAGAGAAAGCTTCCGAGGCCGGCCGCAAGGGTGGTCACAACAGCGGCGGCAACTTCGCCAACGACCGCGAGAAGGCCTCCGAGGCCGGCCGCAAGGGTGGCCAGAACAGCCACGGCGGTGGCCGCAGCAGCTAAAAGCTGACGAAATGAAGAAGGGCAGGCGCCGTACGGCCCTGCCCTTCTTCATTTCTCCACTCAATCCTTTAAGCGAATAATCAAAAAACGAAATTGCAAAGTAATTCGATATTGCTATCCGAACGATATATAGCCGGCAGAATTATATTTATAGGCCGTTTGCGCAAAGCGACGGCCAGGCAGAAGCAGATATCTGCCGTTATTTTATTCATTCCTAACTTATAACGATGACCTGCATCCCTTGCCGTTTGTCGATATCATCGACAGGCATTTCAAGCTGGAGCGGTCGATGAACAGCAGCGCCTTTTCCGAACGAATCGTCCAGAGCCTGCTGGATACCGATTTCTACAAGCTCACCATGATGCAGGCGGTGCTGCATCACTATCCGAACGCGGAGGTGGAGTGGGCATTCCGCAGCCGCTCCGGTGAGAACCTGACGCCCTACCTCGACGAGATCCGCCAGCAGATCGAGGCGCTTGCCGAGCTGCAGATGACAACCGAGGAGCTGGCCTACCTCGAGCGCATCCCCTACATGCAGCCCGACTTCATCCGCTTCCTCGGTTTGTTCCGTTTCGATCTGCGTTATCTGCAGGTGAGCATCGAGGACGGCGAGTTGGTGATGCACCTGCGCGGCCCCTGGCTCCATGTGATCCTGTTCGAAGTGCCGCTGCTCGCCATCGTCAGCGAGGTGCGCAACCGCGCGCGCTACCCGGCGGTGACGCTGGCCCAGGCACGCGACCGGCTGGATGAGAAGCTGCACTGGCTACGCAGCCAGGCCAGCAGCGACGAACTGGCCAGCTTCACCCTGGCGGATTTTGGCACACGCCGTCGTTTCTCCTTTGCCGTACAGGCGATGGTGGTGGACCGACTGCAATGCGATTTTCCCGGCCGGTTCGCCGGTACCAGCAATGTGCATCTGGCACGCACGCGGAATGTGAAGCCGATGGGCACCATGGCCCATGAGTGGATCATGGCGCACCAGCAACTCGGCCCGCGGCTGATCGACAGCCAGGTTGCGGCGCTGGACTGCTGGGTTCGCGAATATCGTGGGGCATTGGGCATCGCGCTCACCGACTGCATCACCATGGATGCTTTCCTGCGCGATTTCGATCTGTACTTCGCCAAGCTGTTCGACGGCCTGCGTCATGACTCTGGCGACCCTCTGCTGTGGGCAGAGAAGGCCATCGCGCATTACCAGCGCCTGGGTATCGATCCGAAAACCCGCCAGCTGATCTTCTCCGATGGCCTGGACCTGGCCAGAGCGCTGGAACTCCATCGCGCGTTGATCGGGCGCAGCAATCCGAGTTTCGGCATCGGTACCGGACTGACCTGCGACATCCCGGGCGTGGAGCCGACCAACATGGTCATCAAGATGACCGCCTGCAATGGTCAACCGGTGGCAAAAATCTCCGACTCGCCGGGCAAGACCATGTGCCGCGACGAGGCATTCGTCAGCTACATGCGGCACGTCTTCGGCTTGGCCAATGGCTAACGACTAGCCGCCCACGGCGAATGCCTGGGGCGGCTGCACAGCCTCCGGCTCCATGGCGCAGAGGCGATTGCGCCCGCTCGTCTTGGCGCAGTACATGCGCTTATCCGCCAGCTCCAGCAGGTCACGGTAGTCCGCGACCTGATCGCAACGGCGTTCGGCCAACCCGATGCTCGCCGTCAGCGGCGCACCGTCCGGCCGCACGCCGAGGCCCTGGCCAATGATGCGCTCAAGCGCCATGTGCGCCTGCTGCATGTCGGTCTCCGGCATGATCAACAGGAACTCTTCGCCGCCCCAGCGCAGCAGGCTGTCGGAGCCACGCAGCGTCGCCACCAGACGCCTGGCCGCCTCGCGCAGTACCTGATCGCCGGATTCGTGACCATGGTTGTCGTTGATCGACTTGAAGTGGTCGAGGTCGATGAATGCCAGCGCCAGCGGACCATCCTTGCGCTGTGCGCTGTCCCACTGCAGCCGAAGAATCTCCTCGCCGCTGCCGCGGGAGAAGACCCCGGTGAGCGGGTCCCGGATGGCCTGGCGCACCAGCGCGAACATGAACGCCAGCTGGCTCATGCTGGCCAGGCTGGCGACGCCGGCGATCAGGATCAGCAGCCAGAAAGCACCGGCGAACGACGGCCAGTTCAGCGTCGCCCAGCTGAGATAGCCAGCCAGCGCCTGGGCCAGCAGCAACAGGCTGGACAGCACCAGATTCTCCACCAGGGTCAGGGGAAAGATGGTCAGCCCGGCCATCAGCACGAACGGCAGAAAGGCGTAGCCGGCGCCGACCACGGCGGAGAACTGCGCCAGTTGATAGCTGCCGAGCAAGGTGTGCGAGGCGATGTAGAAGATGGTCGGGATGGCGAACAGGATTGCGATCGCCCGATAGGCATCGAGCAGATTGCCGCTTGGACGGTAGAACAGCAGCAGGCAGGTGAACGCCAGGCACGCCATCATCCGAAAACCGGCCAGCGCCGCCCACAGCCTAGGCTCGAACACCATCAGATCGATCAGACTCCACAGCGGGGTGAGCACTGCGAACAGAAAGGCGAACAGGCGAACGCGGTTGACGATCAAGGTCGCGCGGCGCTGGCAGAGCAGCAGTGGATGGCGTCGCGGGCTCAGCAGATGGCGAAGCTCGCTGGGCTTGAGTTCACTGGGTAGCAACGAGCTCAGGCGACTGCGTAGCAGGTCGAGAATCGATGGCATTTATTATTGTGCTCCCAGGCAGGGAAGGTTCTTTACACAGCGGGCGGCTCCGGTTGCCGCTCGCTGCTTTTCAATATCCGTCTCAACGCATCACCGTTCGGCGGCGCATTGGGCGTCCACAGAAGCGCAAGCGCGGCGAATGGTATCAGTTGGCCATCAAAAACCCTTGAGCCAGGACAATGAAATCAAAGCTGCAAGTAACTCCTAAGAACGATCTACCGTTCGGAAAAATCGCCCTTTCGGGCGCTTATACCCGCTGGCGGCTCCCAATAGCGTGGCCGGATCGCCCGCGCATGTGCGAGCGATACATCCAAACAAAAAGAACAATAAGGAGTTACCCGTGCAGAGCGCCCTCAAACCGCTTGCGGCAGCCGTTCTACTCACCTGCGCGACAGACGCGGCCATCGCCGATGACGGCCCGTTCAGTCAGTTCGTCGTATTCGGCGACTCGCTGAGCGATGCTGGCAACTTTCCCGACCTGCAAAGCCCGACCCTCGGGGGCAACCCTACCGGAGGCTTGCGCTTCACCAACCGAACCGGCCCCACTTACGGTGCCGGCGAATATATTGGCGAGGTCGGTACGCAACGCCTGGCGAGCATGCTGGGCCTTCAATCGTTACCCTCCACGCCGCTGTTACCGGCAGTCCTCACAGGCAATCCGGACGGCACCAACTATGCCGTCGGCGGTTACCGCACCGACCAGATTCTCGATTCGATCACCCTCGACTCGACCGTTTCCGCGGGCGGCTCTACCCGGACCCGGCCCGGCTATCTGGTCGAGAACCCACGCGTCGACAGCAATGCTCTCTACTACCTGAACGGCGGCGGTAACGACATCTTCCAGCTCGGCACCAACCCGGTCACGATGGCTGACGCCGCCGGTAATCTGGTGGCTGGCGTCGCTGCACTACAGACCGCGGGCGCGCGCTACATCATCGTCTCCGATCTGCCGGACGTCGGCACCACGCCACTGGGCTTCATCACTGGCCAGGCCGCCACATTCAACTTTCTAAGCGACCAGTTCAACACCGAGCTGGCGAGCCAGCTGCAAGCCCAGGGTGGCAACTACGTGCTGGTGAACAACCGCCTGTTGCTGGCCGAGGTACGTGCTGACCTGGCCGCCTTCGGCTTCGACCCCAACGTGGCACAGACAGCCGTGTGTTTCGATGCGTCGGGCGGCACCTGCCTGCCGGACCCGACCTACAGCCTCGGCGGCACAGCACCTGATCCTAACCGCCTGCTGTTCAACGACGCCGTCCATCCAACCACCGCTGTTCATCAGATCAGCGCCGACTACCTGTACTCGATCATTTCCGCGCCGTGGGAAGTATCCCTGCTACCGGAAATGGGCCGCTCGGCACTGCGCGCTCACCTGCAGCAACTGGACAACGAACTGTCTGCGCGGCGCGGCGACTGGCAGGCGGTCGGCGCCTGGCGCACCTTCGTCCAGGGTGGTTACAACCGGCCTGAGTACGACGGTTACGGTGGCGGTGACGGTAGCGGGCCTGAGTCTGTCGCTTGGTGTTACCCAGCGTTTGAGTGAGACGTGGCTGGCCGGCGTCAGCCTGGGCCTGGCGGAAAACTCGCTGGAACTGGGCAGAAACGACTCCGAGTACGACATGCGCAGCTACCTGGCCACGGCCTTCGCCCGTTACGAATACCAGCGTCTGTTCGCCGACTTCAGCCTCAGCGCCGGGTATCTGGACTACCACGACCTCAAGCGTACGTTCGCCCTTGGCATCAGCGAGCGCACGGAAAAGGGTGACACCGAAGGCACGCTATGGGGTGCGGCGGCGAAGGCTGGCTTCAACCTGATGCAGCCAGGCGATCAACTCCAGTTCGGCCCATTCGTCGGTGCCAGCTATCAGAAGGTCGAAGTCGATGGTTACAGCGAGCAGGGCGAGCGCTCCACTGCATTGAGCTATGACGATCAGGAACTGGATTCGCTGCGCCTCTCACTCGGCCTGTTCGGCGACTATGCGCTGAGCGAACGCACGCGGCTATTCGGCGAGGTGGCGCGGGAGGTGGAGCGCGAGGACGAGGATCGGCGTGACCTGCGCATGTCGCTGAACAGTGTGTCGGGCAACAGCTTCGAGCTGCCGGGCGCGGTACCGACCGGCGACCAGACGCGCTTCAGCGTGGGCCTGACGCACCGCCTGACGCCCGGTCTGGCGCTGCGCGCCAACTACCATTACCGCGGCAACGATAACCGCGACCACGGAGTGGGGCTGTCACTGGCCTGGGACCTGTAAGGTTCGTAGAGCGCAAAGGCCGCCGTCGCGAATACGCGCGGCGGCTCTTACGCGGTTAACGTCCGTCGAGCTGACCTTGCAGATTGGCGATCTGCCCCTGCATGGAATTGATGGTGCGGGTGACCTGAGCCCGGAAGGAGTCGAACTCGGCGGTGTTGATCGCGTTTGGCGCGGGCGCCGGCCGATTGTCCAGCTCACTGCGCAGCACCAGGATGTCCTGCTCCAGCCGGCTGATCGCCTGACTCTGGTTACCGCCCTGCTTCAGCGCCGCGATGTCCTTGCTCAAGCTGTCGACCCGTCCGGCCAGCTTGCCCTGCTCGTCCAGGGTCGTTTTGAGTGACGCCTGCTCGCTGCCCAACGCCTTGACGCTCTCTGCCAGTGTCGCAGTACTCCCCTGCTGAGCCTGCAGGTCGGCACCCAGCTGCTCGAGGCGCTTGCCCTGCTCGTCCATGCGTCGATCCTGATTGCCCTGTTTGCCAGTCAGACTCTGCTGTTCGGTAGCAAAGGCCTGCTGCTTGCGGTCAAGATCGATGGCCTGTTGCTCAAGCTGCTTGATGCGCAGTTTCACCGCCTCGCTTTCCGTAGTCACATTGGACTCGGTCGCAACGACTTTCCCGCTGATGTCCTGCAGTCGTCCGGCGGCATCCTCACTGATACGCGCGAAGCTTTCCTGGGTGGCGACCAGCTGCATTTCCAGCATGGCGATCTTCTGATAACTCCACCAACCGAGCGCGCCAAGGCTGAGGAGCAAGGCCAGCACCATGACCCACAGCGGCGCCGTACTCACCTTGCCAGCAGTGCTTGCAGGGCGACGTTTCTGGCGGGAGCGCCCGTCATCCACAGGCTCATCGGCGGTTCTGCGGATCGGCTCGAGATCCGGCGCCGGATAGGGCTCCACGCGGTCACGGCCTGCGGTCAGGCTGGGAATGTTGTCCAGTTCGTCGTGAGCATCGTTGCGCATGGGGTACCTTCAATGGCGCGGTGCGAAATACAGCGCGCAGTATAACGATTCAGGGCGTGCCCATCAGTGACGGCGCGCCGGTGGAACAGATGCACCGTGGTAGAGCAGTGCGCCGCTTGTGATACGCATCACGGTGCATCGAATGGCGCACTCGGCAGCCCCGCGAACAGGCACCACAGCGGTGACCATCGCCTACGGGCAGTCTGCAGGCCTCGCCAGCCGGGCGCTTCGCCTGCCAGATGCAAAAACCGCGCAGCAACGCCGGAAATTGGTACGCCACTTGCTCTGTCTCTCTTGCCAGCGGATAGACACTTCCGACAGGGATGTTGGGCCTTAGGGCAATTCACGAGGAACACAGCATGGAGCTGAACAAGGCGGTTATCGACTGCATGCGCAGCCTGCGACGCAGACTTCGCGATGAGCAGCAACTCGACATCCATCTCGACCAACCGGATGCGGTTACGGCAATGCTTGCCGGGTGCATGAACTCCAACGATGAGCTGACCCGCGAACTCGGACGCCAGCTCGCCGCGTTCAGTGATCGGTTGCCGGCACCACCTCCACCACGCGCGGCCAGCAGCGGCGCCACGGTACGCATTTACCGAGGCCAGCGCGTACTCGCCTGAGCGCTCAATCAACCAGTAACCAGTCGCTGGCGCAACGCACCAGATGCCGGGTCAGCTCGTCGAGCAATTGCCCGCCATTACGCCAGTGATGCCAATACAAAGGCACGTCGATCGGCGGTCCGGACAGCACATCGACCAATTCCCCGCGCGCAAGTTCGCCGCGCACCTGTAACTCCGGCACCAACCCCCAGCCAAGCCCGCTCTGCAGCAGGCGTACGAAACCTTCGGACGACGGGCAGAGGTGATGGACGAACGCCTCTCCCCCGCCGACTGCTGCCATGTAGCGGTGTTGCAGCTGGTCATCCGGGCCGAAGACCACGGCAGGCACCCGAGCCAGATCCGCAGCGGCTGCCGGTCGCTGGAAATGCCGACTGACAAAGACCGGACTGGCCAGCGCGCGATAGCGCATCGCCCCAAGAAACTGACTGCGCGCGCCTGCCAGCGGCCGTTCCGCCGCGCACACGCAGGCTGCGACCTCGCCAGCGCGCATGCGCTTGAGTCCGACCGCCTGGTCTTCCACCACATGATCGAGCAGCACCCGATGCTCGGCGCAGAACGGCGCCACCGCGCCGGCCCACCAGGTCGCCAGGCTGTCGGCATTCAGGGCAATACGCAATCGCTCGGGCAGGCGATTTTCGTCCAGCGCCGGGACCTGCCCTTGCAGGTCCCGCTCGAGCAAGCGCACCTGCTGCACATGGTTGAGCAATCGTTGACCCAGCTCGGTCGGCCGGGGCGGCGTATCGCGCAGCAGCACCGGCTGGCCGACGCGCGCCTCGAGTAATTTGATCCGCTGGGATATGGCCGATTGCGAAAGCCCCAACGCCTGCGCGGCTCGTTCGAAACCCGCCTGCTCGACAACCGCCGCAAGCGCCGCGAGTAATTTGTAATCGAACATCAGTATTCCTAATGCACCCTGAAGAGAATTTGTTTCTCTTATAGCGCCCCACTGCCCAGACTCGCCAGTAAATCGGACGAGGCGTGCGGCATGAATGCAATCTGGCAAAGCTATATCAACGGCCTTCTGGTCGCGGCGGGGCTGATCATGGCGATCGGCGCGCAGAATGCGTTCGTGCTCGCGCAAAGCCTGCGCCGGGAGCACCATCTGCCAGTGGCGGCGCTGTGCATCCTCTGTGACGTACTGTTGGTCAGCGTCGGTGTATTCGGATTGGCAGCGGTGCTGGCGGACAACCCGCTACTGCTGGAGATCACCCGCTGGGGCGGCGTCGCCTTCCTGCTCTGGTACGGCACCCTGGCGCTGCGTCGCGCGTTCAAGCCACAGAGCCTGCGCAGCGCTGATGCGCAGCCGCGACCGCTGCGTGCGGTGCTGTTGGCCGCGCTGGCGGTGACGTTGCTCAATCCGCACGTCTATCTCGATACAGTGGTACTGATCGGCTCACTCGGCGCACAGCAGCCCGAGCCAGGCGCCTACACACTGGGCGCTGCCAGTGCATCGACACTGTGGTTCATGACCCTTGCGCTCGGTGGCGCCTGGCTTGCACCCTGGCTGGCCCGCCCGCTGACTTGGCGTCTGATCGACCTCGGCGTCGCCGCCATGATGTTCGCGATTGCCGCACAGCTCGCATTCGCCAGCTGACGCCCTGGCGCACGACAACCGGCCGCGCGCCATTTTTGCAGGTCGCAAGGAACGCCCGGCCCGACGGCGCGGTCCACGCAAGGCGCAGCCAGTTGTTTGCATCCGCTGCTTCGCCTCGCCAACCCCTCTGGAACCTATATTCCATACAGTTGCCGCGTGGTTTTGCCGCAGGTCGGGTGCTATGATCGCTGGCTCGCAGACATGGAGCGGAAGGCTTCAGTCTGTCTGTTCGGCCGACCGTGAACGGCCAGAGATTGCGCAAGCATGTAGCGAGCGAAGGGAACGACAGAGGTCAGGGTGGGACGCACATTCGCTCCTGCTCACCGGTATCGCCGGCACGCCTCGCACGCTCCTTCCAGCTGGCCGCATCAACCCTCGACACCTGAGTAGGAGATACATCATGGCTTTCGAATTGCCGCCGCTGCCGTACGAAAAGAACGCTCTCGAGCCGCACATGTCCGCCGAGACGCTCGAGTTTCACCACGACAAGCACCACGCTGCTTACGTGACCAATCTGAACAACCTGATCCCGGGCACCGAGTTCGAAGGCAAGGATCTGGAAAGCATCATCAAGACCTCTTCCGGTGGCATCTTCAACAATGCCGCTCAGGTCTGGAACCACACCTTCTTCTGGAACTGCCTGGCGCCGAACGCCGGTGGTCAGCCGACTGGCGCGCTGGCCGATGCCATCAACGCATCCTTCGGCTCGTTCGACAAGTTCAAGGAAGAGTTCACCAAGACCGCCATCGGCACCTTCGGCTCCGGCTGGGCCTGGCTGGTGAAGAAGTCCGACGGCAGCCTCGGCCTGGCAAGCACCATCGGTGCCGGCAACCCGATGACTGCAGGTGACAAGCCACTGCTGACCTGTGACGTCTGGGAACACGCCTACTACATCGACTACCGCAACGCTCGTCCGAAGTTCGTCGAAGCATTCTGGAACCTGGTCAACTGGGACTTCGTCGCGAAGAACTTCGCCGGCTGAGCCACCCAGCGCTAACGAAATGCCCGCACTTGTTGCGGGCATTTTCATTTAAGGGTTCGGTGTCGCCTGCCGCTATACATTTGCAGCCCGGAAAAAAGTCGCCTTACGGTATCGGTAATCGACGCGCAATGTTTCCTTAGGATTACGCCTTTGGGCTTGCATCCTAAGACGTACTGCCGGCACAGTCGGAGCTTGCTGACTTACTGGTTTAATTGCCTTTGACGATTGCCGAATGACTAACAATACTTCCGCAACCGAGCGTCGGCACGGAAAAGGACCTTCATTTGAAGCTGGAAATGCGCAATAGCCTGTCGCGTAAGCTCCTGCGTGTAGTCCTGCTATCGGCGCTTGCGGTAGGGCTGGTGCTCAGCTGCGCACAGATCATCTTCGGTGCCTACAAGACACGCCAGTTGATCGAAGCCGATGCCCAACGCATCCTGCGCATGACCCGCGACCCATCCACTCAGGCGATCTACAGCCTCGACCGCGAGATGGGCGCCCAGGTGATGGAGGGGCTCTTCCAGCACGAATCGATTCGCATGGCATCCATCGGCCATCCGGACGAAGGCATGCTGGCGCTGAAGATCAGACCACCTATCGACCTGCCGACACGCTGGCTGACCGATCCGATTCTCCACCGCGACCGACAGTTCTCGATTCCGCTGATCGGCAAACCGCCTTACAACGAATATTACGGCGAGCTGCGCATAACCCTGGACACCGCCAAATACGGCCAGGAATTCATCAACGACTCCATCGTGATCTTCATCGTCGGCATCCTGCGTGCGCTGACGCTGGGCTTCGTGCTCTTCCTGATCTACCAGTGGCTGCTGACCCGTCCGTTGACCAAGCTCATCGAGCATCTGGCGCGGATCAACCCCGACCGGCCCGGCGAGCACAAGTTGCCGATGATCCGTGGGCATGAGCGCAACGAGCTAGGCCTGTGGGTGGAAACGGCCAACGGCTTGCTCGCCTCTATCGAGCACAACATGCACCTGCGTCAGGAGGCTGAAAGCAGCCTGTATCGCATGACCCAGTACGACTCCCTGACCGGTCTGCCGAACCGGCAGCAGCTGCAAAGTCAGCTCGACCACATTCTCGACGAGGCTCGACGCATGCAGCGGCGCGTCGCAGTGCTTTGTCTGGGGCTTGACGACTTCAAGGGTGTAAACGAGCAGTACAGCTATCAGGCCGGCGACTGCCTGCTCAAGGCCCTGGCAGACCGCCTGCGCGGCTCCGCTGGCCGTCTCGGTGCGCTGGCACGACTGGGCGGCGATCAGTTCGTCCTCGTACTCAGCGGCATCGAGCAGCCCTACGATGCCGCCGAGTTGGCCCAGGCGCTGCTGGACGATCTGGAAACCCCGATCGAGCTCGACGGCGACCCGATTCGGTTGCGCGCGACCATCGGCATCACGCTGTACCCAGAAGATGGCGACAATACCGAAAAGCTGCTGCAAAAGGCCGAGCAGACCATGACGCTGGCAAAGAGCCGCTCGCGCAACCGCTACCAGTTCTATGTCGCCAGCATCGATAGCGAGATGCGCGCCCGTCGGGAGCTGGAAAAGGATCTCAGCGAAGCGCTCAAGCGCAACGAGTTCCATCTGGTCTACCAGCCCCAGGTCGACTACCGCCAGAACCGCATCACCGGCGTCGAGGCACTGATCCGCTGGAAACACCCCCAGGGCAAGCTGGTCCCACCGGATCTGTTCATCCCGCTGGCGGAGCAGAACGGCAGCATCATCGAGATCGGCAAATGGGTGCTTGATCAGGCCTGCAGCCAGCTGCGGCAGTGGCATGCCGAGGGCTACACCGGACTGCGCGTTGCGGTGAATCTTTCCACCGTACAACTGCGCCACCCGCAGCTACCGCAGATGATCGGCGAGCTGCTGCAGAAGCACCAGTTGCCAGCCGAAACCCTCGAACTGGAGGTGACCGAGACGGGGCTGATGGAAGACATCGACGCGGCAGCGCACAACCTGCACAGCCTGCGGCGCTCCGGCGCGCTGATCGCGATCGACGATTTCGGTACCGGTTACTCCTCGCTGAGTTATCTCAAGAGCCTGCCGCTGGACAAGATCAAGATCGACAAGAGCTTCGTCCAGGACATCGGCCAGGACGAGGGCGCGACCATCGTGCGCGCGGTCATCCAGCTGGGCAAAAGCCTCGGCATGACGGTGATCGCCGAGGGCGTCGAAACACCGGAGCAGGAAGCCTATCTGATCGCCGAAGGTTGCCAGGAAGGCCAGGGCTACTATTACAGCAAGCCGCTGCCCGCCCGCGATCTCGACCTGCTGCTGCGCCAGTCGACACCATTCGATCGGGCAGTCAATTCCGAGCTGCGCTAGCCCGACAGCGCGCCGCTGGCGCGCATCGCCGCCTCGAATCGCCACCCGCACTTGCCCCCTGGCGCTGGCCAGTCATGAGCACATGGGCCACACTTCCAGCCTTTTATCGCCCGCGCCTACAACGAGTCCCCGATGAAACGCTTCGTACTCCTGGATACCGCCGCCATTCCCACTGGCGGCGCCTTGTGCCTGTTCGAATATGGCGATGACTTCGTCATCAAGATCCAGGGCGGAAACGGCAATCAGCTGATGAACACCCGCACCCATGGCTCAGAGGACGCGCTGGCGGAGATTCCCTGCAAACGGATCGCCGCACGGTCGCAGGCCCGCGTGCTGATCGGTGGGTTGGGGATGGGCTTTACCCTCGCTTCTGCGTTGCGCCATCTCGGGCCGGACGCCGAGGTGCTGGTCGCCGAACTGGTGCCAGGGGTGATCGAGTGGAACCGCGGTGCACTCGGCGAGAAGTCCGGCAATCCGGTGCGCGATGCCCGCGCCCGGGTGCTGAACCAGGACGTCGCCGAGTTACTGCGGGATCAAGCCCAGGGCTTCGATGCGATCATGCTGGACGTCGACAACGGTCCCGAGGGACTCACGCAGAAGAGCAACAATTGGCTGTACTCGGCTGACGGCCTCAACGCCTGCGCCCGCGCGTTGCGCCCGTCCGGCATCCTCGCGGTCTGGTCGGCCAGCGCCGACCGCGCCTTTTCCGACAAGCTCGCCAAGGCCGGCTTCAAGGCCGAAGAAGTGCAGGTGTTCGCCCACGGCAATCGCGGCACCCGGCATACCATCTGGATCGCCGAAAAACGCAAGCGCTGAGCCGGCTGGTTTACCAGGCCGTCACACCCAGCTGCGACGCCAGCCAGACGGCGCCAGCCAGGCACATCAGTGCACCACCGGCGGCCTGCCAGTAGAAGCGCTGCGTGAGCACTTCCTCACCGTGGCTGGACAGTACGAAAGGCAGCGCCTCGCTTGGCTGCCCCAGCTGGTGCAATGCCGGCGCGGCGCTGCTCTCGCGATGCCGATCTTCCGCCTCGAGGCGCGCCGCCAGGCGTACGCGACTCCACTCCTGCTCGTCGAGCTGACCGTCGGCGTTGCTGTCGAAACGCTGCAGCAGGCCGGCGAAATCCCCCTTCCACTGACGGATCACGTCGCGCTTGGCGGATTGCAGGTCGAGGCCCTGTCGCCCGCCGCCGCTCGTGCGGAAATCACCGAGTGCGTAAAGCGGTTCACCCTCGTGCAGACGTTCCTCGGTGTAGCGATAGCGCTTGCCGATGCTGAACAGGCCGACCCAGCCACTCGGAGCGACACCGCGCGGGTGGCGCAGATCGCCGGTCCAGACCTTGCGGAAGGCGGGATGGACCTCCGCGCCACGCGGGTCGATCAGGCATTCGCCGGTGGCATCGGCCAGGCGCAGCCAGGCTTCACTGACGCCGCGTTCGATCACACTCCAGCTGCTGCGCTTGCCGTTGGAACGGTACTCCTCGATACGGTAGCGCCACCACAGGCAGCGCTCGCCGGTCAGCGGCGCCATCGGTTGCGGCACCATCAGCTCGCGTAGCACACCAACCAGCTCGACATACCCCTGGGCTGCCGAGCGAATGCGAGAAGTCGGGGTATCGAGCAAATGACGGGCACGCGACCAGCGACCGATGCAGATCCACGCCCCGCCGACGCTAAGCGCGGCGGCGAGAATGAGTGTGAAAACCTGGCCCGGATGCATTTCAGCCGAACAGCGCCTTGAGATCGACGTCGGCCTTCTCCGCCTCGCTGAACTGCAGCAGGGCAGCCTCCTTGAAACCGAACGTCCGCGCCAGCAGTACATCGGGGAATTGCTCGATGCGCACGTTGTTCAGGTTGACCGCCTCGTTGTACAGCTCACGGCGATCGGCGATTCCGCTTTCCAGTCCGCTGATGCGCTGCTGCAGATGGCGGAAACTCTCGTTGGCCTTGAGCTCGGGGTAGTTCTCGGCCAGCGCGAACAGCCGCCCGAGGCCAGCACGCAGACCGGTTTCGGCTTGCCCCAGCGCACTCACATCGCCCTGCTCCCGCGCGCTGGACACGGCATTGCGCGCACTGATCACCTGCTCCAGCGTATTGCGTTCATGCTGCATGTACTGCCGGCAGGTCTCCACTAGCTTGGGCAACTCTTCATGGCGCTGACGCAGCAGCACGTCGATATTGGCCCAGGCCTTGCCGACGCCATGCTTCAGACGCACCAGCCCGTTGTAGAGAATCACCGCGTAAGCGGCGACGAGAAACAGCACAACCAGCACAACCACAGCGCTCAGGCTCATAGCATCTCCAGGGACAAAGGCCGTCAGAACGCCGCCATTCTACCGGCTGCACCTAAACGGAAGAGAGAGCCTGTGCACGCATTGGCTTTGCACAAAATGAAAATCTTTCGCATTATTGACGGCTTCCGAGCAGCCCTCGGCTTCGTTCACTCGCACGCAAAGGAACCCGCACATGCTACGCACCCCCATCTGGGCAACCGCCAGCCTCCTCGCTGTGGCCATCTCACTCGCCGGTTGCGGTGAGGACAAGACCCCCGCGAACCAGACTGCTGCCCCGCAAAGCACTACCGAAAGCGTGCCAGCCGAAAAGGCGCAGGCGCCCGATGAGAAAGCGGCCAAGGCAGTCGTCAGCCACTATGCCGATCTGGCGCTGGCGGTATTCAGCGATGCCCACGCCACCGGCGTGAAACTGCAGGACGCTGTCGACGCCCTCCTCGCCAACCCCAGCGAAGAGACCCTGCAGGCCGCGCGTCAGGCCTGGCTGGCGGCCCGCGTTCCCTACATGCAGACCGAGGTATTCCGCTTCGGCAACGCCGTGGTGGATGACTGGGAAGGTCAGCTCAATGCCTGGCCGCTCGATGAGGGCCTGATCGATTACATCGAGGGCGACTACCAGCACGCCCTCGGCAACCCGGGCGCCACAGCCAATATCATCGCCAACAGCGAACTGCAGATTGGCGAAGACAAGATCGACACCAGCGAAATCAACGCCGAACTGCTGGCCAGCCTCAACGAACTGGCCGGCTCCGAAGCGAACGTCGCCACTGGCTACCACGCGATCGAGTTCCTGCTCTGGGGCCAGGACCTCAATGGCACAGGCCCAGGTGCCGGCGAGCGGTCCTACACCGACTACGTAGAAGGCGAAGGCTGCACCGGCGACAACTGCGACCGCCGCCGTACCTACCTGAAAGTCGCGACCGAACTGCTGGTCAGCGACCTGCAGGAAATGGTCGAGCAGTGGCAGCCGAATGCCGAGAACTACCGCGCCAGCCTCGAAGCCGATACCGCGGAAAACGGCCTGCGCAAGATGTTCTTCGGCATGGGCAGCCTGTCCCTCGGCGAACTGGCTGGCGAGCGCATGAAAGTCGCTCTGGAAGCCAACTCCACCGAAGACGAGCACGACTGCTTCAGCGACAACACCCACAACTCGCACTTCTTCAATGCCCGTGGCGTTCGCAACGTCTATCTCGGCGAGTACAAGCGCGTCGACGGCACTACGTTGACCGGTCCAAGCCTGGCATCGCTGGTTCAGGGCGTCAGCCCGGAGGTGGACAGCACGCTGAAGACCGACCTGGAAACTACCGAAGCCAAGCTGCAGGTTCTGGTGGAAAGTGCTGAGAACGGCGAAGCGTTCGATCAGCTGATCGCCTCGGACAACACCGAAGGCCAGCAGAAAGTACGCGATGCCATCGGCGCACTGGTCAAGCAGACCGCCGCGATCGAGCAGGCGGCCGGTGCCCTCGGCATCAGCGACCTCAACCCTGACACCGCCGATCACGAGTTCTGATCAGCGCCGACACGGGCGCAGCTGTTGCGCCCGTGTCGGGCTTTTCGCTGTTCCCCTGCCTGGCCCAGAGCGCGCGCTCCTCGCACGCAAATGCAAATCCCTCTTATTCCATTACGATTAGCCTGCTAAGATTGCGCGGCTTAATTCACCGCCCCGCAGGTACTTCCGATGCGCCCGCTGTTTCGCCGCCTCTTCCCGCTGCTGGCTCTGGCCCTGGTCGCCTGCGATAACGTTGAAACACCGACTTTCTCCCAGCCCGAACCTGGTGAGGCGCTCTCCGGCGGCAGCACCACGGTGATGAAGTTCGACCAGAACGCCTACTCCATGCCTTCGGCCAATCTGGCACCGATGCGTCGACTCGACTTCAGCGTCGGCAACAGCTTCTTCCGAAATCCCTGGGTCATCGCCCCGGCATCCACCACCGCTCGCGATGGTCTTGGCCCGCTGCTGAATACCAACGCCTGCCAGAACTGCCATATCAAGGACGGCCGCGGCCATCCGCCGGCACCCGATGCGACCAGCGCCGTGTCGATGCTGGTACGGCTGTCCATTCCAGCCGGGCCCGAGCATGCCGAAGTCGTCCGAGAACGTGGCATCGCACCGGAGCCAAGCTACGGCGGCCAGCTGCAGGACATGGCGATTCCCGGCGTCGCCCCGGAAGGCAAGGTACGGCTGCGCTATTCGACCGAGCAGGTGCGCTTCGCCGATGGCACCGAAGTCGAGCTGCGCAGGCCGGAAATCGAACTGAACGACCTGGCCTATGGTGACATGCATCCGGAAACCCGGATGTCCCTGCGCATCGCGCCACCGATGATCGGCCTGGGCCTGCTCGAAGCCATTCCCGAAGAAGCGCTGCTGGCCAATGCCGACCCCGATGACCGCAACGGCGACGGCATCTCCGGCCGCCCGAACCGGGTCTTCGACCAGACCAGCCGGCAGACCGTGATTGGCCGCTTCGGCTGGAAGGCCGGACAGCCGAGCCTCAACCAGCAGAACGCCGACGCCTTCTTCAACGATATGGGCCTGTCCACCAGTCTGCTCAGTGGCAGCAGCTGCACCGACCGGCAGACCGAGTGTCGCGCGATGCCGGACGGTGGCGAGCCGGAAGTCAGCGACGACATCCTCGCCCAGGTGCTGTTCTACACCCGCAATCTCGGCGTACCTGCGCGACGGAACGTCGACGACCCACAGGTACTCGCCGGCAAGACGCTATTTCACCGCGCCGGCTGCCAGAGCTGCCACGTGCCACAGTTCACCACCGCTGCCGACGCCGCGGAACCGGAGTTGGCCAATCAGCTGATTCGCCCCTACACCGACCTGCTGCTGCATGACATGGGCGAAGGCCTCGCGGATGACCGCGCCGAGTTCGAGGCCAACGGCCGGGAATGGCGCACGCCACCGCTGTGGGGCATTGGCCTGACCCAGGCAGTCAGCGGGCATACCCAGTTCCTGCACGACGGCCGCGCCCGCAACCTGCTCGAAGCCATACTCTGGCACGGCGGCGAGGCCGAGAAGGCGCGCCAGATCGTGCTCGGCTACGACCAGAACGAACGTACCGCGCTGCTGAGCTTCCTCGAGTCGCTCTGAATGCCCATGCTATCCACCATGCTTTCCCGGCGCGAAAGCGCTGCAACCGGCCTTGCCGATGAGGACACCATGATCCGTTCGAACACCCTGCGCATCGCCAGCGGCGCTCTGCTCACCGCATTGTTGCTGAGCGCCTGCACGCCCGCCGACCCGCAGGCCGAGACCAGCAAAACCCTGGCTGATGGCGTATTGTTGCCAGCCTATAAACAGTGGTCGGAAGCCGACCGCCGCCTGGCGGCCAGCGCGATCGCCTTCTGTGCCGACAACCAGACCCTGGACGAAGCGCATGCAGCCTTCGTGCATGCGCAAACCGCCTGGGCCGGCCTGCAACCGCTGCTGATCGGCCCAATGGGCGAAGGCAACCTGGCCTGGCAGGTCCAGTTCTGGCCGGACAAGAAGAACCTCGTTGCACGCCAGGTCACGGCACTGCTCAAGACCAAGCCCGAGCTGACCCAGGCCGATCTGGATAACGCCAGCGTCGTGGTGCAGGGCCTGAGCGCCTACGAGTACGTCCTTTTCGACAGCAGCATCGACCTCGCCGACCCCACCACCAGGACGCGCTACTGCCCCTTGCTGACAGCCATCGGCGAGCACCAGCAGCAGCTTGCAGCCAGCGTCCTGCAGCAATGGCAGGACAAGGACGGCATGGCCGATCAGCTGCGCAGCTTTCCCAACCAGCGTTATGCCGAACCGAGCGAAGCCATCGCCGAACTGCTGCGGGTTCAGGTCACGGCCCTCGACGGCCTGAAGAAGAAGCTCGGCGCGCCGCTCGGCCGCCAGACCAAAGGCCATCCGCAGCCGTACCAGGCCGACGGCTGGCGCAGCGACACGACCCTGAGCAATATCGCTGCCACCGTGAAAGGCGCCGAAAGCCTCTGGCTGGGTGCCGACCAGGACGGTCTGCGCGCGCTGCTCGGCGCTGAGCAGGCTGATCTGGCCAAGCGCATCGACGCCGGTTACGCCGACCTGCTGCAGCAACTGAAAGCCATGCCCGAGCCGTTCGGCAAAATGCTCGCCAACGAGGAGAGTCGGGCGCAGCTCGATGCGCTGTACCAGCGGATCGACCAACTGCATCGCCTGCACCAGCTCGAGCTGGCGCGCGCCCTCGGCGTACAGATCGGCTTCAACGCGCACGACGGGGACTGATCATGAAGCGCCGCACCCTGCTTGGCCTGACCGGCGCCATGCTTGCCGCCAGCGGCATCGCTGGCTGGTCACTGACGCGTCACGACGGGCAACAGGTTTTGCTCTCCGCACGTGATGGCGCCGACGGGCAACACTACGCCGTCGGCTACCGCCTCGACGGCAGCCAGGTATTTGCCACACCGGTCGCCGAGCGCTGCCATGACGTCTACCCGCACCCGTACCTGCCCTTGGCGGTGTTCGTCGGCCGTCGCCCGAGCCGCGAGAGCTACCTGATCGATGCGCGTGACGGGCGTCTGCTGCAGGTCATGGCTTCGCCGGCCGACCGCCACTTTTACGGGCACGGGGTGTTTCACAAGGACGGTGAGTGGTTCTACACCACCGAAAACGACACCGCCGATGCCGGCCGTGGCGTGCTCGGCGTCTATCGACTGGAAGGCCGACAGCTGGTGCGCGTCGGCGAGCACGCGACCCAGGGCATCGGCCCGCACCAGCTGCTGTGGATGCCGGACAACGAAACCCTGGTCATCGCCAATGGCGGCATCCGCACCGAAGCCGACAGTCGCGAGATGATGAATCTCGATGCGATGGAGCCGAGCCTGGTGCTGCTACGCCGCGACGGTACGCTGGTCAGCAAGGAACAGCTGCCGGAGCAGATGAACAGCGTGCGTCACCTCGCCGTCGCCGCCGACGGTACCGTGGTCAGCGGCCAGCAGTACGAAGGGGATGCCATGGACCGCATCCCACTGCTGGCTATCAAGCGCCCAGGGCAGGCCTTCCAGCACTTTCCGCTGGGCGAGGCACAGCGGCAGATCATGAACCAGTACACCGCCAGTCTCGCCATCCACGACGAGCTGCGGTTGCTGGCCGTCACCGCGCCGCGCGGCAACAAGGTGTTCATCTGGGACCTGGACAGTACCGAGCTGCGGCAGGCAGCCCACGTGCCCGATTGCGCGGGCGTCGCGGCAGTCGCCGAAGGCTTCGTGGTCAGCTCCGGGCAGGGCCGCTGCCGCCTGTTCGACTGCCGTGCCGAACGTATCGCCAGCACGCCGCTGGACCTGCCGGCGGGGCTCTGGGACAACCATCTGCGCATCGTCTAGCTCAAGAAAAACGTCACCCGGCCGATGATGCTGGGCAACGGCAGGGATGCTCATTGACGTTTTCTCAAATGACGAGACTTGCCCATGCTCCAGAAATCCCTGCGCGCGCAGATCCTCGCGCTGATCGGCGGCAGCCTGCTGCTCACGCTGCTCATCGCCCTCGCCTGCATTCGCCTGCTCAGCAACAACATCGACCACTTCCAGACGCTGCTCGACGGCCCGTTGGCCGAAGTGCAACTGATCGACGAGGCCAACCTCGAGTTCAAGGTTCAGGTCCAGGAATGGAAGAACGTATTGCTGCGTGGCAAACAGACCGACTCACGCAACCGCTACTGGAGCCAGTTCGAGGCCCAGGAAGCCAAGGTGCAGAAGATTCTGGGCGACCTGCTGGTACTGACCGCCGACGAGCCTGAAGTGGCTAAGCAGATCGAAAGTCTGCGCAGCGAGCACCGCACACTCGGCGTTGCCTATCGCAAGGGCCTGGATGCCTTCATCGCTGCCGACAGCGACCCGCTCGCCGGGGACGCCGCGGTAGCCGGTATCGACCGGGCCACCAGCGCTCAGCTGAGCGAGCTGGTCAAACAGCTGGGCGACGCCGCCGCGCAGCGCTCGGAGACCATCCGTGCCGATGCACAGAGCACCGCATCCTTCGGTCCGATCATCATGATCCTCGCCAGCGTGGTGGTGGCGCTGTTCAGCCTGTGGCTGGTCAATCGCCGGATCATCGAACCGATTCGCAACCTGATCGAGCACATCGCACGCCTCAGTCAGGGCAAGTTCGCCGACCGCGTGGATGCCAGCCGCAGCGACGAACTGGGCCGCCTCGCCGCTGCCGCCAACGTGCTGCGCGACTTCCTCGCCGACACCTTCACCCGCCTGCAGCAGAGCACCTCGAATCTGGACAGTGCCAGCGGCGAGTTGAACGCCATCGCCAGGCTGATGGCCGACGGCGCCCGCAAGCAGTTCTCGCGTACCGATCAGGTCGCCACGGCGATGCACGAGATGTCCGCGACCGCCCAGGAAGTCTCGCGGCATGCCGCCGAAGCCGCGCAGGCCGCCGACGCCGCCGACCATTCCGCCCAGCAGGGCGAAGCGGTGATGCGCGGCACCATCGCCACTATCACCGACATGAGCAACGAGATCGCCAGCACGGCAGACGTCATCCGCCGCCTGGAGGGTGATAGCGGGCGCATCGGCAAGGTCTTGGAGGTGATCCGCGGGATCGCCGATCAGACCAACCTGCTCGCGCTCAATGCCGCCATCGAGGCGGCCCGAGCGGGTGACGCCGGCCGCGGCTTTGCCGTGGTCGCCGACGAGGTGCGCACCCTGGCCCAGCGCACCGCCGAGTCCACCGCCGAGATTCACCAGATCATCGACACCGTGCAGACCGGCGCGAGCAATGCCGTACGCGCCATCGAGAGCGGTCAGGCGCGCAGCGAACAGGGCCTCGGCCAGGTGACCGAGGCCGGTCAGATGCTGCAGCGCATCACCGAAGCGGTCGAGGCGATCCGCGACATGAACCGCCAGATCGCCACGGCCGCCGAGGAGCAGACCGCGGTGGCCGAAGACATTTCGCGCAACATCACCGAGATCACCTCCATCGCCACCATCAACCAGCAGAACGTCGAGCGCACCGAAACCGCCAGCCAGAACCTGCACGGGCTGTCGGCGCAACTTACCGAGGTCACCCAACGCCTTGCCGGCTGATGATCTGCGGGCGGGCCGACAGTCTGTCGCCCGCCCCGCACCTGCGCTGCTCCCCCTTTACTTGGCCTCGTTTCGGGGCTAAGTTCCTCGCTCTCCGGTCCTGCTGAGTCAGGTGCCAGCAGGTCGCCGAAGCTGGCGACCGGACCATTCGAACGGCTGCCTCGATCACGGCAGTAGACAGCCGGCTCACATCTCCAAGAAAATCGGAAAATGTTGCGCCGCATGCTGTTCATGCTGGGCGCGGTGGTCGTCGTCGTTGCGATTCTGGCCGCGCTCAAATTCAACTCGATCTATCAGCAGATTCAACAGTTCCAGGCCCCCAAGCCTGCGATCGACGTCGAAACCGAGCTCGCCCGCCGCATGGACTGGCAAAGCCGCCTGCCAGCCATCGGCACGCTCAAGGCGTCGCAGGGCATCGACCTCAGCGTCGAGATCGCCGGCACCATCACCGACGTGCAGTTCCAGTCCGGCGAGAAGGTCAGCAAGGGCCAGGCCATCGTGCTGCTCGACAGCGAGATGGAGCAGGCCAGCCTGGCCAGCGCCGAAGCCGACCTCAACCTGTCGCGCCTGGAGTTCCAGCGCGCGCGTAGCCTGCTGGATCGCCAGGCCATTTCGCGCAGCGAGTACGACCGGCTCAATGCCGAATCGCAGAAGGCCGCGGCCAGCGTCGCGCAGCTGCGCGCCGGTCTGTCGAAGAAGCGCATCCTGGCGCCCTTCTCCGGCACCATCGGCATCCGTCAGGTGGACGTGGGCGATTACATCGCCGCCGGCACGCCGATCGCCACACTGCAGGATCTCTCCACGCTTTATGTCGACTTCTTCCTGGCCGAACAACACGTGCCGCTACTGGCCCTAGGACAGAAGGTGCAGCTGCGCGTAGCGGCGTATCCCGACCAGCGTTTCGAAGGCGTGATCACAGCGCTGAACCCGAAAGTGGAAACCACTACCCGCAACGTGCAGGTGCGCGCCGAGCTGGCCAACCCGGACGGACGCCTGTTGCCCGGCATGTTCGCCGACCTGCAGGTCCTGCTACCGACCGAGACCGCCCAGGTGGTGGTCCCGGAAACCGCCATCACCTACACCCTGTATGGCAACTCGGTGCTGCTGGTGACCGAGGGCACGCCGCCGGAAGGCGTCAGCAGCGACGAGCCCTACCTGGTGGTCGAGCGCCGCTTCGTCACCACCGGCGAGCGGCGCGACGGACTGACGGTCGTCCTCGACGGCCTGGAGGGCGGCGAACAGGTGATCACCGCCGGCCAGCTCAAGCTGGACAGCGGCACCCATGTCGCCATCGCCGAAAGCCGCACGCTCAAGCTGGAAGGCTCTCAGCAGCCGGCGACCGAATAGAAAAAGCCTGTTCCTCACGCGGCAGGCCCGACGCACAGCAGACTCAGACAAGGTTCCAGGGACTTCCCATGGCGTTCACCGACCCCTTCATCCGCCGCCCCGTGCTGGCGAGCGTCATCAGCCTGTTGATCGTGCTGCTCGGCATCCAGGCCTTCAACAGCCTGACCATCCGTCAGTACCCGCAGATGGAAAGTGCGCTGATCACGGTGACCACCGCCTACCCCGGCGCCAACGCCGAGACCATCCAGGGCTACATCACCCAGCCGTTGCAGCAGAGTCTGGCCAGCGCCGAAGGCGTCGACTACATGACCTCGGTCAGCCAGCAGAACGCCTCGGTGATCTCGGTCTATGCGCGTATTGGCGCCGACACGGATCGCCTCTACACCGAGCTGCTGAGCCAGGCCAACTCGGTGAAGAACCAGCTGCCGCAGGATGCCGAGGACCCGGTGCTGAACAAGCAGGCGGCCGACTCCACCGCGCTGATGTACATCAGCTTCTACAGCGACCAGCTGAGCAATCCGCAGATCACCGACTACCTGTCGCGGGTCATCCAGCCCAAGCTGGCAACGCTACCGGGCATGGCCGAAGCGGAAATTCTCGGCAACCAGGTGTTCGCCATGCGCCTCTGGCTGGACCCGGTGAAGCTCGCGGCCTATGGGGTTTCCGCCAGCGACGTGAACGAGGCGGTGCGCAAGTACAACTTCCTCTCGGCGGCCGGCGAAGTGAAGGGCCAGTACGTGGTCACCAGCATCAACGCCGACACCGAGCTGAAGACGCCGGAAGCGTTCGCCGCCATCCCGCTGCGCACGCAGGGCGACAGTCGCGTTCTGCTGGGTGATGTGGCGCGGGTGGAGATGGGCGCCGAAAGCTACAACTCGATCAGCTCGTTCGACGGTATCCCCTCGGTCTATATCGGCATCAAGGGCACACCCAGCGCCAACCCGCTGGACGTGATCAAGGAAGTGCGCGCGATCATGCCGCAGATCGAGGCACAGCTGCCGCCGGGCCTGAAGGCGACCATCGCCTACGACGCCACCGAGTTCATCCAGGCCTCCATCGACGAGGTGGTGAAGACCCTGGCCGAAGCCGCAGTGATCGTCATCGTCGTGGTGTTTCTCTTCCTCGGCTCGCTGCGCACCGTGCTGATTCCGGTGGTGACCATTCCGCTGTCGATGATCGGCGTGCTGTTCTTCATGCAGGCCATGGGTTACTCGATCAACCTGCTGACGCTGCTGGCCATGGTGTTGGCGATCGGCCTGGTGGTGGACGATGCCATCGTCGTGGTGGAGAACATCCACCGGCATATAGAACAGGGCAAGTCACCGTTCCAGGCGGCCATCGACGGCGCACGGGAAATCGCCATGCCGGTGGTGACCATGACCATCACCCTGGCGGCGGTCTATGCCCCCATCGGCTTCCTGCAGGGGCTGACCGGCGCGCTGTTCCAGGAGTTCGCCCTGACCCTGGCCGGCGCGGTGCTGATTTCCGGAGTCGTGGCGCTGACGCTTTCACCGATGATGTGTTCGAAGCTGCTGCGCCATGAGGAGAACCCCAGCGGCCTCGCCCATCGCCTGGACGAACTGTTCGAACGCCTCAAGCAGCGTTACCAGCACGCGCTGCACGGTACCCTCAATACCCGTCCGGTGGTACTGGTGTTCGCCGTGCTCGTGCTGGCGCTGATTCCGGTGCTGCTGATGTTCACCGAGAGCGAGCTGGCGCCGGAAGAGGACCAGGGCATCGTCTTCATGATGGCCAGCGCACCGAAGACCGCCAACCTGGATTACCTGAACGCCTACACCGATCAGTTCCTGGAGATCTTCAAGAGCTTTCCGGAGTACTACTCCTGGTTCCAGATCAACGGCTTCGACGGCGTGCAGAGCGGCATCGGCGGCTTCCTGCTCAAGCCCTGGGACGAGCGCGAGCGCTCGCAGATGGAGATACTTCCCGAGGTACAGGCCAAGCTCGATCGCCTGCCGGGCCTGCAGATCTTCGGTTTCAACCTGCCGTCTCTGCCGGGCACTGGCGAAGGCCTGCCCTTCCAGTTCGTGATCAACACCGCCAACGACTACGAGACGCTGCTGCAGGTGACCGAGCGCATCCGCAAACGCGCCGAGGAGTCCGGCAAGTTCGCCTTCCTTGATGTGGACCTGGCCTTCGACAAACCCGAAATCGTGGTCGAGATAGACCGCGAGAAGGCGGCACAAATGAGCGTCTCCATGGAAGACCTCGGCCTGACCCTGAGCACCCTGCTCGGCGAAGGCGAGATCAACCGGTTCACCATCGAAGGCCGCAGCTACAAGGTCATCGCCCAGGTCGAGCGCGCCTACCGCGACAACCCGGACTGGCTGAGCAACTACTACGTGCGCAACGGGCAAGGCCAGATGCTGCCACTGTCGACGCTGATCCAGGTGCACGATCGCGCCCGACCGACTCAGCTCAAGCAGTTCCAGCAACTCAACGCCGTGATGATCCAGGGCTTTCCGATCGTCAGCATGGGCGAGGCGATCGAAACGCTGCAGACCATCGCCCGCGAAGAAGCGCCCGAAGGTTTCAGCTTCGATTACGCCGGTGCCTCGCGCCAGTACATCCAGGAAGGCAACGCGCTGTACCTGACCTTCGCGCTGGCATTGGCGGTGATCTTCCTGGTCCTGGCCGCGCAGTTCGAGAGCTTCCGCGATCCGCTGGTGATCCTGGTCACCGTGCCGCTGTCGGTCTGCGGCGCGCTGGTGCCGCTGTTCCTTGGCCTGTCGAGCATGAACATCTATACCCAGGTGGGCCTGGTGACGCTGATCGGCTTGATCAGCAAGCACGGCATCATGATCGTCGAGTTCGCCAATCAGCTGCGCCGCGAACAGGGCCTGAGTCGACGCGAAGCGGTGGAAGAAGCGGCGGCGATTCGCCTGCGGCCGGTGCTGATGACCACAGCGGCGACGGTGTTCGGCATGGTGCCGCTGATCATCGCCAGTGGGGCCGGCGCGGTCAGCCGGTTCGACATCGGCCTGGTGATTGCCACCGGCATGTCGGTGGGTACGCTGTTCACCCTGTTCGTGCTACCGGCGGTCTATGACCTGTTGGCCAAGCCCGATCATGCCCCGTCCGCGATGGCCGTACCGAGCGCCGGCTGAGTGCGGTGTGGGCTGCGAGGATAGCCTCCAGCTCACCGCATGCCCTGGGACAAGCCATACAGCAACAACAGCAAATCCTGATCAGGACGCATCGCCTCGAACTGCGGGCGCCCACCAGGCGGCACCGGACAATAGCTGCGGCTTTCGCTGCTCTGCACCAGCGTCGCTCCGGGCTCATTCCAGGCCGCCACGCACAGCGTGGTCACTCCCATAGCGCCAACCAGGAACAATCCTCGAGCTATTTCCAGCTTCATGGCGTAACCCCTTGATTAAGCGAGTAGTTAACTGACCGTAGTTCAGTTGTTTAATTCCTGTGCAATTTTGGACGAACGGTATGTACAGCCTGTGACGTCACTGTTCAGCAGGCATAAAAAAACCCCGCACAAGGCGGGGTTCTTTTTGTAGCTAAGGGCCGGTCGGCTTACATCATGCCGCCCATGCCACCCATACCGCCCATGCCACCCATGTCCGGCATGCCGCCTGCGGCCTTGTCTTCAGCCACTTCGGCGATCATCGCTTCGGTGGTGATCATCAGGCTGCCGATGGACGCTGCAGCTTGCAGAGCCGAACGGGTCACCTTGGCCGGGTCGAGAATACCCATCTCGATCATGTCGCCGTAGGTGTCGGAAGCAGCGTTGAAGCCGTAGTTGCCTTCACCCTGCTTGACCTTGTCGACCACCACGCTCGGCTCGCCGCCGGCGTTGGAGACGATCTGGCGCAGCGGCGCTTCGACAGCGCGACGCAGCAATGCGATACCGACGTTCTGGTCTTCGTTCTCGCCCTTCAGCTCGGAAATGGCCTGCAGAGCACGCACCAGGGCAACACCACCGCCAGGAACCACGCCTTCTTCGACGGCAGCACGGGTCGCGTGCAGGGCGTCTTCAACGCGGGCCTTCTTCTCTTTCATCTCGACTTCGGTACCGGCACCGACCTTGATCACGGCAACACCGCCAGCCAGCTTGGCCAGACGCTCTTGCAGCTTCTCTTTGTCGTAGTCGGAAGTTGTGTCTTCGACCTGCTTGCGGATCTGGGCAACGCGGGCTTCGATATCGGCCTGCTGACCAGCACCGTCGATGATGGTGGTGTTTTCCTTGTTCAGCACGACGCGCTTGGCGTTACCCAGGTGCTCCAGGGTAGCGGTTTCCAGGCTCAGGCCGACTTCTTCGGAAATCACGGTACCGCCAGTCAGGATGGCGATGTCCTGCAGCATGGCCTTGCGGCGATCGCCAAAGCCCGGGGCCTTGACTGCAGCAACCTTGACGATGCCGCGCATGTTGTTGACCACCAGAGTCGCCAGGGCTTCGCCTTCGACGTCTTCGGCAACGATCAGCAGCGGACGACCGGCCTTGGCAACGGCTTCCAGCACCGGCAGCAGTTCGCGGATGTTGGAGATCTTCTTGTCGACCAGCAGCAGCAGCGGGCTGTCCAGCTCGGCGACCATGGTGTCCGGCTTGTTGATGAAGTACGGCGACAGGTAGCCGCGATCGAACTGCATGCCTTCTACGACGGACAGCTCGTTCTCCAGACCCGAACCTTCCTCGACGGTGATGACGCCTTCCTTGCCTACACGCTCCATGGCTTCGGCGATGATGTCACCGATGGAGGAGTCGGAGTTGGCGGAGATGGTGCCAACCTGAGCGATGGCCTTGGAGTCGGTGCACGGCTTGGCCAGGTTCTTCAGCTCGGCGACGATGGCGATGGTGGCCTTGTCGATGCCGCGCTTCAGGTCCATCGGG
>LNAP01001842.1_pt1 | contig 35083 bp, 30 predicted proteins | sample 602601 | NCBI WGS metagenome assembly LNAP01 (sample SAMN02440304, study PRJNA202911) | soil metagenome | biome: Subtropical and temperate rainforests or woodlands; isolation source: soil samples (1 kg each in a 20% v/v slurry with milli Q water) were... ... | reverse complement strand
TATGGCAGGAACGCTACACGTTTCATGGCTTTGCAGCCACCGTCAGGTGGGTCAAAACTATTGGCCATTAGTGGGTCATTTTAATTGGCCATTAACAGGCTTCCAGGACGACACCACAAACATGTCGCCACGGCGCACCTGCCACTGGTGTTCAGCCTTATCAACCACAATCGCTTATCATGTCAGCGTGCAGTCTCACTATCGGTGCATGACGAGGGAGCGAAAGCGACTTTCGACGGCAGTCTGGATAAGTCCAACGAGTCGGCTATCCAGCTCGCTCTTGTAGACAACATACATACATCGCTCGAAATCAGAATCGATAAATACCAGCTGATCCAGTGCGCCAGCCTGAATCTCGTCCTTCACACAGCTTAGTGGAAGAATGGCAGAGGCTAGGCCCCGTATGACGACTTGCTTCAATGTAGAAATGGATGGAACTTCGTAGGAAACGTTCGGTGTAATCCCGAGGAGCGCCGCTCTCTGTAAAATAAATTGCCTAACGATGTCTAACTCATCCGACGGTAAAACCAGCGATGTTCGTAATGCATCCGGTAGAGAAATGGAAGCGGCACTCGCGATACTCCCGTGAGGTACCACGAAAACGAGCGGCTCCTGCAGCACAGGCCGGCATTGAAAACCTAGTAGGTTTACCGATGTGAACAAAAAACTCAACTCGATGGCCCCCGTCGCGATTCGCGCCTCAAGCGTATGACTGTGCTCTTCGTAAAGATTCAGTCTTACCGTGGGCATCTGCTCTGCAACAGCTTCGATGATATGCGTGCCGGCCATAAAAGCAACGCTAGGAGCCAATCCAAGCGACAAAGAGGAAGGTTTACCGCAATCCAATCCTCCGATCGTGTTTCGGATGGCTCGATGACGGTCAAGAATGTCGCCTGCCCAAACATAAAATATCTGACCTGCCTCTGTCAGTTCGACGCCTCGCGATGATCTGAAAAACAGAGAAACTCCGTACTCATGCTCAAGTTGCTTGAGTTGTGTACCTAAAGCCGTCTGGGAAGTGTTGAGCTGTTCTGCGGCTTGCGATATACTTTTAAGCTCGGCAGCACAGACGAAATATTCCAGCTGGCGTGTTTTCAAATTTAGCTCCAGTGCGCAGAATCCTCCACACGATAGGAGGCCAGCGGCGACCATATATACCCTCACAATTGTTGCCAGCCAGATGCGCCGACTTTACGTACCTCACTTGGCCGATCTAGTGAAGGATGGAAATTGTAAATGCGCAATCTTAGTTCAGGGCGAAAACAATTAGAAGCCTAACAAACCCTAATCCAAGCGCTACAACATTTCTATCGATAAGCCGAAGCGGTCACTCATCCCAGATCTTCGGCTCCAATGGGTAAAGCCACGTTGTGAGTATGCGGCTATAGGACTATTTTGCGCAACGCTTCTACTAACCCTTTGGACCGTGGCTTCAGCAGGGAGGGATCCATACTGTTCATGGTGTAACCAAAGCCAATCCTATTTTCTGAGTCGGCGAATGCCGTTGCGCCACCGGCTCCGGCCATGCCTAGAGCGTGCGGACTCGTTGCAATTTGATTGCTTGTGGGCATCAGGAACCCAAGCGACAAGGACAGCATACGATTTTGAACGTCCAGCCCGGTCCATTGCACTTCGCCCGCGCGCATTAGTGTTTCGGCACTCAGAAGTCTCACACCATCAATCTGCCCGCCCAGTGACATCATGCCGCATATGCGCGCCAATGCACGGGCGTTGGTGTGGCAGTTTACTGAAGGAAGCTGCGACTGCCGCCACTGCGGGCTGTTGAAGTCTTCGTCATCTGAAAAAATTTTCCAGCTTTTTGCGAAGATGTTGTCCCCTTCGTCGATCCACTTCTGACTAGGGTGAGATTCCTTGTCCAGGAATGTAGCGACGTTTCTCTCCTCATCAGGTTTAAGACCTATATAGCAATCAACCCCCAGGGGACGCGCAATCTCGTCACGCACAAACTCCCCTACGGACACCCCAGTGGTGCGCCGGAGTATTTCACCAATGAGGAAACCGTAATTAGCAGAGTGATAGCAAGGAGTACTTCCAGGCGCCCATAACGGTTTGGTTTTAGCCAGAGCTTGAGTTACAGCGGTCCAGTCGTAGGCTATACCAGGATAGGCGCCATCGACAATGGGGACGCCGGCACGGTGGTCCAATAGCGATCTGACCGTGGTCTTTTCCTTGCCTTCCTGAGCATACTCTGGCCAATGCTTCGACACTAAATCGTCAATGTTCAGCAGCCCCCGGTCTATCGCCATATGGAGCGCTAGCGCAGTAATTTCCTTGGAAACTGACTGCACACAAACAATGGTATCTTCATGCCAAGGCAAGTGACCGTCGGCGTCGATCGCCCCGCCCCAAAGATCTACGACTGGCACACCATCGATGGTAATCGCCACGGCAGCGCCTACCTCGTTACCGTGTACAAAATTATTCTGAAAAACCTCTTCGATAGCGGAAAATCTTTCGTCGCACATTCCAGATATTTTTACGGATTGTGAAGGCTGTATGCAAGATTTCATTAGTACTGTCCTGTTTGTCAATTATTTAGCTAGCTCTAAGTCCAAGCCTTTGTAAATGGCCACTCCCTGGTTGCCATGAGCACGTACTGGTTTCAGCCGAGGCCCCACTATGAGGAACGCACGGTCGTGGGCGAGCGGCATCCAGACAAAATCGTTGTGCGCAATCATTTGGGCCGCAAAAGACGCGGATTGACGGTCCTGATCGGAAGTGGCCATCGCCGCTTCGTCGATCAACCGATCAAATTCTTTGTTCCTCCAGTTCATGCGGTTCGGCGAAGGTATGGCTTCCGTTACGAAATTCTCCTGCATGAGCGTGTCGGCAGTCAAATAAGGCTGTTGAAGTGCATAAATGTCATAGCTTTGTTCTCGAAGGCGGCCAAAAAATAGGGCGCTGTCCAGAACCTCAGATTTGACGTCAACGCCTATCTGACGAAGCGCTCCCTGCACCGCCTGCCCAGCCTCAGCCAGTATCGCAGCCGGAATTACCATAACAGGGGCCAGCTTTGTACCGTCTTTGTAGCGAAACCCATCTGGCCCAATCACCCAGCCAGCTTCGTCAAGCAAGGCCTTCGCTTTCACGAGATCAAATTTGGGCGCGATGTCCATCAACGCAGGATTAAAGCCTTCAGCGTCACTCGCTGAATAGGTATAGGCGGGGGTAACCTGCTCAAAAAATATCGATCTGGCCAATGCTTCCCGGTCAATGGCCAGGCTAATGGCTTGGCGGACCTGTACGTCCGACACTAAGGGGCGATCTGTCTTGAACCCCATAAAGAGCACCGAAAAATAAGGACTGGCCTCGCTAATTTTAATAGTGGGGACCGACTTGATTTTTGGAATAGCCCAACGCGGTATGAACTGAGTCAGATCCGCCTGCTTGGAAATCATTGCAGCCAAACGGGTCCCTTCTTCAGGGAGCTGTTTAAATACCAGCTTATCGACAAGAGCCGGACCACGGTTTTTGTAGAACTCGGGGCCCCATTTGTAATGGCTATTTTTCTTCAAGACCATCTGGTTTCTGGGTAACCACGACTCCCAGCAGAATGGCCCGGTACCATTGAATCCCTTCACCCCGAAATCGGGTCCCAGTTTTTCTACGGAACTGATGTCGATAATCGAAGAAGGCGTCTGAGTCAGCTGAAGCAGCAACGCAGAGTAGGGCTTTTTAAGCTTATACAGAACAGTTCGATCGTCGGGAGCTGTGATGCTATCGACATCGCCGCCGAACGCTGCTTTGGGGCTAGAGGGGTCCATCCAGCGCTTGAATGAGGCGACGACATCGTTGGCGACGAATTTTCGGCCGTCGCAGAATCTGACGTCGTCGCGCAGCGTGAAGGTATACAACAAGCCGTCATCAGAGACATCCCAGGACTCGGCAAGTAGCGGTTTGACCGTACGCATATCGAAATCGAGTGCTAATAAAGTATCGGCCATCATGAACATCATTTCGTTGGATGCTCGACTAACGACCCGATGGGGATCGTAGCGTTCTGCCTCGGCTACCCGCAAAATCGTAACGACCTTTTCCTCGGCATTGGCAAACTGAATATGACCGAAAAAATTCAGTCCACAGAATAAGATCACTGTTAACTTATTTAAATTCATATATCAACTCCATGAGTGAAATGTATGCTAGGTTGCTGGTGACGGACTAGGCCGTTCTGAATGCAGTCATTAATCGCAGTACGGTGTTGGAAACCGGTGGCTCCGCCGGTGCGGGGTACGGGGGGATAACGTCTACCCGGTGGCATGCCGACTGATGCGCGCCATCTTTTGAGGATGTGAGCTGCGGAGCGACTTCGGCGCAAATCTGAATGGCATGTGGGCACCTCTTTCGGAAAGAACAGCCTGAAGGTCTATCCATTGGCGACGGAGGCTCGCCACGCACCAGCTGCCGCGTAAAGACGTTGATCGGGTCCGCATGTGGTATGGCGTCCAATAAAGACCGCGTGTAAGGGTGGCGCGGGGTTTTGAAGACCTTATCTACATCGCCAATCTCCACGACTCGTCCCAAGTACATCACGGCAACGCGATGACAGATATGGCGAACCACCGCTAAATCATGAGCGATAAACAGGTAGGAGACGTTGCGTTCTTCTTGTAGCTTCTTCAGCAAATTAATAATTTGCGCCTGTACAGAAACATCCAGGGCCGAGACAGGCTCATCGCATACAATCAATTCTGCCCCCGAGGCCAACGCGCGGGCTATGCCAATACGCTGCCGCTGGCCTCCACTGAACTGGTGCGCGTAGCGGCTGGCCGACTGCGGTGACAAGCCCACATCCTCCAGTAAAGACTCGACGGCTGCATCAAGCTCACCGCCTCGCAGTCCTTTATGCAGGCGTAAAGGCTCCCCCAGTAACGCTCCTATCGTCATACGAGGATGCAGGGAGCCGAAAGGGTTCTGAAAGATGATCTGCAACGATTTGCGCATCGCCCGCAATTGAGAATTGCTAAGCGAGGCAAGATCCTTGCCATCGACCATCATTTGGCCGGATGAAGGCGAGGTTAAGCCCAAAATCACTCTGGCAATTGTAGACTTGCCACTTCCACTCTCGCCCACTATACCCAGCGTTTCTCCTGCTGCGATGGAGAATTCAACTCCATCCAGTGCATGAACGGCGCCGCGTTTCAACCCGAGAATATTGCGAACTGGATAGGACTTCGACACATGATTTAAAGCGACGAGAGGCTTGGTAATCATCGATTATTCTCCAGTGCGCTGACCGTCAGTGGTGCGCGCAGACAAGCGGAGTACTGCTCTTCCGATACTGAAACAAATGAAGGTCTATCGACTTCGCATTGGGAGAGCGCAAACGGGCAGCGATTAGCGAACCGACATCCAACACGTTCGACTTCCGGGGACGGAACTCGGCCCTTGATTGTGGATAGATAAGGTTGACGAGCCCCTATGCGGGGTAGCGCACTAAGAAGACCAATCGTGTACGGATGTTGAGGATTGGCGAACAATTTTTCGACTGGCGCGCGCTCCACTATTTCGCCTGCATACATCACAACCACCTCGTCGGCAGTCTCTGCAATGACCCCCAGATCATGAGATACAAGAATCATCGCCATCTGAAGCTCCTCCTGCAACTCCCTGAAAAGTTCAAGAATTTGCCCTTGTACCGTCACGTCCAACGCAGTCGTCGGCTCGTCGGCAATCAGTAACGAAGGTCTGCAGGCCAGTGCAATCGCAATCACGACCCGCTGGCGCATTCCTCCTGACATTTGATGTGGATATGAGTCCACCCGTCGCTCAGGATCAGGAATGCCCACCCGCCGCAGGAGCCGGATACACTCGCTGCGGATAAATTTCCCCGATACGATGCGGTGAGCTTTCAGCGCTTCGGCAATCTGAGTTCCCACCGTATAAACGGGATTGAGTGCGGTCATCGGATCCTGAAAGACCATGGCAAGGTGTCGCCCGCGCAATCTGCGGCGCGCAGATGAATCCAATGTCGTGACCTCTACGCCACCTAGCTCAATGGAGCCCTTGGCATGAAGCGTCGGCGCTAGTAAACCCATAATCGCTTGCGCCGTTAAGCTTTTGCCACTGCCACTTTCACCAACGATGCCCAAGGTGGAACGAGCCGCCACAGAAAAGCTAATATCATCGATCAGTTTTATGTCGCGCCCACTATGATTGGTGCTGACCGTGAGATTTTTTACGCTTAGAGCAGGATGATTCATATAAGTCGGGTATCCATATGATCGCGCATCGCATCTCCCAAGACATTCAGCGACAACACTAAAACGAATATGGTCAGGCTTGGAAAGGTTGCGATATGTGGTGCGATCGGTAAAACATTGCGACCTTCTGCGGCCAACGTGCCCAACTCGGCTAGCGGTGACTGGGCTCCCAATCCTAGAAAGTTCAAACCGGCGCCAAGCAAAATAATCGAACCGAACCCCAGCGTAAGAAAGGTGAAGATAGTTGGTGCACTGTTCCAGGCCAGATACTTGATGAACAATGCAACATTTCCAAGCCCGACAGTTTTCCCGCTTTCCATATACTCTTGTTGCATCACTCCCATGCCCGTTGACCGGGCAATCCGCCCCACCTCCGGAATCGTCGCGATACACAATGCGATCACCACCGACATAGTCCCTTGGCCCATGCTGGCAGCCAGGGCCAAACCGAACAAGATCGCTGGAAAGGCCAGCAAAACGTCTAGCAGCCGGCCGATAACCATATCGGTCCATGGAATAAATACGGAAACAAGGCCTAGAAAGGCGCCAATAAAACCACCCACAACGATAGCCACGAAACTGGTGAACAACGTTAGGCGTGCACCGAAAAGAACCCTGCTGAACAAATCTCGGCCTTGAAGATCTGTGCCAAAGAGATGTTGCCAACTTGGCGGTTGCAGCGTCGCGAAAAAGTCCACACTATAAGGGTCGTAGGGTGCTATCCAAGGTGCGAACAATGCGCCAAAACAGATCATGAAGAATGTTGCTGCGGACACGTAAGTCAACACGCCTATCCTGCTGTCGCCTTTCCTCCGCCCCTTACTTCCCTTGGATATCGTCGCGGGCGACGCAATAGATGCTGTCAGAGTTTTCATGAGGCGATCCGTGGGTCGAGTAAGCTATAGGTCAGATCGATCAGAAGATTGACCGCGATAAAGGTGATGGCAATGGCAATCAAGCCACCCTGAGCAGTCGCATAGTCGCTATTCATGATGGCACCGACCACTAGACGACCTACCCCGGGCCATGCAAATATGGTTTCTATGATTACGGTACCACCAAGCAGATGCCCGATTTGGAGGCCGATAAGCGTCACGATGGGCAGCATCGCATTGCGCAGGACATGCTTCAAAATAACTTGAGCCTCGCTCAAGCCTTTAGCGCGAGCAAGACGAACATGCTCGGATTCAAGGTTCTCTAGGACTGCGGCGCGCGTTATCCGTGCTAGTGGCCCTAGCAATACGAAAGCCGCAGTTACCGCAGGAAGAATCAAAGCGAGGAAGCCGTCTACTGTCCAGGGTGGACCAGCGCGGCCAGCAAAAGGCAACAACCCCCATCGCACTCCAAAAATCAGGATCAACACGTAGGCAGTCCAGAAGACAGGCAATGAAATCCCTGCCACAGAAATTGCCATTAATCCCCGGTCGATCAACGTGCCCCTTCGGAGCGCCGCAAATACCCCAAACAAAATTCCCAACGGGACGGCTATAAGGATTGCTACGAGGACGAGTTCTAGTGTCGGCACCATCGCGTCGATCAATTCAGCGGACACATCGCGATTGGAAATGATCGACCGCCCAAGGTCTCCTTGTGCGAGCTGAATGACATATTGGAAAAACTGTAACGGAAGGGGTTGATCTAATCCGAGATTTCGATGGATAAGATCAACCATTTCTTGCGTCGCGTCCTGACCTGCAAGCAACGCTGCCGGATCTCCAGGAACGATACGCATAAGCGTGAAGCCGAAGAGCACCGCACCAAACAATACCGGAATTGTGACGAGTAACCGGAAACTAATAAACCTTAGCATTGCGAACCTCAGTGCTATACAGTGGAAAGTTCCATAGGAGGGGTCAGACGCATTTAAGGAAATCAAACCCTGCTTGAGACACAGTCTAGGTTGGTTCAGCAAATGAGTCCAAGGCAAAAAACAGCGCACTGACAGCTGAAAATCGGGGATCCGGGTAAACCTGTGTTTACTCGGCGAGCGTCTGGGGAACACGAGTTTTCGGTAAGGTTTCGGCGAACCTTGCAATTACCCAAAAATATCAATTCATTACCGATACTTTCTAACGTTTTAGATTGGCTTTCCTGTACTCTATCGTTATAGATACGAATTCGGAGGGCTTTCAAATGGCCAGAGCTCCAGGAGTAGGAAGGAATGCACAGACATGGACGCAGCAGGAAGGAGCCGCTACTAAGTTCTGTGATACCCGTTTAAGCAGACGGTTTCAGGAAGTTCTTAAAGCGAATTGCCGCGACAGGTGAACCAAGTATCCCGTTTGCCTGTCAAGATGCGGCGCAAGCCAACCTCGTGTGTTTCTACTGGACCAATGGATACGTCGCCGGCTACGGGCGATGCTGTTTAAACAGTGGCGTCGCGGGAAAACGGTGTACCGGCAATTAATGGCGTTGGGGGCCTCCCCCCGCATGGCGGTATCCGTGGCGGCACGGTCACGCCAGTGGTGGAGTACAAGTGTTGGTCTGATTCGCTATGTGCTGACCAATGAGTACGTTAGACGCATGGACTTGCCTACTCTGACTTAACCTCAACTTCTCGAACCGCCCGGTGCGGACCCGCATGCCGGATGGTGTGGGAGGGGCGCAGCTTCGGTTGCCCCTATCCCGATTCATTGCCGTCTTCGTAGCCGCAGCCAATCTGGTAGATTCGCTGCGGCAAAATATCGTGACATTGATGTGCTGTTGTACTGGCATGAGCGATATCAACATGATGCCGACAGTGTCTGGTTGAGAGGTTTATTGTTCGATCTCTTTGCGGAGATGTAAAGGGAAATCCCGCGAAACACCGTCACTCAAAAAGTATGCGGCCGTTATATTTTTCTCTAGGTCGCCGCATGGCAGTCCACGTTTTTAAGCGGATATTGCAGTAGCCAAAAATGGCGTTTGCGCCGTAGGCTTGATACTAATATGGCGTTCAAGTGGCGGGGTCCCGTACTGCTGCTGAACGAGGGCAGGATCCGTCTGCACGAACAGGCGGATCCTGGACAACATGGCGCTATGGCACGCTGTCGTTGATGACGTTGCGCCGTGTAGGGCTGTTAGTCTTCCTTATGTGAGCTGGGCACCCATAGGCGGTTGTATATGTCAATTGAATAATTGGCAGGCTCGATGAATCGCGCCGAACTATCATCAAGGCTACGTGCCAGTTGATTAAGAGCGGTTGCGTCCGTTTTCGGCCAACTTCCATTCTTTAATCGTTGCATCATCACCTCGATCGCTGCCGAGCTTTCGGCAGTGCTTATCGCCGATTCGGTGCAGTGTCCGGTGGATTTTATGAGTGCAGTTCTTAGCAGGTCGCCGGCTTGGTTCTTTTTAACCGCCTGCTCGTAACCTAACATCAAGGTGTAAGGGATCTGATAGTCACCTAGGCCATGAAGTCGAAAAACCGGAATAGCCGGTTTGCCGACCACTGTTCTGCCTTTTGCGCCCCAATAGTCTAAAGCGTGCTGTGATGCGAGAACACCGGGCGCACTGTTCAGGCGTTGAATATCTGATTTCAGGTTTAATCCTGCATCAGCATAAAGCTGTTCCACCGACGACCGCAGAGAGGCATTGGCATTATCAAAATACGCCTGATAATCAACGCTGTCGTTCCAAGAAAGCTGCTGTCCCTGCGCGGCATTTTCGAAGAGAATTCGAGCTTCCCCACCAGGACTGCCTGAGAGGCGTTGAAGAGACTGAAAGATCGAGTTTTGTACTGCCTTTAAATCTGAATACTCCGGGAGCGGAATACCGTCGGCCATCCAAATCGGCCACTGAGCGACAGCAAACGCGAGCGCCATCCGTGCCCTGCCTTTTTCCGATGCGTTCGCAGCATCAAACGCATGTCTCCATGCCTTAGGCACTTTGCCTTCGACGCCGTGACCGGTAGCATTGGCAGTCCCGTCGTTTGCAAGGCCGATAATGATCAGGTCCGACGCCGGTCCATAGTCAGCGTCCTCATAGTACTCGCCGAGCAGCGTTTGAAGGGCGAACCACCCATCGAGAAACGTGTTCATCAGCCACACTGGCGTGTGTCCTGACATGACGACCGAGCCATCGATGCGTTCGTGAAAATCTTCAGCGACTGCCAGTGATACATGTCCGCCACCCGAGCACCCAAACTGTATTACGTATTCCGGTTTTTTAAACGAAGCTTCGAACTTGTCCAGCACGAGATCAAGGTTGGAGATTTCCCTTGCTGGATCATACTGCCATGCTCGCAGGGGATGTCGCGCTGTGCCCGCCAAAGCATATCCGTGCTCTAAAAGACGGTCATACCTCGCCATCCGCGCCGCCTGCGAAACGCGTTGCGCATAATCGAGGTCGCGAATAAGGATACCGTTCCACTTTTCGGGCACCCGGATGAGATAGTTCGTTCCGTCAGGCAGCGTGCTGGCCTCCTCCCTAAACGCGACCTGGTTCCGTTGTACTTTTTTGACTACGGAAAAGTCTGGCTGGTCTGCGGCCCGGGCTGGCGAAATTGTGGCGAGCGAAATTGCAGCAACCAAGACTGACACCGCCGTTGTTTGAGTCCCCCGCGGCAATACAGATAAAGCCCTAGGCCTCGTGAAAATTCCCGTCATGGCATACTCCTGAGTGTGGTGCGAAACCAATAATCTTCTACCTTTTATTGCATAATCAGTCTGCATAGCGGCGAACTTGTCTCCGTTTTATTGTTTGTGTCTATCTCCGATGTGCATATCCACTATTCCTGCACGAGGCAATTATAATGATCTGGGATCAACAAGCGGTCATCCAAGCTGCACCGCAGCGTTCCGAAAATGAAACGATTCAAGGCCTGGTGTTATGAAGCGCTACAGTCCTGACGACATGCTTGTCTTCGCGAAGGTAGCGGAGCTACTTAGCATGAGCGGTGCCGCTCGAGCCATGTCGATATCGAAAGCATCCGTCAGCCGCACCATCGCACGCTTGGAGGATGCACTTAGCGCTCGTTTGCTAGAGCGATCCTCGCGCCACGTCAGCATCACGGAAGTAGGTCGAACATTTCTCGTGTATTGTCTGCGTATACGTGAAGAGGTGGAGGCGGCAGACGCGGCTGTAGGCGAGCTACAGGAATCTGTCAGAGGACATCTGCGGGTGGCGGTCCCACTTCTGTTTGGCCGTTCCGTGGTGGGTCCCGCCTTACCCCGTTTTTTGATGGTGTACCCCGAAGTTCGGGTGGAACTGCAAATCACTAATCGGACTATTGATCCCATCGAAGAAGGACTTGATTTAGTTGTGCGGATTGGTCAACAACCAGACTCTTCACTCCTAACCCGCGAGCTTGGCCGCGCACGCTATGGTGCCTTTGCTAGCCCTGTTTATTTGGAACAGCATAAGGCGATCACTCACCCCGAGCAGATTTCCGGGCACGGCGTACTGGACGTGTTCAACAGCGCAGATCAGCAGGAGTGGACCTTCGAACAGCTTGGCAAGAAGACGAGCGTATATGTTTTTCCTAAGTTGAACCTCAATGATGCTGTCATAAGACGCGATGCGGCAATCGCGGGTGTCGGTATTACGCTAGTCCCAAGCTGGATATGCAAGGACGCGGTCAATACAGGAAGATTGAAGGTACTTTGTCCAGACTGGACGTGTACGCGTATCAGCACTATTTCCGCCCTGTGGCCAAATCGCCGCAACACATTGCCACGGCTTAGGGCGTTCATCGATTTTCTTGCGGAAATAGTTCCGCAAGAATTGAGGACAATGACCGGTCAAGCAGCTACAAAAGAAAGATAATACTCAGTGGCTTTTGGATCGCTGTGGAACTCAACCACGGCGGGCCCTCCACAATCCCGGGCACTGATAAGAGCCTGTTCCAGCACGCTCGACCCTTGCACTCGGAAACTTTGAATGCCAGAGATTCCGTCAATCCTGGCGCAGCCAATTTTTGGCTCACACACCCATCCGAAATCGCTAACTTCTTGCTCGGTCCATGTGCGGTTTTTCTTCGCTCCGTAGGCCACATCGTGCCAGCCCCCACTGGAAAGCACGACAATAACCATTGGAGTGTTCCATTGTGCAGCTGCGCACAGTGCGGTGCTAGTAAACATAAACCCGCCATCCCCCCACAACTGCCACTACGCGCTTGTCAGGTGCGCCAATCTGCATTCCAATAGCCGCAGGTGTTCCCCAACCCTGAGCGCTTGCCCTGGCCGATATTCCAAAGTAGCGCTGCGGACTAGCAAACGATGCCATTTCTGAGCGACGGGTGGACTCATATCCACATCAAATGTCAGGTGGAGTGCGCGAGCGGGTCGTGATTGCGCTAGCCTGCAGATTTTCGTTACTGATTGCCGACGAGCCGACGACTGCTTTGGACGTGACGGTACAAGGGCAAATTCTTGAACTTTTCAGGGAGTTTTGTCACTGGCACCGGCCTTGAGCATCGACCCGTGGCTGACGGGCGGCGCGTCAGCGGTATCTATCGGCGTAGCATCATGCTCGACGACGGCAAGGGATTCAGTCTGGCTCCATGGAAGCCAGTGATCGAGTAGCGACTTGGTCAGCAGATCGCTGCGACGACAAGCGATGGCGGCGTCTCTTGGCCAATTCATATGCAACGCGGACCCGGCATAGGCTGAGTCCTTGTGACGGACATCAAACCGCATTCACCAGCGATCAAGGCCTAAAGTAGATGTGGTCGTTAGGATTTGGATTGAGCCACGACGCACTCTGCGAAGAGCAGACATCATGGATCATTTCCGGTTACTGCTGGCCAGCAGTAAATCCAGTCGGTGCTTAACCAGAAATTGGGATAGGTCACGGGGGACCTTGCCGGTTAGTTGTTCTACCGCATTACTGACAGGACTGGACCAGCCAGCGCGCGCGTTTTGTTCCTTAGCCACAACTAAAGTCACCGAGGTCTCTGTCATGCCGTGAGCAGCAAGACTGGCAGCCAATTCTTCATCGCTCGCCGGAATGAGCGCAATATTTGAGCCGAAGATGCCGTTCACCAGTTGGACAAGCTCGGACGAAGTCAGAGCCCGAGGGCCCGTAATGTCAAACCATCGGCTATGCATCGTTTGGGCGCTGAGGGCCGCTGCGCCAGCACGTGCGACATCATCGCGCGACACGTAGGCGGTACGGCCGTCGCCGGCTGAGGTTAGCCACTTCCCAAATCTAAGGGCTGTCGGCACTCTGAGAAGAAGGTACTCGGCGTACCAGTTCACTCGCAAGATCGTGAAAGGAATTCCGCCGTCCTCAATAGACTGCTCTGCCGCTAGGTAATCCTGTGCAACTGGACTCGACGGGTCGAACTTAGGATTCATCAGGGAGAAGTAGACAAGATGCTTGACGTTTGCGCTTACCGCCGCATCCACCACAGCCTTGGTCTGCCGTTGACATTGCGTTGGTGTGAAGAGTCCTCCGGCAGAGACATGCAACAACCGATCGACACCGGCGAAGGCCACGCTCAAGGAGGCCGGGTCATTGAAGTCAATGCGTCCAATCCTCGCTCCACGGGCTGCGAGGTCAAATATCTTGTCCAGCTGATGTGAAACCGCTGTCACGTGACGTGCACCGGAATTCCTCAGTAGCTCCACGACACGACGGCCAAGATGGCCATCTGCACCTGTCACGAGTAGATGGGGACAGTTCTTATCAGGCATGATGTATTCTCAATGGGGCACGGTCTAGTGAAGTCAGCACGTCTCGACATCAGTGTCGAGCAGCTGATGTCGATGGCTGTGGACTTGGGTCATTCGGATGATTCGGCATGCGAGCAGTGGTGGCTGGCCTGTGAATCCAAGCTATCGCGACTGACACCAGGAGCACGGCAACTGGAGCGGTGGCGTGTGCGTACTCGCCATGAAAGACAACCGTTGCCGTTGCACCAATCATGACCATCGCACCTAACGCAGCTCCCCAGAAGCGGGAAGCGGTCCTCACCAGTAGACCTGCGGTGATCAACTCCAGCAGCCCGGTTATGTAGTGGAACCAGTCCGGATAGCCCCAGCGGGCATAGTCCTCGCCAGCACTCTGCAAGGCAAAAATGTTTACGACTGCCCCGATCATAAAGAAGACTGCCAACAGATAGCTGACAACGGATTTCCACAAGTCTCTAGATATTTTCATGATTACTCCTATACGGACAGATTCGGTTCTTGCGTCGCATTGCAGATAAAACCCGTGACCACTTAAGCATTGGCTAGTTTGCCGGGGCTTCGTTTGATCGCGGAAGCCGTGCACAGACTCATACCATCTCAGGGCGCGACGAGCTGACGCACCAGTGGTAGTAGAAGGCGCCTTTGGCAACACCCGCATGTGCAGCGATGTCGTCAATAGATGTCTCATCAATGCCCTTGCTCACGAACAACGTGGCCGCCGACTCCAACAACATCTGAACTCTTCGTAGCGTTCTGGCCTGCATCTTCTTCGGCGAGGCTTTGTCTTCAGGCTTGGGACTTTCTTTCTTCGGTGACACGCGTTGTCCTCCACTGGTTAGTGCGTATGAGATCCCGGTTTGCCTCTGCGGGGCAACGCCCTATGAGCACATCACGTCTCCGCATGTAAGTCATTTGCACAGCCACTTTTCGACATGCCTAGATTTAGCGCCATCGAGTTGGCCGCAACGCTATTGTACCTGAAAACCGACTTTTAGTCGGGTAACTGCCCATAAATCGACTTACGGTCAGAAATCATCATCGATTGGAGCGAGTTCATGACGCAGGTATCAACCGTGGGCCAGCTGTGCCCGTCCCCAGTGTCCTCCCGTGGAGGGCGGTGGTCATTTCCGTAGTTGTGATGGCGGCTGTGGCTTTGGCGCTCAAGTAAGTCGGGAAGCGCGGGATAGGACGCGAGCGCCTCAGTTGCGCTGGAGGCGCTGGGCGAACTGTGAGCTGTGCTTCAGGTGAGATTAGCGGCAGAGGATCGGCGGCGGCAAGGGATTAGGCGACCTGGGCTTTGGCAGTGAGGCCAAGGAGGTACCGCAATAGCGCGGGCCGATTATTTGATTCACCAATAAATTATCGATAATGCACTGCGTGTTAGAGGCCAACTATGTGGCGCACCATTTCAATAACACTCCGATGTGCATTCTTAAGACTCCTATTCGTGAGGATCAAATCGTCCATCACGCCAATCACACCTTTTTCGATAAAAATGGCTACTTTATAGACATCCTTAACGTGCCAAGTGCTTTGTTTATTGCCTTGCTGAAGCAAGGCAACCAAATCTTCCATGTGTTTCATATCACGTGGTGTCCACCGGAACCCGGCTCCACTAAACGCAATATCCTGCCTGTTAACCATCAACGCATAGGCTTCACAAATGGCTCGTACCCAGGCCTCCAAGCGCACAATGGGGTCAGAAGTCTGCTTTTCCAGCTCACGCTCAATGTAGGAATCAAAGTCTTCACGATGCGACTTCTTTATTGCGAGCAGCAGATCAGCCTTCGACGAGTAGTGATGGTAGAACGTCCCTTTAGCAGTACCTGCGTGAGCAACAATGTCATCAATCGTCGTTTCTTCAATTCCTTTGCTGATGAATAACTCAGTGGCGATATCCAGCAGCTCACGGGCGCGCTTCACACCGCGCGACTGTGATCGCTTTGGTTGTGGGCTACTTAACTGCTCCCGTGATTCGCTTTTACTCATAATCTATCCTCTTGATGGGTGAGAGGCTAGTGTAGCCAAGAGGGTGACATCGCGCAGGTGTATCAGGCTATTGTCGCTCATTGGGGTTGTGGTTCGGGGGTGGTAGAGGCGCGGGTGGCTTGCCAGCCCCCGCCCAGGGACCGGAACAGGGTCGCGAGTGTCATCTGCCGCTGAGTCTGGACCTGCACGAGCGCCATCTGGCTGGCAAAATCTCTGCGCTGGGCATCCAGGTAGCGCAAGTGGTCGTCCGCGCCGCTATGGTAGCGCGCTTCTGACAAGCGCAACGTTTCGGCGCTCGACTGCGCAAGCGCCTGTTGCGCTGCCTCTTCGCGACGCAGCGTGTCGGTGGCGGCCAGTGCGTCGGCGACTTCGCGGAAGGCGGTCTGGATGGTCTGTTCATAGGCCGCCACTGCGATGTCCTGGCGTACTTGGGCCAGATCGAGGTTGGCGCGGTTGCGTCCGCCATCGAAGATCGGCAGCGTGATCTGCGGTGCGAAGGACCATGCCCGTTGGCCCGACCCGAACAGGTCCGATAGCTCGGCACTCGCACTGCCGAACATTCCAGTCAGTGAAATGCGCGGGAAGAACGCCGCACGCGCCGCGCCGATGCTGGCGTTGCGCCCCTGTAGCCGGTGTTCGACGGCGCGAATGTCCGGGCGCAGAACTAGGAGATCAGACGGAGTGCCCGGCGCGAGTTCCTGGACCAGCAACGTATCCGTGCTCGGGTACGCTGGCAGGTGCGACCTCACGTCGTTGACACCCACCAACAGTGCCAGCGCATTGCTTGCCTGGCGGAACTCGCGGTCGATACGCTCCAGATCCACCTCCACCTCTTGGGTTAGGCTCAAGGCTTCTTGGACGTCGAGGTCTGTGTCTGCACCCAGCGCACGGCGCTGCTGGACCAGCTTGAGCGAGGCCTTGCGCGCTTCCAGAATCCGGGTCGCTAGCAGATAGCGTTGCTGTGCGCCGTCGCGGGTCAGGTAGGCCTGGATGACCTCAGCCACTAGGCTAATCTGCGCGCTGTGCGCTGCTTCTTCGGTCGCTAGGTACTCCTGCAAGGCTGCTTCGGAGAGGTGGCGTACCCGACCAAACAGATCGATCTCGAAGGACGCGAGTCCCACACCAGCCTGATAGTTACTCTGCACGCCGGGCATGCCCGGTGCACGCAGGTCCTCCGGTACGCGCTGGCGGACACCGTCGCCTTCGGCCTGGATGCCCGGCAGGCGATCGGCGCGCTGGACGCGATACTGCGCACGTGCTGCATCGACGTTGAGCAGAACCTGGCGCAGGTCGCGGTTGTTAGCCATGGCCAGTTCGACCAGTCCGCGCAGCGTCTCGTCGGTGACGAAGCTCTGCCAGTCGAGCGTAGAAGCTGCCGAGGCCGTGGAGATGTCCTGCGCACCACGCTGCGACGCTTCGGCACTGCCGGTCCATTGCGCCGGAATTGGCGCATCGGGTCGCTGGTAGGTCGGTGCCAGAGAGCAGCCCGCCACCAGCAGTGTGGCGGCTAGTGCACCAAGCATGGGCCGGGCCTGGGATGGCATAAATGGATTACGCATGGTTCGGGACCTCCTCAGCCAGTTCGCGCTCACGCTCGGATGCCGCAGTTGTACGGTGGTCACGAGCCAACAGGGTGTAGATGGTAGGAAGCACGAATAGGGTGAACAGCGTACCGATTAGCAGGCCGGCCACCACCACGATGCCGATGGAGTAACGGCTGGCGGCACCAGCGCCACCGCCAAACAATAAGGGGATCAGTCCAGCCACCATTGCCGCAGTCGTCATCAATACGGGTCGCATACGAATCATGGCCGACTTGAGCATGGCATCCATCGGGCTCAGGTTTTCATGCTTCTGGATGTCGTTGGCGAAGGACACCATCAGGATACCGTGCTTGGATATCAGGCCAATCAACGTCACCAACCCAATCTGGGTGTAGATGTTCATCGTGGCGAAGCCCAGCCACAGCGGCAGCAGAGCGCCGCAGATGGCTAATGGCACTGTCACCAGGATGACCAACGGATCGCGGAAGCTTTCGTACTGCGCGGCGAGCACCAGGAAGATCACGATCAGCGCAAAGCCGAACGAGACAATCAGACGGTTGCCCTCGTTGACGAACTGCCGACTATCGGAGAGCCAATCGGCCTGTGCACCGGGTGGCAGTGGCTGGGACTGCAGAAAAGCTACAGCCTCGCCCATGGTGACGCCGGGCATCAGCACCGCCGATAAGGTAACCGCATTCATTTGGTTGAACTGCGGCAGCAGATTGGCCTGCGGCTGCACGTCAACATCGACTACGGTGGCCAGCGGCACCAGCTGTCCGGAATCAGCGCGCACGTAGTAGCCGGTCAGGTCCTCCGGTGCACGGCGCTTGTCCTGCGGCACCTGAGCGATGACGTCGTAGGAGCGATCGAACCAGTTGAAGCGGTTGATGTAGTTCTCGCCCACCAGTATCGCCAGGGTGTCGGCCACAGCACTCATGGTCACACCCATCTCACCGGCCTTGTCCGCATTGATGGTCAAACGCGCCTGGGGACTGTCGTAGGCCAGGTTGCTGTCAACGAAAGCGAACAGCCCGCTACCCCAGGCCGCACCTTTGATCACTTCCAGGGCCGCGTAGAGCTCGGTGAAATCTGCCGGCGAACGCAACACCATCTGCACGGGCAACCCATCACTGCCAGCTGGTAACGCCGCTGGCTGGAACGCGGTGACAAAGGCACTGGTGATGTTGGCGCTACGCGCATTGAGTGTGCCCTGCACCTCGCTGGCGGTCATCTGGCGCTCCTCCCAAGGCTTGAGCACGATGCCGCCAAAGCCAGCATTTTGCCCACCCATGCCGTTGACCATGAAGCTGTCCTGATAGTCGGGAAATTCCCGGAAAATTTTCTCGACTTCGAAGCTGGTGCGCTCGGTGTAGTCCACGTTGGCGTACTGCGGCGCTTTGGTCTGTACGAACACGTATCCCTGATCCTCACCGGGTGCCAGCTCACGCTGCACCCCAGTGAACAGCACCACGATGCCTCCCAGTACCACCACGCAAACGATCAACACCGCAGCGCGAGCATGCAGCACATGGGAGAGGAGACGACCGTAGCCTGTCGACAGCTTGCGCATTGTGCGCTCGACCGCTTTGGCAAAACGGCCCTCGGACATCTGTGCGTTGAGCATATAGCTGCTCATCATCGGTGACAGGGTCAGTGCCACCACGCCGGAGACGATCACCGCACTCGCCAGAGTAAAGGCGAACTCCTTGAACAGCGCACCGGTGACGCCCCCCATCATGCCGATGGGCGCATAGACTGCCGCCAACGTAACGGTCATGCCGATGACCGGCCAGATGATCTCACGCGTGCCAACGATTGCAGCCTTGATCGGTGACAGACCTTCCTCAATATGGCGGTGAATGTTTTCCACCACCACGATGGCGTCGTCCACCACCAGGCCGATCGCCAAGACCATCGCCAGCAGCGTCAGCAGATTGAGCGAGAAGCCGAAGGCCAGCATCAGTGCTGCCGCGCCTACCAGTGACAGCGGGATGGTGACGATGGGGATGATGACGGCGCGCAACGTGCCCAGAAACAGAAAGATCACCAGAATTACGATGATGGCTGCCTCCAACAGAGTCTTCATCACCTCGCCAATGGAGGCGTCAACGAAGCGGGCCATGTCAAAAACGTTGACCACCTCCATGCCGGGTGGCGCGGCGCGTTGCAGCTCGGGTAGCAGCGCATTGACGCCAGCCACGATCTCTAGCGGGTTGCCATCGGGTGTCGGGGAAATCGCCACCGAGACGCTACGCGCTCCACCACTGAGGAAGCTACTGTCATAGTTCTGCCCACCCAACTCGACAGCAGCCACATCGCGCAAGCGCACTACGCTGTTGTCAGCGCGCTTGATCACCAAATCTCGGAAATCTTGCACGCTGCGCATATCGGTGGCAGCGGTGATCGGGATCAGATGATCCTGCCCGCGCAGCGCACCGGGTGCGGCCTGCACGTTGTTGGCGCGCAGCGCTGCGGCCAAGTCGCTAGCAGTCATCCCGCGCGCAGCCAGCTTGATCGGATCGACCCATAGACGCATGGCAAAGGCCTGTCCACCGGCGATCTCGGCCGCAGCCACGCCGGGTACCGAGGTGATCTGCGGTTGCACCACCCGGGTGATGAAATCGGTGATTTCGGGAATGCTTTGCTTGTCACTGACGAAGGCCAGATACTGCACATCCGAAACACCATCGGTAATCTTCTTGATTTCCGGGTCGAATACGCCTTCCGGCAATCGGTAGCTAACCTGCTGCACCTTTGCCAGCACTTCGGTCATGGCGCGGTCGGCGTCGGCGTTGAGCACGAGCTTGGCCTTGATCTCGCTGCGGCCCAGAGTCGAGCTGGAGGTCAAGTACTCGATGCCGTTGGCGCTGGCGATGGCCTGGGCGATGGGCGTGGTAACGAAGCCCTGCATCACGTCTTGCGAAGCGCCGGGAAAGTTGGTAGTGATCACGATTGTTGTGCTTTCCATCGCTGGGTACTGGCGAGTGGATAGCGAGAATAGTGCTGCCAAGCCGGTCAGCAGAATCAGCATGCTCAGCGTGACAGACAGGATCGGTCGTTTGATGAACAGGTCGGTGAATCGCATAATTTACCTCCCGTCGATGGATATGTCGGCCGCAGATGGCTTGTCCACCACCCGCAGGTCGGCGCCGGGGCGCACGCGCAACTGGCCTTCGGTGATCACCACATCGCCTGCCTTGAGGCCGTGTGCGATCACGACCTTGTCGCCGATGCGACGCCCTACAACGATGGGAACGATCTCGGCCTTGCCAATATTCTCGGGGGATAGTTCGCGCACCACGGCAGCGGCATCGCCGGAGGCCGAGGTCATTACTGCTGATACAGGTAGTGTCAGCGCGTCGGGCTCGGGCGGCAGTCCCACCGATACGGTGGCGTACATGCCCGGCTGCAGCGTGCGCTCCTTGTTGCCCACTTCGGCCTGGATGGAAGCGTTACGGGTGTCACGACCGACTTGCGGCTCAATCGCGCTGATAATGGCCTGTACTGGCTCAGCACCAGCTGTATCGATGCGCACTTGCACCGACAGGCCGACTTTGACCCTTGTCAGCTCCTGCTGCGGCACGTCGAAGTTGGCGTAGAGCTTGTCCAGATCAGTCAGTGTGACAACCGGTTCGCCCGGATTGAGGTATTGGCCCAGATCGACATGGCGCAAGCCCAGTTCACCGTCGAACGGTGCGCGGATACGTTTTTGACGGATGCGCGCCTCCAACTGTTGGACATGTGCAGCGGCCTGGTCACGCTCAGCTTGGCGTTGTTGCAGGATTTCGCGAGAAGTAGCGCCAGTGGCGGCCAAGTCGCGTGCCCGTGCAAACTGCTGCTGGGCGAAGGCGGCGGCGGCCTTCGCAGCAGCCTGGTCGGCTTGTTCCGGGCCGTCATCGAGCTGTACCAACACCGTGCCAGCTTTGACGTGCTGCCCTGGCTTGAATGAAATAGAGGCAATGCGTCCAGCTACTTCGGCTGACAGTGTCACCTGACGTACAGCACGTAATTCACCCAAAGCCTCCAAGGTAACCGGTGCGGCTTTCGCCTCCAGTGTGGTTGCCACGACGTCGATCGGGCCACCACCAGTCCATCCCTCACCCCCGGACAACTTGGTGATGCGCCAATACCATAAGCCTGCGCCGATCAATGCGACCGCGACTATTACGATCAAGATCGTCTTCCAGGGCGAAGACCTTCGAATCAACCCCGAGCGCTGCTCGGTCGAACTTTCATTCATGCTCATCACACCACTCCGCGCAAAAACCGACTAATAGTCTATAATTGGTCTGTATTATCAGACTGTAAGTCGGTTTCGTCAAATGCAACTATGTCGAGTGAAAGGGCATGTCAAGCGTACTTGGTCTATGGTGCCATTAACGCGACCACTACTCGGACTGACCCGGCATCCTTTATCAGCGGCGGCCTGCCAATGATTGAGAAGGAGCGCGATTAGACGGATCCTGCGCGAAAATACCTAGCCGAGGCTCGGCGCGACGGTGGCTGAGGCCAACCGATCCTGCGTTATCGCCATAGTGAGTGTAGAACGGGGTAGAAATTTCGAGGCGGCGAACTGGGGGCTTAATTTCAATATGGATTGTTGAATCGATCTTGATAAGCGATATGTCCTCACATATTATGGCCACACAATTGGAAGGCCTCCCTGAGACTCAACGCGCCAAATCTGTAGAGAATTAGCCCAAACCATACATCGAGCTTTTAAGCATGCACGTAACCAAAGCAATAAATACTGCCGATTTGCAACGTTTAGCAAAATGCCGCTTGCCAAAGGTAATTTACGATTATTTGGCTGGCGGCGCGGAAGACGAAATCACGCTTAATCGAAATACACAGATATTTGAGCGATATGCACTAAGACCGAGTCTGTTGCAGGGCAATTTTCCGGTAGACACGTCCGTTAAGCTATTCGAACAAACCATTGGAATACCCTACCTTGTCGCACCCACCGGGCTTAATGGGATCTTTGCTTCTCAGGCTGACTTGGCGTTGGCCGAGGCATCAGCCCAGGCGAATACGATCTTTTCTGTCTCTACTGCAGCTAACTATTCCTTAGAGGACATTGCGTCCCATACTTCAGGCCCCAAGTGGTTTCAATTGTACCCATGGGGGGACCCCAAGCTGGTAAGCCGCCTCGTCGAAAGAGCGCAAGTTGCCGGCTACCGAGCTCTGGTCATTACCGTCGATTCGTTAGTACCCGGAAAACGCGAGCGAGATCTCCGTAATGAGTTCGCTCACCAGGTTCGGTTGACACCTCGCGTCGTGCTGGACGGGTTGCTGCATCCTCGCTGGCTCAGCACAGTATGGCTGCGCGGTGGAATGCCAAGAGTGGAGAACCTCACCGAGTTTTTATCGCCTAAAGCGACGGCCAAAGAGCTTGCCGATTTTACGCGGGCTCAACGTAATCCAAATTTTTCTTGGAAAGAGGTCCGGCTTATTCGAAGGCAATGGAAGGGCCCAATGCTGATTAAAGGTGTGCTAACGCCTGAAGATGCGATTCGAGCGCGCGAAGAAGGTATAGAAGGCATTGTTGTCTCGAATCATGGGGGCCGGCAACTTGATGGCACTTATTCGACTTTAGAAGCACTGCAAGAGATACGAGCATCGTTAGGAAACGACATGACAGTGCTGGTCGATGGCGGCTTCCGACGCGGGTCACATATCTTGAAAGCGCTTGCGCTAGGGGCGAACGCTGTGATGCTGGGCCGTGTGCCATTGTATGGTTTAGCAGCGGGCGGGCATGCCGGAGTTGTTCGGTCTTTCGAGATACTGACTGATGAAATAGTTAGAACAGCGGGCCTCATCGGTGTGCGTTCCATGCGCGAAATAACCGGCAAACACGTTGCCGATTTGCAGCGGTAGAAGAGCCCACTGCTTATGTTTCGTCAAGGTGTTTCTCGATCGGCCGACAGAGTAGTTAATGCCGCGGCGCAGTATACATAAATTAATGACGCGGTAGCAAAATTAGTGGTTTTTCAACGTGTATAGGAGACAACAATGAAACGATATTTAGTGGCGGTTATTCTGGGCGTGCCTGCCCTTTTTATAAACGGGGTCAGCATGGCCGAAACGTATCCGTCTCGGCCGGTAAGTGTAATCGTACCCGTTACACCTGCTGGGAACGTCGACATAGTGGCACGGACCGTGTCCGAACAGCTCACGACCATCCTTGGCCAAACGTTTGTTGTTAATAATCGTCCAGGCGCATCCGGAATCGTTGGATTAAGTTACGTTGCGAATGCAACGCCCGACGGATACACCATCACTGCGGCCCCAGCGGCATTCATAGCGACGAATCCAAGTATGTTTAAATCGTTGCCTTACGATTCAACTAAGGACTTCGCACCGATAGTTAATGTCGCGACTACCCCTCGTATTCTTGTGGTTCGAGCTTCGTCTAAGTATAAAACGGTTATGGACGTCGTCGAGGATGCACGGAGGAATCCTGGCAAACTTAATTTTGGATCGGCAGGAGATGGCACGCCGCACCATCTGTCCGGTGTGCTGTTCGCAGAGAGGGCGGATTTAGAACTGGTTCACATACCGTACAAAGGCGGCGCTCCTGCAACGAACGATCTTTTAGCTGGCCACATCGATATGATGTTTGCGGCGGTGCCAGAATCTAAACCGTTCATTGATGCAGGACAGCTGAGGGCGCTTGGAATTACCAGTTCACAGCGGGCTGCTGTTCTGCCTGACGTTCCAACTATGGCCGAGTCAGGATTGGAAGGCATGGAGCTAAGCGCATGGGTCGGTCTTCTTGGGCCAGCCGACATGCCGCAGGACGCGATCGATCGTATCAACAAGGCTGTGAACGAGGCACTTCAAGGAGACCTCGGCAAGCGTTATGCCAGCATGGGCTACGATTCCGTAGGGGGCTCTCCGGAGCATTTCAGAAGCTTGATCAAGAGCGAGGTTAAGATGTACGCGGATCTTATCCAGGCTGCTGGCATTAAACCTCAGTGAGATTTCCGCATAGTCTCAACCAACACTTTTCAGGAGAACACGATGATCGGACCTCTTGAGCATCAGTGATAAAGAACGGGAGGCTCGTATTAACCTCGCGGTCGCCTTCCGCGTTTGGCAAGTATGGTCCAAGCTTGGAATTAACCACAAATTCAGTCCAAGTGCAGGTGAAAAGCTCGAGGACGAACTTGGCAACAACTATTGGTTCGTTCGGCGCCCATATGGCTGCTCAGGGGGGCGCTAGTAAGCAGCCGGTTTCATCAGGCCATATTTTCTCCTGTGAGACAGAAACTCACACGACTTGCAGGTCGCACGAATACGTTCTTTGCGAGATCGATGCCTATCGTTGTAATCTTCATGTCGGACGCTCCTGTCTGCTTGAGTGGTTGTATTGAAACTCCACTGTGGCACATTACGATGTCTTTTAGGGTGGGAGCGTCCATCCCATTGCTTACCGTATTCTCCCCTTTTCACGGCGAAGCGCCACATGGTCTTATTGGGTTCTCGTGTAACGTATAGTGGCGCGCTTCTATTAGAGCTAGTAGAGTATCCCTATGGGAACCACCAAAATCTATAGGATCGAGTTTATGGGGTTGTATAAGGCCAACTTATAGTAGGACGAATTTGCTAGATATTTTTAGACGTCAGTGTCCAGATCGGGAGACGGTGAACTGCGGAAGGACAGACGCGTAGATAGCGCTGAAATTGCTGATGGAGTTTTGAGTACTTGGGAGGCCGATTCAAATTTGTTATGTTTTTGATCTATCCCCAAGTGCTTATGTTCATCTAAGCCTCCATCAAGCGGCCCAGTTCGCGTGTCGATGGAACCCGTTTGTTCTCTGAGATCAGCAGGTTTTGCTCGTCGACCACAAGGTTGGAGATGATTTTCAGCAGAACTTTTCGAGCGGTCTGAACTTCTTCGGTACTAAGGCCGTTAATGGCGATGGCGTTGGCTTCCTCGGCCAGCGGCAGGAGTTTTTCTTCTAATGTGCGTCCTGATTTAGTCTGGTAAATATAAACATTTTTCTTGTTGCCGGGCTTTTGTATCCGTTTGATGTAGCCCAATGATTCGATGGCACTCATGGCCGACGAGGTCGTGGGGGCGGTGACTCCGGCAATTTCGCTCAGTTCGCGCTGGGTCAGGCCATCGTGCTCCCATAAGATGCGAAGAAATGACCAGTGCCCGAACGATACGGAATGTTCAAGCAGTCTGATTTGTAGGGCGCGTTCCATTCCTCTGCGCGCATCTTGCAGTAGATGCGCCAGTCGATCTTCGGGGATCACGTCACGCCAACTTTTTTTGTCGAAGGTGGCGCTGTGTTTGGGACTGTTTTTAGACAACTTGGTATACCTCGGTAAACGATTGCGGGGTGGCTCCGGTGTCAAGACGGCTGAACCTGGAATTGCATTTTGACCTCGTTGTTGGTCTTTGCTGATTCTAATATAGCCAGGCAAACTTCAGTGGTGGCACGCGCCCAGCGAGCATCATGCGTCGGCGTCGCATTACCGCGCACCACATTCCATACTTCATCGACGACTTCAGCGCGGGGAACCGGGTTTTTCGGCGTGGGCTCTAAGTAGCGCCGATCGTCGTTATAGATCATTAGGCCTTCGGGTGTCAGCCGTATGTCGGCTTTGGATGCCGACACGACGAGGTGACCGAAATGTTGATGATAGCGTGTGGCGGCCGCGGGTTTGAACTGGAAATTTTCGCCGCCGTAACTGCTAGCGGCTTTCAGTGCTGCTTCGGCTGCGGGCGAGCTGGTGAGCGCAAGCTTCTTTCGCGCGCTTCCGTAGCTGATCGGGTCTTTTGGGTTGCCCATTTCGCCGATATTGCCCACGAGTTCATCGCTATCGTAATGGCCGTAACCGCTGTACGTGACCGATGCAAATGCGCCGTTCTCGAAGGTCAGCAGTGCGCTATAGGCGCTTTCGGTCGGGCGGTCTGGGTCCCATTGACCGGTGCAAGCGCGCACCGATTTCACCATGCCGCCGCCCAGTAGCCGGACAATATCGATCTGATGCGCCGCCTGGCTGAATACCACGCCGCCGCCCATACTGGTATCGAGCTCTTCGGGCCTTCTGGGACGATATAGAAAGTCGGTGTAGTTTAATGAGTTCAGCATATGCACGGCCCCGAGCTGGCCCGATTTTAGCAGTTGCCAGGCGTGCAGGACGGGACCGTTGAAACTGTGGGAATGGCCCACAATCAAGGCGACCGACGAGGCGTCGATGGCGTCGACGATGGCGCTGCAATCGTCAAGATCAATCGCTAACGGCTTTTCGACCAGAATATGTTTGCCTGCAGCGGCGGCGATGCGCACATGCTCGGCGTGGAACTGATGGGGCGAAGCGATGTAGACGACCTCGACATTCGGGTCAGCGCATAATTCGTCAATGGTTGGGTAGGCCTTTGCATTGAAATCCTTACGGAACATGGCTTGCGCCGATTCGCGCGGATCAGATCCGGCGACCAGCTTGATACGCTCGTCTTGGGTGAATGTGGGCAGCATGAGTGTAAACGCACGCCCTAGACCCACAACTCCAAGTCCTATGGCTTTTTTATTCATTTTCTTTATCGCTATAAATCTAGAATTAGTTTGCCGCTTTGGGCGCGTGACACACAGACCATAATTTTGGAATCGCGTTCGCTGTCATCCAGGACCATGTCGCGGTGGTCAACATCGCCTGCGATGAGGCCGGTTTTACAGGTGCCGCAGGTACCGCTTTCACACGAGCTGGGTACGATGACTCCGTGGGTGGCAAGCGCTTCAAGAATGGTGGTTTTTTCATCGACCAGAATTGTTTGGCCGCTGCTTTGCACGACGACCTCGAATGGAGTGTTGTTCTTGGCTTGCTTGGCTTCGGTTCCAAAGCTTTCAAATGTGACGGTGCCGGCCGGCCAATGGCCCGTCATGTCTTTGACGCCTTCCATCAGAAAACGGGGCCCACAGCAATAAATCTGACTGTCGCGCGGATTTTCCAGGACAGGCCATAAGTCGTAGCAGTTATCCAGATCGCCCTCGTCATGATGGACGATGACGCGGTCGCCCAGCGCGGGCTGGGTGAGTTCTTCAAGATAGGCGGTACTTTGCGAGTTGCGGGATAGGTAGTACAGCGTAAACGTATCCACGCCTGTGCCCATCAGGTACTGGATCATTGAATAGATGGGGGTGATGCCGATGCCGCCGGCGATAAAAATGTAATTCGTCCGGTTGTCCGTGAGTTCAAACGCATTCTCTGGCAAAGACACGTCGATCTGCGCGCCTTCGGCCAAGTCATCGGCCATGCTGACCGAGCCTCCTCGGCCCTGTTCGTCCCTTTTTACGGTAATGACATAGCGATTTGTCTCTAAGGGGTTATTGCTTAGCGAGTATTTGTTGATGAGGCCGGACGGAGTCCTGACCGAAATGTGGGACCCGGGGGTAAACGGAGGTAATGGCTGGCTGGCGGGATCCTGTAGTTCAAACTCAAAAATCCCATTGGCGATTTCTTTTTTGCTAACTGTCGTTAATGTTAAAGAGAGCTCGTGCTTGCTCATGTTTTGTCCTTGTTCAAACTGAAAACGGCCTTTTTGATTTAAATCAAAAAGAGATTGCATTAATATTAGATATCTAATAATATTTTGGCAAGCATTAATTGTTAGTGATCTAACTTAAATAGTATCGGCCTTAGCCCGATACATCAGATAGGGCTTTCTCGGCTCTAACAACAGGAGATAAAACCATGGTTTTAAAAACACTGAATAAGCTGTCCCGTGTCTGTCTTGGCATAGTGGCAGGAGGCCTGATGGCTGGCGTTTCGACCGCGTCCCTTGCGGCCGACTATCCGACCAGGGCGATAACATTTGTCGTGCCTTATTCGCCAGGGGGCTTGCCCGATACGGTCGCTCGCATGGTCGCCGATGCGCTAACCAAGAAGCTCGGGCAGTCCGTGGTTGTGGAAAACAAGCCGGGAGCCAATGGTGTCGTTGCAGCCAATACGATTAAAAGTGCGACAGCCGATGGCTATACCTTTCTGGTCACAGACGGATCAATGATTTCTATTAATCCTCATATTTACAAAAACCTTTCTTATGACCCATTCAAAGACTTTGTGCCGGTGTCCTTAATTGCGACATCCCCTTTGTTTTTGGCGGTGCACAGCTCATTGAATGTCACGACCCTGCCGCAGTTCATTGATCTGGTCAAAGCAAACCCGGATAAATACAGTTACGGTTCCTCTGGCGTCGGAAGTACCCATCACTTGGCCATGGAGGCGCTTAAGGCAGATCTCGGTCTGGATATGATCCATGTTCCATACCGAGGGTCCAGCCAGTCTATCCCGGCTTTAGTGGGTAACCAGGTTCAGGTCGCGTTTGCTGCGTTGCCTTCGCTTAAAGGGTTTGTCGAGCAAGGCAAGGTAAAAATTCTTGCATCTAATGCACTAGAAAGAAACGAGCTGGCCAAAGATATTCCGACTATTTCTGAACTCGTTCCCAACTACGACTTTGCAGTTTCGGTAGGCATTCTTGCGCGTGTCGGCACGCCGGATTCTGCCGTGCAGAAAATCAGCGCGGCGGTGGCAGAGCTTGCCAAGACGCCGGAGTTCAAAAAGAGCATGGGCACATTGGGCATTGTGGCCGTAGGCGGAGATCCAAAAACTTACGGCGAAAACACCAAAGAAGAGTCCAACCGCTACGTCAAAGCGATAGAGCACGCCAACATTTCCGTGAATTAAATATTTATTCTTATAGTTAAAAAGAGGTCGGGTTATGCTTAGTTCTGAAGACAACGAGTTGCTATGTCGGGTGGTTGGCGATGCACCAATGGGGCAGTTAATGCGTCGCCACTGGAATCCTGTCTGCTTGATTGAAGAGGTCAGCGAACCCGATGGAGCACCGATCAAGGCGCGTCTGTTCGGGGAAGACCTGGTCGTCTTTCGCGATACGCAGGGGCAGGTCGGTGTAATGGACGAGTACTGTCCGCATCGCAGGGCATCGCTAGTATTTGGTCGTAATGAAGAAGGGGGGCTGCGCTGTCTGTACCATGGCTGGAAAATGGATGTGCAGGGGCAGGTGCTGGAAATGGTGTCCGAGCCCCCCGCCAGTTCCTTTAAAGATAAGGTCAAGCATGTGGCCTACCCAACGAAAGAATGGGGTGGCTTTGTCTGGGCTTATATGGGCCCGGCTGAAACTATGCCAGAGTTCAAACCACCCGCCTGGGCCCCGAACGAGAATGTGAAGGTGACGATTGCCAAGGCAATTATCCCGTGTAACTGGGCTCAGATCCTTGAGGGAGCGATTGATTCGGCGCATAGCTCCAGCCTGCATTCGTCCGACATGGTGCCCGCACGTGTCGATAGCGCCAAGGCAACGGAAAATACCTGGTTGCGCCCGTCAACCGATAAGGCGCCTCGCCTTCAAATTGACAATACGCCTTACGGCTTCAGATACGCGGCGTTGCGCCGGCCCATTACCAACTCGATGGCCAATGACTATGTGCGTTCCACCGTATTTGTCGCGCCGTCTACGGCATTGATTCCGCCTAATAATTTATACAACGTGGCGAACGTCAATGTACCCATGGATGACACCACGACGGCGTTTTACTTCATTGCCTGGGGGCATCCTGCGACGACGCCCGATACGGAGTCATGGAGGAAGTTTCTGGGGCAGCGCGTAGGCATCGATCTGGACGAAAACTACGTACCGCTGCGTAACCGGGCTAACAAGTTTTGGCAGAATCGCGAGGCGATGAAAGCGGGGAACTTCACCGGCATTACCGGCTTCCCGAACCAGGACGTCGCGATGTGGGTCACCATGGGACCCATCGCTAACCGTGCCGAGGAGCGTCTCGGCGCCAGTGACCTGGCCATTGTGGAGTTTCGCCGGCGCATGCTGGAAGCCGTTCGGGCATTCAAGGCCGGGCAGCCCGCCATCGGAACAGGAGACACCTACATACCCTCCGAGGTCTGTGCGTTTCAGGCCATTATCCCTAAAACCATCGATTGGAAAACTTTCGATATCAAGTATGTATGGGACGAACACGAGCCGGCTCTGGAGCCGTCCTACAACGTCGACAACCGCTAATTAAAAGGAAGTGTCTTGAATAAACTGCAATTATCCGTTGCCGTAGGCGACTATGACCGTACTCGCGCACTGCTGGACGGCAAAGTACAAATTGATGGCGTTAATCCTGTATATATGACATTGACGCCGGAGGAAATGTTTTTCAGAGCATTCCGACATGTTGAGTTCGATATAACGGAAATGTCCTTTTCCAGCTATTTAGTCAAAGCGTCACAAGGACAAAGCGACTACGTTGCCATACCCGCTTTTGTGTCACGGGCATTTCGTCATACTTCGATTTATGTACGTACCGACAGAATCAAGCGACCCGAAGACCTGAAAGGCTGCAGAATTGGCTTGCCCGAATATCAGCTCACCGCCAATGTGTGGGCCAGGGCGTTGCTGGAAGACGATTACGGCGTAAAGCCTTCAGACGTGACCTGGGTGCGTGGAGGCATCGACGAGCCCAACCGTCCAGAGAAAATCAAACTTGAGCTGCCGTCCGATATTCATCTGGAAAACGCGCCGGAAGGGGTCACCATTTCCGATATGCTGGATCGCGGAGAAATCGATGGGTTTATCGGTCCGCGTCCCCCCGGGGGCGCGGCCAGACGCAATCCGAATATCGGTTGGCTGTTTCCCGACCCCACCGTCGTCGCCAAAGACTATTACAAACGAACCGGCGTTTTTCCGATCATGCACGTTGTGGGCGTACGTAAAACACTGGTCGAACAGCACCCTTGGTTGCCTGCGGCTGTCCTTAAGGCCTTTGAGCAATCAAAGCTACACGCGGTGGATCAATTAGCCGACACATCGGCGACGAAGGTGACTCTGCCTTTTGTCGAAGAGCAATTGAAGGCGGCTCGCGAGCTGATGGGGGACGATTACTGGTCGTATGGTGTTGCGCCCAATCGCTCGACGCTCGAGACGTTTGTGCGCCACCACCATAGCCAGGGGCTGTCCAAGCGACTGATGAGCGTCGATGAGGTGTTTCACCCGTCCACGTACGAAACCATGAAGATCTAGCGTTTGATGCCCGCGTAGACCGTTTGACAGTATTTGGCCCAGTCCTTGAGTCCAGGGGCTGGGTCGATATTTATAAAAATACTTGAGGGGCTAGCGTAAGTACGTTCCATTCGTGACTGCCTTTACCCCATGGTAGTACATAATTATATTAGATACCTAACTAAACTCATCCGCGTCTACAGCTAGGGCACAGAGCTTTTTGAAAAGTGGACTGTAGGGCCGTAGCCTGCGTGATTAAATGCTCGGTCCTTCACATATTTATAACTAGATAGTTAGGGGGAAACATGAAAAAACTTGCTGCTCGTGCATTTTGTGTGATGGCGTTTTGCGCCGCTCCATGGCTGGCTGCCAATAGCGCCGAATCTTACCCGGCCCGGCCGGTCCATATTGTTGATGGGTTTCCTGCCGGCGGTAGCACTGATATGCTGGCCCGGTATGTTGGATCGCAATTGACTGGTATCTGGGGCCAGTCAGTCGTTGTTGAAAATCGGGCCGGGGCGTCCGGGCAAATTGGCGCCGGTTATGTTGCAAAGTCGGTACCAAATGGCTATACCTTATTTGTGGCGCCTAACCCCGACATTCTTGTCGTAGCGCCTTTGTTGTACAAAACCCTACCTTATGATGTGGATAAGGATTTCACGCCGGTAGCCATGCTGGCGACAGTACCGTTGGTCATGACAGTCAATCAATCAATCACGGCCAAGAATGTGAAGGAATTCATTGAACAGACAAAGGTCAAGCCGGGAGAAATAACTTATGGCTCGGCAGGGCAAGGTACTGTGCATCACCTGACTGCCGCCAAATTCGCCTCCATGGCCGGCATTGATATGATGCACGTGCCTTACAAGGGCACTGCGCCCGCTGTCCAGGATTTGCTCGGCGGACAGATCAACGTAGTGTTTTCTCCTATTAGTGCGGTTTTGCCTCATATCAAAAGCGGAAAACTCAGAGCACTTGCCGTTGCCGGTACAAAGCGTGTGGCTGCGCTGCCAGATGTTCCCACTGTGGCCGAGTCGGGCCTTCCAGGGTACGAAAGCAATTTATGGGTAAGCTTGATTGCTCCGGCCGGCACGCCTCCTGAGGTCATCAACAAGCTGAATACGGACGTCTCCAAAATCATGTCCACAGACGACGTCAAGAAATTGCTTGCTGTCCAAGGTATTGAACCTGCCATCGATACGGTGGATGGAATCAAAAAGCGTTTGCAGTCGGACACGGCTAGCTGGAAGAAAGTGATTGCTGATGCAAACATCAGCATCGATTAAATCGCTTCAGCATAGAAAGTTTTGCCAATGTAGTAGCACCAACTGAATAAAGGTGTTTATCCTCGCGACATTCTTCATATGCGGGTGTTGCGGCGATTGTGTCTATTTTTTAAAGGAATATAGCTTTGACTACGCCTAAAAACAGCGATGCTGAGTTTTTTGCCGAACGCGGTTTCGGTTTGACCATGGGATTCGGCAAGCGGCCTGCCTTGATTGTGGTTGACATCATCCGCGGGTTTACTAATGCCGACATGCTGTTGGGCGCTAATTTGGATTCCGAGCTGATGCACAGTAATCGGCTGATCGACGCCTGTCACGAAGTTGGTGCGCCCGTTTTCTTTACGACTACGTCGTATGATGATGCAGACTTGGCGGATGCGGGTGTTTGGGCGTTGAAGCAGAAGGGCGCCCAGAGCTTGCGGACCGGCACGGATGCCGTTTTATTGGACTCCCGATTGCATAATCGCCCAACGGATTCTTTGTTGGTGAAAAAATATGCATCGTGTTTCTTTGGAACCGACCTCTTGTCGCGTTTGGTGTCGCGGCGCATTGATACGGTGATTATCGTCGGATGCACCACGAGCGGATGCGTGCGTGCTACGGCAGTCGACGCTGTACAGAATGGTTTTCGCCCCATCGTCGTACGCGAGGCAGTGGGGGATCGGTCCCAGCTTGCGCACGAGCAGAGTCTTTTTGATTTGAATGCTAAGTATTGCGATGTCGTTGGCATTGACGAAACGTTGGCCTATCTTCTGGAAGAATAAGGAAACTAAAGCCGGCTAGACCTTTTGGAGATGGTAGAGCACCATCTCGATCTTTTGCATCCTGACGGTTTAAGCGCTGCAGGCCACTCAGTGGCTGCTCGAGTTCTGTAGTAGTGCCCCTCGTACGATTTCCCGGATCCAACGGTTGGCGGAATCCCGATGAAAACGTGCGTGCCAGATTTGTTTGATTTCTACCGTCGGGCTGGAGAACGGTAGAGGGTAAATTTTTACGTTGATCTGTGTTCTGAATGCGTCTGCGAGGTCATTAGGAATGATAGCGACAAGATCCGTACTCGGAATAAGGCTCAACAAACTTAGGTAATGGGGCACGGTTACCAAAACCCGACGAGATATTTTCAGCTTCATCATCGCCTTTTCAATCACCTCCATACTTCGGCCCTCTGTTCGGACGGCCACCTGCGGCGCTGCCATAAACGATTTGAGACTGAATACGCCGTTCTTGGCATATGGGTTGTTTTCGTTTGCGATGCAAACAAATCCTGAGTTGCGCAGCAGCTTTTGCTGAAACACGCCGGCTTTCTTTAGATCTGGAAAATAGCCGATGGCCAGGTCGACGTGGCCCGATTCAAGACCTTCTTCTTGTTTCTCGGCAATGGGCGATACGGTACGTATTTTCACAGAAGGGGCAAGCTTCCCTATCTGTTTGATTATGTGCGGCAGGTAGGCCGTGGCCCCGATATCCGTCATGCAGAATGTGAATGTTTTTGTGGAAATCGTCGGCTCAAAGTGCTGGCTTTGAAATATTTCCGTTCTTGCAAGCTTGAGTGCTTGGCGTATGGGCGCTTCGATCTCTTTGGCATGCGGCGTTGGCTGCATTTCATTTTTCACACGGATGAATACTGGATCATCGAAAGCCTGACGCATCTTGGCCAGAGCATGGCTCATTGAGGGTTGGCTAATGCCTAGCCGGTCAGCCGCCTTGGACACGCTTCGCGTTTCCAAAATAGCTTCAAACATCAGCAAGTTATTCAAGTCCATTTTTTTCATATTCATTTTTTGAATACAGAGAATAGGTTAAATCGGCTTGAATGATAGCATTGGATGTCTATAATTTGCCTTTAGACAGACTTAAAGCAGCATTCACTAATGATCCAATTAAGTCAGGCTTGGGTGCCGAGCCTATCGCTTTCGCACCCAGGCCTGACGGAGCGAGACGCATGAAACTTTTACGAATACTGCCATTGTGCGCATTGACGCTTTTTAGCGGCGGGACAACGGCCCAAGCCCAGACGGAGTCAAATTATCCGCAACGGGCCATAACCATGATCGTGCCCTTTCCTGCGGGCGGTCCCACCGACATATTGGGGCGTGTGATTGGGCAAAAGCTTTCAGACAGTCTGGGACAGCCTGTTGTGATCGAAAACAAAGGTGGCGGTAATACTATCATCGGTGCCAATCTGGTCGCACATGCGAAACCGGACGGATACACGTTGCTGTTAGCCGTCGACAACACGTTGGTCATGAATCAATCGCTCTACTCCAATCTTTCGTACGATCCAATCAAAGATTTCGAGCCCATCAGCAAAGTTGCCATTTCCCCCTTGATTATCGTGTCGGGCGCAAAGGGCTTTAAAACGATGAAAGAGCTAATTGATAACGTCAAA
>LNAP01000786.1_pt1 | contig 35090 bp, 32 predicted proteins | sample 602601 | NCBI WGS metagenome assembly LNAP01 (sample SAMN02440304, study PRJNA202911) | soil metagenome | biome: Subtropical and temperate rainforests or woodlands; isolation source: soil samples (1 kg each in a 20% v/v slurry with milli Q water) were... ... | reverse complement strand
GACCGTAACCGCTCATCGTTTCGGTGAGATATGTAGATGCGCGGTAGCAGAATTGGCTGCGTCGATTCCGCACCTTTGATGAATATAACCACCCTTCAGCGAGCGGGGCGCAAAAAGGGGCGAACACGAAACGCGGAGCGAGCAGAGGAAACCCAGGAGCGTAAGACCCATAAACGAAAAAGGCCCATCTTTCGGTGAGCCTTTTTCGATACTGCGTATGGTGCGGCACCAAGAGACGAATGGATATTTAACTATTTGCCATTAATGATTTTTCTGAAGGTAAATATTCTTTTCTACCTCTAAAACTACCCTTTACTTCTAGATAAGGAAGGTCCTCTCGCTCTTGGCCTAGCTGATGAGCTTGGCAAAGGGGCAGGACTGTCAAGTGGTGTGATTGTGACATCCTAGGCTTAGGGTCGTCGCTGCGAGGTGAGCTGCGTCGGCGAGCAGATAAACGAACTATCCGTGCAGGTCACTAGTAAATAGCTGACTGTGCATAAAATCTATGAATACCCGTAGTCTTAGAGAAAGGTGTTTGCTCGAGGGCCACAGAAGCCTGAACACCCCGGTGTGAACCGTATAGTCTGCTAACACCTGAACCAGTTCGCCGTTTTTGATGGACTTAGAAGTCATGAAGTCAGGTAGGCAAGCAATTCCCAAACCTGAACGAGCCACATCGACAATCACTTCAGTCGTGTTGCATACCATAGTCTGAGGTAGCTCGAAATCCGGCTCTCCAGTCTCAATGCGTAGCGGCCAAGGTTCAACCTTCCCAGTCGAAGGAAACTTGTGCAACAAACATGAGTGCGTAGCGAGTTCTGCTGGCCGTTTGGGTACACCGTACTGTGCGAGATAGTCCGGAGACGCCACAATCTGGAGCTGAAAGCCCCCCAGCCTTTTAGAAATCAACCGAGAGTCACTAGGCTCGCCTGTTCGCAACACAGCATCAAAGCCCTCCTCAATAACGTCGACCATTCGATCAGAAAAATCAATGTCGAGTTCTATTTCGGGGTAAGTGCGCATGAATTGAATGATTGCTGGCATCACTAGACCGCTGACTAGAGGCAAGCTAATTCGCAATTTGCCCCTCGGTTGTTCACGGGCATTGCTTAGCTCCATTTCTGCGGCTTCAAGCTCCGAAAGTATCCGTCGGCACCGCTCAAGAAACAGTGACCCTTCTAACGTCAGGGCAATACTGCGGGTGTTGCGCTGGAATAGGCGTACACCGAGCTTCTCCTCCAGCCGACCAATACTTTTACCGACGCCAGAGGAGGAAATGCCTAGTCGTTTCCCTGCTTCTGTAAAGCTTCGAGTTTCAGCCACCAATACGAATAGTGAAATGCTGCCAAGCGATTCCAAGGGCTGCCCTCATTGCGGACACCAGCGTCCGATATGTTCGGATTATAGGCCTGTTTTTGTTTGCGGACGCAAGCCCTAACCTCTTGTCGGCCGATCACCGCGGACAACCGTGCGCTGAGGACCAACACCTCCGCACACCAATCAGGGAAACATTCAGATGAATTCGACACGCAGCGTTCAGGCGGCTCCCCCGTTATTGAAGTGGATACAGCTATTCGCAGCTTGCCTGACAGGCGTACTCATCCCGCTTTGCTTCACCGGGCCGGCAGTTGTCCTCTCTTCCATCAGCGCTGCCATGGGCGGATCTGCTGTCGAACTCAGTTGGGTCGTCAACGCCTATATCCTGACTTATGGCAGCGCCATGATGGCGGCAGGGAGTCTGACGGATATCTATGGACGCAAGCGGGTATGGCTGATTGGTCTAGTAATCTTTGTGTTGTCTACCATTGCTATTCCCTTCTCTTCCACTGTTTTGCAGATTGATGCCCTACGGCTTGTACAGGGGTTGGGCGGAGCAGCTGCTTTCGCCGGCGCCATGTCGTCTCTAGCTCAGGTATTCCACGGTTCTGAACGCACCAAGGTTTTCAGTCTCCTTGGGACGACTTTCGGCATTGGATTAGCTTTCGGCCCATTGGCAGCGGGGCTACTGGTCGACTCCGCAGGCTGGAAATGGACGTTCCACGCTACGGCATTGATAGGCGTAGCGGGCTTCGTACTTGTCTGCGTGAGCGCGACCGATTCTAAAGACCCGGCTAACAATGGTATGGACTGGCCCGGTGCTCTCAGCTTCACGGCCGCACTAACCTTGTTCACCTATGGCATTCTCCTCGCGCCTGAGGACGGTTGGGCCAGCCCATTCGTTTTGGGAAGTGTCGCCGGCGCGATCTTGCTGTTCATGATATTCGTGCTGATAGAGCGCCGAACCAGTAGTCCTATGCTCGACCTTTCGTTGTTCAAGCAATCCAAGTTTGTTGGTGTGCAGATTCTTGCAGCGAGCCCTGCATTCTTTTTTGTCGTCCTCATCATCATGCTCCCAGCGCGATTCATCGGAGTCGATGGGCTTAGTGCTTTGCAGACCGGACAAATGATGATCGCACTGGCCGCACCGTTGTTGCTTGTGCCGTTTCTGGCTGCTCAGCTCGCGCGACACTACACCTCAGGGATGCTCTCGGCGATCGGGCTGATGCTGGTGTCTGTCGGACTGTTTTGGCTAGGCGTCGTGCTAGATAGCGGAGTAAGTAATGCGGTAATGCCTATGGCGCTGATCGGTATCGGCATTGGCCTGCCTTGGGGGTTGATGGATGGCATGGCCATTAGCGTGGTGGAAAAAGAACGCGCGGGCATGGCCACAGGGATTTTTAACGCAGTTCGTGTTTCCGCCGACGGTATAGCCATCGCCGTCGCCGGGGCGATACTGGCGACATTCATTCAATGGGGGTTATTCGACGCCGTCACGAATTCTGCACCGCATCAGATTATGGAAGCATCCGGCCGGGCTGCGCTCGGCGATCTGCAGAATGCCGGCAATCAGCTGCCAGGGCAGTCAGAGCTTTTGCGCCACGAGTACGCGAACGCGTTCCGTCATCTGCTTTTCATCTTGGGCGCTGGCAGCGTGCTCACGGCAGTGGCTGTGTTCGCAACGCTCGGTCGAGTTAGCGCGCATGATCATCAACCAGTAGAAGCAGTCCGTCCCGTGATCGTGGGTGACCGCGAGTGATCGGGCGGATACGAACGAGCGGCGATTCCAATGAAGCTCACCCTGCGTTTTCCCGAGTGTTCGCACCAGGCCATCTTACGTTTGGCCTGATCGCGCCGCTGGAGGGATATCCCAACCTCATGGCTCCGACTATGCAAGATCATGTTGACTTGGCCTGACAAGCTGACGTCGCTGGTTTCTCAGCGATCTGGCTACGCGACGTGCCTCTGCTGGATCCGGAGTTTGAGGGGAAAGGGGACGCCCATTAGCCGGTCTCCAGTCAAGGCTAAAAGCCAACTCGCCCTGCAGTTTTTAACTGCAGGGTTGTCCCTCTCTCGCAACCTGCTTGGTTGAACCCGTCGTACCCGTTTTCTCGTCAATGGCTACGACCGAGTCGTGCCTGACACCCATGTGGATCAAGCGGTAACGCTGTTGCATGCACCGCCCTGGCAATGAATTGCCCCAGAGAAACGTTGGTGCCGCCAATGTGTCCAAAACGTGTCACAGAACTGTGGCTCGCGCACCCTGCACGTCCAGTCCCAGCGGGCTCACTTGGCAGACGACCCGGTTACAACTCACTCAGGCGGTGACGGTCGGACGCCACTCGGATTTCATGGTTCACGCCCAGTCCCCTTTCGGTTGCCCGACCATCACCTAACTCGCCCCTCAGGCGAAACAGCGCTTGGCATCGAAAGGCTGTTTCTCCTTCAGGATGTGGTAACTCGCCCGTGCCAGTTTGTGTGCCAACGCTTTGGTAGCGACCACGCCATTGGTCTTGGCTTTCTTCTTCTCGAAAAATCGTTTGGCCTCCTCACTGAATCGCCGTGCAAAATTGGCGGCTTCGATGAACGCCCAGATCAGGTAAGCGTTACCATTTTTAGCATTACCTTCTCCCTTCTTTTTACCGTTGGAGTAACGGGCGCTTTTTACGCATCGAGCATAGGAAGCGAAGTTGCCTACATCCGCAAAACGGCTGATATCACCGGTTTCCAACATGATCACCGTCGCCAATATTTCACCAACCCCCGGCATGGTTTTCAGCAAGGAAAACTCCGGCCGTAATTTGACCTGATGAAGCAACCGACCTTCCAACCCAGCGATTTGGGCTTCCAGTGCCTGGACCACGGCCACATTGGCCCTCATCGCCAAAGCCACGTCCGTTGGCAGGCCGAGCCTGTCAACGGACGTGGCTGACAGGCTTTTGATTACATTGCAGCTCAGGCTATGGCCCAACTGGCGCGCCGCGATGTTTTCGACGGCGAGAATGTGCTGCGTTCTCGTGCGTACCAATTGAATCCGTTTTCGAGCCAGGTCGCGTAGCGCACGTTCTTCCGGCGGATGAATGTAGCCTGTGGGCAGGATCCCCAGTCGCAGCAAATGCGCCAGGAACGCGGCATCATCCTTGTCATCGGAATGCTTTAAACCGTCGTAGCGTTGCATCGCGACGGGGTTGGCCAGTTTCACCTCAAACCCGGCAGCCTTGAGACCGTCAACCAACCAATACCAGTTGTAGGTTGACTCAACCACCACACCCACAAGCTCGTCGCGATGCGGTTCGAGTAGCGGGATGATGCTCGTGAGCTCGTTGGGGCAGCGCCGGCTGACCAGGACCCGGTCCGTTTCGTCGGTAACTACCACAACACTGTTGTTCGAATGCAGGTCTATGCCACAGAATTTCATCACGGTCTCCTCAGCAAAAGTCTAAGTTCGCACCTTGAATTTTGCGCCACCTCTGTGAGGTGGGGAGGCCGGCCAGATGATTCTCAGATTTATTTTCACTAGAGAAAATAAATCTGTCCCCATTTTCTGCCATTTTCTTGTCCCCATTTTCTTTTGCAAAAGAGGGTGGTTCTTTCATCGCGATCAAAAGTTGGATCGAAGGCGGTCACGCAAATCTGCCACCGCGAAAATTCGTAGGATTGACATCAGAAATGGACGATGTAGTTGCCAAATATCGAGCTGCAGGTAACGACTGGAAAGTACTAAACAGAGAGCTAAATCTTGGATCAAACGATCTGTCGCGCGACACTATATACATAGTAAAGATCAAACCTAACGACCCACGTTTCAGATATGAAATGCCGAATGGGCAGGAACGTGGCGCCTATCCAAACGAATGGGTTCCAGGAGGACACACCAAAAGCGGAACAAAAGAAGCAGCTTTAATCGGATCAGAGAGCATCACGCACAATAGCAACCTAGACACATTACTTAGCAACTTCACGGACATTGAAAAACCCCAATGAAAACTACATTCGAAACTGCTTTGGACCAACATGAAATTTCCGACTTCTTTAAAGGAAATGGAATTTACTTCGCTCGAGGATCCGAGTGTGGCGACCACTTACATATAAATAACTGGCAGGGGATGTGCAACGTTCTAGAAACACAGAAATCCGCACAAAGCTTATTGACCAATATATTTGAAGAGTATGTGAAATACCTCAAAGAAAACTATGAGGACGCAGTCGGATTACTTGCTAATGTATCGGCCTACTACTCAGCAAGAAGCATGTACCCTTTTTTATCGGCGGACAATTACGACCTAATTGAAGAGATCAATAACGAAAACAAGAAAAACATAGCAAAACTAATAAAATTATTAAGAAAAGAGTACGATATAAAAACCAAAGACTTACAGATGATTTCATTCGAGCAACAACTTCAAAAACTAAAACGAAATGGCTGCATCATTGATCTTGAAGCTCTTTAAATTACAAAATTGAACAGGTTTATGTTCTGCACTCGAAAATAAATCTGTCCAAATTTTCGTTCCATTTTTCTTATTTTGAGCCAATTTGATGACTGGGAACAACTTCAATGATCAGCAATTTTGAAAAAGCGTTAAACAGAGATGAATTCCCAGAATACTTCAGAGGTATCGGCATTTATTTCACAAAAGATCCTGACTGGGAAACTCAGTTACACATCATTAACTGACAAGGACTTTGCGGCTTTCTCAAGACACAAAAAAATCCAGCGTCAGTTCTAAAAAATGCATTTGAAAAATACGTAACGACTGTAAAAAACACCGTAGAAGACGCGAACGATCTTCTCGAAAATATAGGGTGCTATTACTACATGCGAAAAATAGCCCCAGCTTTATCGGAAGATGGATTTGACCTAATCAGGGATATGTCTAGCAAGGAAAAACTGACAATATCTAAATGTATGGAATTCCTGCGCCAAGAAATCAACAAAACGACGAACGCACAGGACATCGAGCTTTACAACAGGCGACTATCAAAGCTGATTAATGATGGCGGACCAACTGATTTAGAGAATCTTTAACAATAAAGATCTCCGAAAAAGCGGTTAAATAGACGGATTTATTTCATGACGGGAGCCTACCGATGCCTTATTCCGAACTGAAAAATGCAATTCAGCGTGCCGGCTTCACCATTAGCGAATTCTCGGACCAGCGAGTATTTTTCGGCTGCTGGTCACTCACTGTCGAAGGTTATGGACAAAGCTACTTGATCGTCAACGAAGGACGTGAGGGTTGGATGATGTTCTATCTTAAGGAATCAGGTGGGGCATTTATTGATGCTGGATAAAAAAGAATCTGCCTGGATGGACGACATTGACAGGGCGACCCAATGCCTTATCTGGCTTTCCGGCTCCCGCCTACCTCAGGAGTCCAAGGTCCGAAATTATTACGTAATTGCCGAAAAGGATCTTGTACCGGAGCTCCCCCATAGTTCTGAGTGGCCAAAGTTGATCGGGTATTGTTACGCCGATGACTATTTTCTTTTTTTGAAGGCAAGGGACATGGACTGGGTGGATCTGCTGTCCCAGCTCACAAGGCCAATAATGCTGAATGGTTGAAACTTTTCTCTGCGTTAAATGCAGAGTGGTTCTTAGAGTTACTGGAAACTTCCCGGTTCGCGTCGGAAGAAGCATTTACCCTGGCACTGACCGCCAAAATTGGCTCGCTTGAAGCTCGTAAATATTAAGAAAAATTTAGTGTTCAAGCACGCCTGTATCCGCTTCTACAGGCACAAATTTAAACAACAAAAAACGTGAGATCTTATGATCACCCGTTTTTCATCCATTCACCACCAACAAACTCTCCCCAACCTCATACTTAACAACCACCCAATTCCTATAAAGCCGCTCATTCCCCAACACCTCACTCCCCTGCCCTTTACTCCGCACCTCCCGCCAAATCTCATTCCCCCGAAACACCCCCACCCTCGCGCAAAAACCGATGCCCAACCTGATAAATGTGATACCAACCTCCACGCACCCGATCACACAACAATTCCCCTTCCAACTGCTGCTCGCCCACGTTCAACTTCAACTGACAATGCCGATCCGTCGGGTTATGCAATACCAGATCAACGTAGTTATAAAAAATCGCCGCCCCTGAACCGAATGGCAGTAACCGACCTTCATCAGGAAACCGATCGAAGCTGTGGTTTGACCGCTCCACCACTAAAAGCGGCGACTGAATGGCTACCAAATGACAGGTCCATACCTTCGACGTAACCGCGTTTGCGGGTCAGTCGGCCGACCGGGCGGCAGAGGGAAAAGTATTCACCCGACGCGATGACTATGCCGTAATTGATGACACGGCCTGTTTGAGGTTGATGACTTTGTTGTGTTGCAGCGCAAAATATCGGAGTTGCCGAGTTTACGGGTCAGCTTGGAGGTGTGTTTGAGGTAGCGAAACGGCAAGCGGGATTCGGCGTTGATGTATTGCTGCAGGTGCGTATCGCACCTGGGAGGTGTTCGCCCAGTGTAATGGCCTCGGCAATCCATGCACTGGTAAAGAGCCTTGCCACTGGGCGAACGGGAAGTATTTTAATGGAAGTTGGCGAAGTTGTCCGCATACATAATCATGAAATTTATCGATACAACATTAATTAAATGTCATCTTAAATATTATTTGTACGACAACAAAAACTCACCAGTTCGACCATTAAAACTGATTGTTCTTATACAAAAAAACTGTACGAGAACAATCAATATATAGAGCTAATACTCAACTTCAGTGTTTACTGGTCACTGTGAGGATATCGGTGTAGGTCACGACGACACTCTGCCCAACTTTCAGGTCTTTCAATTTTGCTTGAACTTCGGGTCGTACAACGTCGATGGTCTTGGACTGGCCAGCAGGATTTTCAAAGGTCAGCTGGTTTTTCTTCAAGTCGATTTTGGTGATTTTCAGCTGAACCTGCACCTGACGGTAGGCTTCGCCGCCCGGGTTGTCGCTGCCGGGGGCGGCACGGACTTCGCCTGTGCGCTCGACAGTGCCTGGCAAGCCTTTGTCGACATCGGTGTCGAGGTGGGCGGCGACGGAACTGGTGACCTTGATGTCGACTTGATCGCCGACTTTCAGATTACCGAGGTTTTTCGCCTTATCGGTCAGCTGTACATGAACCTGACGACCTTCCGGCCCTTCCAGGACAACCCGGTGATTAGCCGCGTCGACCGAGACGACTTTGGTGGTGACTTGATCCGCTTCCACAACGGCAGACAGCGGAATATCCGCAGCCATGGCGCCAAGGCTGGTGGCAGACAGCAAGGTAGCGAGGGTGATGGCTTTCGTCAGTGCGTGGAGTTTCATAAGCATACTTTCCCTGTGATTGGGTGGCAGCAGACGGCTCTGGCCCGAGGGTCAGCGCCGACTGTGCAACTCAGCATAGACGCAGTTCAGGGATTTTTTGCAGTTTCTTGCGCGGTGGATTCACCGCTTTGCGTGCCCTTGCCGCTTTCCTTGCGCCGGGTCGGATCGGTGGGGCGCAGGGCATCGTTGTCGCGTTCGACTTCGCCGGGTGGTCGCGGTTCGTCAGGGTGTTCGGCGGTGTCGGGGGATTGGGGTTTCATGGTGGTTCTCCTCAGGCTTCGGGATCATCGACTTCTTGTGCAACGTTCACCGCGGGCGAGTCTTTGTGGGATTGCTCGGCCTTGGCCTTCAAGGTCTGCCACTGTTCCAGGTCAATGGCGCCCTGCCCCAGCAAGTCGTCGGCCACCCGCAGCAGTTCGCTGTAGTGGGCGTCGGGGGATTGCTGCCAGTAGGCCTTGTCTTCGAACAGGCGCTGCCAGGCATCGAGGTCAGGTGGCTTGAGGTCTTCGCTCATGACGGGCTCCATTGAATGGGCTTGTTAACTTAGGAGGCCGTCGCCGAACCGAGAGTTCCGACTCAATACCCGGTCATTTCCAGATAACCCGTGCCGCCGTTGAATTGCACGGGGCCTTCCCAGTAAGGAATGCGCAAATCCATCCAGGCGTTGGGATTGAGGGCGGTGATGGAGATGTCGAGATGTTTGGCCGGGATTTTGATCGCCCAGCGCACCGGCATTTCACGCCCGGCGACTTTGGCGGTGTCTTGCGGTGTGAGGCTGATGTCCGAGGCGTGCAATGACTGAGCCTGGCCTTGAGCATCGATCCACGTGCCTGTGAGGTAAGGCGCGCCGTCCTTTTGCCGCATGCGATAAAGCATGACCTGTTCGCCGCTGTCCAGGTGCAGCGAAAACCAGTCCCATCCTGTCTGGTTCGCAGTCAGTGGCTGACTGCTCCACTCGCGATCGAGCCAGGCCGGACCGCTGACCTGATAAGTCTTGCCGTCGATTTCCAGCGCGCCGCTGGCCTGGAAAAACGGTTGGCTGTAGTAATACGACGCCTGCCCTTGTTCGGATTTCTGACTGAAACCCTTGTCACCCTGAAGCACCAGCGGGCGGGTGGACGTTAGCCGCAGTTGGTAGCTGAAGCCCTTGTCCCGGGCGCTGAGTTGCAGGTCCGCCAAGGCATCGGCCCCCTGACTGCTGAAGCGCCAATCGTCGATCCAGGCATTGAACGGTGCGAGACTCACCCCCGCCTGACCCACGCCACCACGGGCGTAACGTTCGGCCGCGTGATGGGCCGTTGCCGACGTCACGGCTGCGTGCCCCAGCCAAATGGTCTGATTGCCCCAACCCGACTGCTCCGGGACAGCTTTCAACGCGCTGCGAAACAACGTCCATTGCACGCCGAACTCGCGGCCCTGATCGTCCTTGAGATTGGCAGTGACGTACCACCATTCGATGCGAAAGCCATCGTGAGGACCGTGATCTGCCGGGAAGCTGAATTCTCGCCCGGGCACTACCGGTGTGAATACGGAGGCGTCACCACCCAGACCTGCGAAGCCCTTCTCGTCAGGCGCGGGGTTGTCGCAGCCGCTCAACAAAACCAATAGCAACACGCCGACCTTAATCCTCATGCGCAAACGTCCTCAGCAGGTCCGCCGGTTGCGTGCGGTACAGCGAATACAGCGGCCACGCCGACGCCAGTAACGTTGCGAGCAACGCCAGCCCCATCAATTGCAGCAGCTGCAACGGAAACACCCGCAACGGCAATCGCCAGCCAAACGCTTGCACGTTGATCACCGTGTCCAGGCACCACGCCAACGCGATCCCCAACGGCAATGCCAGCACCAGCGTCAGCGTCGCCAGCAGCCAGGTTTGTCCGAGGTTGAGCAGCATCAATTGCCGGCGCGTCACGCCCAGCGCCCACAGCGGCGCGAGTTGGCCGAGGCGGCTCTGGCTCTGGGTCAGCAGGCTGATGAACAACGCCACACCGGCGACGGCCAGGGTCAGGCTGTTGAGCGCGGCGGTGGCGGCGAAGGTGCGTTCGAACACTTGCGTGGACCAGCCCTTGAGGCGCGCCTGATCGACGATACGGCTGTCGTCCAGGGTAAAACGGCTTTGCAGCGTTTTGAGGAATGGCGCAATCAACGCGGGCTCGATGCGCAGGTTGAAACGATTGGGCGTGAGCTGCGGCCACCCGCGCAGCAAATGGTTGGCGTTCACCAGAAGGTGCCCCTTGGGATTGCCGTAGTCGGCGTAAATCCCGACGATCCGAGGTGACCACGGGCCGCCCGGTGTGGGGATGGTCAAATGATCGCCGAGCCGCACCTTCAACCGGCGGGCCAGTTGTTCGCTGAGCATCAGCGCATCGTCCTTGGCCAAGCGGTCCCAGGGATTGTCGCCCAAGGCTTCCAGCAGCGGCCAATGCTGGCGATAGGTCGGGTGATCGATCACGCCGAAGATATCCGCCGGCCAGCCTTGCAGCTGGATCGATACCTGCCAGTTGGGCAGCACGGCAGTCAATGAAGGTTGCTGTTTGAGCCAGCTGTGCAGCTCTCGGGACTGGGCCGGGTTTTGCGGATTGACGTAAAGCTCGGCGGTCAGGCGTTGTTCGAGCCAGTCGTTGAAGGTCTGGCGAAAACCGGCGGTCATGCTGCCGGCACCGATGTTCGCCGCCAGCGCCAACAGCAGCGCCATCAGCGCCAGGCTCAGCGCCGGCAGTTGCTGACGGCAGTCGGCGAGAAACCATTGGCCGAGCACCGAATGACTGCGGCTCAGTGCCAGGTTCAAGACCAGATTCAGCACCACCGGCAAGGCCAGTGCGGCCCCGATCAGCAGAGCTGCCATCAGCACAAAACCACTGGCCAGGCTGTCCCCCCGGAACAAGGCGATAAGCGCGATGACAGCGGCCAGTGCCGCGACCCAACCCTGACGCCGTAACCAGCGCGCGTGAGCCTGATGCCAGGCTTGCGGATCGGCCAGGGCCAGCAACGGCAGGCGCGCCGCCCGCAGCAGACTGTTGGCCCCGGCCAGCAGCGCACCCAGCAGGCTCAAGCCCACCCCGCTGAACCACCACCACGGACTGAGGCTCAACCGCCCCGCCACTTCGGCGCCGTACAAACCGCGCAGGCTGGCGGCCACGTCCGGCAACAATACGCTGGCCAGCAGGTAGCCGCTGGCGACGCCGGCAATACCGCCGATCATCGCCAGTGCTCCGAGTTCAACCACCAGACAGGTGATCAACATTCGGGCGCTGACCCCACAGGCGCGCAGGGTTCTGAGCAAGCCTCGACGTTGCTCCAGCGCCAGCCCGATCGCGGCGTGAACGATGAACAGGCCGACCACGAAGGACAGAAAACCCAAGGCATCGAGGTTCAAGTGAAAGCTTTCCGTCAGCCGCGAGAGATTGTTTTCTTCACCGCTGGTTTTGAGCTGCAACTGGCCTTTGTATTGATCGGGCAGTGCGGCGCTGAAATCCTTGGGCAACAACAGGCGCGACAGTTGCTCCGGCAGGCCGAGAATCTGCTGGGCGAAGCCGATGTCCACCAGCAACATGCCGGGGGCCATATCGGTTTGGACGTGCAGCGGTGGCAGAATCTCGCCATTAGAGTTCACTGGCCGTTCACCTTCGTGCAGGCCCAACGCCTGCAAGGTCTGCGGCGAGATCCAGGTGCGGCCCGGCGGGGTGAAAAATTCGACAATCTGCTCGATCGCCAACGACCGCCCCGCCACCGCCGAGCCGGCCGGCAACGACACCGGTTCGATGCCCATCAGCTGCAGACGTTGTTCCTCATGGCCCTTGAGCGTCACCCGCCCTTGCAGCACGGGCGAGACCGGCCAGCCCGCGCGTCGCAGGTCGACAAACACTTGCTGGGAAAAGGTCGCGCCACTGGGCGCACTGAGGCTGGCCTGCGGTTCACCGCCGATCAACTGACTGGCTCGCGCATAACTTTCACGTGCCTGGCTGTTCAGCGCCTCTACACCGGTCAGCAGGCTGGTGGCGAGCCAGAGCCCGGTCAGCACACTGAAAAATTGCACCGGGTGCTGCCACCAATGGCTGAGCAACGCCCGCAGCGTTTCGCGAAAGACGCGCACCTCAGTGTTCGCCCGCGCCAGCCAGACGGCCGCGATGCAGCACCACTTTCTCCGCCAGCCGTGCGGCAACGCGATGACTATGCGTGACCATCAACAAGGTGGTCGGACTGTCGTCGAGCAATTCCAGCAACAACTTCAACACTTCATCGCTGGTGGCTTCATCGAGGCTGCCGGTGGGCTCGTCGGCCAGCAACAATTTGGGCTTCGACGCCAGGGCGCGGCCCAAAGCGACTCGCTGCTGTTGCCCACCGGAAAGCTGCTCCGGGTAACGCCGCAGCAAATCACTCAAGCCCAGCCGCTGCACCAGGTGCGCCTGCCAGCGCGGATCATGCCGCCCGGCCAGGCGTGCCTGAAAAGCCAGATTGTCCTCGACCCGCAGGCTGCCGATCAGGTTGAACTGCTGGAACACCAGGCCGATTTCAGTCCGTCGCCAGTTCGCCAGTTGCCCTTCGTTCATCTGGTCCAGCCGATGCTCGCCGCTTTGAATGCTGCCGCGATCGACCTTGTCGAGGCCGGCGATCAAGTGCAGCAAGGTGCTCTTGCCACTGCCCGACTCACCCATCAGCGCCAGGCTGCTGCCGGGTTTCAATGTCAGGTCGACACCTTGCAGCACCGGCAAAGGACCTTGCGGAGTGGCGTAGCTTTTAAAGACGCCTTGGACCTGAAGCATGAAGGGAGGCTCGCTGAAGTCAGAGCGCCTAGGATAGCCGAGAGTACATCCGAAAACTTCTCTCTGATCTGGCTGACGCCATCGCGAGCAGGCTCACTCCCACAGGGGACTTTTGAACGACAGACACCCCTGCAGGAGCGAGCCTGCTCGCGATGAGGCCGGATCAGTCAACCAAAAACCTCACTGCCCCACCGCAACATTTGTAGGCGCCTGCGAAGGCGTCACAATGCTGTTCAGATCAATATACTTCCACTCAGGCTTCGCCCCCAGCCGCGCATTGAACCGATAGTTGAACGTAAAGTCGTCCGCCGTCGGCACACTCAACGGCTTGCCATAAACCGCCTCGATCCCCGCCAGGTCATAGCCCATCAACTGCAACAATGTCGGGAAGATGTTGTAGTGACTCGACCGATCCTTGTTTGCGGCCAGCGCTTTCTGCCAATCCAGCGTGCGCAACTGATCCCCTTGAATCACCACCAGCGGCACCAAGCCCTCCTCCGCCACCGGATCACCGCCGCAGTGCAAATTCAACCCGGGATTGCCCCGTTCATGCAGGTCCTGCCCATGGTCCGAGGTGTAGATCAGCAGCGCATTGCTCATGTCTGCCTGGGCAAACACCCGTGAGAAAAACTCTCCGACGTTCCACAGCAAGGTGTTCTTGTAGGCGTTGCGGTAGAGCACCCAGTCATCCGGCTGACCGTTGAAACCATCGCGCTTGCCGGTGTCCGCGATCTCGACAAACTGCCCCCGAGGCAATGTCGGACGATAGGCCATGAACGCATCCGGGTACTTGTCATGCACCGGAAAATGCGCGCCCACCTTGTTGATCACCACCAGCTCGGGCTTGCCGTCGTTGAGCAGGTCGATCAGTTTCGCCGCGGCCGCCATGTCGCGATCACGCACGCTGGCCTGGTCGAATTGCACAAACTCGTCGATGTCCTTTTTCTCGGCGTCGTTCATCAGGTTCTGCAAGTTGCCCCCGGTGCGCTGGGCATCGATGTAGACGGTGCGCAGGCCGGCCTTCTTCGCGTACTGCCAGATCGACGGCATCGTGCTGTTGATGCGCATGTAGTCGGCGCGGGTGCCGCCGTACCGCAGGGTGATGTTGGTGTCGGCGCTGCAATTGGCAATGGACGCGGCGTAACCGTAATTGAAGATCGCGACGCCCGGGCGCGGTTCCTTGAGGTTGCTGTGCACACCGAACGGGGCGTTGATGTCCAGGTAGTTGCCGGAAATGCTTTCGTCGATGATCAGAACGATGTCGTGCCCCGGCGGCGCGTCGTTGCGCGCCAGGCTCACAGGCTCGCGTGGGCCGACGGTGTTGTGCAGGGCTTCATAGGTGAACAGGTTCAAGTAGGCCAGCGGCGTGTACATGATCGGCAGGCCACGGGCGCCTTCGCCGGCTCGCACGAACAACACCGCACTGAGCAGCAGCACTCCGAGCACCGGCGCCGCCACCAGCAACGCACCGGGCAGCGGCATTCGCCGACGCGGTTTGAGCCCGATACCGAACAACAGCAGCAAGCCGCCGACCACCCCGCTGATGATCGCGTCGCGGTACTGGTACGCCGCCTCCTGAATGAACCCGCCGGAATACACCAGCGACACGAAGCTGCTGTAGGTCAGGTAGTCGGCCGTGACGCGGGTATAGACATCGAAAAACACGGCGGACACAAACATCATCAGAGCAAATAGATGACGGATCAGCGTCTGGCGAATGTACGCGGTCATGAACAGCGCCACGGTCAGCCCGATAAACATCCCGCCAAACAGCAGCACCGGCAAACCCATTCCCAACGCGCTCAGGCGCTCCAGGTAATAGTCGTAATTTTTGAATAAGTAGAGAACTAAGAGCAGTTCTTTGAGATATCGAATCATAGTATTTCCGATGCTCGCGGCCGTCCGTTGGCCAATAGATTGTCAGCCATTTTTTGACACTAGCACCGGGCCATCAAAGCGCAAGAAATGTCGGGTTTTTACACAAAGCGTCAAAAAAACGTTGACTCAAATCTGACACACCTGACCGGCTACAACCCTTGTGTTTCAAGCCCTACGACCGTTTATCGTTTTCTTCGAATTGTGAAAAACCCGTCAAAACCGCGGCAAATCCAGCAGTGGCAAGCACTTGATGGCAAAACGCCCCAAAAATGGGGCTGTTATAGCTGCGCAACATGTCATTTTGCTGACACGTTTTCCCAACGCTGGGCTATACCCCTTTTGACAGTCTTATTTCAGTTCTTTCAACCGTCTTACGAGGCACGCCAATATGGACGTGAGCGTATTTGGTACGGGCTACGTCGGCCTGATACAAGCAGCGGCACTGGCCGATGTCGGACATCGTGTCTTATGTGTCGACATCGATCCAAACAAGATCAAGCAACTGCAACAGGCCGTGCCGCCGATCAGCGAACCGGGGTTATCCGGCACGCTGGAAGAGAACATCAAGGCCGGCCGTTTGCTGTTCACGACCCAGGCCAGCGATGCGGTCGAACACGCCGAGCTGATTTTCATCGCCGTCGGCACGCCCGCCGATGAAGACGGGTCGGCCGACCTCAGTCACGTACTGAATGTGGCCCGCCAGATCGCCAGTTACATGGAGGCCGATCGCACCCTGATCATCAAGTCCACCGTGCCGGTCGGCACCGCGGACCAAGTGGCCGCCACCGCCCACGAAGAACTGCTTCGTCGCGGCAAGAGCACCCTCAATGTGCGGGTGGTCTCCAACCCCGAGTTTCTCAAGGAAGGCAGCGCCCTCGCCGATTGCATGCGCCCGGACCGGATCATCGTCGGCACCGACGACGAGGAAGCCCGCGGCCAGCTCAGCGAGCTCTACGCGCCGTTCTGCCGCAACCATGAAAAGCTCATGTTCATGGACAACCGCAGCGCCGAGCTGACCAAATACGCGGCCAACGCGATGCTCGCCACGCGCATCAGCTTCATGAACGAACTGGCGAACCTCACCGAGCTGCTGGGGGCCGATATCGAAGCGGTTCGCAAAGGCATCGGTTCGGACCCGCGCATCGGTTACCACTTCATCTACCCAGGTTGCGGTTTCGGTGGCTCGTGCTTCCCCAAGGATCTGCGCGCCCTGCTGCATACCGCCGAACACAACGGCATGCCGCTGCGCTTGCTGCGTAGCGTCACCGACGTCAACGACAGCCAACGCCACATTCTTTTCAGCAAACTGAAAGCACAATTCCCCGATGGGCTGGCCGGCAAATCCATCGCGATCTGGGGCCTGGCGTTCAAGCCCAACACCGATGACATGCGCGAAGCCCCCAGCCGTTACCTGATGGATGCGTTATGGGCTGAAGGCGCGAGCGTGCAGGCCTATGACCCGGAAGCCATGTCCGAATGCCGACGCATCTACGGCTACCGCAATGACCTGCACCTGTGCGCCACCCGCGACGACACGCTGGAGGACGCCGACGCCTTGGTGATCTGCACCGAGTGGAAAAACTTCCGCGTGGTCGACTTTGAATTGCTGGCAAGCAAACTGCGTTCGCGGGTGATCGTCGACGGTCGCAACCTCTACAACCCGGAACAGGTGGCGGCCGCCGGTTTGCACTACAGCGGCATCGGCCTGCGGCACATCGTTCCCGAGGCGCCGCGGCCATGAAGATTCTCGTCACCGGAGCGGCCGGTTTCATTGGTGCCCATTGCGTGTTGCGGTTGATCCGTGACGGGCACCAGGTGTTCGGCCTCGACAATTTCAATGATTACTACGACCCGCAACTCAAACACGACCGCGTGAATTGGGTGCAGGAGCAGGTTGGCGCTTTCCAGCTCGCGACGGTTGACCTGGCCGACGGTCCCGCCATCGAGGCCCTGTTTGTCCGTGAAAAGCCCGAGGTGGTGATTCACCTCGCGGCCCAGGCCGGGGTGCGTTACTCCCTGGAGAACCCACGGGCTTACCTCGACAGCAATTTGAGCGGGTTCCTCAACATTCTCGAAAGCTGCCGCAACCACCCGGTCAAGCACCTGGTCTACGCCTCGTCCAGTTCGGTGTATGGCGCGAACCAGCACACGCCTTACTCGGTGAAGGACGGCGTCAACCATCCGCTGTCGCTATACGCCGCGACCAAGAAAGCCAACGAGCTGATGGCCCACAGCTACAGCCACCTGTTCGGCATTCCCTGCACCGGCCTGCGTTTTTTCACCGTGTACGGGCCCTGGGGTCGGCCGGACATGTCGCCGATCCAGTTCGCCCGGGCGATTGCCGAAGGGCAGCCACTGAAGTTGTTCAACTACGGCGAACACCAGCGCGATTTCACCTACATCGACGACATCATCGAGAGCATCGCACGCCTGATCGACCGTCCACCGCAAGCCAACGCCGAATGGGACCGTGAACAACCGGACCCGGCCAGCAGCATGGCGCCGTGGCGGATCTTCAACATCGGCGGCCAGCACCCGGTGGAACTCAAGGATTACCTGGCGCTGCTGGAAAAACACCTTGGACAAAAAGCCCTCGTCGAGTTGCTGCCACTGCAGCCGGGCGACGTGCTCAACACCTGCGCCGATGCCAGCGACCTGGCTCGGGCAACCGGATTTCAGCCTTGTATCGAGCTGGATGAAGGACTCGGGCGCTTCATCGCCTGGTTCCGCGATTACTACCCACTGCCTATCGCCCACGCGCCGCTAGCGGCTGAACTTCAGCGGAGGATTCTATGACTGGACATGAAAAAACGGTGCCGATGCAACAGATGCGCCGAGACAAGCGCCTGGACCCGGAGCACCGAATGCGCCTCGACACCGCGATCCATATGCAGGGTCGTGGCTGGATGACCGGCCGTGACGGCGGTCGCCCCTGGACGCTGTCGCGCACCAACCGCGTGGTCGCCTGCCTCGGTGCGTTGGTGATTCTGCTGCTGATCTCGCCCATCTTGTTGGGCCTGGCACTGGCGATCAAATTCAGCAGCCCGGGACCGGTGATGTTCGTGCAGAAACGCACGGGCTACCGCGGTCGCATGTTCGGCATGTACAAGTTCCGCACCATGGTGGCCAACGCCGAGGAGCTCAAAGAATCCCTGCGTCACCTGAACAAGCACGGAGCCGACGCGATCGATTTCAAGATCGACAAGGACCCGCGCATCACCGGCATCGGTGGTTTCCTGCGGCGCAGCAGCCTGGATGAGCTGCCGAACCTGATCAATGTGGTGATGGGCGACATGCGCCTGGTGGGCCCGCGGCCGACCTCGTTCAACGCCTACCGCTACAAGGACAATCACCTTGCACGCCTGAGCATCTACCCCGGCATGACCGGCCTGTGGCAGATCTCCGGGCGCAGCAACATCGACTTCGACCAGCGCGTTGAGTTGGACCTCAGCTATATCGCCGAGCAGAGCCTGTTGCTTGATCTGAAGATCCTGTTGAAAACCCCCTTCAAAGTATTCAGCGGCCACGGAGCGAGTTAAATGGACGGTTCATCAGCCAAAAGCCTAAGCATTGCCAACCCGAGCGAGTCCAACCTGACCTCGACCGTGCTCGATCAAGATCTGCGGATCCTATTTCTGACCGCCGCCAACCCCGGCGCCGGCACCACCACCAGTGCCCTGGCGCTGGCCAGTCAGCTGGCGAAAATGAGCAGCGGCGAAGTGTTGCTGGTCGATGCCAGTCAGTCATCGACCAACCTCACGCAACAGATGGGGCTGACCAAGGAGCGCGGTTTTCGCGACCTGCTGTTCAACACCCAGAGCCCGCCCCTGCTGCAGGACTGCGTGGTGAACGTCTCCAGCCTGCCCTTCCACATCCTGCCCAACGGCCGGTATGTGCGTGGCACCGAGCACCTGACCCCTGAACGCCTGGGCCCGTTGCTCGATCAGCTCGGCAGTCAGTATCGCTTTGTGGTGATCGACGGCGACGCGGTGTATTCCGCCGCCGACACCATGATCATCAGTACCCAGGTGGACGGCGTGATCATGGTCGTGCGCTCCGAAGACACGCGCTGGGAAGTAGCCCAGGCGGCGGTTCAGCGCTTGACCCAGGCCGGCGCGAAACTGGTCGGCAGCGTCTTCAACCGGCGCAAGTACTACATGCCGAAATGGCTCTACAAAAACCTGTGAGCAATCAGAAAAGGATGACGACATGAACGCCAAAATGCTTGTCCTGCTGTTGCTGCCGCTTGCAGGTTGCTCCAGCACTTCCGAAACCCAGAACATGCCGGTGAATATCCTCACGGCCTCACCGGCCAACGCCCAGGCCACTGACATGCCCAAGGTCGAACAGACCTTGCGTCCACAGGATGTGCTGGACGTGATCTTTCACATCAGCACCAGCGGCTCGGACGCCTACCGCATCCAGTCCGGCGACCAGATCGGCCTGAACTTCACCGCTGCCAGCCAGCTCAACGGCAATCAACTGGTGCTGCCCGATGGCACCATTGAACTGCCGGGCGCCAACACCTCGGTGAAAATCGCCGGGCTGACGTCCGAACAGGCGCGTGAGGAAATCCAGCGCGCCTACCAGCGCAAACAGCTGTTCCAGCCTAACCGCAACCAGTTGTCCGTGCAGGTCATCAGCCCGCTGAGCAACGAGTCGAACCTCAAAAGTGCCCTGAACCACCCCGCTACCGGCATGAGCCGGGAGATCACCGTGGGCACCGACGGTTACGCCAGCTTCCCGGAAATCGGCGCCGTGCCGCTGCAAGGCATGACCGTCAATCAACTGGAAACCTTCCTCAACCAACGCTACGCGAAGCTGCCGGGGCGGATGACCGTCGACGTGCTGCTGAAGTCCACGGCGGGTAACGAAATCTATGTGCTGGGCGAAGTTGGCCAACCGGGGTCCTACCCGATTCGCCGGCCAGTCTCGGTGCTTGAAGCGCTGACCCTGGCCCGTGGCAGCAACACCAAGGCGCGGCTCGATTCGGTGATGATCATGCGCCGCAATGGCAACCAGGTGCAGGCCGTGCGCTACGACGTCGAAAAGGCTTTGGCCGGCGATGCGTCGCAGATTGCGTACCTGCAACCGGACGACATGCTCTATGTGCCGAAGACCAAACTGGCGAGCGCCGGTGAGCTCGCGCGGCAACTGGCAGACGTGGTGTTGTTCCAGGGCGTGGGCTTCAGCTTCGGCTACCGCGTCGACAACAAAGACAGTGACAGCAACTAACTCTCAGGTGACCGACCATGAATCCAAAGGAAAACTACCTGCACGAGTTCTTCAGGATCTTTTTCGCCAACAAGCAGTTGGTGAAACGAGTCTTCCTGGTCTTTGCAGTGATCGCCCTGGTCTTGCCGCTGATGCTCAAACAGAGCTTCGATATCACCGCCCAGGTGATCGTGCAGTCCAAAAAACTCTCACAGGGAGACGCCACAACCTCCCTCAACCAGGAGAACGCCTCGTTCATTCCACCGTCCCTGGCGGACATGGAAACCGAGAGCAATATCCTGCGCTCGCCGGCGTTGATCCGGCAGACCATCAGCGAGTTGCGCGACAAGGGTGAGTACACGCCTACCCCTGGCGTTTTCAACAAACTGGTGACCCAGCCGTTCAAGCAGTACGTGACCACGCCGCTGCGTGAATACGTGATCAACCCGATGAAAGCCACCCTGGGCCTGGAAACCGACCCGGTACGCGACACGGCGCTGGATGCCCTGACCCAACAGGCGATCGACAGTCTGAAAATCGAGACCCTGCCAGGCTCCAACGTGATCTCCATCATCTACAGCTTCGACAACCCAACCCAAGGCACCAATTTCGTTGCAGCCTTGCTGCAGAACTACCTGACGAGCCGTCAGGCACTGCAATCGATCGATTTGCCGCAGTCGTTCTACGAAACCAAGAAGAAGCAATACCAGGTGCGTCTCGATGGCCTGGAAGGCACTCGGCTGGGCTTGCTTGAAGCGGTCGGCTCGTCCGATCCGAAGGAAGAAATCACCTTCCGCCTCAACGCCATCAACACCGAGGAGCAGGCGCTCAACCTGTACCGCGATCGCCTGCTGCAAAGCCAACGCTGGCTCGACTACCTGAAAACCAGCCTGGCCGCAGCGAGCAACTCGAAACTCAACGACTACACCTTCCCCTACACCTTCACCACCACCGTGGACAATGTGGCGTTCGAGGATCGTGAGATCAAACAGATGGGTGAGGCCCTGACCACACAGGTCAGCCGCTATATGAACGACCTGGCGATCTTCCAGCCAAGCAGCGAACCGATGTTGCTGACCCGCGAGCAAATCGCCCGCACCCGTCAGCAGTTTCTGAAAGTGGTCAGCAACCGGATTCAGGAACGCAACACTGATCTTGCGATTGTCAGCTCGGTGATCGACCAGAAAACCAAGCGCATTGCCGAGTTCAAGGAGCGCATCCACCAGTTGCAGGAAACCCAGAGCAAGCTGCGGCAGATGGACACCGAGATCAACGCGTTGCACGCGGCGTTCTCGACCTATGCCCAACGCTTCGCCGAAAGCAGCAGCGCACGTTCGCTGGACAACGACCTGTCCAACGCACGGGTGCTCAGCCCGCCGTATGAGCCCACCGAAGCGGCGTTCCCGAAACCGATGCTGATCATTCCGTTCGGCTTGTTCACCGGTCTCTTGCTGGCGATTGCCCTGGTCTACGTGCGTGAGTTCTTCGATCACCGTTTCAAACACCCAGCGCAAATCACCCACGAACTGGGCTTGCCGGTGCTGTTGGTGATCAACGATCAGAACGTGGAACCCACCAATCCGCACAGCAACTGGTCCTTACCGCGCCTCGTGCATTGGGTGCGCAATTGAACGCGCCGCTCATCCCTTCCCTGCCGATCATTCATTTGCTCAGCAGCGGCGGCTTCTACGGGGCTGAGCGGATGCTGCTGGACCATTGCCTGGCGACGCCGGGGCAGCACCAAGTGCTGTTTCTCGATGCGCCGCCAGACTTGATCGCGCGGTTTCGTCAGGCGGGGGTCGACTGCCGGGGTTGCGCGGGGTTGGGGGAATTACTGGCGCATTTGCGCCAGCGCAGGGCGGAACGGCCGTTGATCAATACGCACAACTTCAAGGGCCTGTTGTTTGGCTGGGTGGGCGCAACGTTATTGCGCCTGCCGCTGGTGATTACCCAGCACGGTTTCACACCGCGCAGCCGCAAGCAGAAGTTCTACACCTGGCTGAGCCTGCAACTGTGCCGCACCGCGTCGGTGAATCGCGTGGTCTGCGTTGCCGAAAGCATCGCCGTGCTGTGCCGTCAGGCCAGCGTCCGGGCGGAAAAGCTGCAGGTGATTCCCAATGGTCTGCCGGCGACTGACGGACTGTTGCCGCGTCACGCGAAACGCCAGCGTTGGCTGGCCGGTTACGTCGGGCGGCTGAGCAGTGAAAAGGGCCCGGACTTTTTTCTCGATGCGCTGATTCCACTCTGCCGGCAACACCCGCAACTGGACGCCGTGATGCTCGGCGACGGCCCGGAACGGGAGACGCTGCTGGCGCGTATCAACGAAGCGGGTTTACAGGACCGCATCACCCTGCCGGGTTACCAGACCGACATGAGTGTGTGGTGGCGACAACTCGATGCGCTGGTGATCAGCTCGCGCACCGAAGGCACGCCGATGATTCTGCTCGAAGCGATGCAAGCCGGTGTGCCGGTGGTGGCGTTCGGCGTCGGCGGGATCCCCGATGTGCTGCAAGACCGGCACAACGGCCTGCTGGCGACACCCGCCGACAGCGCCGCCCTCGCCCGCCAGATCGGCTCGTTGCTGACTGAACCGGCCATGGCCCGCGACCTGATCGACAACGCAAAACGTACGCAATTGGACCGTTACGACCTCAAGGCCCTGGCCGAACGCTGGTCGCAACTTTATCTCCGTACTGCACGGGAGGCACGCGCGTGATCTTTCCGCTCTCGATCGTCAGTTTGTTTGGCCTGGTCTGCCTCGCTTTGCTGGCCAGCCCTTATCCGTATCTGGCGCCGGGAGCGGTGCTGGGCCTGGTCGGTGTCGCGCTGCTTTACCGAAAACCCACCTGGGGTTTGCTCGGGATCGCGGCGCTGGTGCCGTTCGAAGGTTTCTTCAAAGACAGTTCGCTGTCGGGCACCAAGTTCCTCGGCGCGTCACTGGCCGTGATCCTGATGCTGCAACTGGCCATCCACCAGATACCCTCCGAACGCCTGCGCAGCAACATCTGGCGCTACCTGATCTGGTTCATGGTCTTGTACCTGCTGAGCGTGATCAACACCGACAACATGGGCATGTCCATGGGGCACCTGCGAGAACTGAGTGTCGGCCTGGTGCTGTTTGTGATCACCCTGCTGATCGGCCGCGAGCTGAACATGGACCTGTTCGCCAAGATGGTCACCCTCAGTGTCACGGCGACCTGCGTGTTGGCGATGTTCTCCAGCAAATACCAGGACCAGGGGCGCGCCGCCGGCCTGCTGGAAGACCCGAACGCCTTTGCCATGCTGATCGCCTTCGCCGTGCCGCTTGCCTTGCTGCTGGTGGTGCGCAGCCCGCACTTTCTGCATCGAATTTTCTGGGTCGCTTGCTGCATTTTGCTGCTGGGCGGCATGACCAAGACTGAATCCCGTTCGGGGCTGGTGGTGCTGTTCCTCAGCCTGATGATCGGCGTCTGGCATTACCGCGCCGAGCTTAAACGCATCCGTCCTCGGCACCTGGGGTTTGCCATGCTGGGCCTGGTGATCGTGATTCCGCTGGCCATTTATGCGATGCCCAAGGGTTACATCGAGCGCATTCAGTCCTTGAGCATCTTGAGCGCCGGCGCCAAGAGCCAGGACCAATCCCTCGGCCGTCGCGCCTCGTACATTGTGGTCGGCAGCGAGATGATCCGCGAGAACCCGTTGCTGGGCACCGGCCCCGGGACGTTCCCGCTGCACTACGCCACCACCGGTTATGCCAAGGCGTTTTCGGCCAACCGCAAAATCGGCGACCTCTACCGTCGCGCCCACAACACCTACCTGGAAATCTTCAGTGAGCTGGGGATTCCCGCCGGCCTGTTGTTCGTCGGCATGCTCGGCCTCGGTTTGTACAACCTGGTCCGCGCCCGTCGTGCATGGATGCAGCGACGCAACCGCGAACAGGCAGATTTGCTGACGCACCTGAGCATGAGTTTCCTGTCGTTGACGCTGTTTTTGATGTTCCTCAGCGCACCCAATCAGAAGTACGTGTGGATCATGCTCGCCCTGACTAGCGTGCTGCGTTTGAAAGCCGAAGAAAGCCCACTCGCGGAGGCCAAGGCATGAGCCGCATCAGTATTGTTATTCCGATGTACAACGAATCTCGCCACATCGCTCGGACCTTGCTGGCTGCGCAACGCGCTGCCATCGCCGCCGGTCTGGAATGCGAGCTGATCGTGGTCGATAACGGTTCCGACGATCAGGGCCCGCAGATAGCCCGGCAATTCGGCGCTCAGGTGCTGGTGCTGCCGGGCGTGCTCATCGGCGCCTTGCGCAATCGCGGTGCGGCCATCGCCACCGGCGATTGGCTGGCTTTCATCGATGCCGACGTCGAGATGCCCGAGGACTGGCTCACTCTGTTGTTGAAAATCGAGCCCGCGGTTCAGGTCGACGTCCTCGGGCTGGACTTGCACACCCCGGCCGAAGCCCCCTGGTATGCCAATGCCTGGCAACGTCGCACCTTGCGTCCGAACAACGAGACGGTGCAGACGGTGCGCTGGCTGCCCAGTTCCAACCTGTTGATGCGCCGCCCCTGGTTCGACAAGGTCGGCGGCTTCAACGAAACCCTGCGCACCGGCGAAGACAAGGATTTCACCATGCGCCTTTCCCACGCGGGGGCTCGCCTGCTGTCGGTCAATCAGACCGTCGCCCTGCATTGGGGTTATGAGGGCAGCTGGCGTGAATGGATGGGCAAGGAATTCTGGCGTCAGGGCAGCCATCTGCAGTTACTGCGCCGCCATGGGCTGAGCATGCGTCTGCTGCGCTTCCCGCTGGTGTCGCTCGCCGCCTGGATGTTGGATTTCCTGGCAATCTCCGCCCTGCTCGATGGCTTCCCCCACCATGCGGCGCTCATGGTGTTCCTGACCAGCCTACCGGCGCTGGCCTTGAGCATGCGCCAGACCTTCAAACACCGTGATCTGCTATTGACCCTGCAACTCTGGGGCCTGCATTGGTTGCGTCTGCACCTGGCCGGTGCCGCGTTTGTTCTCAGTTTTTGTCATTGGAAAGCCAGGAGGCCTGCCCGTGGCTGAATTCATTTTCTGGTTGTGCCTGTTGCTGCCGGTTTACGCCTATCTCGGTTACCCCTTGCTGTTGACGCTGCTGGCGCCATTGTTTGCGGCGCGGCGTAACGCAATCGCGGAACCGATGAACATCAGCATCGTGATTGCCGCGCACAACGAAGCGCGGCACATCGAACACAAGTTGCGCACGTTGCTCGCTCAGGATTATGAGCCGGCCTCGCTGCAGATCATTCTGGCCAGCGACGGTTCGACCGATGACACCGTGGCCTGTGCACGCAAGGTCATCGACCCGCGCATCACCATCCTCGACCTGCCTCGCCAGGGCAAGGCCGCGACCCTGAATGCCGGCGTGGCGTTGAGCACCGGGGATATTCTGGTGTTCACCGATGCCGACAACCAATGGTCCCGCGACACCCTCGGTCACCTGCTGGCGCCGCTGTGCGACCCCCAGGTTGGCGCGTGCGCCGGGCACATGGTGATCCCGGTCACCGGCGGTGGCCTGAGTATCGGCGACAGTCTCTATCGGCATTACGAAGGCTGGCTGCGCAGGGTGGAAAACCGCACCGGCTGCATGGTCTCCGCCGACGGCGCCCTGCTTGCCCTGCGCCGCGAGTTGTTCCAGGAGGTGCCGGCCGAGGTCAACGATGACTTCTTCATCAGCACCTGCGCGCCGGTGGCGTTCAAGCGCATTGTCTATGTGCCCGAAGCGCAAGTAATCGACCAAGGCGTCGATGAAGCAGACAAACAATTCCGCCGCCGTCAGCGGGTTACCGTCGGGGGCTTGCAAAGCCTGGCCCAACGTAGCGAGCTGCTCAATCCGCTGAAACATGGCCTGTATTCGATTGCCTTGATCAGCCACAAGTTGATCCGCCGTCTGGCGCCGATCCTGTTGCTGCCGCTGTTGCTGAGCAATTTCTGGCTGTGGGAAGAACACGGTTTCTATCGCCTGAGCCTGATCGCGCAACTGCTCGGTTACGCCGTGGCCATCGCCGGCCTGCTGGATTCGCAACACCGGCTGCCCAAACCTTTCCGCCTCGCCGCGTTCCTGCTAGTGACCCTGGCCGGGATGAGTATCGGTCTGTGGCAGTTCCTGCGGGGGCAGCGGTACGCCCAGTGGAACCCTGAGCAAAACCGTTGAAAGGACTGAGCCATGGCGATCAAACAACTATTAAAACGTACCAGTGGCTGGCTTTATCTCAACTCGCCGGTGGGCCGCAATCAACTGCAAGGCGCCGGTGTGATCCTGATGCTGCACCGGGTGCTGGCCAGCGACCACGCCGCCGAACTGCCCCATCGCAATGAGCTCTGTGTCGGGCCGAAAGCCTTCGAACACTTGCTGGTGTGGCTGAAAAAACACTTCGACTGCGTGTCGTTGATGGATATTTTGCAACCCGGCAAGGTGAGATCGGATCGCCCGAAAATCACCCTGACCTTCGACGATGGTTGGCGCGACAACGCCCTGAACGCCTTCCCGTTGCTGCAAAAATACCAGGTGCCTGCGAGCATTTTTCTCTCCACCGATTTCATCGGCAGCCGCCAGCGGTTCTGGTGGGAGAGCATCGGCGAAACCCTCTGGGGCAGCCACGGTGAACGGGCGCGGATGCAATTGATCGATTGCCTGCGACAAGTCGGTCGGCCGTTGCCGGTAGCCTTCGATGAACTGGATGTGGAACGTCGCAGCCTGGCCTTGCTGCATTTTCTGCACAGCCTGAAAACCCTCAGCCCTGCTGACTTGAATCGCCTGACCGACGAGTGCCCGGACGAGTCATTGCCCCAGGCGCTGGACTGGCAGCAGGTGCGCATGCTGGAAGGCTCGGGGCTGGTGCGGTTCGGTCCCCACGGCGCCAGCCATGCGATTCTCACCGGCCTCGATGATCAGCGTTTGCATGAAGAACTCAGCCGCAGCCGCGACGCCTTGCACAATGGCTGCAACCGTCCGCTGCCGGTCTACTGCTACCCCAACGGCGACAACGATGCGCGGGTACGCGAACACGTTGCCGATCACGATTACCCGTTCGCCCTGGGCACCGGCACCGGGATCTATCGGGGCACCGATGACCCCTTGAACCTGCCCCGTTTCGGCGTCAGCCAACGGGTGGCGCGCAATCCGCAGCTGCTGTCCTGGCGCCTGTTCCGTGGGGCCCGCACATGAGCCGCAGCCATTACCTCAAGCATCTGGCCCTGAGCATGGGCACCAAACTGGCGATGATCGGTTTGCGGCTGATGCGCAACGTGTTGCTCGCAAGGATCCTCGGGCCGAGCGAACGGGGTTTGTTTGCCCTGCTCAGCACCTTGCCCGACCTGATCAGCGCCGCCACCAGCGGCGGGCTGAATTCGGCGGTGGGTTTTCAGGCGGCCAAGCAACGCCCCATGGGGTTGCTGCTGAGTCAGGTGCTGGTGTTCGGTTGCTTGCTGGCGGGTCTTTTGACTTTGCTGGTGGTCGCCCTGGTGCGTGAGTTCGGCAGTGAACTCGACATCACCACGCAACTGGGCCTGCTCGCCTGGCTGTTGTTGCTGGCGGTGCCGCTGACCGTACTCAAGAGCGGACTGCTGACCTTGCACAACGCCTCTGGCGGCGTGGTGGCCTTCAACGCGTTGCGCCTGGTGGAATCCCTGGCGCCGCTGCTGTTGTTCCTCGCCTTGTTCTGGATGTGGAAAGACGCCGCGCTGGAAGCAGCCCTGATCAGTTGGCTGGCAGGCATCAGCCTGGTGGTACTGGCGGGCTGGTTCTGGCTCAAACGCGCTCAGCCCCTGAAATTGCAATGGGACCGCGCCAGCCAGAACGAGCTGCTGCGCTACAGCGCTCGCAGCCATCCCGACCTGCTGTTCCAGCAAGTGATCCTGCGCTCCGATTACCTGTTCATCGGCGCCCTGCTCGGCAGCACCGCGCTCGGTCATTACGCCATGGCCAGCGCCGCCGCCGAGTTGCTGCTGATTGTCCCGGAAGCCGTGACCACGCCGTTGATGAAACGCCTGCTGCAACAGGAAGAAGGCATCGACAAAGTGACGCCGCTGGCCCTGCGCCTGACCGCCACGGTGATGCTCGGCGCCTGCGTGACCATGGCGGTGATCGGCGAATGGCTCATCGTGACGCTGTTCGGCGCGGCCTATCAGCCGGCGTATCCGGCCTTGCTGGCGCTGCTGCCGGGCCTGTTGGGCCTGTGCTACGCGAGCATCCTGCGCCTGGACTTGCTGGGCAAAAACCGTCCCGGCACGATTTCGCTGTTGATGGGGCTGGGCGCCTTGCTGAACCTGGCGCTGAACCTGGTGTTGATTCCGGCCTACGGGATCGTCGGCGCGGCGGCGGCCTCGTCCATCGCCTACCTCGCGGTCACCCTCGCGCTGCTGGTGATGTACTGCCGGTTGAGCGGCGTGCCGGTCTGGCAAACCCTGATCATCCTGCCCAGCGATGTAACGCCGATGCTGCACATGCTGCAACGGAAGTCGGCATGAAACGCCTGGTCCTGCTGTTTAGCCTTGGCCTCGCGCTGAGCGCCCAGGCGGCGCCCATGCGTTGGGCCGATATTCGCGACGGCAGCCTGTACCTGCAACCGGATCGTCCCGACACGCTGACCATTCGCTGGGCGCCGGCGTGGCAGGCGGATGCCAACGAAGAACGCCTGTACCTGCTCGACGGCCAGGGCAAACTCCAGGGCGAGCGCCTGATCGCCCCCAGCGAATCGCGCGGCAGCCAGAGCTGGCCGTTGACCCCGAGTGCCTCCAGCTATCAACTGGAAATTCCGGGCTACAGCTTCCGTCGCTACCGGGTTGAACACGACGAACACACGGTGGCGTTGTTCGCCCCGGCCAAGGTGCATTTCAGCGCCGAAACCCACAACGGCGATGAGCTGTACTTCAAGGTAGCGCCGGGTGAGCGCGCAGTGCTGGCTGGCAAGTTCCATGGCGGTGTCAGCGCCTTGCAAGCGCAGCGCGTGGGCGACGGCAAACAAGTGGCGCTGGCGCTGAAACCGTATCGGGGTTATTGGCAGTTCGACAAGGTCGAGTTGCCCGTCGCAACAGAAGCACAGGTCTGGCGCCTGCGCCTGCAAGGCAGCGGCAAGGTGGCGTTCTGGCTAGATGGCACCGCCAACCTCTTCGCCCAGAATCCGCAGCAACTCAAGCCCCTGCGCGAGGACGATGGCCAGGTCCGGCTGACATTGCACAATAAAATGCTGGGGCCGACCCCGAACCTGGGCATCGCCCTGCCCTACGTCAAGGTGCCGGAATCGAGTTATGCAGTGCTCGATGCACTCAAGCCACAGGCGGGCACTTACTACAGTTTCGTCGACATCACGGCGAAGAATCCGCACTACGAAGATGAATTCCGTCGGCTGTATCAGGACCGCTTCGGCATCACCCAGGACATCACGCTGTTGGCCGGGAGCCAGCGCCAGGCTGACTTGCGCGCCGACACCCTGAGCAACGCCGGGCTCGACGCCTGGCTCGCGTCGACCCGGGCCCTGGGTGGCAAAGGCACGCACTACATCGGTTTTGCCGACGAGCCGAACCTCAATTACCCGGACTACGCCAACTACCAAAGCATCTTCAACAGCATGGCCCGGCAAGTGCGTAGCAATCCCGCCAATGCCAAGGCCGGCGTGCGCATCGCCATGCCCGCCAGTTCGCGACTGGTCAACGGCCCGTTTGCTGACAACGCCGCCGACAAACGCGGCATCGATTGGGCCAAACGCTTGCTGGCCGAATCCGGCGACAACATCGATGCCCTGGCCTGGCACGAATGGATGATTCGCGACCTGCTGGCAACACGGGTCTACCGTGACAGCGTGCGCCGCGCCGCCGACCTGGTCGGCCTCGACGCCCAGGGCCGGCCGCGCAAAGCCTTGCTGCTGGACCAGACCAACATGTCCAGCGGTTCCAGCCTCAGTCCTTACGATCAGGAAACCCACTTCGCATCGTTGTGGTGGACGTCGGTCGTCATCAACTCGTCCCAGGATGGCTTGCTGGAGATGCTGAGCTGGTTCCAGGCTGCTGACGAACCGAACTACCCCAAAGGCATGTTGCGTGTCCTCGGCGACGATCGCTTCGAGCTCAAGCCCGTGGGCCTGGCTCAGCAGTTCATCCGCCAGCATTGGCTGCACGACGTGATGCTCCTCGATAACGACGCCTTCGAGGTCGACGTGCTGGCCATGGCCGAGGACAAGAAGCGCAACCTTCTGGGCGTCAATAAAGCCACGCGCTTGCAGCGTGTGGCCCTGACTGGAGTCCAGTGTCCGCTGGCCAACGGTTCATTAAGCTACTTCGGTGCCGACAACCGCGCCCGCGACGCACCCTTCAATTGCCAGGACGGTCGCGTCAGCTTCGAGCTGCCAGGACGGACCCTGTTCAATCTCAGCTGGAGCGCCTCATGAATTGCCAAGTATTGAATAGCGAAATCGGCCATTGGCCGCACCTCGCATCACTCCACTCGCGGCCGAGACCGTCAGGAGTCAATAACATGAGCGTTTTGCAGAAACTCAGCCAACACATCAGACAAAAGGGTTGGCGTGCCACCCTCAATAAAATCTGGAAGCACTACGTGTTTTCCCACGAGGAACTGTTGTGGATGGAGCGCGATCTGGTCACTCCGGTGCCGCCTTACAAACTCAGGCCCTACCCGCCGCTGCAGGTAGTGCGCATCACCCCGGAAAACGCCGTGGCGTTCACCCGTTACTTCGGTGACCGCGTGGAGACCATGGCCGAACTGGCCCGTGAAGGCTACACCGGGCATATGCACCTGGACGACAAGGGTGATGCGGTGGCCTTCATCTGGGGTGCGGCACGCAACTATCATGACAAACACTATTACGGCTGCTGGTTCCCGGTGAAAGAAGGCGAGTTCTTCGAATTCGGCGGCGAGCTGACCCGCGCGTACTGGGGCACCGCGCTGTCGATGGATGTGCAGACGGAGTTGTGGAAAGCCATGCTGGACCAGGGTTGCCACACAGTGGTGGATGTCTGTGAGTCTCACAATGTCCCTGCCCTCAAGCTGCACATACGCACCGGCTACAAGGAACAAGGGCGGATCATGAACGTCTACGAGCTGTTTGGTCGCTGGCGCTTCTACCGCGAAACCCATTACAGCGGCTCACGCCTGGATGCCTTGCGCAAACCGGCACGTGAACCCGCCACAGCAGCGGTGAGCTGACCCTATGGCAGCACGATTCGAATGGCGCACTTCGTTGTGCGCCGCTGATTTCCCGGAAACGGCTTATGAAGCGTTGCGTCTGCGAGTGACGGACCACACACCGTTCAACACACTGGCCTGGATGCGTGCATCCGAACAGGCCCTGACCACCGGGCAACGTTTGCATGTGTTGCTTGGCTGGCAGGGTCATGAGCTGGTCTTGTGTTTGCCGTTGGTGGCCTCCGTCGAGCGTTTCGCCAGGCTGCCGTTTCGCGTGCTGCATCACCTTGGCTACCCACTTGCCGACCGCCTCGCGCTCCTTGCAAAAACGGACTCGGAGAATATCCGCAAGGCACTGATCGAGATCCGCCGACAACTTCCCCATGCCCTGCTGCAACTCAACGAGTTGTCGGAACCGGTCGGCGAAGAAAGCGTGCTGACCGAGTGGATGGCGCACAGCTCGACCGGTGAACGGCGCCTCAGCTGTCGGGTGCCGGTGCACGTGATCAGCGACGCGGACCACCAGGAAGTTTCGGGTGACCCCCGCTATAAACTGCGCCGCGCACGCAAACGCATCGCAGCCTGTGGTGCCCAGGTTCGACGGATCACCCCCGATGCGTCGACCATGGGCCCGTTGTTGCAGGCCATCAGTGAAGTCGAAGCGGTCAGTTGGAAAGGCGATGAAGGCGTCGGGATTTTCGCCGACGAACGTCACCGACAATGGATGGACCGAGCCTTCACCGCCCTCGCCGAACAGGGGCTGGTGCGGGTCGTGGTGCTGGAGCTGGACGGGCGCTGCATCAGCTACCGCCTCGGGTTGCTGGAGCAAGGCCGGTTGTACGATTACAACCTGGCGTTCCTGCCGCAATACGCCGATCTGGGCAGCGGTCGGGTGCTGCTCGACGAGTGGATTCGCTGGGGGCTGGACGAGCACTGGCGCTGGATCGATGCCTCGCGGGTGAGCCTGGAAAATTCCAGCCATCAACTGCACGAACGCATGACCGGGCAACTCGAACACTGGCGCTGGAGTTTCTATTCCTGGCGCCCCAGCGGTCTGGCGCTGGGCCTGGCCCTGAGACTCTGGCAGCGGCTCAAACCCTTGTTGCAGAAATGGCAAGCCAAACGGGCAGCAGCGACCGTTGCCACTGCACCGGCGCCCGTTGCCGCAGCGGTCAAAGCAACGAAGCCAACCGACACAAACAGGGAGGGCGACCATGCCTCGCCAAGTCATAGTCAACGCTGACGATTTCGGTCTCAGCCCGTGCGAAAACGCGGTAATCCTGGGCGCCTTCCAGGCGGGGGTGATCAGCTCCGCCACGGCCATGGCCAATATGCCGGCCTTCGAAGCGGCGTGCGTCATGGCCCAGCATCCGTTGCTCAAGGACCGGATCGGCCTGCATTTCAACCTCACGTATGGGCGTCCGTTGAGTCAGTCGATTCTGGGTCGAAGGAACTTCTGTGACAGCCATGGGGTGTTCGATCTCAACCTGTCCCGCCATCGCCTCTGGCTCAGCCGGGGGGACCGCGACGCAGTGCTGGAGGAGCTCAACGCCCAATGGCAACGCTGCGTGGACAACGGTGTACGGCCCAGCCACATCGATTCCCATCAACACGTTCACAACATCTGGCCCATTGGTGAGATCGTCGCCCGTTTCGCCGCGAGCCAAGGGGTGCCCGTGCGCCTTGCGCGCAATCTGGGGCAAAACCTGAGCTTGCCCAAGCGCGTGTTCAAGACCTTGCTGAATAATCGTCTGCAAAGTCTGGCGGGTGTGACCGCAGATTATGTGTGCACGCCAGTGGACCTGCGCAATGAGGCCATGCCGACCGATGGTGTGCTGGAAATCGTGGCTCATCCGACTCAGCTTGGCGCTGATTTCGGTGATGCCTATTTGCAGCCAGAAGAGTCTCTAACCCTTGTTCTAGAGCGGCGTCTTCACGGTGTGCCGCGGGCATCCTATGGTGTTTTGAACAGCCATTTGGTGACCGGTGAAGCCGCGCTCGAATGAGTTACATACGTTGCAACACATTCAAAGCTGGCGCTTTGATATGAACTTTCAAGCTTGATCTATACCCATCAAAAGCGTTTCCACCCACACCCTGGCTTAGGCTAAGGAGAGCGTCATGAGCATCATCGAAAAGCTTCGCGAACGCATAAAACAAAAAGGCCTGAGCCGCACGTTCAACACGCTGTGGAAACGCTACGTGTTCTTCCACTGGGAGCTTTTATGGATGGAACGGGACCTGATCAGCCCGGTACCGCCGCACAAACTGCGTCCCTATTCGGGACTGCGCATGGTGACCATCACCCCCGAAAACGCCAGCGCCTTCGGCAAGCATTTTGGTGACCGCGTCGGGACCATGGCCGAACTCGCCACCGAGGGTCACACCGGGCACATGTATCTGGACGAAGAAGGCCACGCTGTTGCGTTCATCTGGGGCAGCGTCCGCGACTACCACGACCGTCACTATTACGGCTGCTGGTTCCCGGTCAAACCTGGTGAGTTCTTCGAGTTCGGCGGCGAAATGGCCCGCCCCTACTTCGGCACCAGCCTGTCGGTGGATGCTCAGGTAGACCTCTGGGCGGCAATGGCAGCCCAAGGCTGCAACAAGGTGGTGGACGTCTGCGAAACCCACAACATCCCTGCCCTGAAGCTGCACATCCGCATGGGCTACCACGAACAGGGTCGCGTTACCCACGTCTACGGCCTGTTCGGACTCTGGCGCTTCTACCGCGAAACCCGCTACACCGGCTCACGGCTTGATCCGCTGCGCAAACCGGGACGGCCAGTGGTAACAGGGGCGGCTAGCGCCTGATATCCGATAGACAGACCGAGTTGCGGCCATCGCGAGCAGGCTCGCTCCCACAGTAGATCCTCAGCGCACGCAGATTTTGTGTTCGACGACGATCCAATGTAGGAGTGAGCCTGCTCGCGATGGCGGCGGCACATTCGGCATTGATGTGACTGACAGAGAGCTATCGCGAGCAGGCTCGCTCCTACAGTAGATCCTCAGCGCATGCGTATTTCGTGTTCGACGACGATCCAATGTAGGAGTGAGCCTGCTCGCGATGGCGGCGGCACATTCAGCATTGATGTGACTGACAGAGAGCTATCGCGAGCAGGCTCGCTCCCACAGTGGATCTCCAGCGCACGCAGATTTTGTGTTCGACGACGATCCAATGTAGGAGTGAGCCTGCTCGCGATGGCGGCGGCACATTCAGTATTGATGTAACTGACAGATAGCTATCGCGAGCAGGCTCGCTCCTACAGTGGATCTGCGGTGCACACGGGCTTTGTGTACGGAGGGATTCAAATGTGGGAGTGAGCCTGCTCGCGATGGCGGCGGCACATTCGGCATTGATGTGACTGACAGAGAGCTATCGCGAGCAGGCTCGCTCCCACAGTGGATCTCCAGCGCACGCAGATTTTGTGTTCGACGACGATCCAAT
>LNAP01001477.1_pt1 | contig 35103 bp, 31 predicted proteins | sample 602601 | NCBI WGS metagenome assembly LNAP01 (sample SAMN02440304, study PRJNA202911) | soil metagenome | biome: Subtropical and temperate rainforests or woodlands; isolation source: soil samples (1 kg each in a 20% v/v slurry with milli Q water) were... ... | reverse complement strand
GCCCCAACCCTCCCGCACCGCCGTGCGAATCCCCTCCAGCAACATCGCAAACGCCGGGTTGTCATTGTTCTCCCGCCAGATCAGATGCAACTCGCTCTGCACCCCTTCGCCCAGGTCGATATCGCGAAACACCACATTCTTGAACACCACACTGCTGGCGCAACGCGGCACCAGCGCCAACCCCATGCCGGCGTTGACCAGCGCCAGAATCGTCAGCGACGAGCCGAGCCATTGCACGTATTCCGGGGCGACGCGGGCCGAGCGCAGCATCCCGGTCAGCAGTTCGTTGAACGGCGGGTAAGCGGCGTGGGAGTACATGAGAAACGGTTGGGCATCGAGGTCGTTGACCGACACGATTTCAGCGCTGGCCAGCCGGTGGTTGCTGGGCACAGCGAGGACAAACGGCTCGCGCACCAGGCATTCGGTGGCGTAACCCGGCTCCAGCAATGGCGCACGGACGATGCCCAGATCGATACGGCGGGCACGCAAGGCTTCGTGCTGCTGGTAGGTGTTCATTTCCGACAGGTCGATTTTCACCTGCGGTTGTTTGAGCCGCGCTTCGGCAATCACCTTGGGCAGGAATTCGTACACCGCACTGCCGACGAAACTGATGTTCACCGTGCCGATATCGCCTTCGGCGAAGCGTCGTGCGGTGGCGGCGGCTTGTTGGGCGCGCTCCAGCAGGTTCTGCGCTTCGATGAAGAACGCGCGGCCGGCGGCGGTCAGGGCGACGCTGCGGGTGGTGCGGGTGAACAGCTCGACGCCCAGATGGTGCTCCAACAGTTGAATCTGCCGGCTGAGCGGCGGCTGGGTCATATTCAACCGTTCGGCGGCGCGGCGGAAATTGAGCTCGGTCGCCACCGTGGTGAAGCAGCGCAATTGCGTCAGTTCGAACATTGATCTAATCCAGGTATCAATCGAATGCCAAGTTAGATTAGACGGGATCAATGTCCGCGTCCATGATCGGCCCGTCCCTAAAAAAACAATGAACGGGAGTCGCCCCTTGAATACCCTCCAGAGTCCGCCGGACCCGACTGTGCTCGCCCGCGCAGCGGCCAAGGTCAAGCGCCACGTGCTGCCGCTGTTCGTGGTGATGTTCATCGTCAACTACATCGACCGGGTCAACATCGGCTTCGTGCGCAGCCACATGGAAACTGACCTGGGCATCGGCGCCGCCGCCTATGGCCTGGGCGCCGGGCTGTTCTTCATCGGTTACGCAATCTTCGAAGTCCCCTCCAACATGCTGCTGCAACGCTACGGCGCCCGCGCCTGGCTGACGCGCATCATGTTCACCTGGGGCGCGGCGGCCATGGCCATGGCGTTCGTGCGCGGCGAAACCAGCTTTTATGTGCTGCGCTTCATTCTCGGCGCGGCCGAGGCGGGTTTCTTCCCCGGCATCATTTACTACTTCACCCAATGGCTGCCGTCGACCGAACGCGGCAAGGCCATGGCGATCTTCCTCAGTGGCTCGGCCATTGCCTCGGTGATTTCCGGGCCAGTGTCCGGTGCCTTGCTGAACGTCAGTGGTTTCAGCCTGCACGGCTGGCAGTGGATGTTCCTGATCGAAGGCTTTGCCTCGATCGTGCTCTGCGGGTTTGTCTGGTTCTGGTTGCAGTCCCATCCGCGTGAGGCGAACTGGCTGAGCACGGAAGAAAAGGACGCACTGGTGAGCGCCATCGCGCTGGAGCAGCAGGCCCGCGAAGCCACGCAGACGGTCAAGCCGTCGATGTTCAGATTGCTGGCTGACAAGCAGATTGCGCTGTTTTGCTTCATCTATTTTTCCATCGCCCTGACTATCTACGGCGCCACCTTCTGGCTGCCAAGCATGATCAAGAAAATGGGCAACCTCGGCGACTTCCAGGTCGGCCTGTTCAACTCGATACCGTGGATCATTTCCATCGTCGCGATGTATGCCTTCGCCGCCATGGCCAGCAAATGGAAACACCAGCAGGCCTGGGTTGCGTTGACCTTGGTGATTGCTGCGTTCGGCATGTTCATGTCCACCACCGGCGGGCCGATTTTCGCCTTCGTCGCCATCTGTTTTGCGGCCATTGGCTTCAAGGCTGCCTCGGCGTTGTTCTGGCCGATTCCCCAAGGCTATCTGGACGCACGCATCGCGGCGGCAGTGATCGCGTTGATTAACTCTATCGGCAACCTGGGCGGTTTTGTGGCGCCGACGGCCTTCGGTTTACTCGAGCAAAAAACCGGATCCATCGAAGGTGGCCTCTACGGTCTGGCAGCCACTTCACTGGTGGCGGCAGTGGTGATCTTCTTTGCCCGCACGGCGCCGCGGGGCGATGCACACAACGTGCTGAAGGGGAAACCGGTCGATACCGCAGCAGCGCCCACCTCTTTAAGTCACCCCGCTTTGAAACCTGATCCAAAGGGAGCAGCCTCTTGAAAATCAAACGAGTCACCGTCACCCCCATCGCTTTCCGTGATCCGCCGCTGCTCAATGCCAGCGGGATTCACGAGCCTTTCGCGCTGCGCTCGATCATCGAAATCGAAAGCGACAATGGCTACATCGGCCTAGGTGAAAGTTACGGCGATGCGCCGGCGCTGTTGATCCAGCAACAACTGCAATCGCAACTGATCGGCCTTGACCCGTTCAATCTCAATCAACTGCGCCGCATCGTCCAGGCCACCGTGGCGGCGAACAAACCCGCGAGCATTGCCGGTGCCGAACTGGCGCCGGGCTCACACGCCAGCAAAGCGGTGAGCAACGCGTATTCGGCGTTCGAAGTGGCGTTCCTGGATTTGCAGGCACATTCGTTGAACGTGCCGTTGGTGGACCTGCTGGGCGGGGCGATCCGCGATGAGATTCCGTTCAGCGCCTACCTGTTTTTCAAGTACGCGCAACACGTCGATTCACCCTACAAGCCAGACAATTGGGGCGAGGCGCTGAACGAAGAGCAGATCGTCGCCCAGGCGCGGCGGATGATCGAGGCTTACGGCTTCAAGAGCATCAAGCTCAAGGCCGGCACGTTGCCGCCGGAGCATGAAGTGTCGTGCATCAAGGCGCTGAAAAAAGCCTTCCCCGGCTATCCGCTGCGCATCGACCCGAACGGCAACTGGTCACTGGAAACCTCGATTCGCATGGCCGAGCTGCTGGGCGATGACCTGCAATATTACGAAGACCCGACGCCGGGCCTCGACGGCATGGCCGAGCTGCACAAACGCACCGGTTTGCCGCTGGCGACCAACATGGTGGTCACCGATTTCGACGAGTTCCGCCGTAGCGTGGCGTTGAACAGCGTGCAGATCGTCCTCGCCGATCACCATTACTGGGGTGGTCTGCGTGACACTCAGGCGCTGGCGAAAATGTGCGACACCTTTGGTCTCGGCGTGTCGATGCATTCCAACTCGCACCTGGGCATCAGCCTGATGGCGATGGCGCATGTGGCGGCGGCGGTGCCCAATCTGGATTACGCCTGCGACACCCATTACCCGTGGCAGGAGCCGGATGAAGAAGTGATCAAGGGCGGCAAGCTGCCGATTGTCGATGGCTGCGTGAAAATCACCCGCGCACCCGGTCTGGGCCTGGAACTGGATCAGGATCAGCTCGGCAAGTTGCATGATCAATACTTGACCTGCGGCATTCGTCAGCGCGATGACGTGAAACAGATGCAGCGCTACAAACCGGACTGGAAAGCGCTTAAACCGCGCTTTTGAATGCGCTCAGCAAACGCTCGATCTGCGCCTGCTCCCAGCTGCTGAGCAAACTCACCGGGTCGGTGCCGTAACGTTGCCAACTGTCGAAGCTGCTCTCGCGGCCATCCGGGCTCTGGCAATGCTGGCAGTGGCGCAGGTGGGTGCCGTCGACATCGAGGGTCAGGCGCCAGCCCTCGATATCGACCTGCACCACGCCGGGCTCGGCCGGTTCGCCCGATAGTCGCAGCGGGCGAACCTCCAGAGCGGCATCACGCAACAGCTGGTAAATCTCACGGGCGGTCAAGGGCGGCACAGCGGTCTCCGGCAAGTAGGTGTGTCGGTGGTGTTTGCGTGGTTTACGGCGAAATGATCCCGTGATCGATCGCGTATTTCACCAGCGCCGCCGGTTTGTCGATGTTGAGTTTGCGGCGGATGCTCAGGCGATGGGTTTCTACGGTGCGCACGCTGATGTCCAGGTCGCGGGCCATTTCCTTGTTGTTCATCCCTTGCGCCATTTTGTACAGCACCTGACTTTCACGGGGCGTCAGCTCGTTGTCGGTACTTTTATCGGCGATGAGCCGCTGGGCGATTTCAGCGCTGTAGAACGTCCCGCCGCTGGCAATGGCTTCGATAGCCGCAATGATTTCCCGTGACGGCGCATTCTTCAGCACATAGCCGCTGGCACCTGAGCGAACGGACTCACTCACGTATTCGTAATTGTCGTACATGCTCAGCACCAGCACTTTGAGCGACGGGTACTGGCTGCGCAGCAACCGGGTCAGCTCCAGGCCGTTCATGTCTTTGAGGCTGATATCGACCAGCAACAGATCCGGCTGACAGCGCCCGACCATCTCGATGGCGTCCGCGCCATTCTCGGCTTCACCGACCACTTCCAGCGGGGCCATGACAGACAGCAGCGCCTTGATCCCGTCGCGGACCAAAGAGTGATCGTCGACCAGGGCGACGCGGATCGGGGAGGGCAGGTTCATCACGAGTATTCACTCTTATTGTCAGGTCAGCGTTTTGCGCCGGGCATTTTCATCGGCAGCAGCACGTCCAGCTCACTTCTTCCCGGCATCGAGATCAGGTCGAATCGACCGCCAAAATGCTCGACACGTTCACGGATATTGCGCAGGCCAATCCCGGCATGACGCCGTTCGACCTGGGCGACGTTGAAGCCGACACCGTCATCGACCACCGTCAGCCGTATGGATTCTTCAGACCCGTGCAGGTTGATGGAAACGTTTTTCGCCTGTGCATGGCGTTCAATATTGGTCAGGCCTTCCTGGACGATGCGGAACAGCGAGACCGCCGCGCCATCGACCAGGTGGCAGTCGAATTCGTTATCGTTGTAGGTCACCGTCAGCCCGCTGCGCTGCTCGAATTCCTCGGCAAGTTGACCGATAGCCGCGGACAGGCCCAGGGTGTCGAGCAAGGAGGAGCGCAGGTCGTGGGAGAGGCTGCGAACCTCGCCAATCGCGTCTCCCAGCCGCTCCGTGGCCTCTCTCAAAATACTCAAGCCTTTGTCCTGTCCATTCTCCAGGACATGGCTGGCCAGTTCGAACTGGAACTTGATGGAGACCAGGACCTGACTGATGCCGTCGTGCAACTCTCGGGAAACCCGCGAGCGTTCTTCCTCTTGCAAACTGACGATGCGCTGGGTCAGGCGTTGCAGTTTTTTGTCGGCCAGACGGTGTTCGCTGACATTCAGGGTCATGCCGCTGGCAAACACGAACAGCACGGCCACGAGCGCTACGGCGGCAATCGCCAGCATGGTTTTGCGAATGCCCATCGCCACTTCGTCGCGGGCCTGCTGAGTGGCGCGTTCAACGTCTTCAAGGTAGATGCCGGTGCCGAGCATCCAGCCCCAGCGATCCAGCATCACCACGTAGGCGAGTTTGTCGGTCACCTCGCCAGAGGAGGGTTTGTTCCAGGCGTAGCGCTGAAAACCTTCGCCGGATTGCGCGCTCTTGAGCAAGGCCTGGATCACCGGCAGGCCGTGCGGGTCTTTCATGTCCCACAGATACTGACCCACCAGATCCGATTGCCGCGCGTGCATCAGGCTGCGACCCTCGCGGTCGTACACGAAGAAGTAGCCATTGATGCCGAAGCTGAGCTTGCGCAGTTCTTCCAGCACTTGCTGCTGGGCGCGCGCGTCACCGTGGCCGTCGTCGTACAGCGGCGCGATCAGGCTCTGGGCCATTTCCACGTAGTTTTTCAGTTCGGCGCGCTTGCTGGCCAGAATGCTGTCTTCGATCAGCTGCGCCTGTTGATCGCCCAGTTGACGGTTCAGGGAAATCACCAGCGCACAGATGACTGCGATCGCCAGCACCAGCGGCAGAATCCCGAGCGCGACGATTTTGTGTTTGAGCTGCATCTGGGCTCCTGAGGACTTTGTAGGAGCGAGCTTGCTCGCGAAGGTCGTCAATGAAAACGCGTGTTGGCTGGATTTACGCGTTGTTCTTGAGTCCATCGCGAGCAAGCTCGCTCCTACAGGGACGGCATTAGGCGAAGGCGGGCATCATATGCCAAAGAGATGCGCGTCCAGTAGCGCTGCTGGACGGAATGACCTGTGGTTGGGAAGTCAGCGAGTTGAAAACACAAACCCCTGTGGGAGTCAGCCTGCTGGCTCCCACAGGGGTATTGCATTTCAGCTGCGAGATCAGTGGTCTCTACGTAGAACTACGTAGAGACCACGTACGTAGTAACGCGGATTTATTTGTGGACGGCATGCGCGGATATTGGGCCAGCTCCGCACAGCGGACACAATTATAAAAATTACCGCCGCAGTCACTGGCTGTCGGCAGGAGACACGCTATGCCCCGTCTGGCTAAACACCTCGCCTGGTTTGCCGTGGCTGTTCTGGGAGCGTTTGCGCTGAGTGTCGTGGCCCTGCGCCGCGGCGAAGCGATCAACGCCCTCTGGATCGTAGTCGCAGCCGTCGCCATCTACCTCGTTGCTTATCGCTACTACAGCCTGTTCATCGCCAACAAGGTGATGCAACTCGACCCCAATCGAGCCACCCCCGCTGTCCTCAATAACGATGGTCTGGACTACGTACCGACCAACAAACACGTACTGTTCGGTCACCACTTCGCGGCCATCGCCGGCGCAGGTCCGCTGGTCGGTCCGGATGGGCTACTTGCCCGGCACGCTGTGGCTGATTGCCGGCGTGGTGCTGGCCGGTGCGGTTCAGGACTTCATGGTCCTGTTCATGTCCACCCGCCGCAATGGCCGCTCCCTGGGCGATATGGTCCGTGAAGAAATGGGCCGCATCCCCGGCACCATCGCGCTGTTTGGCTGCTTCCTGATCATGATCATCATCCTCGCGGTGCTGGCGCTGATCGTGGTCAAAGCCCTGGCCGAAAGCCCGTGGGGCATTTTCACGGTGATGGCGACCATCCCGATCGCGATGTTCATGGGCATTTACATGCGCTACATCCGTCCGGGTCGTATCGGTGAAATCTCCGTCATCGGCGTATTGCTGCTGCTCGGTTCGATCTGGCTCGGTGGGCAGATTGCTGCCGATCCGGTCTGGGCCAAGGCCTTCACTTTCACGGGCATCCAGATCACCTGGATGTTGATCGGCTACGGTTTCGTTGCTGCGGTACTGCCGGTGTGGCTGATCCTGGCACCGCGTGACTACCTCTCCACGTTCCTGAAAATCGGCACCATCATTGCGTTGGCGATCGGCATCCTGATCACCATGCCTGACCTGAAAATGCCGGCATTGACCCAATTCATCGACGGCACCGGGCCGGTATGGAAGGGCGGTCTGTTCCCGTTCCTGTTCATCACCATCGCCTGTGGCGCGGTGTCGGGTTTCCATGCGCTGATTGCTTCCGGCACCACGCCGAAGTTGCTGGCGAGTGAGGGTCATGCTCGCTACATCGGTTACGGCGGCATGCTGATGGAATCCTTCGTGGCCATCATGGCGATGGTCGCCGCTTCGGTAATCGAGCCGGGCGTGTACTTCGCCATGAACAGCCCGGCGGCCATTGTCGGCGCCGACGCTGTGTCGGTTGCGCAGACCGTCAGCAGCTGGGGTTTCCTGATTACCCCGGAAGCCCTGCAAGCGGTGGCCAAGGACATCGGTGAAACCACCATCCTGGCCCGCGCCGGCGGTGCTCCGACCCTGGCAGTCGGTATCGCGCAGATCCTGCACAACATTCTGCCGGGTGAAAACACCATGGCGTTCTGGTACCACTTCGCGATCCTGTTCGAAGCGCTGTTCATCCTGACCGCGGTGGACGCCGGCACCCGTGCCGGACGCTTCATGCTGCAGGACTTGCTCGGCTCCTTCGTGCCGGCGCTGAAGCGTACTGATTCCTGGACCGCCAACCTGATCGCCACCGCCGGTTGTGTGGCGATGTGGGGTTACCTGTTGTACCAGGGCGTGATCGATCCGCTGGGCGGCATCAACACCTTGTGGCCGCTGTTCGGTATCTCCAACCAGATGCTGGCTGGTATCGCGCTGATGTTGGCGACCGTCGTACTGATCAAAATGAAACGCCAACGCTACGTCTGGGTCACCATGCTGCCGGCGGTGTGGCTGCTGATCTGCACCGTTACCGCAGGCTTCATCAAGCTGTTCGATGCCAATCCGGCCATCGGTTTCCTCGCGCTGGCCAGGAAATACAGCGATGCACTGGCCAACGGTCAGGTGCTTGCCCCGGCCAAAAGCATCGAGCAGATGCAGCACGTGATCTACAACGCGTACACCAACGCAACGCTGACCGCGCTGTTCCTGTTCGTAGTCTTCAGCATCCTGTTCTTTGCCCTCAAGGTCGGTATCGCCGCCTGGGGTACCAAGGAACGCACGGATAAAGAAGCGCCATTCCAGGCTATACCGGACGCTTGATCGAGGATTGCGAACATGTCGCCTCGGTAAATACCTCGGTCAGGCCGCGCGCCTGATGGTCGGCATGCCCGACTACGACAACTACGTCGAGCACATGCAGAGCAAACACCCGGACAAGCCGGTGATGAGTTACGAGGTGTTCTTCCGGGAGCGCCAGGAAGCTCGTTACGGCAGCAAGGCCGGGCCGAAGTGCTGTTGACCCGGTTGTCGGCTTAACAGCAATCCCTGTGGGAGCTAGCCTGCTAGCGATAGCGGACTGTCAATCAACAATGATGTTGAATGTTCAGCCGTCATCGCTAGCAGGCTAGCTCCCACAGTTGTTTTGTATGCAGCAACTTTCAGGGTTTACGTTCGATAATGGTTCGCGCGGGCTCATTGCGACAAATCAGTTGATCCCGGTAATGGTCACAAATCGCTTTCAGCACATCAGCCGCGCAGGCCCCGCTTATCCTTCTATCAATGGTAAAACTCGCCACGTCTCCTTTCAGTTGAATATCCACCCCTGACACTGTCTCCAGTCGCTGTTTGATCTCCCCAAGCGTCCAGGGCTTATCCTTGAAAATAATACTGTCGGCCGGATAGTGGTTATTCAGCCACCCATAGATGCCGCCCAATACAGCGAAGCAAGTCAGCAGGCACAGCAGGGGAGGCGGCAACTTCAAGTGGACTTTGTCATAGATGATTTAGTTTCAGGTGAAAGGACAAACCAAGGCCCACAAGCAGCAAGATCGCGGCAGCGATCATCGCCACCATCAAACCCGTCCGGTCAAGGTCCGATAATTCTGCGCCCAGGCGCGGAACCCCAGATACAAAGGCATGGTATTTACCTTTTATGGGGTGGGGGAAAACGTGGTGATTCGAGCGTAGCGGGCAGTTGTGATTTTTTTCTTTCGGGTCTGGAATTCGCATATCGCTAGGCGTAATTACGGCAACTCTTCCCATTTGACGTGCGTCAAACCGGACTTTTCAGCGTGTCCGCGCAGTTGCGAACCATTTTGCTGAGCCACGTCTTCCCCATACAAAAGGCCCACGCCCGCGTGCAGACACGCGTAGTACCACGCATCTTCATCGGTCATGTGTACGTCCGGCTGGACGAACATTCGGCGCGAGCCATTCAAACAGTAAGTGATTTCAAAATGCCGAGAGCGCATCAGCCATTTCTCCAGGTGATGCGGCTCCGACATTAGTGGCTTAGTGCCAGTTCCCTTTCTTTTTCGGGCTTCTTCCCGTTTCTGCCAAACGCGGAGGTTTTTTGTTCTGAAAATAAACATTCCCGTCGTCATTGCCTAAGCTTCATCTACCGCCTCCATGCCCGAGTCATCCTGAGGTGCAACATGAACCGAAAGACGCTGTACTGCTTGGTCATCGCCATTGCCTTGGGCGGTTGCGCCTCCAAGCCAGAACCCGTCATCAAGCCCGTCACCCCGACAGCCGTGGCACTTGACGATGCTCAGATCCACAGCACGCTGATCGGCCACAAACTGAACAATATCGGCAAGGCCGGATTGCCCTATTCATTGAGCTTCAATGCAGATGGCACCGAAATTTTTGCGCTTGAGGGATATCCTCCAGAAACAGAACGCTGGACAACCAAGGACGGCGTGATTTGTTTTACATCCCCCAAAATCCGCAAAGAGTGCTATCGACTGATGAAGGACAATGACGATTACTGGCTGGTGTATCCAGTTTCCGGAAAGGTGCACTATCACTACACCTTGACGCCCCAGTAGTTGAATTTCGGTTAAAGGATAAGAACGCTGGATGATTGATGGCGTATGGGCTCTATTGCCAGCGGTCATCACTCGGTAGGCCAAGTGTTTCGCCGCTACAATGCGTGCCTCGACCGTGACAAACCAGATAAAAAAACATGTCTCTACCTAAACATCACCTGGAGCTGCTCAGTCCCGCCCGTGACGTGAGCATCGCCCGCGAAGCCATCCTGCATGGTGCCGACGCCGTGTATATCGGTGGCCCAAGCTTCGGCGCCCGCCACAACGCCTGCAATGAGGTGAGTGAAATCGCCGGGCTGGTGGAATTCGCCCGTCGCTACCACGCCCGGGTGTTCACCACCCTCAACACGATCCTGCATGACAATGAACTGGAGCCGGCCCGCAAGCTGATCCACGAACTGTACGATGCCGGTGTCGATGCGTTGATCGTCCAGGACCTGGGCGTGATGGAGCTGGATATCCCGCCGATCGAGCTGCACGCCAGCACCCAGACCGACATCCGCACCCTGGCGCGAGCCAAGTTCCTTGACCAGGCGGGCTTCTCCCAACTGGTACTCGCCCGCGAGCTTAACCTGCAAGAGATTCGCGCCATCGCCGACGAGACCGACGCGGCGATCGAGTTCTTCATTCATGGCGCGCTTTGCGTGGCGTTCTCCGGCCAGTGCAATATTTCCCACGCACAGAACGGCCGTAGTGCCAACCGTGGCGACTGCTCCCAGGCCTGCCGTTTGCCGTACACCCTCAAGGACGACCAGGGCCGCGTCGTTGCCTATGAAAAACACCTGCTGTCGATGAAGGACAACAACCAGAGCGCCAACATCCGCGCGTTGGTGGAAGCCGGCGTTCGCTCGTTCAAGATCGAAGGGCGCTACAAGGACATGGGCTATGTGAAGAACATCACGGCCTACTACCGCCAGCGCCTGGACGATGTTCTCGAAGACCGCCCGGACCTGGCCCGCGCTTCCAGTGGCCGCACGGCGCACTTCTTCGTGCCCGACCCGGACAAGACCTTCCACCGTGGCAGCACCGACTACTTCGTCAGCGAGCGCAAGATCGACATCGGCGCCTTCGATTCACCGACCTTCACCGGCTTGCCGGTGGGCGTGGTGGAGAAGGTTGGCAAGCGCGACTTGCAGGTGGTGACCTTCGAACCGTTGTCCAACGGCGATGGCCTCAATGTGCAGATCAAGCGCGAGGTGGTGGGATTCCGCGCCAATATCGCGGAGCCCAGGGGAGAGTTCGACGAAGAGGGCCAGAAGCGCTATCGCTACCGCGTCGAGCCCAACGAGATGCCGGAAGGCATGTACAAGCTGCGGCCCAACCATCCACTGAGCCGCAACCTGGACCATAACTGGCAGCAAGCCTTGCAGAAGACGTCTGCCGAACGTCGTATCGGCCTGACCTGGGTCGCACGGCTGGACGAACAGCGCCTGCAACTCACCGCCACCAGCGAGGAGGGCGTCAGCGCCAGCGTTTCCCTGGACGGCCCGTTCGGTCTGGCCAACAAGCCGGAGCAGGCCCTGGAGCAACTGCGTGACTTGCTCGGTCAACTGGGCACCACCGACTACCACGCCACCGCCATTGAACTGGATGCGCCCCAGGCGTTCTTTGTCCCCAATTCGCAGCTCAAGGCCTTGCGCCGCGAAGTGATCGAAGCATTGACCGCGGCCCGCCTGCTGGCCCACCCACGGGGAGGCCGCAAGGCCGAAACCAACCCGCCGCCGGTGTACCCGGAATCGCACCTGTCGTTCCTGGCCAACGTCTACAACCAGAAGGCCCGCGACTTCTATCACCGACATGGCGTGAAGCTGATCGACGCGGCCTTCGAGGCCCACGAGGAAACCGGCGAAGTGCCGGTGATGATCACCAAGCACTGCCTGCGTTTCTCCTTCAACCTTTGCCCCAAGCAAGCCAAAGGCGTCACCGGTGTGCGCACCAAGGTCGCGCCGATGCAACTGGTACACGGTGACGAGGTGCTGACGCTGAAGTTCGACTGCAAGCCTTGCGAGATGCACGTCATCGGCAAGATCAAGGGACACATCCTCGATTTGCCGCAACCAGGCAGCGTCATGGAACCGATCGTCGGTCACATCAGCCCCGAAGACCTGCTCAAGACCATCCCTCGCGCGCCCCACTGAGCGTGACAGGCGAGCGTGCAGTTGTCCTGTTGCGCTCGCCTGATCGACCCGATTGCGTGTATGGCAGGCCAGAATCTAAATACGAAACTGGCCAACCAGACGACCCAGTCGACTCCCCAGATCCGTGAGACTTCTGGAGGTCTGTGCGCCATTCTTGGCGTCACCGGCGACTACGTCAGCCGCCTGTGAGATGTGACTCATACTGCGGTTTACTTCTTCGGCCACGGCGTTTTGCTCTTCGGACGCGCTGGCGATCTGAGCGTTCATGTCATTGATGGTGTCGATCAGTTGGCTGATGGCGTCCAGCGACATTCCCGCCCGGTTTGCCAGCTCCCCCGTTGTCCGGCCTGTGTCGCTGGAGCGGCCCATTGTGATCATGGCGCCTTGAGTACCTTTTTGCAGCAGGCTGATCATCCCATGGATTTCCTGAGTGCTTTTCTGCGTACGGCTGGCCAGGGCCCTGACTTCGTCAGCGACCACCGCAAAACCACGACCCGCATCGCCGGCCCGTGCTGCTTCAATGGCGGCGTTCAAAGCCAATAGATTGGTTTGCTCCGCGATAGAACGAATGACGTCAACGACACCGGCTATCGACTGCACATCCTTGTTCAGGCTGTCCAGGGACGCGCTGCTTTGGCCGATTTCCTCAATCAACGAATGAATGCTTTCGATGCTCCTGTTGACGACATCCCTTGCCTGCCCACCCACATCGCTGGTTTCCCGTGCTGCGAGCGAAGCACTTTGGGCACTGACGGAAACCTGATGCGCAGCCGTGGACATTTCATGTATGGCTGTCGCCACATGATCGGTCTCCTGGCGCTGACGATCCATGGCCTGCTCTGACCGTTGTGCCTGGGCCGACATCTCTTCGACCAGTGCAGTCAATTGCCCGGTCATCTCAGCGATCTGACGTACAAGGCTATGAATTTTTTCCACAAACAAGTTGAACGAGTGAGCCAAATCGCCCAGCTCATCGTTGCTCGAAACGGGCAAGCGGTGTGTGAGGTCGCCATCTCCAGCGGCGATGTCGTCCAGTTTCTTCTTGATGGCCAGCACAGGTCTCACAATGCTGTTGCCTAGCCAAATGCCAATCAGCGCCACGAATAGCAGCACGCAAACGGCAAGGAAAAGGATGTACGTGGTGTGTTGGCCGATTCGCTTATAGCGCTCGCTGGCGATGGCCTGCACCTGAACCTCAAGATCGTCCAGGTTCACCTGGGTACCCACGATCAGGTCCCATTTATCCAGGTAAACGGTGTAGCCGAGCTTGGGTGTAGGTTTCGGGCTGCTGGGTGTTTGCCATTGATAGCGGAAAAAATGAGTGCCCGTCCTGGCCGCTTCAACCAGCCCCCGAATGACGTATACGCCGTCGGCATCTTTGCTATCGACAAAGCTCTTGCCGATATCGGTGTTCAGATTGGCGGAGAACACGCGAACAGACGAAGAGTCGTAGCCGTAAAAGTAGTTTTGTTTATCAAAACTCAGCGTACGCAGAATCTTGACGGCCTGATCCCGAGCGTTGGAATCCCCATATCCGGAAGCGTCGTAGATCGGCTGAATCGATGCCTGGGCAATTTCCATATAGTGCTTGAGCGAAGTTTTTCGCTCATTGATCAAGAGGTCGCGCGTCTGCTCGACTTCCTCGGATGCCAGCTTTTGCAAAACCCAAAAGGTGATACCGCTGATCACTGCAGCCAGCAAAAGGCCAGGGATGATCGTCAGAAGAATGATTTTGCTGCGAAGACTTAGCATCACGATGAGTTTCACCTCACTCAAGAGATTTTATTGTTTTCCACCCCTTTTTATTTCGGCCAAGGCTGGCTAAACGTCGCGTAAAAGGCGGGGGTGTTTTTGGGTTGAAGCCGTTGGGTCTGGAGAGACTGAAAGGTCTCCCGTCGTCAAAAAATTATTAATGATCGATCGATCAATAGTAGTCTACGCTCATCCCGAACGGCTTGTCGATGGTCGGTAAACGGCGGTGGAAGAACCTGTCGTGTCATTGACCCAAGAGGCAACGTTGACCAGGCCCGGGGTCTTTTGCGCTTGACGCAACATGACGTTGCGTCCTGCCCATATTCTCTGGAGGGGGAGTGCCGCCTATTTTGTTGACCTGACAAACATCAATGCGAGTGATCTTTCCTTGGAGAGTCACCGCTGTCGAATCTCAGGAGTTTATGGAATGGGCGCTTCTACAAGTAGTACAGCAACGACGATACAAAAAACTTCAATGACCAGAGGGCTGGTGCTTCTGTTCGCGTTTTGTTGCGGAGCCATCGTGGCCAACATCTATTACGCACAACCGATCATCAGCTTGATCGCCCCGGATATCGGCATGTCGAATGGCAGCGCGAGCTTTATTGTTTCGCTGACTCAGATTGGCTATGCACTCGGATTGTTTTTCCTGGTGCCCTTGGCGGACCTGGTAGAAAACCGCCGACTGATGATCGCGACGATCGTGATTACGATCTTCAGCCTGGTCGCCGCCGGTCTGGCCAAGCAGCCGAGTGTGTTTCTTGTCGTCTCGGCACTCATCGGTTTCAGCTCGGTCTCCGTGCAAATGCTTATCCCGTTGGCTGCGCATCTGGCTCCGGAAGAATCTCGCGGCCGGGTGGTTGGCGGGATCATGGGGGGCTTGCTGCTAGGGATTCTGCTTGCGCGGCCGCTGTCGAGCCTGGTGGCTGATCATTTCGGCTGGCGAGCCGTGTTTATCGGGGCGGCTGCCTTGATGCTCATCATCTCCATCGTGATCGCCATGACCATGCCCAAGTGGCAGCCGGCCCATCGGGCGTCGTACGGTCAACTGCTGATGTCCCTTGGGCAACTGTTTTGCCGCGAGCCGGTATTGCGTCAGCGTGCGCTTTATCAGGGGCTGATGTTTGCGGCGTTCAGTTTGTTCTGGACTGCGGTGCCGCTGGTATTGAGCCGTGAGTTTGGCCTCACGCAAAGTCAGATCGCGATGTTCTCCCTGGTTGGCGCCATCGGTGCAGTCGCCGCGCCTATAAGCGGTCGACTCGCTGATGCCGGACACACTCGACGTGCCTCACAGTTGGCCATGGTGCTGGGCGTTGTGAGCTTCCTTCCGGCCTTCATCAATCCCCTTTACGGTGTGATTGGTTTGGCGGTTACCGGTATCGCGCTGGATTTTGCGGTGCAGATGAACATGGTGCTGGGCCAACGAGCCGTCTACGCCCTGGGCACGGCGAACAGAGGTCGTCTGAATGCGTTGTACATGATCAGTATCTTCATTGGCGGCGCAATCGGTTCCTCGGTGGCCAGTTCGCTTTATGAACACGCCAGCTGGTTGGCTGTTGCAGCGGTGGGTAGCGCTTTGTCACTGATCGCTCTGGTCGCCTTTTCGATGGTTTCTCGTCGAGCCGGGCAGGCTCAATGAGACTCCGCAGCAGTCAAGGAGTGTCATGGACAAGTTGCTCGCGTTGAAGATGTTCGTCCAGGCTGTGGACTCGAAGGGCTTTTCTTCTGCCGCTCGGCAGTTGGGTCTGGCGACGTCTTCCGTGACCCGGATGATCGATGGGCTGGAGGCGGAACTGGGAGCGGTTTTGCTTAACCGCTCCACGCGTCAGATATCGTTGTCAGATGCCGGGGCCGCCTACTACTTGAAAGCGCGGGAGGTATTGAGCGCAGTAGCCGAAGCGGATGCTTCAGTGACTGACCGTGGGGAAGTGCCCGCAGGGCATCTTCGTATTTCCGTCCCGGTGGCGTTTGGACGTCGTCTGATTGCGCCTCATATCGCCTCGTTTTTGAAGCGTTACCCGCAACTCGTGCTGGACATGACGCTGTCTGACGACATTGTCGAATTGCTGGGCGAGCGCGTCGATCTGTCGATCCGATTGGGCTCGGCAGCAGCGATGGATGGTGTCGTCAGTCGTCCCGTCGGCCATTTCAGACGTCGGGTGGTTGCCAATGCTGAGTACCTGAAGACCCGTGGCTTCCCTGAACATCCCATGGACCTCTTGCGGCATGAATGCATGCGCTTCAGTTACGGCCCAAAGCAACAGGTCTGGACTTTCCTGAACGACGGTGAAGAGACTCGGGTACCCGTGGAGGGGCGCTTTAAAAGCAACAATGCGGAGGTTTTGCGGGAGGTCGCGCTGGCGGGCGGCGGGGTGGCTTTGTTACCTGACTGGCTCGTCGATGATGATATTGGGGGTGGTCAATTGACGTCGTTGTTCGAGTCATTTGTTGTCAATCCGAACGATGCGAGTTCGGCCATCTCTGCGCTGTATCTCCCCAATCATCGTGGCTCCCGGCGCGTCAATGCGTTTATCGATTTCATCAGCGAATTGCTGGGGCCTGAAGGCTTGTCGCAGAGCTGATTGCGCCTGATAAATCGGGTTCATAGCCAGCGCATTCTTTTGTTTTGTATGATGCCTCGATGAAGCTCTAGTGAGGCGTTATGCAAGACTCAAAAAATGTGGACGAGAAAGAGCCTGGAAAATCAGCCGACTCCGAAGGCCTCGTCAAGTCGACGACTCGACGCCTTTCGCCAGAGGTCAGGGAAAAGCAGATTGTGCAGAAAGCCATCGAGCATTTTGCAACGTGCGGATTCTCGGGGAGTACCCGTGAGCTGGCGCGACAACTTGACGTTACCCAACCCTTGCTCTATCGATATTTTCCTAGCAAAGAGGCCTTGATAGACCGTGTCTACGAGGAGGTCTATCAGTGGGATACCGAGTGGGAGGCGATCATCAAGGATCGTTCGGAACCCCTGCAGCCTCGCCTGGTTCGTTTCTATACTTCATACGCAAGCGTGATTCTGCGGCGAGAATGGATTCGTATCTTCGTATTCGCCGGGCTGACACGTGAAGGCATCAACGATCGGTATCTGGCTAAATTGCGTGAGCGCGTCTTCATTCCTGTCATTGCAGAAATTCGCCATGCTCATGGATTGGCGCCGTCCTCAGGTGAAACGATCAATGAAAAAGAGCTTGAGCTGATCTGGAGTTTGCATGCCAGCATTTTCTATATCGGCGTGCGCAAATGGATTTACGATCTTCCAGTGACTGAGGACATTGATGCGCAGATCGAGCAGATGGTCGATGCGTTCCTTAACGGCAGTCCCCACGTTCTGCAGCAACTCGATAACGACCTCGGCGAGAATTGATCGGCTTCGGTCCGAGTGAATTGTTCCCCTTTTCCTGCCCCCTGATCTCCTGCTTCGACCCTCTTTTTTGTCGACCGCTCATCACCTGTTTCAGCCTTCAGCTGAGCGGGTGGCGAGGGTCGTTATCGCGTCTGTTTGCCCTGCAAAAGCCCTTTCCCAACGCCTGAAGCGTGTTCTCTTTCAGCGACGCCGCGACGTCGTTCCGGTCAGTCCTGCGAAAATTTGATCCTCCAGCTATTGCCTTCAATTTCGTCAGGTCGTATTGTTTATCAAGTGATAAATAAATACAAAAACAGTTGGAGGCACCATGCACGTCCTGAAGCTCGCTCATTACTCGATCCGGTCGTTCGACCTGGAGAGGTCCAGTCGATTCTATGAAAGGGTGCTCGGTTTCAAGCCTGGCTACCGGCCGCCGTTCGATTTTCCTGGCGTCTGGTTGTACATGGGAGGGGACGAGGAGGACTTTGGCACCGTCCACATCATCGGGATTGATCCCTCCAACCCCGAAGGTCTGAAGAAGTACCTTGGTGACAAGGACATCCCGCTGACCGGCACTGGGACCGTCGACCACATTGCGTTTCTGGTAACCGGCCTGGTTGAGTTCTGGAACGTCTTCAAGACCGAGGGTATTGCCTGGCGCGATCGCACCGTTCCGAGCCTCGGCCTGCATCAGGTGTTCATCGAAGACCCGTCTGGCGTCACCATCGAGCTCAACTTCCCGGCCTCCGAAATTGAAGCAGTCGGTTCTTACACCGCCCATGCGGCAGCGACTGCGGGAGTACGCTCATGATCGATTCATTGAACAAACCCCGCGCCATTGTCGTGGGCGGCTCGCTCGGCGGCCTGTTTGCAGCCAATATGCTGTTGCGCAAAGGTTGGGATGTTGAGGTCTTCGAACGCGTTCCGGATGAGCTTGCCGGGCGTGGCGCAGGCATCGTTACACACCCTGAATTGTTTGAAGCGATGGCCGCAGCGGGAATCCCCCTCGATGCATCCGTAGGTATCGATGTGCGTTCACGGGTCACGCTGGCCCAGGACGGTGATGTCGTACTTGAGAACGCGCTCCCACAGACGTTGACCGCCTGGGGGAAGATGTATCAGGTGCTTCGCGCCGCATTTCCGGACTCGCTGTATCGCTGCGGTGGTAGCGTCGTCTCCGTTGAAAGCACTGAAACTCATGCCAGCGTCACATTGGCTGATGGTACGACTCACCAGGCAGACGTCGTTATCGCGGCGGATGGATTTCGTTCGACGATTCGCCAGCATTTTTTACCTGACGTGCACCTGCAATATGCCGGCTATATCGCCTGGCGTGGGTTAGTGGATGAAAGTGTCCTGTCTGACTCTGCCCACGCAGCCCTGTTCGATAAATTCGCGTTTTGTTTGCCTCCGCACGAACAGATCCTGGGGTATCCCGTTGCCGGGCATTCCAACAGCACCCGTGTCGGGGAGCGTCGTTACAACTTTGTGTGGTACCGCACCAGCGACGATGACGATTTGCGCGATTTGCTGAGGGATGAAAGCGGCAAGCAATTTGAAGGCGGTATCCCTCCGGCGCTGATACGCCGTGACGTGCTCGACACTATGTACGAATCCGCAGAGACCTTACTTGCCCCGCAGTTTGCGGAAGTCGTAAAGAAAGCGGCTCAGCCGTTATTCCAGCCGATTTACGATCTGGAAGTACCGAAAATGAATTTCGGACGTGTCGCTTTACTGGGCGACGCGGCATTTGTGGCGCGTCCCCATTGCGGGATGGGTGTTACCAAGGCGGCCGGTGATGCCTTGGCAATCGTCGAAGCGCTTGAGCGACATGCATCCGTGGAAGAGGCATTGGCGGACTACAGCGAGCAACGCTGTCGTTTCGGGGCATCGATTGTTCAACATGCCAGGCATCTTGGTGCCTACATGCAGGCGCAACTGAAGAGTGAAGAAGAGCGCGAAATGGCTGAGTTATACCGGACTCCAGAAGCCGTGATGCGTGAGACCGCAGTGCCGGTGAAGTTTTAATTCAGCCACACGCCCTTTGCAGGAGACAACCATGGAACATGCATATCCGCGAGACGGTGGCCCGGCCATGTCCGCTAATCAGGTTGATGACACACTTCAAAACCCGATTCTCGAAAATCCGCAGTTTCGTGCGCTGGTAAAGCAGCGACGAATATTTTCGTGGAGCATGACGGCGCTTATGCTGGCGGTCTATTTCGGCTTCATTCTTTCTCTGGCCTTTATACCTGCCCGTTTGGGTACACCTATCGTCGAAGGGCAACCGATGACCTGGGGTGTGCCGATTGGCTTTGGAATGCTCGCCTTCACGATTGTTCTTGTTGCTGTCTATGTATGGCGCACTAACACCTGCTACGACCCTGAAATAAAAACAATCATCAGGAGCTTCAACAAATGAAGCGTCTACTCATTGCAATCTCCGCCGTCCTTGCTTCGGTAGCGGTCTATGCGGCCGATGTCCCTGCCGCCGCACAAAAACATAATCCGATTGCCATCGGCATGTTTTTAGCGTTTGTCATTTTCACTCTGTTTGTCACGCGATGGGCTGCACGTAAAAACAATAGCGTTGCCGATCACTATGCAGCAGGTGGAAAAATTACCGGTTTCCAAAATGGTTGGGCAATCGCTGGAGACTACATGTCTGCGGCGTCTTTGCTGGGCATCTCCGCGTTGGTTTTTACCAGTGGTTTTGATGGGCTGATCTACTCGATCGGGTTCCTTGCCAGCTGGCCGATCATTCTGTTCCTGATTGCAGAGCCATTGCGAAACCTGGGGCGCTACACCCTGGCGGACGTACTGTCCTATCGGCTGAAACAACGACCCATACGTGCTTTTTCGGCGTCCAGTTCGATCGTTATCGTTCTGCTTTACCTGGTTTCTCAGCTGGTAGGCGCCGGAAAACTGGTGGAGTTACTGTTCGGCTTCGATTACACCGCGGCAGTACTTCTCGTGGGTACGCTGATGGTTATCTATGTGTTCTTTGGCGGGATGCTGGCGACCACCTGGATTCAGATCATCAAGGCAGTCTTGCTGCTGACCGGCTGTGTCTTCATGGCGTTCATGGTGTTATCCGAATTCGGATTCAGCCTGAACCAGCTGTTCACGCAAGCGACCGAGGTTCATCCCTCCCATGTAGCAATCATGAGCCCAGGCGGTCTGATTACCGACCCGGTGTCTGCCATTTCCCTGGGACTGGCATTAGTCTTCGGCACGGCAGGTCTTCCACACATTCTCATGCGGTTCTTCACCGTCGGTAACGTCAAGGCTGCGCGCCAAAGTATTCTTTATGCCACGGGTCTTGTCGGCATAGGGTACGCACTGATCGTCATTATCGGCTTCGGCACCATCGCCCTGGTTGCCAGTAATCCTGCCTATCACGATGCATCAGGCGCAATAGTGGGCGGCGTGAATATGGTTGCGATACACCTCGCACACAACGTCGGCGGAAATGTCTTCCTGGGGTTCATGTGTGCAGTATCGTTCTCGACGATATTGGCAGTCGTGGCGGGGTTGACCCTTGCTGGCTCTTCTGCGGTTTCTCATGATCTCTATGCGCATGCCTTGCGCCGTGGCACCGCCACTGACCGTGAAGAAATGCGTGTCTCTCGTGTGACGACCATCGTTTTAGGGGTGTTGTCGATTCTCCTGGCGATTGCTTTTGAAAAACAGAACATCGCCTTTATTGTGAGCCTGACGTTCTCCATCGCCGCCAGTTCCAATTTCCCAGTGCTGTTGTTGTCGATTTACTGGAAGGGCCTGACGACACGCGGCGCTGTGATTGGCGGATCGCTGGGGCTGGTATCGGCAATCACCCTGTGCATTCTCAGTCCGACGGTTTGGGTCAAGATCCTGCATCATCAGCAAGCCTGGTTCCCGTATGAATACCCGGCCCTGTTTTCAATGGCTGTCGCATTTATCGGCATTTTCTGGTTCTCCATCACCGATCGTTCCGCCAGTGCTGTCAGTGAGCGCAATCGATTTGAAAATCAGTTGGTGGATTCTGAATTGGGTACGCCGGCGACATGGAAGGCGCAGTTGAACGCTGATTAATTCGGGCTATTAACATTCACATTAAATAGTTGCTGCATGAACGTGCAGGACTTGTGAATAACTATGCCTGAAAAACACTGAAAAGTTTGTACAAAAACAATAAATCTCAACTTGGGTGCGAACCAATGAAGTGTACTTTGACTGTTGCAGCAGCCCTGTGTGTATTGGCGCAGCAAGCCCATGCGGCGGGCTTCATCGAAGCTAGTAAAGCTGCGCTGAAACTGCGTAACTTTTATATCAATAGCGATTACCGAGACTCAGCAACACCCGCTCAGAAAGCAGCCAACCAGAGTTATCAAGCGGAGTGGGGCCAGGCCTTTCAGCTCGAATTCATCTCGGGTTACACCCCGGGGCCGGTAGGTTTCGGAGTGGATGCGTTGGGCATGTTGGGCGTCAAGCTGGATTCAAGCGCCGGCAAGCATGGCAATCCGACGGGCACGAACTACGGTGGCATCGTGTTTCCGAGTGACGGCGATCATGCGGTTGACGATGTCTCCAACCTGGGCCTGACCGGTAAAATGAAAATATCCAAGACCGAGCTGAAGCTTGGAACGCTGTTGCCGAAACTGCCGGTGATCTTCAGCAATGACGGACGTTTGTTGCCGCAAACCTGGCAAGGGACCCAAGTGACTTCGGCCGATATCAAAGACCTGACCTTGGTGGGTGGGCAAATTGATAAGGTGAAGGGGCGCAACTCCAGTAACAACGAAAACATGTCCATCGCCGGTGCTAATAATGCTGTTACCGGTCGTTTCAGTAATAAGTTCATCTACGCCGGTGGCGATTACAAACTGACTAAAGATCTGACCTTGCAGTACTATTACGGCAATCTGGAAGATTTTTACACGCAGAACTTTCTCGGGCTCATTCACAACTGGGCGATAGGTCCTGGCGTACTGACCAGTGATCTTCGCTACTTTAATAGTAAAAGTGATGGTGCAAACGGCCATGATCCTGCGTATTTCACGACAGGTTACTACGGCGGTAATACCTTGAAGGGTGAAGTCGACAATAATTTGTACAGTGGGTTATTTACCTATGCGGTTGCGGGTCACACCTTTGGCGCAGGTTATGAAGTAAGTAATGGTAAAAGTGACTTTCCGTATTTGAACCAGGGTGACGGCCCGACCACCTATACCATCACGGAGATGCAGGTTCAGAAATTCGTACGTGCAGGCGAGAGGTCATGGCAAGCCCGTTACTCTTATGACTTTGCAACACTGGGCTTGCCAGGTGCGACGGCGGGTGTTGTGTATGTTAAAGGCGATGGTATCGATACCGTTGCCTCCAGCAATTCCAGTGAATGGGAGCGTGATATTACGCTGGCCTACGTCGTGCAATCGGGCCCCCTCAAAGGTTTGGGTGTCATGTGGAAAAATGCAATGGTGCGAAACAATATCCCGAACACCCGCCAGCAAGATGAGAACCGCGTGATTATAAATTACCAATTGGCATTGTTTTAATGAGTCAGGTTGCTTACTTCAGAGCCGTGGTGTCCGGAACTTTAAAACTCGGCGGGCCCGTGCGGTTTATGGCTGGCTGCCGCAACTGACAGGCAGCACTTTAACGAGTGTTGCGTGTACATGTCGTTCTCTTCCAACGGCGTGTTTTATTGAAGAGCAACATTTCCCTTGATGGGGGTAGGGCGGTGCAAGTGATCCTTGACCGCCCTTTTTTTATTCTGAAGCGGGATAGATCATGATCCCAGTGCATCCTGCCAGCCACGTCGTGCCAGCGGCAGATCCAGCAAGCGCTTGCCGGTGGCATCACTGATTGCATTGCCCAACGCCGCAGCCATGGGACCCTGGACGATTTCCGCAGCACCAAGAAAAGGCTGGTTCGGCTGATCAATCATGTGGACCTCGACCCGTTGCGGCAACTCGGGGAAACGCATGATCGGATAACCGCTCCAGTCGAAGCTGTGCATGCCAGTGGCGTCATAGAGGATGCTTTCATAGAGCGTCCAGCTGGCGGACTGCACGATGCCGCCCTGGATCTGATTGAGCAGCCCATCGGGGCTGACAATTTGCCCCACATCGACGGCGGTGACGACGCGATCAATCGTTATCTGCCCGGTCTGGCGCTGCACATGCAACTGCACGGCGATCGCACAGTAGCCCATGATGTTTTTATAGCGGGCGAAGGCGAAGCCGATCCCGCTGCCGGGGCCGGTTGCTTTTTGCGGCCAGCGGAACTCACTGGCCACGCGCTCCACCACCGCGCGAGCTCGCGGATCGGTCAAGTGATTCAAGCGAAACTGCACCGGATCCACGCTGGCCTGCGCCGCCAGTTCATCGACGGTGCTCTCGATGGCGAACACGTTGATATGGGCACCGAGCGAACGCATGGCCGAGGTCCTGAATGGCATGGTCAGAACGAAGTTCAGATCGACCTTCAGGTTGGGTATCTCATACAACGGAACCGCGTTACGGTCGCCGTCGCCCTCGGGTTGGGCAATCGGGATCGAAGGGGCAGGGGTGAAGGGGCTTGCCAGGAGCCAGGCCGGCAACAGGCGCCCGGCATTGACGATGCGCTCGTTGTGCGGCGTACTCCAGAGTTCGTATTTCCAGTCACGAAGGCGTCCGCTGTCATCCAGTCCTGCTTCCACGTTGGCAAGCATCGCCGAGCTGTAGGGCTCCCAGAGATTTTCCTGTTCGCGCATCCATTGCACCCGAATCGGCTTGCCCGGTAGGGCCATGGCGATCAGCGCAGCATCGGCGGCGGCGTCATCCGCGCCGTTGTGGCCATAGCAACCGGAGCCTTCGGTGTGGATGCAACGCACCTGAGTCGCTGGCAAGCCGACCATTTCGGCGATGCCCGCGCGCAAAGGATAGACACCTTGAGTGTGGGTCCAGACGGTCAGTGTTCCGTCCTTGAACCAGGCCACCGCGCAGGACGGTCCGATGGAACCGTGCATAAGGTACTGTTTGGTCACCCGTGCCTTGTAGGCACGCGGTGCAGGTTGCGCGAGGTTTCCTTTGGCGCTCACCGGGTAGCGCCGCGCTGGCAACTCGGTAAGGAGTTGATGGATGTGTGTCGAGTCGGGCAGCGGATTCCCTTCTGTCCAGCGGGCAGTGGCGTAGCCCTCGCGCATGGCTTTGACCGCCAGCCATTCATCCGTGGCGACCACGGCGAGGTAACTGCCGTTGCGGACCAGTTTCACCATGCCGGGGAGTTTTTTGAGGGCTGTCTCGTCGATGTCCAGCAACTGACTGCCGCGCCGGGGTGGACGTATCACACGGGCATGCAGCATATCCGGCAGGCGCATGTCCTGCACATACGCCGCACCGCCGCTGACCTTGGCGGGAATGTCCAGCCGAGGCAGTGACGTGCCGATCAGGGTGAAGCTGTCGGCTGGCTTGAAGGGGGAGTTGGCCGATGCAAAGCGATGCAGTTGAACCCCGACAACCGCTTGCACATAGGTCATGCTGCGGCCTTGCGCATCGTAGATCACGGCGTCCCGCGTGCTCAGACTGTCGATTTTCTGCTGCCATTGCCGTGCCGCGGACTCGAGCAACAGCTGACGTACCTGGGCCGCGGCATTGAAAAGCGCAGTGCCGCTGTCGACCATCGTATGGCTGCCCGCGGTGTAACCTTCATTGGGTGTCAGCGCGGTATCGGCGGTGAGAAAACGGATGAGCCCGGGCGACACTTCCAGGCGCTCGGCAGCGATCTGCAGCAGCGCAGTTTTGACGCCGGTGCCCAGCTCCACTTTGCCGGTGTAGACCGTGATGCCATCTTTCGCGTCAATGCGGATCCAGGCGTCCAGATAGGGTGTGGCCCGCAGGCTGCCCGGCAGGTCAGGCGCCAGGATTTGCGTGCCCAAGGTGTCCACTTCGGTGTCAGCGAAGGCGCGCGGAATACCGGGAAGCATCGCGAACCCCATCACCAATGCTCCGTTTATCACGAAGGCGCGGCGGCTCAGATTGACGTCTTGCTTTAAGGTTTTCATACCTTGGTTCCCTGCTCGATGACCGACTTGATCGCGGCGAGGATCCGCACATGGGTGCCGCAGCGGCACAAGTTGGGCGCCATGTGGCGACGGATCGTTTCGTCGTCCGGCTGAGGGTTGGTCTCTAACAAAGCCTGTGCCCGTACAATCATCCCCGCGATGCAATAACCGCACTGGGCCGCCTGGACGTCGATAAACGCTTTTTGCAACGGTCCCGGTTGGTCGGCGCTGCCCAGACTCTCCACGGTACGCACTGATTTTCCCGCCAGCGCACCGCACGGTGTCAGGCATGAAAAAACCGGTTTGTCGTTCACCAAGACCGTGCATGCGCCGCATTGACCCAAGCCGCAGCCGTATTTAGCGCCATTGAGCCCCACCTGGTTGCGCAAGGCATACAGCAGCGGCATGTCTTCCGGGATGTCCAGTTCATGAGTCTTGCCGTTGATGTCGAGTGTGATCACGGTTGCTGCTCCTGTGCCCGAATGCTCTTGATAGTGTTCTCCAAGTCCTTCCAGGGCCTGGTCGCGCAGCTCTCGTTGCGCAGATACCGGGCAATTGCAGCCACGTCGGCATCGTCCAGGCTATGGGCGAAGGCCGGCATGTAGTGGCTCGCAGCGGCGGTGGACATCGGAATGCCCTGCAGGATGGTCTGGATCAAATTGCGTGGCGATTCGGCCGTCACTGCCGAAGTGCTGGCCAGAGCAGGTCTTGATTCAATGACACGCATCGGTGCGGCACTGCCGTGGCAGCTTGCACAGGCACCTTCGAACAACGAGGCGCCTGCAAGCGCCACGGCATCGGGCTTGGGCTCAGAGATGCAGGGCGGCAATGGCGCCTCCGAAGAGGTTTTTTTCAGGTCGAGAATGTACTGCGCAATGGCATGGGCATCTTCTGCTGGCATCTGCGCGATGCTCAGGCTGACCGGTAACATCGGGCCTGCCGCTGCGCCATGTCCTTCGGCGACCTCGCCCGTCAGGTAGGCGACCAACTGGTCTTCATTCCAGGGATGTTCCGCCGTGGCCATTCCGCGCAGGGCAGGGGCCGTCCAGCCATCAACGACACCACCGTTGAACAGCTCGCTGCTTTTCTCCCCGCCAATCAGATTCAGCGGCGAATGGCAGGACGAGCAGTGCCCGGCGCCTTCGACCAGATAGCGTCCACGGTTCCAGAGCGCTGAGCGGTCTGGCAGTGGTTGCAGCGGCTCACCATGCAGGAACAACAGGTTCCAGAAAGACACCAGCGGACGGAAGTTCATGGGGAAAATCATGTGGTTTTCAGGGGCGGTGTATTTCACCGGATCCACGCTCATCAGGAAGGCGTAGGCATCCGCGATATCGGCGTCGCTCATCTTTCGGTAATGCACATAGGGAAAGGCCGGATAGAGAAAATGGCCGTCGCGCGCGATGCCTTCGCGCATGGCCCGCTCAAAGGCGTCCAGCGACCACTCGCCGATACCGGTTTCCCGGTCCGGGGTGATGTTGGTGGTGAAGAGTGTTCCGAAGGGCGTTATCAGCGGCAAACCACCCGCCATGTAAGCACCCCCTGGTCGCGTGTGGCAGACCGCGCAGTCTCCCGCTTCGACAACGCGTCGGCCCCTGTCCACGGATTCGCGGCCTGCACTCTGATGCTGACTGGCGACGGGAATTTCCGGCCTCCACATCATCCAGAAGGCGAACCCTGTCCCCACGATGCCGATTGCCAGAATGGCACCGATGATCGTCTTGCGCTTCATCGCCTTACCTCGCCTGAGTTAACGACAGATTTTTCAATCCGCCGCTTGCGATTGGCCTACGGCGACTTCTGAAGGGTGAGCTTAGAGAGGGCGGTTGTGATGGAGTACCCCACCAAGGCGCAACGCTACATTGCGCCAGGCGCAACGACGGCAGAATTAACAACAGTTAACTCGCGCAGTCCCAGTCGATGTCCAAAGATAGGTCCTCAAGGAGCGTACCGATGACATTGAAGGAGGTTCATGGACAAGCTGCTCGCGCTGAAAATGTTCGTCCAGTCGGTCGACTCCAAGGGCTTTTCGTCTGCCGCCAGACAACTCAATCTGGCCACCTCTTCAGTGACCCGCATGATCGACAGGCTTGAGGATGACCTCGGTGCCGTGCTGCTTAATCGTACTACCCGGCAAGTCACGTTGACTGATGTCGGTGGTGCTTACTACCTGAAAACCCGGGATATCCTGAACGCCATGGCGGACGCTGACGAGTCGGTGTCGGATCGGGGAGAAGTCCCGGCAGGCGAGTTGCGTATTTCAGTGCCCGTGGCGTTTGGACACCGCCTCATCGCCCCCCACATCTGCGCGCTTTTAGAGCGTTTCCCTATGCTCATCCTGGACATGACACTGTCCGACGACATCGTCGATTTGCTCGCCGAACGCATCGATCTATCGATCCGGTTGGGATCGCCAGCGGCAATGGAAGCGGTGGTCAGTCGCCGCATCGGCAGCTTTCGACGCCGGGTCGTTGCCAGCGCGGAGTACCTGAATGCGCGAGGATTTCCCGACCAGCCCATGGGCCTTATGCAACACGACTGCATGTGCTTCAGCTATGGCACGTCGCAACAGGTCTGGACATTTGCCGATAAGGGTCAAGAGACCCGTGTCCCCGTCGATGGGCAATTCAAGAGCAACAATGCCGAGATCTTGCGTGAAGTCGTGCTGGCCGGCAGCGGGGTGGCGCTGTTGCCGGATTGGCTGGTCGACGATGACATTGACAGCGGTCGCCTGACCGCCTTGTTTGACGCATTTGTCGTCAATCCGAACAGTTCGAGTTCGGCGATCTCCGCTCTGTACCTGCCCAATCATCGCGGATCGAAACGTATCAATACGTTCATTGATTTCCTGACCGAATTACTCGGTTCAGACAGCCTTCCCGTGGGGTGATCTCCCCACCTTTGCGTTTTGCGAAACGCTGCGTTGTGCAGCCGATGGATTCTCTGACGGGGTCCGGGCACCTACCTTGGGGGTGTGAAAACATTCAACCATGGAGACCCTCATGAGTGTGCACCCATCCACTATTCACGTGACTTACGACTTCATCTGCCCTTGGTGCTGGATCGGTGAAGAGCATCTGGAACGCGCACTGGCCGCTTCGAATTTTTCAACGGATCGCCAGGTTGTTTTCCTGCCTTATCAGTTGAACCCGGACATGCCTGTTCAGGGCATGGATCGTAAAACCTATCGCTCTGGCAAATTCGGTAGCTGGGCGCGTAGCCAGGCCATGGATGCTCAGGTTACCCACGCTGGCAGGGCTGTCGGTCTTGAATTCGATTATGAGCAAATCGAAAAAACCCCCAATACCCTGGCGGGCCATCGCCTGGTATGGCGAGAACAACAGGCGGGCCGAGACGCTTCTTTGCTGGTCAAGGCCATTTTCAAGGCGTACTTCGGCGAAGGGCGGGACATCGGCGACCTCAATGTGCTCGCGGACATCGCTGCCGAAGCAGGGCTGGACCGCGAAGCAGTTGTCGACTTTCTCAACACCGATGAAGGCACTGCTGAAGTGTTGAAACTTGAAGCCGTGACCAGGGCATCCGGTGTGCGCTCGGTTCCGAGTATTCAGATCGCAGGCGACACGATCAGTGGCGCTCAGCCCGTCGAAGTAATGATCCAGATACTGAGACGAAACCAGGCGGCTTGAGCCGTTTTTTTCAATCCATAGCCATTCAGGAATTCATCATGACCCATCACTTGTTCAGCCCCATCAAACTCGGCCAACTCTCCCTCGATCACCGCGTCGCCATGGCGCCGCTGACGCGCTCCCGGGCGGGCCAGCCTGGCAACGTACCGACCTCGATGAACGTCGAGTACTACCGTCAGCGGGCCAGCGCGGCGTTGATCATTACCGAGGCTACCCAGATTTCGCAGCAGGGCCAGGGGTACGCCTGGACGCCCGGCATTCATAGCGCCGAGCAGATTCAGGGCTGGAAAGCGGTCAGCGAAGCCGTGCATGCAGAAGGCGGTCGCATTTTCCTGCAGCTCTGGCATGTGGGGAGGGTGTCGCACCCGGTGTTTCAACCCAACGGCGGCTTGCCGGTGGCACCGACCGCGCAGCCGGTGCCGGGCAAGACGTTCATCCTGAATGAAAAGGGCGAGGGGGTTTGGGGTGATGTACCGATTCCCCAGGAACTTGATATTCCGGGCATCGAAGCGATCGTTGCCGATTACCGCAAGGCGGCTCGCAATGCGCTTCTGGCCGGTATGGACGGTGTGGAAATCCATGCAGGTAACGGCTACTTGCTCGATCAATTCATCAACAGCGCCAGCAATCAGCGCAGTGATCGCTACGGTGGAAGCATCGAAAACCGTGCGCGGCTTTTGCTTGAAGTGGTGGAGGCCGTGACCGAAGAAGTCGGTGCCGAACGCGTCGCCGTTCGCCTGACACCGATGGGGCGCTTCATGGGGATGGACGATGACACCCCGGAACAGACCTTCGGCTACATTGCCTCCCGACTCAACCACTGGAATCTCGCCTACCTGCACTTGGTAGAACCGATGATGGTCGGCACCGTGCTCGACGAAAGTAACGATCCACGCTGGGACGCCATCATCAAACAGCTACGCACTGACTTCCACGGCGTACTGATGCTGGCGGGTGGTTACACCGGCGAAACGGCCGAACAGGCCATCGCACAGGGGCGTGCCGACCTGATCGCTTTTGGTCGCCCGTTCATTGCCAACCCCGACTTGCCGGCGCGCCTGCGTGGCCGTAACGAACTCAACCTGGCGGACGGCAGCAGTTTTTTTGGCGGCGACGCCAAGGGCTACATCGACTATCCGGTGTTGGCATAACGCAACGTGGGAATCACCAGGCTACGAGGAGAAAGGTAATGAAGAGTGCAGACGTTCCGAAGGCCCTGGTCATTGGTGGTTCCCTGGGAGGGCTGTTCGCCGCCACGGCGTTGCGTGCGATTGGCTGGCACGTCGATATTTTCGAGCGTTCCCCCGCGGCGATGGACAGCCGTGGCGGAGGCATTGTCCTGCAAGCGGATGTCTTGCAGCATTTTCGCTATTCGGACATCAAACATACCCATGCGCTCGGGGTCCGGTCCCATGATCGCCTGTATCTGGATCGGGCCGGCACCGTCGTGCACAAGGAGTCGATGCCGCAAACCCAGACGTCCTGGAACACGCTGTACAACGCATTGTTCTCTGCGTTCCCTGCCGAGCACTATCACCGGGGTAAAACGCTGGTTGATCTGGTTCAAAACGAGCAACGCGTGACCGCGATGTTTGAAGATGGCAGCAGTGCCGAGGGCGACGTGTTGATCGGCGCCGATGGGGCAGGGTCGACTGTGCGAAGTCTGGTGTTGCCGGGGGCCGGGTATTCCTATTCAGGCTATGTGGTCTGGCGTGGATTAGTCGATGAAGACGGACTTCCAGACTTCGCCAAGGCACAAATCTACGAGGACTTTGTGTTTCAGCAGGACCCCGAATCGTTGATGCTGGAATACATGGTGCCGGGCCTGAACGGCTCGGTTGATCCCGGCGAGCGACGGTTCAACTGGCTCTGGTATTTGAAGGCTGCGCAGGGCGCAGAATTAGACGCTGTGCTCACCGATAACAAGGGCCATCGGCGTAGCCACTCCATTCCTCCGGGCGCCTTGGCAATGGAGCAGGAGGCTTACATCAGGAAAATGGGTGAGCAGCAGGCGAATCCGGCGTTTCGTGAACTGATTCGCCAGACCAAGGATATTTTCGTGCAGGCGATCCTTGATCTCAACGTCCCTCGAATGGTGTTTGGCCGCGTGCTGTTGACGGGCGACGCTGCTTTTGTGCCGCGCCCTCACACGGCCGGAAGCACGGCCAAGGCGGCCCGCAATGCACTGGCCCTGGCTCAAGCGATCGACGACATAGGCGACATCGACAGAGCCCTTCTGGCCTGGCAGCAACTGCAACTGGCAGAAGGCAAACGCATGGGAGACTGGGGTGTGAGCATGGGCAACCGGATCATGGGCATCAGCTGACCCGGATTGGGCATTGAGCATTTCGCTGCAGTGAGTCCCGGGGTTGAGCACAGCCATGCAAGACACCCCGGGCCGGGTCATGCATAGTCATCACTATTACTTTTCGATCGTGGACTTCGCTTATGGACAAGTTGCTGGCGCTGAAAATGTTTGTCGAAACGGTCCGCTGTGGTGGTTACTCGGCAGCCGCGCGCAAGCTCGGCATCTCCACTTCGTCAGTGACGCGGCAGGTCGCGGGGCTGGAAAGTGAGTTGGGCGCCAGCCTGCTCAACCGCACCACGCGCAACACGAGTGTCACGGTGGCGGGGCAGAGCTATTTCGACAAGGCAGTGGCGATCCTCGAAGCCATCGATGAAGCCGACGCCGTCGTTGCCGACCGTGGCAGCGAAGCCCAAGGGCGTTTACGGGCCAGCGTTCCAGTGGAATTCGGCCGGCGTATCATCGCTCCCCATTTGAGCCGGCTGCTCGATCGCCATCCGGGCCTGGAGATCAGCCTCTCGCTGAGTGACGAGGTCAGTGACCTGCTCAGCGAGCAGATCGATGTGTCGGTGCGTCTCGGTTCTTCGGTCGTCAGTGATGACATCGTCAGCAAGAAGGTGGGTGATTTCCAGCGTTGGGTGGTGGCGAGTCCCGACTACCTGATGCGCACCGGACTGCCCCATCACCCTCGTGATTTGCTGGAGCATCAATGCTTGCGGTTTGATTACCGCATGGGTCACCACAATTGGACATTCCAGGGCGATGAAGAAATCATCCGCTTGAATGTGCAGGGAAGACTGCAAAGCAACAATGCCGACATCCTGCGGGAGGCCGCCTTGGCGGGTGGCGGGGTGACGCTGTTGGCCGATTGGCTGGTGCGTGACGATGTTGGCGCCGGTCGGCTGACTCGCGTGCTTGAGCAGTATGAAGTCAACCCAGGGAGTGCGAGCACCTGCATCAACGCGCTGTATCTGCCCAACCATCGCGGCTCCAGTCGCATCAATGTGTTCATTGAATTTCTGCAGGAAATACTCGCCCCCTGAGCACATTGTCATTGGCGTCAAATCAGCGATTTATGGGGCGGTAAACGTGACCAATGTCTTGGGCTCCAGATACGCGCTCATCCCCCACCGGCCCATTTCCCGCCCAAGGCCTGAATGCTTGAAACCACCGAAGGGGGCACGCGGTTCGTGGGCCAGGGTGTTGATGAGCACACGTCCCGAATCGATCTGAAGGGCGATATTCACACAGCGTTCGTGGCTCTTTCCCAGCACCAGGGCGCTCAGCCCATAGTCCGTATCGTTAGCAATGCTGATCGCATCGGCGTCATCCTCGTAGGGGATGATCGTTAGCACGGGGCCGAAGATTTCCTCACGAGCGATGCGCATCCGGTTGTTGGCATCAGTGAAGATCGTCGGCTTCACGAACCATCCGGCGTGCAAGCCTTCCGGGCGACCTTCGCCACCCGCCAGCAACCGCGCGCCTTCTTCCTGGCCGCTACGGATGTAGCGCTGCACCCGTTCCCATTGTTTCTGGCTCACCATTGGGCCAATGTCGGTGTCGGCGTTGCGTGGATCACCCGACTGGATCTGTGAGACGCACGCCTTCGCAACCCTCTCGAACTCTGCCAACCGTCGGCGCGGCACAAGGATGCGAGTGCCCGCGATGCAAGCCTGGCCGCTGTTGAGAAATCCGGCTTGCAGCACCATTGGCATGACCGCCTGGAAATCCGCATCGTCAAGCACCACGGTGGGCGACTTGCCGCCCAGTTCGAGCGTCACGCGCTTCATGGTGTCGGCGCCGGTTCTTACCAGATGCTGACCGACAGCGGACGAACCCGTGAACGAGAGCTTGGCGACGTCGGGATGCCGGGCGATTTCCTCGCCAACCACATCGCCCCGCCCGTTGACGATATTGAATACACCCGGTGGCAGCCCCGCTTCGTGTAACGCCCTGATCACGACCTGGGTCTGTAACGCACTCATCTCGCTGGGCTTGATGACGGTGGTGCAGCCTGCCGCCAGCGCGGTGGCCAGCTTGTTGCAGATGAAGCCGGCATTGCTGTTCCAGGGCGTGATCAGACCCGTAACGCCCACGGGCGTCAGAATGACCTTGGCCATGCCGACCTGTTCTTCGAAATCGAACGCCTTCAGCGCATCGATCGCTTGCGCAATCACATCCATCGGGTAAGTCGCCATCCAGCGCCCGCGAACCGCAGGCGCGCCGTATTCCACGAGGATGGCTTCCAGCAGTTCTTCCTCCCTTGCCGCCATGGCCCGGTGCATGCGTTCCAGTGCCGCAATGCGCTCCTCCCGACGGGTGCGAGACCAGGCCGGAAATGCGGCCTTGGCGGCTGCGATCGCACGTTGTGCGTCCAGTGCATCGCCCAGCCGAACCTGACCGATGACTTGCTCGGTGCTCGGGTTATGGAGGTCGAACCATTCCTGACCGTGCGGTATGACGAACTCGCCGTTGATGTAGATGTGTTCAATGCGCTGCATGGCGATTCCTCGTTCAAATGAGCCTTTGTGCAGCGAAGTCTATGAGGGGCTTATTGTTCCGATAAGCTATCCTTTTGCTTATGTAGCATCCGCATTTTCAGGACAATCCATGCACAGAACAGGAATGACCGAGCTGGAAGTGGTTCTGGCCGTTGCGCGCCGCAGCAGTTTTCGAGGCGCGGCACAGGAATTGGGCATGTCCACCACCGCCGTGAGCAGCGCAGTGGCCGGCCTGGAAGCGCGCCTGAAAGTGCGCCTGTTCAATCGCTCCACGCGCAGCGTTGCCCTCACCGACATCGGGCGACGCTATGTGGAGCGCATTGCCCCTGCATTGGCGCAGATCAAAAGTGCCGGCGAAGAGGCCAGCGTCGGCCCCGACGAACCCAGCGGCACACTGCGCATCAATGCACCGTATGGCGCGGCCTACCTGCTGCTGGATCCGCTGCTCAAGCAGTACGCTCAGCGCTATCCCGAGGTGCGCATCGACATCGTCAGTGAGTCAAGCATGGTCGACATCGTCGCCGGGGGCTTCGACGCCGGGATTCGCCTGGCAGAGTCCGTACCGCAAGACATGATTGCTGTGGCGCTGTCAGGTGACATGCGGATGCTCGTGGTGGCAGCGCCCGAGTATCTTGAACACCATGGCGTGCCCGAGCACCCGCGAGACCTACTCACCCACCACAGCATCGGCATGCGCATGGCCCACGGAGGTCTCTACCATTGGGAGCTGGAGCGCGACGGCCAGAAGTTGCAGATGGAGCTGCCGGTGCGCCTTGTGTTCAATGAGTTGTTGGCCATCAAACAGGCCGTGTTGTCGGGCCTTGGCATCGGTTTCATTTCCGAGGGGTTCATCCGGGAAGAACTTGCAAGCGGGGCCCTGGTGCCGGTGCTGATGCCGTGGTGCCCGTCGTTTGGCGGGTTGAGGCTCTACTACTCGGGCCATCGCTTCGTGCCGGCGCGATTGCGCGCACTGATTGATCTGGTGCACGAGTTGCGGCCCAATCCGGTTTGATTCGGGCGACGAGTGCACACTCGAATCCTGAGGATCGCTTCGCGCCAGGTGCTCTTGGCACGAGCCGTATGCGGTAGTTGCTCACGTCTGGATCTGTGCGGTGGGGGCAGATAACGGCCATCCCTACCGCG
>LNAP01003409.1_pt2 | contig 35107 bp, 32 predicted proteins | sample 602601 | NCBI WGS metagenome assembly LNAP01 (sample SAMN02440304, study PRJNA202911) | soil metagenome | biome: Subtropical and temperate rainforests or woodlands; isolation source: soil samples (1 kg each in a 20% v/v slurry with milli Q water) were... ... | reverse complement strand
CGCCGCCGGCGTTCACGAAGCGATCTACTGCATGCTGATGATGGAAGGCAACTTCATGGCGGGTTCCGCCAACATCGACGAACTGGACCCGGAAGTGGCTGACATGCCGATCCTGACCAAGACTCGTGAAGACGCCACCATCAACACCGTGATGAGCAACAGCTTCGGCTTCGGTGGCACCAATGCCACGCTGGTACTGAAGCGCTGGGCCGGTAAGTAATACCCCGCCCTTCTAAGCTGCACACAAAAACGCCCCGACTGGTTCGGGGCGTTTTTTTGTGCCTGAAAGATTGAACACCGCAATCCTGTGGGAGCGAGCCTGCTCGCGATGACGGCACCACATTCAACATTTCTGTATGAATGAGACCGCTATCGCGAGCAGGCTCACTCCCACAGGTTTTGTGTGAAGCCAGACATTTTCGTCAATGCGAACATGAAGCTTTTGTCATGAAACCCAGCGGCCTGCGACCAAATGCCACGTGTTTCAAGGGCTGCAGGATTTTCTCTGATTTTGCAAAAATCCGTTACCAGACTCGGCCATTTACTTAGCAGGCTAACCAAACCTATAACGGAGTCCTGCACACGCCTTGCTGCAGATAACAGAGATTGGAGCTAGCAGATGACTGTAAAAGTAACTGAACGCGACGATTCACATAAGTCCCACGAAGGCATAGCCGCCGGTCTCCGGATCTGGGACGTGCATCAACAAGACATGCTGGTGGGGATGTTCCACTCCGAAACCGATGCCCACAGCTACAAGGCCGAGCTGGAAAAACTGGAGCAGCAACGAGCGCTCCAATCCGCATAAGCAATGACAGCATTAAAAACGACAAACCCCGCCATGAGCGGGGTTTGTCGTTGTTGCAGCCTTTATCGACTTACCACATCAGATCGTCCGGGATCTGATAGGCCGCGTACGGATCGTCTTCGGCAGCGACTTCTTCGGTCTTCACGTTCATCTGCACGATACGCTGTGGATCGCGCTCCTGGATCTTCAGGGCCGCCTCACGCGGGATCACTTCATAACCGCCGGCATGGTGCACGATGGCCAGCGAACCGCTGCTGAGCTTGTTGCGCATCAAAGTGTTGACGCAGATGCGCTTGACCTTCTTGTCGTCGACGAAGTTGTAGTAGTCCTCGGTCGTCAGCTTCGGCAGACGCGAGACTTCGATCAACTGTTTGACCTGGGCTGCGCGAGCCTTGGCCTCGGCCTTCTCCTGTTGCTGACGGTTCAGCTCCTGATCGCGCTTGACCTTCTCGGCCATGGCTTCCTGAGCCGCCCGCTGCTGCGAGTCATCAAGTTCGATCTGACCTTTGTGGGCCAGACGCTGCTGTTTCTGCTTCTCTTTGCCGACCTGTTTGGCCTGCTTCTGGTTGACCAGCCCTGCTTTGAGCAACTGGTCGCGAAGGGAAATGCTCATGGTGCTTATTACTCACTTAGGCAACTGCTCAACCGCAGCTGGGCACATTCTTTTCCTGGCGTTTGGCTTCGCCCCACAGGGCGTCCAACTCTTCGAGGGTGCAATCTTCCATGGGACGATGGGTGTCGCGCAATGCCTGTTCGATAAAACGGAAGCGTCGTTCGAACTTGCTGTTGGCACCACGCAGCGCAGTTTCCGGATCGACCTTGAGGTGACGCGCCAGATTAACCACGGAAAATAGTAGATCGCCGACTTCATCGGCAATCGCCACCGAGTCGTTGTCGGCCATCGCTTCGAGTATTTCATCAAGTTCTTCGCGAACCTTGTCCAATACAGGCAAGGCGTCGGGCCAATCGAAGCCGACCTGCCCTGCGCGCTTTTGCAATTTTGCCGAACGGGACAGTGCCGGCAAGGCTGCCGGGACATCATCGAGCAAGGACAGCTGTTGCGGTGCAGCGGACTTCTCCGCGCGCTCTTCGGCCTTGATCTCCTCCCAGCGCTGCTTGACCTGCTCTTCATTCAAGCGCGGTACATCCAGCGGCGCGTACAGATCACCGGTGGGAAATACATGCGGATGACGGCGGATCAGCTTGCGGGTGATGCTGTCGACCACGCCAGCGAATTCGAAACGCCCTTCTTCCCGCGCCAACTGGCTGTAGTAAACCACCTGGAACAGCAGGTCGCCCAACTCACCCTGCAGGTGATCGAAATCACCCCGCTCGATGGCATCGGCAACTTCATAGGCTTCCTCGAGGGTGTGCGGGACGATGGTGGCGTAGGTTTGCTTGATGTCCCACGGACAGCCGTACTGCGGGTCGCGCAGGCGGTTCATCAGGTGCAATAAGTCTTCAAGGCTGTACATCATTAATCCCATTCAAACGCACTGTAGGAGCTGCCGCAGGCTGCGATCTTTTGATCTTAAAAAATCAAGATCAAAAGATCGCAGCCTGCGGCAGCTCCTACAGGGGTGAGGTTCATGGCGTACGGTTACGCCGGGTTTCGATGATGTTCGGCAACTGGGAAATCCGCCCCAGCAACCGCCCCAACGCGTCCAGCCCTGGAATCTCGATGGTCAGGGACATCAGCGCGGTGTTGTCCTCCTTGTTCGAGCGGGTATTGACCGCCAACACGTTGATTCGCTCGTTGAGCAACACCTGCGAGACATCACGCAGCAATCCGGAACGGTCGTAGGCACGGATGACGATGTCCACCGGGTAGGTGAGCACCGGTACCGGCCCCCAGCTGACCTGAATGATCCGTTCAGGCTCGCGCCCGGCCAATTGCAGCACCGAGGCACAGTCCTGGCGGTGGATACTGACGCCACGCCCCTGGGTGATGTAGCCGACGATCGCATCCCCCGGCAACGGCTGGCAGCAACCTGCCATCTGGGTCATCAGGTTGCCCACACCCTGGATCTGGATATCACCACGCTTGCCTGGCTTGTAGCCGGTGGCCTTGCGTGGAATCAGTTCCAGCTGTTCGTTGCCACGTTCCGGCTCGACCAGTTGCTGCGCCAGGTTGACCAGTTGCGCCAGGCGCAGGTCGCCGGCACCGAGCGCGGCAAACATGTCCTCGGCGGTTTTCATGTTGGCCTTGTCGGCCAGCTTGTCGAAATCCACCGCTGGCAAGCCGAGGCGATTGAGTTCCCGTTCCAGCAGGGTTTTACCGGCGGCGACGTTCTGATCGCGGGCCTGCAACTTGAACCAGTGAACGATCTTCGCCCGTGCCCGTGACGTCGTGACGTAACCCAGGTTCGGGTTCAGCCAGTCGCGGCTTGGCGTGCCGTGCTTGCTGGTGATGATCTCGACCTGCTCACCGGTCTGCAGGCTGTAGTTGAGCGGCACGATGCGCCCGTTGATCTTGGCGCCACGGCAGTTGTGACCGATCTCGGTGTGCACACGGTAGGCGAAGTCCAGTGGCGTCGCGCCCTTGGGCAAGTCGATGGCGTGACCGTCCGGGGTAAAGATGTAGACCCGGTCGGGTTCGATATCGACCCGCAGCTGTTCGGCCAACCCGCCAATGTCACCCAGCTCTTCGTGCCACTCGAGCACCTGACGCAGCCAGGAGATTTTTTCTTCGTAGTGATTGGAGCCAGACTTGACGTCGGTGCCCTTGTAGCGCCAGTGGGCGCATACACCGAGTTCGGCCTCCTCATGCATGGCGTGGGTACGGATCTGTACTTCCAGCACCTTGCCCTCAGGACCGATCACCGCCGTGTGCAACGAGCGATAGCCGTTTTCCTTGGGGTTGGCGATGTAGTCGTCGAATTCTTTGGGAATGTGCCGCCACAGGGTGTGGACAATGCCCAGCGCGGTGTAGCAGTCGCGCATTTCCGGCACCAGCACACGCACGGCGCGCACGTCGTAGATCTGGCTGAACTCCAGGCCCTTGCGCTGCATTTTGCGCCAGATCGAATAGATATGTTTGGCCCGGCCGCTGATATCGGCATCGACCCCGGTGGCCTGCAGTTCGTTTTTCAGCTGGCTCATCACGTCGCTGATGAAGCGCTCGCGATCGAGTCGCCGCTCGTGGAGCAACTTGGCGATCTGCTTGTACTGGTCCGGCTCCAGGTAACGGAAGGACAAGTCCTCCAGTTCCCACTTGATGTGGCCGATACCCAGGCGATGAGCGAGCGGCGCGTAGATGTCGAACACCTCGCGGGCAACGCGGTTGCGCTTTTCGTCATCGGCGGTTTTCACCGCACGGATCGCACAGGTTCGCTCGGCCAGTTTGATCAGGGCGACGCGAACGTCGTCGACCATGGCCACCAGCATCTTGCGCAGGTTTTCCACCTGGCCCTGAGTACCCATCACCATGGACTTGCGCGGGCTCAGGCTGTCGCTGATCGCGGCCATGCGTTGCACGCCGTCGATGAGTTTGGCGACTACGGGACCAAAGCGCTGGCTGACCGCCGGCAACGGAATCTGGCCTTCACGCACACCGCGGTAGAGAACCGCGGCAACCAGCGAATCCTGATCGAGCTTGAGGTCGGCGAGGATCTCGGCGATCTCAAGGCCGGTGCGGAAACTCGAGGTCCCTTCGGACCACAAATTCTTCGCCGCATTGGCTTGTTGTTCGGCCTCGCGAGCGTACTCGCAGGCTTCTTTCAAGGCTTCGCGATCCAGTGCCAGATCGACACTGACCGCGTGATCGAGCCAAGCCTCCGTCGGTGTTGATCGGCTGGTGTGCTCTCACCTGTACCATCTTGCTTACCTTCCCTACGACGCAGATTCAATGCGTCAAATCGCTGACCTTCGTTGCCCATGAGCCCACGTCGGGCTGGTACGCGGCTGCACGGGCGGGCCAGTCGGACCAGACGAGCATCCTAGCTCGCTTCAAATAACGCCATGGCTTCGACATGTGCCGTCTGAGGAAACATATCGAGAATCCCGGCACGTTTTAACCGGTAGCCCTGCTTGATCAATTCGACCGTGTCGCGCGCCAGGGTTGCCGGGTTGCACGACACATAGACCAACCGCTCGGCCCCCAGGGACTTGAGCTTGCGCACGACCTCGAAAGCGCCGTCACGCGGTGGGTCCAAGAGTACCGCACAAAAGCCTTCACGCGCCCATTCAGCATCGGTCAACGGCTGGGATAAATCGGCCTGAAAAAACTGCGCATTATGCAGATTGTTGCTGACAGCATTCGCGGCTGCGCGATCGACCATCACCTGCACACCCTCCACCGCAACGACTTCGCGAACAGCTTTAGCCAATGGCAAGGCAAAGTTACCCAACCCACAGAATAGATCGAGAACTCGCTCATCGGCTTGCGGTTTCAGCCAATCCAGCGCCTGGGCAACCATCGCTTCGTTGACCCCCGCATTGACCTGGATGAAATCCCCGGGCCGATACGCCAGATTCAAATCCCACTGTTCAAGACGATAGCCCAAGGACTGATCGGCCTCGACCGGATGCGGCTCGCCGTCCCCGTGCAACCACAACTGGGCTTCATGGAGCGCGCAGAATTCCTTGAGGATGGTCAAGTCGCTTTCGGACAACGGCGCCATGTGGCGCAGCAATACCGCCAGCGATGAGCCGCTGAACAATTCCACGTGCCCCAGGGCCTGAGGTTTGCTCAATCGTCGCAGCATCTGCGGCAAGTGGGCCATGATCGGCTGCAAGGGCTGTACCAGCACCGGGCAATCATCGATGCCGACGATGTCCTGGCTGCCGGCGGCGCGGAAACCGACTTCGAGTTTTTTCGCTTTCATGTCCCAGCGCACCGCTACCCGCGCGCGACGGCGATAAGCGAATTCCAAGCCGCTCAAAGGCGCGGCCCATTCTTCGGGCTCGACACCGGCGACCTTCGACAATTGCTCGGCGAGCATGCGCTGTTTCAGGGCGAGTTGTTCGTTGTGGGGCAGATGCTGCACGCTGCAGCCGCCACAACGACCAGCATGGGCGCACGGTGCCGGGCGACGCAGTTCACTGGACTTGAACACCCGCTCGGTACGCGCCTCGACCACTTTGCCGTGGGCACCGAGCACGCGTGCCTCGACTTCTTCACCGGCCAGTGCGCCGATGACGAACCAGGTGCGACCTTCGAAAAACGCGATACCGCGACCGTCGTTGGCCAGGCGCTCGATGTTCAGGCGCTGCTTTTTGCCGGTCGGGACTTGCGGGGCCTTGCTGCCGCCCGTGGGCTGGAAGCGCAGGCCTCTCTCATGCTTGGCCATCAGTTGGGCGCGTCGAAAATGCCGGTCGACAGGTATCGGTCGCCACGGTCGCAGATGATCGCGACGATCACCGCGTTTTCAACTTCTTTGGACAGGCGCAGCATCGCTGCCACGGCACCGCCGGATGACACGCCACAGAAGATGCCTTCTTCGCGAGCCAGCCGACGGGTCACGTCTTCGGCTTCGCTCTGGGCCATATCGACGATACGGTCCACGCGATCGGCCTGGTAGATCTTCGGCAGATACTCCTGGGGCCAGCGACGGATACCCGGGATCGCCGAACCTTCCATCGGTTGCAGACCGATGATCTGCACGTTCTCGTTCTGTTCTTTCAAGTAGCGCGAGACGCCCATGATGGTGCCGGTGGTGCCCATGGAACTGACGAAATGGGTGATGGTGCCCTGGGTCTGGCGCCAGATTTCCGGACCGGTGGTGGTGTAGTGCGCCTCCGGGTTGTCACCGTTGGCGAACTGGTCCAGCACCTTGCCGCGACCCTCTGCTTCCATGCGCTGGGCGAGGTCGCGGGCGCCTTCCATGCCTTGTTCCTGGCTGACCAGAATCAGTTCGGCACCATAAGCGGTCATGGCAGCCTTGCGTTCGGCGCTGGAGTTGTCCGGCATGATCAGGATCATCTTGTAACCCTTGATCGCCGCGGCCATGGCCAGCGCGATGCCGGTGTTACCGGAGGTCGCTTCGATCAACGTATCGCCGGCATGGATCTGCCCGCGCAACTCGGCGCGGGTGATCATCGACAGCGCCGGACGGTCCTTGACCGAACCCGCCGGGTTGTTCCCTTCGAGCTTGAGCAAAAGAGTGTTGCTGGTTTCGCCGGGCAGGCGCTGCGGAGTGTTGCCGACGCAATCGGCGATGGTTGGGTACTGCAAGGTCATGGCGTATTCGCAATCCAGACTGCGGGGGCGCCTATCATACCGGCAAACCTCGCAAGGCCATATCACGCAAAGTGTGGTGCTTATGGTTTATGGGAATAAGCGTCTGATTCAGCCTTCTTCCGATTGAGCGACATTCAGGGCGTAGAACTCATGCAGCTTGGCCTGCAACAACTGTTTGTCCGGCAGTTGGACCTGATACTCCGCGATCAGCGCGGGTGACAGGCTGCGGTTAAGGGCGTATTCGACGACTTCGTCATCCTTGCTGGCACAGAGCAGGACACCGATTGCCGGGTTTTCATGAGGCTTGCGCTCTTCGCGATCCAGGGCTTCCAGATAGAAGCCCAGCTTGCCCAAATACTCCGGCTCAAAACGCCCGACCTTGAGTTCGATGGCCACCAGGCAGTTAAGACCACGGTGAAAGAACAGCAAGTCCAGGGCAAAATCACGCCCGCCGACTTGTAGCGGATATTCGGAGCCTACAAAACAGAAATCCCGACCTAGCTCGATCAAAAATTCCTTGAGACGCGCCAGCAAGCCCCGATGCAAATCGGTTTCGCCGTGGGCGCCGGGCAGGTCGAGAAACTCGACCATGTAGGCGTCGCGGAATATTTCAAGCGCAGAGGGATGAGTCTGTTTCAGTACTGAGGAGACTTTGGCCGGCTGGGTTACGCTGCGCTCGAACAGCGCCGCCTTGAACTGACGCTCCAGCTCGCGCTTTGACCATTTTTCCTGAACGGCCATTCGCAGGTAAAACTCACGCTCTTGCGGGTGCCTGCTTTGGCCGAAGATGATCAAGTTATGGGACCAGGACAATTGTCGCGCCAGTGGTGCGACTTTTAATTCGCTACGGTAGGTTTCGTAAAACTGACGCATGCGGAACAGGTTCGACCGAGTAAAGCCACGCAGCGCCGGTTGGGTCTGGCTCAGATGTTCTGCCAGTTGACCGACAACAGAATCACCCCACTCCGCCTTCTCCATCTTGCGGCTTATATAAGCACCAACCTGCCAATAGAGCTCGATCAGTTGAGTATTCACCGCCTGCACGGCCTGTCGCCTGGCACTGTGAATCAGGGCAAGCACTTCATTGAAGCGATCATCGGTGGTACTGCCGGGCACCTGGGGTACGGTCATGCAATGACTCCTTGGACACGAGTAAGAGCCTGAGCTTAAGCCGTCAAGGATGCTTGAAATGACCGGTGATACCCTTTGGGAAATGTCGTACAGAAACTCAGGAACGCTCCGGCAAAATCAGTGCGTTGCAGGATGGGAGAACCTGCTCGCGATGGCATCGTCACTGACAGTTCCATCATCCGCCACCAACCGCATATTCATCCGCAACCCGCTCCCTGTGTTCTGCGCCCAAAGCCTTCCACCCTGACGCCGCACCGCATTCCTGGCGATGCTCAAGCCCAGGCCAAATCCGCCATCCCCCGGCCGCGAGCCGTCGAGGCGGGTAAAGGGCAGGAAGATCCGCTCAAGATCGGCCTCCGCCACGCCACCACCTTGATCCTCCAGCCACAGGTGCCAGAAGTCGCCGTCACGCCGCCCGCCCAAATGAACAATGCCACCCTCGGGCGAATGTCGAATGGCGTTGCGCAGCATGTTCTCGAGGGCCTGGGCCAGGGTATTGAGATGGCCGCGCACCCAGCAGGAGGCGTCCACCGAGCATTGCAACTGCGTATCCGGCCAGCAACTTTCATAACAGGCGTTTTCCGTGAGCATTTCCCACAGGGCCTGGACCTGGATCGATTCGTCGGGTAATCGCGTACGTTCGGTATCGAGCCAGGCCAGTTGCAGCGTGTCCTCCACCAGCCGTTGCATGCCATCGACTTCGCGGCCAATGCGCTCGCGCAACTGTTCAAGCCCCTGCTCGCTTTCACTGGCCACCCGCAGGCGGCTCAACGGCGTGCGCAATTCATGGGACAGGTCGCGCAACAGTTGTTGCTGCAATGCCACGGTACTTTGCAGGCGCTCGGACATGTGATCGAACGCCCTGGCCAATTCGCCCAACTCATCGGAACGATTGGTGGTGCGGCTCGACAGCCGTACGTTCAGTTGATCGGCACGCCAGGCATTGGCCTGTTCGCGCAAGTGATTGAGTGGCACCACCAACAAGCGATACAGGCCGACGCACAACAGCAAGGTGAACAAGCCCGGAATCACGCCGTTGGTGATCACCCGCCAGAACACCCGGTAGCGCCCGGGCACGAAGCGTTGCGGCAGTTCGATCACCAGGCTGCCGACGGACGGGTCACTGGGAAACGGTATGCGCATCCACGGCCGGCCTTTCTTGTGGATCGGCCAATCGAGGCCGCGCAAAAAAGTCAGGCGCTCGACTTCCTTGTCCGTCAGCGATTGGTTGCTCAAGGATTGCAAATCACCGCCGATGACACCGACCCAGCCTTTCTCCCGCTGATGCATGCCCTGCAGCCAGTCATCGACGCCGACACTCTGGCCCTGCTGCCAAGCTTGTTCGGCTTCGGCGGCATAGCGCGCCAGGGTGCCACGGGCCTCATCGGAGAGGAACTGGTTGCGCTGCTCCATGTAGCGGCCCCAGGACCAACTCAACCAGATCATCAGCAAACAGAACGCCACCAACAGGCATGCCAGTTTCCAGAACAGCGAGTGCCGGCCCGGCACGTTACATCTCATCGATGGCACTCAGGATATAGCCCTTGCCCCAGACCGTGCGTACCTCCCGCTCGGTATAGCCGATGGCCTTGAGTTTGCGGCGAATCTGGCTGATGTGCATGTCGAGGCTACGATCGTGGGCGGCATACCCGCGTTGCAGTACCTGTTGATAAAGGAAGGCTTTGCTCAGCACTTCATCGACGCTGCGGCTCAGGGTTTCCAGCAGGCGATACTCAGTTCGAGTCAGGCCGGCAGGTTGTTGTCCATGAAAAACGTCGAAGTGATCGTCGTCAAAACGCAGACTGTCTACCTCGGCCACCATCGCCACAGGCGTCGTCCGGCGATCGAGCGCTACGCGGCGCAGAATGGCTTCGATGCGCACGCGCAACTCGATCATGCTGAAGGGTTTGGGCAGATAATCATCGGCCCCCAGCCGAAAGCCGCTGATGCGATCGGCCTCGGCACCGAGTGCCGACATCAGCAATACCGGGGTGGAATGGCTGCGGCGTAGTTGCGTCAGTACCGCCAGCCCGTCCATACCCGGCAACAAAATGTCCATCAACACCACATCGAAGGCTTGCTCGCGGGCAATGGCCAGGCCCTCGCGGCCGTTCTGGCACCACGTCACCTGAAAGCCGCTACGGCCCAGATGTTCATGCACATAGGCACCGAGTACGAGGTCGTCTTCGATGGAGAGGATACGGGGATGGCCAGCGTTGATGGTCGTCATTAGTATCTGCAAATAATTCTCAGTTGGTAATTATTCAAGATTGCTTCTCCCGGGGCAACCCAAGGGTTGCGCAGGGTGCAAAAGCGCACGACCAACCGACGAGTGACGGCATCAATTATCGAGGATCGCCCGCCTGCAAATCGCTACACTGCGCAAGTGGCGCGTGCCAGACGCACGCGCAGCTCGATAAACAGCCGGTTGCAGGAGAGTGGCGTGCTGACGAAACTGGGAATCAAGGGCCGTGTGCTGTTGCTGACGTTGCTGCCGACCAGCCTCATGGCATTGGTCCTGGGCGGCTATTTCACCTGGATGCAGCAATCGGACCTGCAAACCCAACTCCTGCAGCGCGGCGAAATGATCGCCGAGCAACTGGCGCCGCTGGTGGCGCCAGCCATGGGGCACAACAACAACGAAATGCTGGAACGTATCGCCACCCAGTCCCTGGAACAACCGGACGTGCGAGCCGTGACCTTCCTTGCGCCAGACCGCACGCCGCGGGCCCACGCCGGGCCGATCATGCTGACCCAGGCGCCAATGGGCGAAGGCTCGCAGATGCAGCGTCGCAGTGGCAACGAAGCAACGCGTTACCTGCTGCCGGTGTTCGGCAAACACCGCAACCTGGCCGGCGACGTGATCCCCGATGAAGCCGATCGCCTGCTGGGCTGGGTCGAACTCGAACTGTCCCACAACGGCATGCTGCTGCGTGGCTACCGCAGCCTGTTCGCCAGCCTGTTGATGATCGGCGCCGGTCTCGGCGGCGCGGCGCTGCTGGCATTGCGCATGGGCCGCACGATCAATCGGCCGCTGACCCAGATCAAACAAGCCGTGGCGCAACTCAAGGACGGTCATCTGGAAACCCGCCTGCCCCCCCTGGGCAGCCAGGAGCTGGATGAGTTGGCCTCCGGCATCAATCGCATGGCCGGCACGCTGCAGAATGCCCAGGAAGAACTGCAACACAGCATCGACCAGGCCACCGAGGACGTGCGCCAGAACCTCGAGACCATCGAGATCCAGAACATCGAACTGGACCTGGCGCGCATGGAGGCCCTGGAGGCGAGCCGGATCAAGTCCGAGTTCCTGGCCAACATGAGCCATGAAATACGCACGCCGCTCAACGGCATCCTCGGCTTCACCCACCTGCTGCAAAAAAGTGAACTGACCCCGCGCCAGCTCGATTACCTGGGCACCATCGAAAAGTCTGCCGACAGCCTGCTGGGGATCATCAACGAGATCCTCGACTTTTCGAAGATCGAGGCGGGCAAGCTGGTGCTCGACCATATTCCGTTCAATTTGCGAGACCTGCTGCAAGACACACTGACCATCCTCGCCCCGGCCGCCCACGCCAAACAGCTGGAGCTGATCAGCCTGGTGTATCGCGATACGCCCCTGTCGCTGGTGGGCGATCCGTTGCGGCTCAAGCAGATCCTGACCAACCTGGTCAGCAATGCGATCAAGTTCACCCGCGAGGGCACCATCGTCGCCCGGGCCATGCTCGAAGAAGAGCACGAAGACAGCGTGCAATTGCGCATCAGCATCCAGGACACCGGCATCGGTCTGTCGAACCAGGACGTGCGCGCGCTGTTCCAGGCCTTCAGCCAGGCCGATAACTCGCTGTCGCGGCAACCCGGTGGCACGGGCCTGGGCCTGGTGATCTCCAAGCGCCTGATCGAACAGATGGGGGGCGAGATTGGCGTCGACAGCACCCCGGGCGAGGGTTCGGAATTCTGGATCAGCCTGAACCTGCCCAAGACCCGCGACGATGCCGAGGACCTGCCGAGTGCGCCGCTGCTCGGACGGCGGGTTGCCGTGCTGGAAAATCATGAGCTGGCACGCCAGGCGTTGCAGCATCAATTGGAAGACTGTGGCCTGGACGTCACCACGTTCAATACCCTGGAAAACCTGACGAACGGCGTCACCGGCGTGCATCAGACCGATCAGGCGATCGAACTCGCGGTGCTGGGCATCACCAGCAACGACATGCCACCGGAACGCCTGAACCAACACATCTGGGACCTCGAGCACCTGGGTTGCAAGGTGCTGGTGCTGTGCCCCACCACGGAGCAGACGCTATTCCACCTGTCGGTGCCCAACCCCCACAGCCAGCTCCAGGCCAAGCCTGCCTGTACCCGCAAGCTGCGGCGCGCGCTGTCCGACCTGGTCAACCCACGGCAGTCGCGCACCGAGTCCAGCGAGCCGCTGTCGAGCCGCGCGCCGAAGGTGCTGTGCGTCGACGACAACCCGGCCAATTTGCTGCTGGTGCAAACCCTGCTCGAAGACATGGGCGCCAAGGTGCTCGCCGTGGAAAGCGGCTACGCAGCGATCAAGGCGGTGCAGAACGAGACATTCGACCTGGTATTGATGGACGTGCAGATGCCCGGCATGGATGGGCGCCAAAGTACCGAAGCGATCCGCCAGTGGGAAAGCGAGCGGCATTGCACGCCGCTGCCGATCGTGGCCCTCACGGCGCATGCCATGGCCAACGAAAAACGCGCATTACTGCAAAGCGGCATGGACGATTACCTGACCAAGCCGATCAGCGAGCGGCAACTGGCGCAAGTGGTACTCAAATGGAGCGGGTTGGCACTGCGCAACCATACGCCCGAGCGTGCAGGCGATGGCCACGCCAGCACCTACGAGTTGCAGGTGCTCGATCACGAAGAAGGCTTGCGCCTGGCCGCCGGCAAGGCCGATCTGGCGGCTGACATGCTGGCAATGCTGCTGGCATCTCTGGAAGCCGACCGCGAAGCCATCCGCCAGGCTCGACAAAGTAACGATCATAACGCCCTGATCGAACGGGTTCATCGCCTGCATGGCGCAACCCGCTATTGCGGAGTTCCGCAATTGCGCGCCGCTTGCCAACGCAGCGAAACCTTGCTCAAGCAGCAAGACCCGAAGGCCTTCGGCGCACTTGAAGATCTCGACCGGGCGATCAATCGCCTGGCCGCCCAGGCGCGCATCAACGCCTGATGCACTTTCCAGGAGGACAGCATGCGCACGATTCTTTTCAGCAGCCAGACCTACGACCGCGACAGCTTTCTCGCCGCCAGCCTGCCACCGGGTATCGAGTTGCACTTCCAATCGGCACGATTGAGCCTCGATACCGTCGCGCTGGCGGAGCACCACGAGGTGGTCTGTGCCTTTATCAACGATGATCTAAGCGCCCCGGTGCTCGAACGCCTGGCTGCGGCGGGTACCCGTCTGATCGCCTTGCGTTCGGCCGGTTTCAACCATGTCGACCTGGCGGCGGCCAAGCGACTGGGGCTGGCGGTCGTGCGCGTCCCGGCCTATTCGCCCCACGCCGTGGCCGAGCATGCGGTAGCCCTGATCCTGGCCCTCAACCGACGCCTGCACCGCGCCTACAACCGCACGCGCGAAGGCGATTTCAGCCTGCACGGGTTGACGGGGTTCGACCTGGTGGGCAAGACCGTCGGCGTGGTCGGCACCGGGCAGATCGGCGCGACTTTTGCGAAAATCATGCATGGCTTCGGTTGCCAGTTGCTGGCCTACGACCCCTTCCCCAATCCGCAGGTCGAAGCGCTGGGCGCCCGCTACCTGAGCTTGCCGCAGCTGCTGGCCGAGTCGCAGATCATCAGCCTGCACTGCCCGCTCAACGAGCAGAGCAAGCACTTGATCAACCACCAATCCCTGGCGCACATGCAGCCTGGCGCCATGTTGATCAACACTGGCCGCGGCGGCCTGGTGGACACCCCGGCACTGATCGATGCCTTGAAGCTTGGCCAACTGGGTTATTTGGGACTGGATGTGTATGAAGAGGAAGCGCAACTGTTTTTCGAAGACCGTTCCGATCTGCCGTTGCAGGACGATGTACTCGCGCGGTTGCTGACCTTCCCCAACGTGATCGTCACGGCACACCAGGCCTTCCTCACCCGCGAAGCCTTGGGCGCTATTGCCGCGACCACCTTGCAGAACATCGCGGCCTGGGCGGCAGGAACCCCGGAGAATCAGGTCGAGGGTGATTGAACCTGATCGAAGGTCATATGCCCGCGCCATGCTGCGCTTATGCCCGTGCTAGCATATCGCGCATATTTGGAGGACCCATGGTCGAACACGATTTCCGCTACACCCTGATGAACCCGCAACACACCCTCACTGAATGCCGCGCCCTGGTGCCGGGACGTTATCAAGTCACCGGCAACGGCGGCTCGATTCGTAATAACGACGTGCTGGTCGTGACCCTCAAGGGCGCCAAGGACCTGTCCATGCGCCTGACCGTCGAAACGGTTCGCCACCTGATCAACCCGCCAGGGCAATGGGTCGCGGTGGCCAGTGGTCCAGTGTTCGGCGAACTGGCGATCCATACCTGGCAGGTGAACTGCGACAGCTGCGCCAAGGAGCTGAGTTTCGAATTCGCCGTTGACGCCAAGCTCGGCAACAAGGCCGAAAAGCCTGCTGCCACCGCGCGGATTGCCGAGTTGGGCTGGACCACCGTTGGCGAGAAACACCTGTGCCCCAAATGCCAGGAGCCTGCGTGATGAAACGCCTCGCCCTGACTGCGATGGCCGGTGCAAGCCTGCTGGGCTGCGCCGCCGAGCCGGTGCAACTGCAGCAAAATCGCAGCTATATCCTGGAGTGGATCGGCGAACGGCCGTTGATGGACTACAGCCACCTGACCATCACCCTGGGTGAAGACGGTCGCGCCTACGGTAGCGGCGGTTGCAACCACTGGTTTGCGCCGTACACACTGGAAGGCGACAAGCTGAGCTTCGGCAAGATCGGCAGCACTCGCAAGCTCTGTGCGCCGGCACTGATGGAGCAGGAAAAACGCTTCCTCCAGGCGCTGGAAAGCGTGCAGCGCTGGGACGTCTCGTCGATCGACCAGATGCGCTTCTGGCCAGCTGAAGGCAAGCCGTTGCGCTGGTGGCTGGAAGAGGGTTGATCTCCTCTACCTGATCGTTCCCACGCTCTGCGTGGGAATGCATCAAGTGACGCTCTGCGTCACAGGGACGCGGAGCGTCCCGGGCGGCGTTCCCACGCAGAGCGTGGGAACGATCAGCAGCCCCGCGATCAGTTTTTAGCCTGCAACGCCTCCAGCTTCGCCACCACCCCCGCCGCCGTCTGCTCGCCCATCAACTGTTCGCGCACCTTGCCCTTGTTATCGATGATGTAGGTCACCGGCAGTGCTTCACTGCGCGGCAATTCGAATAACTCGGAAGGGTCCTGCGCCAGCACGGTGAACTTGATTCCGAGTTTCTCGCTGGCACTTTTCAGCTCTTCGCCCTGCACGTTGTCAAAGTTGACCCCGAACACGCCGATCTTCTTGTCCTTGAGCTGGTCGGCCAACGCGTTCAATTCCGGAATCTCGGTACGGCACGGGCTGCACCATTCTGCCCAATAGTTGATCACCAGCCATTTTCCATCCAGGCGCTCGGCGGCGACCTTCTGTCCGTTTTGATCGATCCCGTAGTCGTTACCGCAGCCCCCCAGCATCAACGCCCCGATAATCGTCAATGCCGCTGCCAGTCGCCTAGTCATGTCGTGTTCCTTGTCAAAAATTGAAAGCGCCTGCAACCCATCGCCCGGCAAGGTTCAGGATTACGCGCTGCCCAGTTAGAATAGCCGCCACCTTACGCAAGATGCGACCCGCTCATGACCGATCTGACGCTTTATCACAACCCGCGCTGCTCGAAATCCCGCGGTGCGCTCGAACTGCTGGAAGCCCGCGGCCTGGCCCCGACGGTGGTCCGCTACCTGGAAACGCCGCTGGACGCCGCGCAAATCCAGAGCCTGCTGGGCAAACTCGGGATCAGTGCACGGCAACTGTTGCGCACCGGCGAAGACGAATACAAGACCCTCGCCCTGGCCGACAGCAGCCTGAGCGAGGCGCAATTGATCGCCGCCATCGCCGCCCATCCGAAACTGATGGAGCGACCGATCCTCGAAGTCGGCGACAAGGCCATCATCGGCCGTCCGCCAGAGCAGATCCTGGAGTTGTTGCCGTGACTGCGCCGTACATTCTGGTGCTGTATTACAGCCGCAGCGGTTCGACCAACGAAATGGCCCGGCAAATTGCCCGCGGTGTCGAACAGGCCGGCCTTGAAGCCCGATTGCGCACGGTACCGGCCATTTCCACCGAGTGCGAAGCCGTCGCGCCGGATATCCCGGATGAAGGCGCGCTCTATGCCAGCCTCGATGACCTGAAGAACTGCGCCGGCCTGGCGCTGGGCAGTCCGACCCGCTTCGGCAACATGGCGGCGCCACTCAAGTACTTTCTCGACGGCACCAGCAACTTGTGGCTGACCGGCGCCCTGGTGGGCAAACCCGCCGGTGTGTTCACCTCCACCGCGAGCCTGCATGGCGGGCAGGAAACCACCCTGCTGTCGATGATGCTGCCGCTGTTGCACCACGGCATGTTGATCACCGGCCTGCCCTACAGCGAGTCGGCATTGCTGGAAACCCAGGGCGGCGGCACGCCGTACGGCGCCAGCCATCACGCCGGGGCCGATGGCAAAAGCGGGCTGGATGCCCATGAAGTTGCACTGTGCCGGGCCTTGGGCATGCGCTTGGCCAAGACAGCTCAGAAACTGGAGGGTTAAGGGTGGCCAAGAAACCGAAGGTCCTGCCCGCTATCGAATGGCTTGAACCACGGGTTCGGGCCATGCGCGTTATCAGCCTGTTGTGTTTTTTCGGCCTGGTGGGGTTGCTGTGCGTTTACTACCTGATGGTCGCTGACCTGCACGGAGCACGGCCGTGGGTGATTTTGCTGATTGAGCTGGTGCCGTTGTTGCTGCTCGCGCCGGGGATGATAGTCGGCAATGCCCGCGGGCATTCGTGGATGTGCTTTGTGGTGAACCTGTATTTCATCAAGGGCGCATTGGCTGCTTATGACCCGAATCGCCAGATCTTCGGCGTGCTGGAGATGGCCGCGAGTTTGGCGGTGTTCTGTTCGGCACTGTTGTATGTGCGGTGGCGATATCAATTGAACCGCAAATTGGCTGGCGAAGGCGAGATCTCCGTCGCCTGATCCGACGCCTTCGCTGGCAAGCCAGCTCCTACAGGTCTGGTGTTTTTGTAGGAGCTGGCTTGCCAGCGAACGGGGCAACTCGGTCCTAATGGTTGACGGTGTAGGCCAGCATCATCGAAATCTGGCTCATCGGCCGCCCGCCACTTTCTTCATGCCACTGGTTGAACACGTCCTGCACCAATGCCAGGTCGCGCAGACTGCTCGGCACCTTGTCGACAATCTGCTGCGCATTCAATGCCGCCACCACGTCATAGCTCGGCACAAACGTATCCTTGCCGACCATGCGCAAGAATCGTGGCGCCGACAAGCCGCCCAATTGATGACCGCGTTTTTTCAGCAAAGTCCACAGTCCGACGATGTCGGTCACCGGCCAATCGGCGATCATCGCCCCGAAGCTGCCCTGCTCATGGGCCACGTCCAGCACGAACTGCGCATTGCGCGGTACGCTCTTGAGCTTGCCCAGATGGCGGATGATCCGCGTGTCCTGCATCAGCCGCTCCAGGTGTTCGGCGCTCATCAGCACGACTTTTTCCGGGTCGAATTTGAAGAACACTTCTTCGAAAGCCGGCCACTTGGCGTCCACCAGGCTGTGCTTGAGCCCGGCGCGGAATACGCGCAGTGCCATGGTCGACAAGTAACGATCGTCGGTGATGTCACGCAGTTGTGCTGCAGTCTTGGGAACGGGCAGATGGGCTTCCAGTTCAGCCGCCGAACCGAAGCGGTTCAAGCAGTATTCGTTCAGCCACTTGTAGTCGCGCATGCCCTCTCCTGAGGATTGAAAAATAAACGGCCCCCCTTGAAACAACACCTGTGGGCGCCAGCAGGCTGGCACCCACAGTGATCGTGTTTAGAGGTTGACCACGTTGACGAAGCGCGAAGCGGCGGATTCGTCGATCTTCAGGCTGGTGAAATCGAACAGGTTGCGGTCCGCCAATTGCGACGGGATCACGTTCTGCAGGCTGCGGAAAATGCTTTCGGTACGGCCCGGGGTCTTGCGCTCCCAGTCCTGCAGCATTTCCTTGACCACTTGGCGCTGCAGGTTTTCCTGGGAGCCGCAGAGGTTGCAAGGGATGATCGGGAATTGCTTGAGGTCCGAGTAGGCCTGGATGTCTTTTTCGTTGCAGTAGGCCAGGGGGCGGATCACCACGTTACGCCCGTCATCGGCACGCAACTTCGGCGGCATGGCCTTCAGCGAGCCGTTGAAGAACATGTTCAGGAAGAACGTTTCGACGATGTCGTCGCGGTGATGCCCCAAAGCCATCTTGGTCGCGCCGATTTCGTCGGCGAAGGTGTAGAGCGTGCCGCGACGCAGGCGTGAGCACAGGGAGCAGGTGGTCTTGCCTTCCGGAATCAGCTCCTTGACCACCGAGTAAGTGTCTTTCTCGACGATGTGATACTCGACACCCAATTCCTTGAGGTAGGCCGGCAGCACATGCTCGGGAAAACCCGGCTGTTTCTGATCCATGTTCACGGCCACGATCTCGAACTTGATCGGCGCGACCTTCTGCAAGTGCATCAGCACATCAAGCATGGTGTAGCTGTCCTTGCCGCCGGACAGGCAGACCATGACCTTGTCCCCGTCTTCAATCATGTTGAAATCGGCGACCGCCTCACGAAGGCGCTTTTGCAGTTTGTTCTGGTTGACCGTAAGAGTGCCCATGACGCGAAATCCGTGAGGTGTGACGAAAGGCCGGCATTTTACGCAAAAACCCTCCAGGGGCGAAGTGCCCCGACGGATCGCCCGCCCTACAGATGCAACAGCGATTACCCCGGCGCTTTACAGCGCAATTTGCTCTAAGCCACACCCCCTGTAGGGTTAAGTCCTTCCTATACTGCGACATAAGGTCGCAATCACATACAGACCTAGTACTTACTTGGCCTCATTGGCCCGTAGGGCGCTCCACTGGGGGGCGACGGTAAAAACAAGAGGAGTGACTGGCATGATCCATCACGTAGTGGGGCTATTTACCCACCCTGACCAAGAATGGAAAGAGATTCGTGGCGATCAGGAAGAAAGTATCAGCCACATGTACCTGACCCATACGCTGATCCTGGCGGCGATACCTGCGGTATCGGCATTCATCGGGACCACACAGGTGGGCTGGGTCATCGGCAATCGCCCCCCGGTAATGCTGACCGTGGAAAGCGCACTATGGATGACAGTCATGTCGTACCTGGCGATGCTCGGCGGAGTGGCGGTGATGGGCGCGTTCATCCACTGGATGGCCCGCACCTATGACGCCAATCCGAGCCTCGCACGCTGCATTGCGTTCGCAACCTATACCGCTACTCCGCTGTTCATCGGCGGCCTCGCGGCCTTGTACCCCCACTTGTGGCTGGGGATGATCGTCGGCACGGCGGCCATCTGCTACACGGTGTACCTGCTGTATGTGGGATTGCCAACATTCATGAACATTCCATCTGACGAGGGCTTTCTGTTTTCAAGTTCGGTGCTCGCCGTAGGCCTGGTGGTGCTGGTCGCCATCATGGCGTTCACCGTGATTGTCTGGGGACTCGGCGTGGGGCCGGTCTATACCAATTAACAGCTCACCACAAAAAAATCAGATCTGCCGACACAGGCCGCCGCAAGGCGGCCTTTTAATGCCCAGGCACAAAGAGTCCGAAGACCATTCGGCACCTCGCAGATTCGCAAGGCCCCTGGCTTGCGGCATACTCGACCGCTCTGGAGATCCATCAAGCATGCCCGAGCAACTCAATAACCGCGTCGAAGATTGTTTCCAACAAGCCGAATCCTTTTTCAAACGACCTTTCAAGCGCCCCGTGGTGAGTTTTAAGCTGCGTGGGCAAAAAGCCGGTGTCGCGCACTTGCACGAGAACCTGCTGCGCTTCAATCCGCAGTTGTACCGTGAAAATACCGAAGACTTTCTCAAGCAGACAGTCGCTCACGAGGTCGCGCACCTGATCGCCCATCAATTGTTCGGCGACCGCATCCAGCCCCATGGCGAAGAGTGGCAACTGATCATGCGCGGCGTTTACGAATTGCCGCCCAACCGCTGCCACACCTACGACGTCAAGCGCCGCAGCGTGACCCGCTACATCTACAAGTGCCCGTGCGCCGACAGCGATTTCCCGTTCTCGGCGCAACGTCACGGCCTGGTGCGCCAAGGGCGGCGCTATTTGTGTCGGCGGTGTCGCAACACCTTGGTATTCAGTGGCGAAATGCGGGTTGAGTAACAGGATTTTCAGTGTCTGCGCCGGCCTCTTCGCGGGCAAGCCCGCTCCCACAGGGAATTTTCGCTCCAGCTCAAATCCGATGTGGGAGCGGGCTTGCTCGCGAAGGCGGACTGGCAGGCGCTAAAGAATTACCTTGGCACGTCGCAACTCGGCAATCCGTTCAGCAGTGAACCCCAACTCTCCCAACACCTGATCCGTATGCTGCCCCAGCGCCGCGCCAATATGCCTGGGCTCTGGCAACCCGCCTGAAAACTTCAACGGGCACGCCATCTGCGCCTGACTCGCCCCATCACCCCGTGGTACTTGTGTCACCAGCTCCCGCGCCTGCAACTGCGGATGCCGCACCGCCTCACCCAGGCTCAGTACCGGCTCGACACAAGCGTCCAGTTCGGCGAACAGCGCACACAGCTCGGCAAAATCATGCTTTTCAAATTCAGTCTTCAGCGCATCCTTGAGCTTGCGTTGCTGCGCAGGTTGCGCAGATAGCCCCAGGCTGGCCCACTCCTCCAGCCCCAGCGCCGCACACAACTGTTTCATGAACCCCGGTTCCAGGCTGCCTACAGACAGCCAACGCCCATCCCGGGAACGATAATAGTCATAGAAGCTGCCGCCATTGAGCATCTGGTCTTCCCGATCCGGCTCGACACCACAAGCCAGGTACCCGGCGCCCGCCATGGCATTCAAGCTGAACACGCAGTCGGTCATGCTCACGTCCAGGTGCTGACCCTGTCCGGTTTGCTGTCGAGCGATCACGGCAGCCAGCAGGCCGATGACTCCGTGCAGCGAACCACCGGCAATGTCTGCCACCTGCATGCCCAACGGCAGCGGCCCACTGTCGGCGCGACCGCTGTAGCTCGAAAGCCCGGCCAGCGCCAGGTAATTGATGTCATGGCCGGCACGGTCTTTATAGGGGCCGGTTTGGCCGTAACCGGTGATCGATACATAGATCAGTCCTGGTTTGATCGCCTTCAGAGCCTCATAACCCAGACCCAAGCGTTCCATGACGCCGGGGCGGAACTGCTCAAGCACGATGTCGTAGTCCTGCAACAATTGCCTGATCACTTCCATCGCTTCGGGCTGCTTGAGATCCAGAGCCAGGCTGCGTTTGTTGCGATTGAGGTAGGCATGGCTGGCCGATACACCTTGATCGTGCGGCGGCAGCTCGCGCAGCAGGTCCATGCGGGCCGGCGATTCGATGCGCAGCACCTCGGCGCCCATGTCCGCCAGCAATAGCGAAGCGAACGGCCCCGGCAGCAGTGTCGAGAAATCCAGAACCTTGAGTGATGCCAGTGGACCGAGCATGAGCGTTCTCCCTGGATGATTCCCCAGCCTAGGCAGCCAAGCGCTTTGCAGCAATCACCTTATGCGCCAAACGCAATGACCGTTGTGCTCAAATCCCGGGCAAGAAAAAACCCGCCGAAGCGGGTTTTTCATGACAACAAGGCTTACCGGGCGTTAGTCGGGGTAGCCCCTTCGACGTGGCCCAGAACATCGTCTTTAGGCTCGTCGGCAATCCCGCGGCCGCCCGAGGCCAGCTCTGCTTGCAGCACGTCGGTGTCCAGTTCCTTGACCCATTTGGCCACAACGATGGTGGCAACGGCGTTACCGACCAGGTTGGTCAATGCACGGGCTTCGGACATGAAACGGTCGATACCCAGGATCAGCGCCAGACCGGCAACCGGCAGGTGGCCTACGGCGGACAGGGTGGCCGCCAGTACGATGAAGCCCGAACCGGTCACGCCTGCAGCGCCTTTGGAAGACAGCAGCAACACCACCAGCAAGGTGATCTGGTGCGTGATGTCCATGTGGGTGTCGGTGGCCTGGGCAATGAACACGGCTGCCATGGTCAGGTAGATCGCAGTACCGTCGAGGTTGAACGAGTAGCCGGTCGGGATTACCAGGCCAACCACGGACTTCTGCGCCCCCAGACGCTCCATCTTGATCAGCATGCGCGGCAGCACCGACTCCGAAGAGGACGTACCCAGCACGATCAGCAGCTCTTCACGGATGTAGCGGATCAGCTTCAACACGCTGAAGCCATGAGCGCGGGCGATACCGCCCAGCACGATCAGGATGAACAGCAGGCAGGTGATGTAGAAGCAGGCCATCAACTGGCCCAGTTGCACCAGCGAGCCGACACCGTAGGCACCGATGGTGAAAGCCATGGCACCGAACGCACCGATTGGCGCGAGCTTCATGATCATGTTGATGATGTTGAACATCACGTGGGCGAAGCGATCGATGAAGTCCAGCAGCGGCTTGCCGTAGGCACCCAGGCGATGCAGGGCGAAACCGAAGATCACCGAGAACATCAGCACTTGCAGAATGTCACCGGTGGCGAACGCACCGACGATGGTGGACGGGATCACGTTGAGCAGGAAGCCGACGACGCTTTGATCAGCACCGGCCGAGACATAGGCAGCCACTTTGGAGGCATCCAGCGTGGACACGTCGATGTGCATGCCGGCGCCCGGCTGGACGATGTTGACTACTACCAGGCCGACCAGCAAGGCGATGGTCGAAACGATTTCGAAGTACAGCAGTGCGTAACCGCCGGTCTTGCCGACCGACTTCATGTCCTGCATGCCAGCGATACCGCTGACCACGGTGCAGAAAATGATCGGCGCGATGATCATCTTGATCAGCTTGATGAACCCGTCACCCAGCGGTTTTACGGCCACACCGAGCTGTGGATAGTAGTGACCGAGCAAAATACCGATGACAATTGCAACGATCACCTGGAAATACAGGGATTTGTACAGTGGCTGACGAGTCGTCATTGCAAAGTTCCTCAAGAGTGCGCGGCGTCAACATCCATCTGTTGCCCACCCCACCTCAATGGCGAACCCTCCTGCACTGGAGGGATTTGTTTTTTCGAGCTGCGCGACGGCAGGCATCTGCTGGTTCCATCGCAAGGCCCGTGCCACCTTGTCCGAAAAGTCTGTAAGCCTTGTGACAACAAGGGCTGCAGGTTTTTCCGGGGTCACGCACGACGTTTGCGCGATGGCGGATTTCCGCCCGCTCGTCGAATCACACCCCGGCAATCTGGCGGATATCCGCCTTGTTCATGGGTATGAAGCGCGGCTACCATTCGTCGTTCAATGGACGGACTTGCCTGCTATGCGCGAACGCACCATCGCCAGTCATTTCGCCCGCGCCGTTCTCGGTGGGGCGCAACGGCGTGGCTACGATTATTCAAGACTGCTGCAGCAATTGGGGATCAGCCCCGAATTGCTCGACGAGCCTCGGGCGCGCATTCCTCCGGAACAATTCACCCGCCTGATCCAGGGACTTTGGCTGGCGCTGGACGATGAGTACCTGGGTTTCGGGCAAGGTGTCAGCAAGCCAGGCAGCTTCGCGATGATGTGTCATGCCGTTATCCATTGCCGCAATCTGGATAAGGCACTGCATCGCGGATTAATGTTTTACAGCCTATTCCCGGACGCCCCGCGCCTGACGCTGGCGCGCGAAGACGAAATGATTCGACTGAGCCTGGATGACTCACACCTCTGGGACCCGGAACATTTCCTCACCGAGAGTCTATTGGTGATCTGGCATCGCTTCGCCAGCTGGTTGATCGGCCAGCGTATTCGGCTGGAGCACGCCACGTTCAGCTATCCGCGACCGGAACATGGTGCCGAATACGAGTTGTTGTTCTCGTGCCCGCTCGAGTTTTCGGCACAACAGAGCAGCCTGCTGTTTCACAGCCGCTACTTGGACATGCCACTGTTGCAAGACGAACGCACGCTCAAGCAGTTCCTTGAACGCTCGCCTGCCGATCTGTTATCACGCCCCGATGACGGCCACAGCCTGAGTAGCCAGTTGCGACGCTTGCTCAGTCGCGACCGGTCACCCTGGCCGGATCTGGAGGCCGTGGCTGCGCACCTGCATATCAGCCCGCAAACGCTACGCCGGCATCTGCGTGAAGAAAACACCAGTTTTCAGGAACTGAAGGACCAACTACGCCGCGACATCGCCATATATCACCTGGGCCGCAACGACTTGCCATTGCAACAGATCGCTGAGCAATTGGGATTTTCCGAACCGTCAGCGTTTCATAGGGCATTCAAGAAGTGGACCGGACTGACGCCAGGGGCCTATCGGGCTCGGGATTTGTAGGAGCCGGATTGCTGGCGATAGCGTCTGTACGATCGCCATCGCCAGCAAGCTGTCTCCTAGAGCATCACGCCTGCGGAAACTGAATACGGAAAGCCGCACCGCCCAGGGGCGAGTCACCCAGGGTAAGTCTTGCGCTATAGCTTTCGATGATGTCCTTGACCACCGCCAAGCCAATACCCTGCCCCGGATGCTGTCGGTCCAGGCGCTCACCGCGCTGCAGGATCCGTGTGCGCTGATCGAGCGGGACGCCTGGACCATCGTCTTCTACACATATCTCGATTCCGTTAAGGGCGCGCACGCTGACGCGCACCTCGCTCAGGCACAGTCGATAAGCGTTCTCCAGCAGATTGCCCAACATTTCCAGCAAGGCGCCCTGCTCGATAGGGACCAGACACGGCTCCGGCAAATCGAAGGTTACTTGTACCTGTTTGTCGCGATAGACCTTGTCCAGTGTGTCGCAAAGGCTCTGCAACACCGGTTGCAGGCGCACCTGATGACGCACCAGACCGCTTTTGCGCAGGCTGGCTCGTTGCAGTTGGTAACTGATCTGCTGGCTCATGCGCTCAATCTGTGTCTGCAGCACCCAGGCCTGCTCCCGGTCCTCAGGGCGTTGCGCCATGCCTTCGCTGACACCCTGCAATACCGCCAGTGGGGTTTTCAAGCTATGAGCCAAGTCGTCGAGTGAATCGCGATAACGGCTACGCTGTTCGCGCTCGCTGAACAGCAGACGGTTGAGAGAGCCAGTCAGGCGCAGCAGTTCACGCGGGTGCTGTTCACTCAGGCTTTCGCGGGTTCCGCTTTCGATCTCATCCAGTTCCTGGCTCAGCCGGCGCAATGCCTGCAACCCCCAGGTCAAGCCGACCCAAAGCAACGCCAGAAGCACCAGTAACGCCGCGCCGAAACCCAAGTACAGGTTGTCTCGCAGGCCGCCGAGCGTGGCGTCGTATTCACGCGCCGGTTGCAACGCGACAAAGCTGAACGCCGCACTTTTGCCACCGAGGAGTTTGACCTCGACGTCATAGACGAAAAATTCCTGGCCATTGTCCTGGCGAATCCTGGCAAATTCATTACCGCGCCCGTCGTAACGCGGCTTGTAATTGATATTCGCGTCAAGGGTGTCCTTCGAACGCCACACCAATTGGCCCTCGCGGCTGTAGATGTAACCGAGCAAATTGCCATCAGCCAGGTTGAAGCGCTCATCGGGCAACTGTTCCGGCATCAGCAAGCGGTTGTTCTCAACCCGTGCGGCGGAGATCAACGTGGTGACGTCCGACGCCAATCGCTGCTCGATGGCATCCTGCAGTGCCAGGCTGAATGCTCCCTGCATCGCCGGCAACAATGCCAGCATGAACAATACCGCCAGGATCGTGGCGGCGAGCATCAGGCGAACGCGAAGAGAACCGATCAAGTGCAACGCTCGGTGAACAGATAGCCCAGCCCACGCACCGTATCAATTGGCTTGAAACCGGAGGTACCTTCGAGTTTGCGACGCAGCCGGCCAACCAGCACTTCAATCACGTTCGGATCGCGGTCGTCATCATCGGGATAAAGCTGCTCCATCAAACGATCCTTGGGCACCACCTGCTGGTGGTGGCGCATCAAGTACTCGAGTATCCGGTATTCATACGCGGTCAACGCCAGGGGTTGCTCATCAAGGGTCGCCTGCTTGCGATTGAGGTCCAGCAGTAGCGGCCCGGCAACGATCGTTGACTGGGTAAACCCGCTGGAGCGACGCAACAATGCATTTAGCCGAGCTTCCAGTTCTTCAAACTGGAAGGGCTTGACCACATAGTCGTCGGCACCGGCAGCAAGACCTTCCACCTTGTCCTCCCAGTTACCACGTGCTGTGAGGATCAGGATCGGAAAGGTCTTGCCCTGCGAGCGCAACTGACGGATCAGATCCAGCCCGCCCATGCCCGGCAACCCGAGATCAATCACCGCCAGGTCATGATTGAACTGCCCTGTCTGGTACAGCGCATCAACGGCGTTGGCCACGGACTCGACCACATGGCCGCTATCCGTCAGGCGGGTTTGCAGGTGATGACGCAACAGCGCTTCATCCTCGACGACCAGCAGTTTCATCTCGCTCTCCCAGGCAAATCAAATACTCCAGAGGCACGATTGACGGACCTCCATGGTTGACGGGCCGCGCCGGATCAATCTCCTGGATTGACCCGGCGCGGCGGTCACACTCGCTTTTCAGAAAGCGTAGTTGGCTGAAAGGTAGGTCTGTGCGCTGCTGGTCAAGCTCAGCGAACCTTGTTTGCTACCACCTCGCTCACTCATTTCGGTGCTGGCGTTACTGCGCAGGTAACGGTACCCCAGCTCAACAGAAGTGTTTTGCGAAACCTGTTGCAGAATGCCTGCCTGTGCACCGATGGCGTAACCGATGTTGCTGTCGCGACTGAAGCCTGGTGATTCCTGGGTCATTTTGGTCAATCCGGCCGAGGCTCCGCCGAACAGCCTGGTATCAGTACCCAGCGGATGGAACAGGTCGAAGCTGCCCAGCAGGTTTTCCTGACGCAGTTTAATGCCATTGTGCGAGCCCGACACGTTATCGTAAGTGGCGTAGTAGCGGCCTTGGCTGTTTTGCTGGCCTACACGCAAGCCCCAAGTGTTGTCCTTGCCAATCACGCCGTCGGCGTTCGGCCTATTCAGGTTATCGTTCAAGGCGTGGGATTTTTTGATCTTGTCGCTGGTCTGCCCATAAGTGAGGCTGGCGAAACTGTCGTTGGAAGCGATCGCTGCGGTGCTAGCGCCGAAGACGGTGAATGCCAGCAGCAGTTTTTTGAATCCAGTCATGGGTGAAGCTCCTCAAGAGTTAGCGTTGTTTTGGCTACGAGGCAAGATTACCCACGCGGCCCTGAACCCACCCTGAACACCCGCTTAACCTGAGCTGAACCATATCCACCCAGATGTTTCGAGGTTTTTCTTGCAGGAGACCGACCATGCGCATGCTCTTCGCCCTCTTCTTACTCGCCGCCAGCGGGCTGGCCCAGGCCGCCATCAAGACTCAGGAAATCCCGTACCAAAGTCCCGACGGCACACGGATGATTGGCTACTACGCCTTTGATGACGCAATAAAAGGTCCGCGTCCCGGTGTCGTGGTGGTACATGAATTCTGGGGGTTGAACGACTACGCCAAGCGTCGCGCCCGCGACCTCGCCGGTCTGGGCTACAGCGCCCTGGCCATCGATATGTATGGCGACGGCAAGAATACCGAGCATCCCAAGGACGCAATGGCCTTCATGCAGGCCGTGCAAAGGGACAACGCAATTGCCAGTGCGCGGTTTCAGGCGGGACTCGAATTGCTCAAGCGACAGGCGCAAACCGATCCGAAAAAGCTTGCCGCCATTGGCTACTGCTTCGGTGGCGGCGTGGTGCTCAATGCCGCTCGCCAGGGTGTTCCTCTGGCGGGTGTCGTGAGTTTCCATGGCGCGCTGGCGACCAATACCCCTGCGACACCAGGCAGCGTCAAGGCGAAAGTCCTCGTCGAACACGGCGCCCAGGACAGCCTGGTCACACCGCAAAACGTCGCGGCCTTCAAGGCCGAGATGGACCAGGCCGGCGCTGACTACCAGTTTGTCAGCCTCGACGGCGCCAAGCACGGTTTCAGCAACCCCGATGCTGATCGCTTGAGCCATGGCGATCATGGCGGGCCGGATATTGGCTACAACAAAGTGGCGGATGAAAAATCGTGGGCGGATATGCAGGCATTTTTCAAGAAGATCTTTAGCAAGTAGATCCCGTATTGAGGGGCTTTTGTGGCAAGCACTACCCAGCATCAAGGCAACCCGGCAAAATGCCCGACATGAATTCCGTCCCTGCCCTGCCCGTTTGCTGCACGCCCCTCGATGCCCATTGGCCGCTGCCGTTGGTGCTGCCCGACGTAGTGCTGCTGAGTACCCACTTCGATACTTCGCAACTGCACAGCGATGACTTCCAGCTCAGCGCTATCGAGGCGCCCGCGAGCATTCAGCGCTCGGTCGCCAAACGCCAGGCAGAATTTCTCGCCGGGCGAATCTGCGCCCGCGCAGCCCTGCATCAATTGGAAGGCCTGAACTTCAGCCCGGCCATCGGTGATGACCGGGCACCTGTGTGGCCTGCGCACATCACCGGTTCGATCACCCACAGCACCGGTCGGGCCGCGGCGATTGTCGCCAGGAAAACCCATTGGCGAGGGTTGGGGATGGACCTGGAAAACCTGCTCAATGCCGAACGTGCCGAACGCCTGGCCGGGGAAATCCTCACTCCGCCGGAAATGCAGCGCATGGCCGCTGGGCGTCGTGATCAACTGGCGTTGCTGGTCACCCTGACTTTTTCAGTGAAAGAGAGCCTGTTCAAGGCGCTTTACCCGATCGTCCAACAACGCTTCTACTTCGAACACGCCGAGGTGCTGGAGTGGAGCGAATCAGGTGAAGTGCGGTTGCGGTTGTTGACCGACCTGTCCGGCGAGTGGCGCAACGGTACCGAGCTCGAGGCACAGTTCGGGGTCAAGGATGGGCAGTTGTTGAGTCTGGTCAGCATCAAGGCCTGAAGACTTCTGCAGCTTGTAAGGGGCTCTTCGCGGGCAAGCCTCGCGCCTACGGCTCTACGTCGATCACAACATGAGGTTCGACAAAAAACCGCTCACCGCCTCTCCTGATTCCTCGGCCAGCTCAAGCTGAAACACGCGCCGCCCAGGCTTTTGCTCTTGCCAATCAACGCCCGGCCGTCGTGCCAATGGATGATCCGCCGCACGATCGACAATCCCAACCCATGGCCGCCCGAGGCCCGGGTCCGGCTGTCGTCGAGTCGCAGGAATGGTGTGAAAATTTTCTCCCAGGCCATTTCCGGAACGCCCGGCCCGTCATCTTCGACATCCACCCGACAGCGCTGTTGCCCCACCTGATAACTGATGGTGACCCGCGAATGGGCATGGCGCATGGCATTGCTCACCAGATTCTGCAGCGCCCGGTGCAGGTAGCGCGGCTCCGCCTCGACCCACGCGTCGTCACAGTCGGCGGCCGACAGGCACAATCCTCGTTGCACCGTGACGTCGGCGCGCAAGGGCGCCAGCTCCTCGATCACCTGATTGACCAAGGCGTCCAGGTCGATACGCTGGAAATTCAGTGCCGGCGAGCCCTGCTCCAACCGCGCGTAAGTCAGCATCTCGTCGACCAGGCGGTCGAGGTCCTCGATATCGTGGTCCATGCCTTCGCAGTATTTTTCCAGGGCTTGCGGTGTCTTGGCCGATCCGATCATTTCCAGGCCAAAGCGCAGGCGCGCCACCGGCGTACGCAACTCGTGGGACACGGCACGTACCAGCTCGCGCTGTATGGCCAGCAGTTGTTGCAGATGCTCGGCCATGCCGTTGAACGCCGACGCCAGTCGCCCCACCGAGTCCGCGCCCCGCGTCGGCACACGGGTTTCCAGACTGCCCTTGGCGATCCGCGTGGCCGCCGCTTCCAGCCCGCGCAGACGGCGCTCCAGTTGCCGCACCAGCAGGTAGACGATCAGGCCGATCAGGCTCAGCCCCAGTGCGGCAATCAGCACCAGCCACTCGGGTGGATACGGATTCATCTGGTACAACGGGCCGATTTCCAGCACCCACGGCGTGCCAACCATACCGGCGAACACCCGGATCGAATCGCCCTCCTTGCCCAGCGCCATCACGGTGTCGCCCTCGGACACCCGACGGCTCTGGTCTTCGTCCATGTCGGCTTCCTGGACCGTGACCAGACGCAAATCGAAGCCAAACCCCTTGTCCTTTTTCAATTGCGCCAGGCGCACCGGCTGCTCGCCCACGGGGTAGCGCACCAGCTCGTCCGCCAGGAGGTAAATCGTCGCCCGGGCGAGTTGTTCGCTGATCTGCTGGACATCCCCCGTAAGCACAAGCTGTTCCTGGTCACTGACCAGTCGATAGACTCGGGCCGCATGCGGGCCGGTCTTCTCCACCAGGGCCTGGCCACGCAAGACGCGGGTGCGCTGGGTGAGGTCGAGATCGGTTTGGGCAAAGGTTTTCAGCGCCAGCGGAATCCCCAGCAGTCGCTCCCACACCAGCAACGCCCGCTGGCGCTCGGTCTGGTTCATCGGCTGCAGGTTATCGGCCATCAGCGAAAAGGTGCCGTGGGCCAGTCGTTCCCGGTACTGCTCGCCGCGCACCTGGTTGAGCATGTGCAAGGCCAGCACGCCAAGTACCGCCACCAATATCAGCGCGGCACACATGCCGCCGTAGATACGCAGGAAGATCGAGTTCACGGGGTTGGGTCTACGCAAGCCTCGGGGACAAACAGATAACCTTTGCTGCGCACGGTCTTGATCAGTCGCGGATGGTCCGGGTCATCGCCGATCTTGGGGCGGATGCGCGAGATGCGCACGTCGATGGAACGGTCCTGGCCGTCATAGCCAATGCCGCGCAACGCGGTGAAGATTTCTTCCCGGGACAGGATGCGTCCGGCGTTGGCAACCAGCAGCCAGAGCAAGTCGAATTCGGCGCTGGTCAGTTCGATGCCGCTGTCGTGCAGCCAGGCTTCGCGCAATGCATTGTCCACCACCAGCGGGCCGAATTGCAGGCGTCGTTGTTTTTCCGGGGTCACCTCCGGCGCCTCGCTGCGTCGCAGCAATGCCTGGATGCGCGCCAACAGCAAGCGCGGGCGCACCGGCTTGCACACATAGTCGTCGGCGCCCAGGTCGAGGCCGAGGATCTGGTCGGTGTCGTCGGTGCGAGCGGTGAGCATCAGGATCGGACCGTCATAACGGTCACGAACCTTGCGGCAAATGCTCAGGCCATCTTCGCCTGGCAGCATCAGGTCGAGAATGACCAGGTCCGGTTGTTCCTTGATGATGCGGTTCGCGGCCAGCGCACCATTGCCTTCGATCGATACACGCAGGCCATTGGCTTGCAGGTAATCGCGTGTCAGTTCGGCCAGACGTTGATCGTCCTCCACAATCAATACCTGCCAGGCTTCTTGTTCCACCGGTGACCTCTACTTGCCAGAACGCTCATAAGGAAGGATCCGCCCGTCTTTTTGTAATGATAGGGGTGGATAAATTGGGTACACGCCGACCGATTGTATAAACGTCGCCCACCCAGAACACAAGCCGGCATATACGTTCGGACAACAGAGTTTTTTGTGATAGGGTTCGCGCCCTTAAAAATCCGCTCGGGCGTTTTCGCGGCTTGAAAATCGATGAAAAAAAGCCGGGTCCAGCAGCGTCGCGGCCTGCACGCCGATTCCTTTCACAACACACAATTTACGCACAGGTTTATCCACAGGTAGTACGTTGCAATCACCCCCCAAAACGCATTATCTTGTAGCCCAGCGTAAAAAAAACCCTAGATGTAGGGTTTTTCGTAAAATACCAAACACAAACCGGATACCAAATTCAAGCGCTTTTATTGCCTCTTTCCGGTTGAACCAAACGTAATTTCCAAAGCCCAAAACCGCGCGCGCGGATGGCTACTGTATTTCGGCCCATGGGGTGAAAAACGGTACGGGTGTTGCAGTGCAACTGCCACCTCCCAACTGTCATCTCAAAGGACCAAGGTCTCAGGCCCAAGGCGTGAGACCAAAGACTTCGGCATGGAAGCGGCGCCCAATAGCCCTCTTCCTACTGTCCCGAAGTTGTTATGCCCGGCCTTGGCCGGTTGTAGTGCTTCAGGACGGAACGGTGGGCACCGAGATGGTGCCCAATCAAACATAGAGAATGTGGAGACACCCCCCGATGCAAACCGACACAACTCGCGAGAACCCGCAGGGCACCTTGCCGCAGGCCGCTGATTCGAATTCGGATCTGTCCGCCACCGCGCCGGGCCAGCTGCGTGTGATCAAGCGTAACGGCACTGTCGTTCCTTATACCGATGACAAGATCACCGTCGCCATCACCAAAGCGTTTCTCGCAGTTGAGGGTGGCACCGCTGCCGCTTCGTCGCGCATCCACGATACCGTGGCGCGCCTGACCGAACAGGTCACTGCCACCTTCAAGCGTCGCATGCCATCGGGCGGCACCATCCACATCGAAGAAATCCAGGACCAGGTCGAACTGGCCCTGATGCGTGCCGGCGAGCAAAAAGTCGCTCGCGACTACGTGATCTACCGTGACGCGCGTTCCAAGGAACGCGCCGCCCACGCTCCTGCCGAAGAAGCGGTCAACGCTCACCCGTCGATCCGCATCACCCGCGCAGACGGTAGCCTGGCGCCGCTGGACATGGGCCGCCTGAACACCATCGTTACCGAAGCGTGCGAAGGCCTGGAAGAAGTCGACGGCGACCTGATCCAGCGTGAAACCCTGAAAAACCTGTACGACGGCGTGGCCCTGACCGACGTCAACACCGCCCTGGTGATGACCGCCCGTACCCTGGTCGAGCGTGAGCCGAACTACTCGTTCGTGACCGCGCGCCTGCTGATGGACACCCTGCGTGCCGAAGGCCTGGGCTTCCTCGGTGTTGCCGAAAGCGCGACCCACCACGAGATGGTCGACCTTTATGCCAAGGCCCTGCCTGCCTACATTGCCAAAGGTATCGAATTCGAATTGCTGAACCCGGTCCTGGCCGACTTCGACCTGGAAAAACTCGGCAAGGCGATCAACCACGAACGCGACCAGCAGTTCACCTACCTGGGCCTGCAAACCCTGTACGACCGTTACTTCATCCACAAGGATGGCGTGCGTTTCGAACTGCCGCAGATCTTCTTCATGCGCGTGGCCATGGGCCTGGCGATCGAAGAGAAACAGAAAGAAGACCGTGCGATCGAGTTCTACAACCTGTTGTCGTCCTTCGACTACATGTCGTCGACTCCGACCCTGTTCAACGCCGGTACCCTGCGTCCACAGCTGTCCAGCTGCTACCTGACTACCGTGCCGGATGACCTTTCGGGCATCTACCACGCGATCCACGACAACGCCATGCTGTCGAAATTCGCTGGCGGCCTGGGCAACGACTGGACCCCGGTTCGTGCGCTGGGTTCGTACATCAAGGGCACCAACGGCAAGTCCCAGGGCGTGGTGCCGTTCTTGAAAGTAGTGAACGACACCGCCGTCGCCGTGAACCAGGGTGGCAAGCGCAAAGGCGCTGTCTGTGCCTACCTGGAAACCTGGCACATGGACATTGAAGAGTTCATCGAGCTGCGCAAGAACACCGGTGATGATCGTCGTCGTACCCACGACATGAACACCGCCAACTGGATCCCTGACCTGTTCATGAAGCGCGTCTTTGATGACGGCAAGTGGACCCTGTTCTCGCCGTCCGAAGTGCCGGACCTGCACGACCTGACCGGCAAGGCCTTCGAAGAGCGCTACGAGTACTACGAAGCCCTGACCGAGTACCCAGGCAAGGTCAAGCTGTTCAAGACCATCCAGGCCAAAGACCTGTGGCGCAAGATGCTGTCCATGCTGTTTGAAACCGGCCACCCATGGCTGACCTTCAAGGACCCGTGCAACCTGCGCAGCCCGCAGCAGCCACAGCTCGAACCTGTGCACCGAGATCACCTTGAACACCAACAAGGACGAGATCGCCGTTTGCAACCTGGGCTCGATCAACCTGCCGAACCACATCGTGGGCGGCAAGCTGGACACCGCCAAGCTGCAACGCACCGTGAACACCGCCGTTCGCATGCTCGACAACGTGATCGACATCAACTACTACTCGGTGCCGCAAGCGAAGAACTCCAACTTCAAGCACCGTCCGGTCGGCCTGGGCATCATGGGCTTCCAGGACGCGCTGTACCTGCAGCACATCCCTTACGGTTCCGACGCTGCCGTCGAGTTCGCCGACAAGTCGATGGAAGCGGTCAGCTACTACGCGATCCAGGCTTCCTGCGACCTGGCTGACGAGCGTGGCGCCTACGAGACGTTCCAGGGTTCGCTGTGGTCCAAGGGCATCCTGCCACTGGATTCGCAACAGATTCTGATCGAGCAGCGCGGCCAGAAGTACATCGATGTCGACCTGAACGAAACCCTGGATTGGGCACCGGTTCGCGCCCGTGTTCAGAAAGGCATCCGTAACTCGAACATCATGGCCATCGCACCGACCGCGACCATCGCCAACATCACTGGCGTTTCGCAGTCGATCGAACCGACCTACCAGAACCTGTATGTGAAGTCGAACCTGTCGGGCGAGTTCACCGTGATCAACCCGTACCTGGTTCGCGACCTGAAGGCTCGCGGCTTGTGGGACTCGGTCATGATCAACGACCTGAAGTACTACGACGGTTCGGTGCAGCAGATCGAGCGCATCCCGCAAGAACTCAAGGAGCTCTATGCAACCGCGTTCGAAGTGGACACCAAGTGGATCGTCGATGCGGCCAGCCGTCGTCAGAAGTGGATCGACCAGGCTCAATCGCTGAACCTGTACATCGCTGGCGCTTCGGGCAAGAAGCTGGACGTGACCTACCGCATGGCCTGGTACCGTGGTCTGAAAACCACCTACTACCTCCGTGCCCTGGCCGCGACCAGCACCGAGAAGTCGACCATCAACACCGG
>LNAP01003722.1_pt1 | contig 35126 bp, 35 predicted proteins | sample 602601 | NCBI WGS metagenome assembly LNAP01 (sample SAMN02440304, study PRJNA202911) | soil metagenome | biome: Subtropical and temperate rainforests or woodlands; isolation source: soil samples (1 kg each in a 20% v/v slurry with milli Q water) were... ... | reverse complement strand
GAGCGAGCTCCATCCACCGATTCTGCTCTTGGGTATCCAGGACCATGACATCGTTATTTTTCTCATATGCAAGTCGATGCCCCGCATCCGTTCCATAAGCATCCCATAGGCGTCCTGCATCCCCCGAAAGAGTGCGTCCGCTGTTGGCGTCGATGATCTGCTGGAGGTCGGTAGGAAGGCTGTCATAGCGAGCCTTACTCATAGCCAGCACCAACGCCGAATACATCAACTTTGGCATTTCTGGAGCTGTTTCCGTGTGAAACTTAACCCGCTCCTGCAGCTTCACTGAGGTAGCAACATCCCAAGGCACTACGGCTCCGTCGACTAAACCGCGAGCCAGAGCAGCAGGGAGTTGATTGATTGGTATGATTTGCGGCTGTCCACCAAATAGACTAATCATTCTACTCTGGACCGCGTTGGATGTCCGAATTCGGAGTGCAGCGAAGTCAGCAATGGTCCTGATCGGATGCTTGCGGGTATGCAGCACCGCGCTGTCGGTAATATGGGTTGCTAATAGTTTTATACCTTGGTATTCCCGCTGGCCGTTCTTCTCCAAGAAGTCCCATAGAGCTTGACTGCTCGCCTCGGCTGAGTGGTTCATGAACGGCAGTTCAAATACACCCGTCAGTGGATAGGCTCCACTGCTGTACCCGGGTAAGGCCCAGACAACGTCTGCGGTTCCGCTTCGTGCTTGGCCAATCAGCTGAGTAGGTTTTCCACCGAGCTGCATCTCTGGAAAAAAGTGAAATCGTATGCGGCCGCCGGACTCTCGTGTGATCTTATCCGCCCATGGCTGGAGAAACTCACGCTGAGTAAATGAGTCGTGTGGCATAAAGTGGTGAACCTTGAGAACAATGGAGTCCTTCTCTCCACTAGAGGCCGTAGCCGCGAGGCTGAAGACCAAAAGTATAGACACAAGAATCATGCGCAAAATCTCAGAAGCCGTCGATCCGGTCGACTCCCCCAACTCATGCGCACCAAGAAATTCAGCCTTAGCCAACACGATCACCCCCAACTGTTATTATTGATTTTATAAAAACACACACCACAATCAGACTCTACCTGACATGCAAATGGCTTTAAAAAGCCCGCCTAATGGCGGGCAAGCCCCGTAAAGAGTGGTAGGTCTCTGGAGTGGATTTAAATCAGAACAGCACCAGGTTATAGCTGATGATCAGGCGATTCTCGTCGATGCTGGGGCGGTAGTTGGAGCGCGCGACCGCGTTACGCACGCGCACGCTGACGTTCTTCAGCGGCCCGCTCTGCACGGTGTAGCCGAGATCCAGGTCGCGCTCCCAGTCCTCTCCCTCGAAGCTTCGCCCGGTATCGACGTTGTCGCCTTTCACGTAGCGCACAGTGCTGACCAGCCCTGGGATGCCGAGGGCGGCGAAGTCGTAGTCGTAGCGCGCCTGCCAGGAGCGCTCGTCGGTGGAGGCGAAGTCGAAGGTCGGCAGTTCGTTGGACAGCGGCGTCACGTTGCCGAAGATGCGCACCATACCGTCGTCGCCGGACAGCGTCTGGTAGCCGACGTGAAAGGTGTGCCCCCCACGCTTGGCAGACAGCATGGCGTGAAAGGTCTGGTTGTCGATGGCGCCAGCCAGCTGGTCACCGTCCTCACTGGAGTCGTAGTAGCCGAGGTTGGCGCCCAAGGTCCAGGCGCCCAGCGGCTGGCTGTGCTTGAGGCTGAAGAAGCGCTGGTGGTAGACGTCCTCCAGTTGGGCATACCAGGCTCCGACGCTGGTGCGGTTCTGGTTGAACGCGTAGTCGGCGCCAGCGTAGTTGAAGCGGTCGCTGCTCACCGCCAGCACCGCTCGGCGGCCGGCGACATCGCGTCATCACCGGCCTCGTCGCGATGGCTCATGGCTCGCATCTGGCCGCCCTGCAGGGTCAGCCCGGCGAACTCCTGGGAGACGACGCTCGCCCCGGTGTAGGACGGCGGCAGCAGGCGGATGTCGGAGAAGGTCAGCACCGGCAGGTTGGGCTGCAGCTCGCCGACCTTCAGCTCGGTCTTCGACACCCGGATCTTGAGCGCCGCCCCGGCACGGCTGTACTCGTCGGCCGGCTCGCCATCGGTGTGGCGCGGCATCAGGCCGGTGCCCAGTGCGCCGGCGCGGTCCGCACTGCCGTCCAGCTTGATGCCCAAGAGTCCGATGGCATCGACGCCAAAGCCGACCGGGCCCGGGGTGTAGCCGGACTTGAAGTTGAGGATGAAGCCCTGGGCCCACTCCTCCTGCTTGGACTGGGCGGCGGCAGGCACGTCGCGGAAGTCGCGGCTGAAGTAGTAGTTGCGCGCGGTCAGGGTGGCGGTCGAGTCTGCGATGAAACCGCCGTCGGCGGCGTGAGAGGTCAGAGGCGTGGCCAGGGCTATGGCGAGCGCGAGGCGCTGCGTTTTCGGTTGCTGGATCATAGTTTTCTCTTGTTGTTATGTTTTCTGGATACCCCGCTGCCTCTCGCCGGAGGCGGCACGCAGGATGTGGGTTGCCGTCCTGCCAGACTCACGACCGGCAAGACGGTAGCAACGGAACGAACTGGCAGAGAGCGGGCCTACCGTTGCCGAAAGGCCCACCCGGCGAGGAGATGAAGGTCAGGCCGTGGTCGATTCCACCGGCTTCGCGGCCGTCACCTTAGGGCGTGGCAGCCGGCCCGGCTGGTGCCAGAGGAACACCCCGATGGCGATAGCACCCACCACGCCCGGCGCCGCGAAGGCCAGGAAGCTGACTTGGAGCGGCATCGACGCCGCATGCAGGGCACTGCCGAGCAGAGGGCCGATGATGGCGCCGATGCGACCGATGCCCATGGCCCAGCCCAGCCCCGTAGAGCGGATGTGCGCGGGGTAGAACTGCACCGTGCAGGCGTTGGCGAGGATCTGCGTGCCGATGGTGCAGGCCCCGGCGATGCCGATCAGCAGGTACAGCACCGCCAGGGGCGACTTCAGCGCCAGCAGACTGAGCGAGAGCGCTCCGCCGACGAAGAAGCCCAGCAGCACCCGCCCCAGACCGATGCGATCTGCCAGCCAGCCACCACCGACGAAGATGGCCCCGAAGTTGAGCACCAGCAGGAAGGCCAGGCTGGAGTTCAGCCCGTAGCCGGCCGCATTCATCAGCTTGGGCAGCCAGGAGCTCAGGGCATAGATCATCAGCAGGCAGCAGAAAAACGCCAGCCAGAGCATGAGGGTGTTGAGCAGGCGGCCTTCCTGGAACAGTTGCGGGATCGAGCCCTTGGCGGCCTGGCCCGTGGCGAGGCTCAACTGGTCTCCCGAGCGGGGCTGGTAGTCCGGCACCGCCCGGCGCAGCAGTCCCTGGGCACTCTCCACCTGTCCCTGACGCAACAGGAAGTTCAGCGACTCAGGCAACTGGTGTACCAGCAGCGGCAGCACGAGCAGCGGAACCACCGCGACGAAGAACACCGCCGGCCAGCCCCACTTCGGCATCAACAGCATGCCCAACCCGGCGGAGAGCATCCCACCGACGGAGTAGCCGCTGAACATGATCGCCACCAAGGTGCTGCGCAGCTTCTTCGGCGCGTACTCGTTCATCAGCGCCACCACGTTGGGCATCACCCCGCCGATGCCGAGACCAGCGAGAAAGCGGCACAGGACGAACTCCTCGGGACTGCGCGCAAAGCCGTTAATGACGGTGAAACCGCTGAACAGGATCACGCAGGTCATGATGGTCTTGCGCCGCCCTATGCGGTCCGACAGGGGGCCGAAGAACAGCGCCCCCAGCATCATCCCCACCAGCGCGCAGCTGCCCAGCAGGCCAGCCTCCAGTGCGGTCAAACCCCAGTCCGGCGGGCAGCACCACGCCGTAGATGACCAGATCGTAACCGTCGAAAATGATGATCAGCGCGCACCAGAACAGTACACGCACGTGAAAGGCATTGAAGCGCGCCCCGTCCAGCAGGGCTCCTGCATCGATCGTACGCATGGTATGGCTCTTCTTGTCATTGTTATTGAGCCGGGGACGCCGTCTGGTGCGCCCCCGGAATGGGCACCCATCGCCTCAGGCGCAGGCGCTCAGGGCTCCCCAACCCAGGCGCGCACGGGCCGCGGCCAGGTCGGTGTCGAGGTCGTGGTTCCACAGCCAGTCGAAGCGGGTCGCCAGGATTTCCCCCAGCGCCTGCTCGTTCGCACCGACGACCGGGTCGCGCAGCTCGTACAGCTCGCCGGCCTCCCAGGAGGTCCGCTGCACGTGGCAGGCGCGGGGGCGGCGCAGGGCGTCGTAGGCTTCGAGCAGTTCGGCGAGGTTGCTGGCATCGGCCCGCGCATCGCCCAGCAGGCGGGCGAGGAAATAGGCGTCCTCCAGCCCCTGGCCGGCACCGGCGCCCTGGTGCGGCAGCGTGGCGTGGGCGGCGTCGCCGATCAGGGCGACCCGGCCGTGCACGTAGCCCGGCAGCTCCGCCAGGTCGTGCAGTGCCCAGAGGGTTGGCGCCGGGATGCACTCCAGCAGCACGCGCGCGGCATCGCCCCAGCCGGTGAAGGCGTCGAGCATCTCGCGCTGGCTCGTCTCGCTCACCCAGGGGGCATCCGCGGGCCAGGTCGGCTCCGGCTGGCTGCGGTCGGAGATGAAGGCCACCACGTTGATGATGCGACCGTGCTTCACCGGGAAGGTCAGAATATGGCCGTCGAGTCCCAGATACATCTGCGGCACGTCCACCAGGTGCTCGTCGATGCCGTGGGCCTGATAGGCTTCGCGCAGGCGCTGGCTGTCGATCATCCCGCGATAGGCGCGGGTCCCGGTGTAGCGCGGCGCCTGCGGCGCCACCCCCTGGCCTTTCAGCACATGGCTGCGCAGCGCGGACTTGATGCCGTCGGCGCCGATCAGCAGGTCGCAGCGGTAATCCGTGCCGTCGGTGAACAGCACCCGCACCTCATCGCCCTGCTGCTCGACCTGGGTGGCGCGCTTGCTGAATTGAGCGATACCTTCGGGCAGGTGGGTGACCAGCGCGTCGAGGAAGTCCGCCCGGTGCACCGAGGACTGGCCCACGCCGGGAGCGATGCTGGCCCCCAGGTAGCCGGCATCGCTGCCGCGGCGCCACTCGAACCACACGTCCTGCCAGGGCTCCGGCGTACGGTCGGCGACCTGCAGATAGGCCTCGCCCAGCCCCAAGCCGGCTATGGCGCGCACCGCATTGGGGCCGAAGGACACGCCGGCACCCACCTCGCCGAACGCCGGCGCGGACTCGAACAGTTGCACGTGGAGATGGGAATGGCGGCACAGATCCAGTGCCAGGCCGACGCCGGAAATGCCGCCGCCGACGATACCGATGCGCAAGGCAGGTTTGTTGTTGTTCATGCTGGTACCCGTCATGGTTTTGTTGTTTGGGTACGACCGATCATGGCGAAGTCAGCACTATTGATAAATGCACCAAACACCATACAGACTATTAGCATTGTGAATGCTCCTGCCGCCCCGGCGGGGCGTCGGCGATGACCCGAGCGAGACTCCATGGAACTGCGTGACCTGGATCTGAACCTGCTGGTGGTGTTCAACCAATTGCTGGTGGACCGACGCGTCTCCACCGCCGCGGAGAACCTGGGCCTGACCCAGCCTGCCGTGAGCAACGCATTGAAGCGCCTGCGCACCGCGCTGCAGGACGACCTCTTCGTGCGCACCTACCAGGGCATGGAGCCCACCCCCTACGCTGCGCAGTTGGCCGAACCCGTCGCCCAAGCGTTGCACACCCTGCGCGAAGCCCTCCATCATCAGGAGCGCTTCGACCCGCTGACCAGTGAGCGCACCTTCACCCTGGCCATGACCGACATCGGCGAGATCTATTTCATGCCCCGGCTGATGGATGCGCTCACTCGCCAGGCGCCCCGTTGCGTGATCAGCACCGTGCGCGACAGTTCGGTGAGCATGGTGCAGGCCCTGCAGGACGGCACCGTGGACCTGGCCGTGGGCCTGCTGCCCAACCTGCAGGCCGGCTTCTTCCAGCGCCGGTTGCTCCACAACCGCTACGTGTGCTTGTGCTGCAAGGACCATCCGGCCACCCGTGAGCCCCTGACCCTGGAGCGCTTCTGCGCCTACGGCCATGTGCGCGTCATCGCCGCCAGCACCGGCCACGGCGAAGTGGACACCCACATGACGCGGGCCGGCATCCGGCGCGACATCCGTTTGGAAGTGCCGCACTTCGTCGCCGTCGGCCATATCCTGCAGCGCACCGAGCTGCTCGCCACCGTGCCCGAGCGTTTCGCCGACTGCTGCGTGGAGCCCTTCGGCCTGACCACCCTGCCCCTCCCCGTGGCCCTGCCGGAAATCGCCATCAACATGTTCTGGCACGCGAAGTACCACAAAGACCCGGCCAACCGCTGGTTGCGGCAGCTGATGTTCGAGCTGTTTTCGGATTGAGCGTCGATTAGGCCGGAGCGATGCGGGAGGCAGTGATCTTGCGCAGCCAGCTTGCCCCCGGATTGGCAACGGGGGCAGCTCATCAACCGGCAGCTCTTGTAGACGGCGCTGGGTGATACCCCAGTCGAACCGGCGGTGCCGATCCGCCGGCGCGGCCTCTGCCATCAGGCCATTGGCGTCGCCAGACGCTGGGCGATGAAATTGACGAACGCCTTTATCTTCGGCAAGGGCTGACGGCTGGAGGGCCAGAGGATGCTGAGCGTGCGGCGATCCTCGACGTACGAGGCCAGAAGTGCGAGCAGACTTCCCTTGGCGATCGCTTCAGCGACGACGAAGTCCGGCAGACAGGCTATCCCCTGCCCTGCCTCGGCCATTGCCAGCAAGGGGTCGATGGCGTTGGTGACCGCGGTCTGGGGCAGGTCGAGGTGCAGCGGCTCGCCCCTTTCCACCAGCGGCCAGGGATCGAGCTTGCCGCTTGTGGGATAGCGATAGTGCAGGCAGGCGTGAGTCGCGAGTTCGAGCGGATGCGCAGGCATGCCGTGGCGGGCAAAGTAGGACGGAGCGGCTACCAGCCGATGACTGAAGCCGCTCAGCGCACGCATGACCAGGCGCGAGTCCTGTACCTCACCTATGCGCATGACGGCGTCGAAGCCCTCCTCGATCACGTTCACCAGGCGGTCGCTGAAGTCCAGCTCCAGTTCGATGGCGGGATACGCCTGCTGGAAGGCGATCAGATGAGGCATCAGACGCACGCCCAACTGCGGAAGGCTAATGCGCAGTTTGCCTTGCGGCTTGCCGGCTGCCTGCGTCAGCTCGCGCTCGGCAACCTCAAGTTCGGCGAAGACACGGTGGCATCGCTGCAGGAACAGCGAGCCCTCGGCGGTCAGCGTGATGGCGCGCGTGGAGCGATGGAAGAGCCTGACGCCCAGGCGCTCCTCCAGGCGCGCCACCGCCTTGCCGATGGCTGAGGAGGACACCCCCAGGCGCCTGCCCGCCTCGGTGAAGCTGCGCGTTTCGGCGGCCTGGACGAAAGCGCCAAGGGCACCGAGATGGTCCATTCGGGATCTCACATTAATTCCCAAGATTCCGAAATGATCGGAACTTTAGCTTATTTTTCTTTCAAGGTGTGCCCCCTATAGTCGCGCTTCCTGTGACCTGGATATGCAGGCCGACGGTATCGAAACGAGGCAACCATGAACTCCATACGCCCACTCACCGCGCTGCCGCCGGAACTCGCAGAGCACCGCGGCTATGCCCGGATCTTTCAGCCAGGGCAACTGACCTTCGGCTTCATCGCACCGCTCGAGAGCTACCCCGACACTCCCTGGCCGACGCTCGCCGACCACCAGAACATGGCCCGAAAGGTCGACGAGGCGGGCTTTTCGGCGATCTGGCTACGCGATGTCCCGTTCTACGACCCAAACTTCGGCGACCTCGGCCAGCTTCTGGACCCCCTGGTCTACGCCGGCTACCTGGCTGCGGTGACAAAGCACATCGCCATCGGTACCGCCGGCATCGTGCTGCCGCTGAGGGATCCGCTGATCCTTGCCAAACAGGCGACGAGCATCGACCAATTGCTGGGTGGCCGCTTCATTCTCGGCCTGGCCACCGGTGACCGCACCAGCGAATATCCGGCGTTCGGCCGCGACTTCGACAACCGCGTCGAACGCTTTCGCGATGCCCTGGCCATGCTGCGGGCGGCCACGGAGCAAACATGGCCCATGCATGTCTCGCGGTTCTACGGACAGCTCGACGGCAGCCTGGATCTGCTTCCCAAGCCGCGTGCCGCCCGGCTCCCGACGCTGGTGATCGGCATGGCCGGACAGAGCATGGAGTGGATCGCCAATCACGCTGACGGCGTGCTCTGGTACCTGACCGACCCGGCACGCATTCCGGATATCGTCAACCAATGGCGAGCCGCCTGCGCCGGCATGCCCTTCAAGCCCTATGGCTACGGCACCTTCTTCGACCTGGACCGCGATCCGAACCTGCCGCTGCAGCCCGGGCGCGTCATGCGGGCCGGGCGCAATACGCTCATCGACCTGTGGCGGCGCCAACAGGATCAGGGCGTCTGCCACGTTGCGCTGAACTTCAAGCCCCAGCGCAGGCCTGCCGCAGAGGTCATCGACGAGCTGTGGGAATACGTCCTGCCCCATTTCCCCATCGGCCACCCCGCAAGCCTTGCCCCAGCGCAGATGGAGGCGCCGTGATGAACCACCCCGCACACGCCATGGACTTCATTTTCCAGACCCGCCTGGGTACCTATCCCTTGGCAGCACAGTGCGAAATGCTGGCCGAGCTTGGCTATCAGGGGTTGACGGTGTCCTGGTGGAGCCAGGAGCTGGCCGAGCTGCCACGGGTCAAGGAGCGCTGGGGGCTGGACGTCGGGGCCATCTACGCGATCTACCGCCAAGGCCTTGAGTCGCGCCTGGTTCGGCTGTTCGAGAGCGTCGAGGGGTGCGGCTCTATCGAGCTGGCCCTGCATTCCGGCGAGTCCGTCACGGATGCCGATCGCCGGATGCTCGATCGGCTGCTACCGATCTGCGAGCGGCGGAACATCGAGCTGGTGCTCTACCCGCACATACGCTACGGCATGCAGACCACCTCCGAGGCCGTCTCCCTGTGCAAGGAGTTCGACCATCCACGCCTGGGCATCGTGTTCAACGGCTACCACTGGTACGCAACCCAGGAGAAAGCGCTCGAGCAGCGCTTGGACGCGCTCTGGCCCTGGCTCAGGCAGGTGAACATCGCCGGTTGCCGCCTGTCGCCGCTGGGCTGGGGAGGTGCCGCCACCATCGAACCCCTGGACGAGGGGGAGATGGACAACTTCGTGCTGCTTGGCGCACTGACGCGGCGTGGCTATCAGGGCCGCTACGCCTTCCTCGGCTGGGAAAGCATGGGGGGCGATGTCTACGGCAACCTGCGTCGCTCGCTGACCGCCTTCAGGTCCATGGAGCATCGCCTGTTGCACCACCCCCACTGGGCGGTGATGGACCAGCTGCCGTACTGACCCCAAAGCGCGAGAGAGCCTTTCCATGAAACTACCGATTCACGCGCTGGATTCCTTCTTCTACACATCGATGGGCGTCTACAGCTTCCGCTCGCAGTGCGAAATGCTCGCGGAGATCGGCTACGACGCGATCACGGTTGCGGCATGGGGTGGGCAGCCGTTGACCGATCTGTCGCTGCTGCCCAGCGTCAAGGCCGAGCACGGACTGGACATCGCGGCGCTATACCTGGTTCTGCACGAGGGGCGCAACGACGCCATGCTGCGGCGAATCGTCGAGTCCGTCGAAGGCGTGGAGCTGATCGAGCTCGCCGTGCAGTCCTCGCTCAATGGCGAGCCGGCGATCCTGCGGGTGATCGAAAGCCTGCTGCCGATTGTCGAGCGGCGCGGCCTGCGCCTGGCGCTGTACCCACACCGCAATCATGTAACGGAAACCACTTCGCAGGTCATCGCCATCTGCCAGCACTTCGATCACCCGCAGCTGGGGGCCACCTTCAATGGCTACCACTGGTATGCCAGCGAGGAAGGCGACCTCGAAGGGCGTCTGTGCGCAATGCAGCCCTGGCTGATGCAGGTGACCACGTCCGGCTCAGCGCTTTCACCTCTGGGCTGGGGCGGCGTGGCCACAATGGAACCCCCGGACCGCGGCGAACTGGACAACTTCGCTTTGCTCGCCGCGCTGTCGCGCATGGGCTACCGCGGCCGCATCGGGCTGCTGGGCTGGGACTACTGCGGGGACGTCTATCTGAAGCTACAACGCTCCCTGTCGACCTTCCGCGATATGCAGGAGCGCCTGAGCCGTCACCCTCAGTGGGCTCCGGTCGCTGGCGGGCAATGAACGTCGAGTGCCCCCATTCATCCCCCTGTTCAATCACTGAAAAATGGAGACCCCATGACCGCACTCTCTGTCCTCGACCTCATGATGATCGGCGAAGGCAAAGGGCTGGCCAATACGCTCGAAGAGGCCGCCCTACTCGCCCGCCACGTGGAAAAGCATGGCTACCGTCGCTACTGGGTGGCGGAGCACCACGACCTGCCGGGTATCGGCTCGGCCGCCACGCCCCTGATCATTCAGCACCTGGCGGCGGCGACCTCGACACTGCGGGTCGGCGCTGGTGGGATCATGCTGCCCAACCATTCACCGCTGATCATATCTGAACAGTTCGCCACGCTGGAAACCCTGTTCCCGGGACGCATCGATCTGGGCGTCGGACGCGCACCGGGATCTGCCGGCCCGAGCATCCGGGCGATGCGCGGCGACGCCTCGGAGCGCGACTTCGCTACCGACGTCACGCAACTGATGGACTACCTGGCCAGCAACGGCCGACAGGAGGCACGGGGCTTACCCGGCCGCCATGATGTGTCGGTGTGGATTCTTGGCTCCAGCCTGCAAGGTGCCGATCTCGCGGCAAAGCTCGGCCTGCCCTACGCCTTCGCCTCGCATTTCGCTCCGCGCTTCCTGATGCAGGCGATCGCCCATTACCGGACCAACTTCCGGCCCAGCGAGCATCTGCAGCAGCCTTACGTGATCGCCGGGGTGAACGTCATCGCCGCCGAGACCCACGACGAGGCGGAGTACATCGCCAGTTCGCATCGCCATTGGGTGAACAACCTGCACAACGGTGTGCCGGGGCCGTTGCCACAGCCGGAGGATGGCTACATGGCGCGCCTGTCCAACTTTGAATTGCAGGGACTGGCGCAGGCGATGGCTTGCACCGCCATCGGGGATAAGCACGAAGTGGGCGCCTGGCTGCGTGAGTTCATTGCCACCACGGGCGCGAACGAACTGATGATCGACGCCAGGATCCACGCCCCCACCGCACGTTGCCGCTCGTATCAACTGGCGGCCGAATCCATCGAGGAGCTGCTCGATTAGCACTGACCCTTGAAGCCGCTGCTATAGCCGGCACTGGGGCAGTCGCCAGACAACGGTATTGGCCAGGGACGGCCGCTACGCCTCCGGGCCGAAGGTGGCAATGGCGAAGTCGAGGAAGCTGCGCAGTTTCGGGGTGATGCGGCGGTCCGGTGCATAGAGAAGGTGCAAGGGCCGAGTCGGCACCTGGTAGTCCGGCAACAGCGCAACCAACTCGCCCGTCGCTAGGTGCTTGCGAACCAGCTCAAGGGGCTGAAGCAAGATTCCCAGCCCCGCCAATGCGGCGCACAGCAGCGGCTCCCCATGATCGACCATCAGCCGCCCAGAGACAGGCACCACGATCCGCCCGTCTGGACCGTCGAAGGTCCACTGCGTGCGCAACTCCGTGTGCGCGAAACCCAGGCACTCATGCGCCTGCAAGTCCCATGGCGTATTCAAAGGGCCATGAGCCGCCAGATAGTCCGGCGCGGCGCAGAGCACGAGCCTGTAGGAAGCGAGAGGCCTGGCGATGAGCCCGCTGTCGGCCAGTTGGCCGACCCTGAATACCGCGTCGTAGCCTTCGTCGATCAAATCCACCGCGCGATTGGACAAGGTCAGCTCGACACTGACCTCCGGGAACGCCTTCATGTACTCGGGCAGGTGCACTGCCAACTGCTGCATGCCGAAGCTGACCGGAGCGTTGATGCGCAAGCGCCCACTGGGTAAAGCCTGGGCCTCCGCAGCGAGGTTTTCGGCATGCTCCACTTCGGCGAGGATGATTTTTGCGCGCTCATAAAATGAGCGTCCGAAATCGGTGAGACTCTGGCGCCGCGTGGTGCGGTTCAGCAGCCGCATACCGAGGCGTTGCTCCAGATGATGGACATGCTTGCCAACCAGTTGCGACGAAATCTGCAGCACTTCCGCCGCGGCGCTGAACGATCCCAATTCCGCCGCCTTTACGAAGGCATTCATGCTGGACAGTCGGTCCATTGCAAACAACCTGTTTTGAATGTCGGTCAATTTTGGATATTTATCCCTTTTACTTTCAAGTATTGAATGAGCTGACATTCGAGCAGGGGCTTGGGCGATCGGCTTGAATGCGCGTCCTTTGCGCCCACACAGGTACCAGACTTGAGAACGTTCGAACACGTTGCACCCGTCTCGGCACTTTCCGTGTTGGGGGCGGACTTCACCTTCCCGCGTGCCATTGAGGGCCAACCGACGCGACTGTCGGATTTCGGCGGGCTGCAGATCGGTCGCTTCCGCACCAGCGATGACGTGGAGCTGGCCTACTGGGTGGCCGGTGAAGGTGAACCCCTGGTGTTCATCCCCGGCTGGTCGGCCAACGGGGCGCTTTACGTCTACCTGATGGCTCTGCTGAGTCGGCATTACCGCGTCCATGTCCTGGATGTCCGCAATCAGGGGATGTCCCAGCGTGTGTCGTTCGGCATCCGGATTTCACGGTTTGCCATGGATCTCAAGGAGTTCGCCGAGCATCTGCATCTGGACAAGGCACATTACTGTGGCTGGTCCATGGGCGCCTCGGTGTTGTGGGCTTATATCGACCTGTTCGGTACCCAGGGCGTTCGCAAGCTGGTTTTTATCGATCAGGCCCCCTCGATCTACTGCCACGCGGACTGGACTGAACAGGAGCGCCTGGACGCCGGAGCTTTCACTTCATCCCCGGAGCGCATGATTGCCTCGTATACCCAGATGAAGCCGGTCAACATGCTGATTTCCGGCACCAGGGTTCTGGAGCACGCAACGCAGATGGATTCGCCGTACTACGCTAATGCCCTGGCGTTCGCCCAGTCCATCATCATCGATGACATGAGCTATACCGGTCAGGTGCTGTTCGATCATGCGACCAATGATTGGCGCGACGTCATCCGCAGCAAGATCGACGCACCGACTGCGATTTTCTCGGGCGAGTACAGCGACTGGCTTCACAGTCAGCGCTGGATGGCCTCAGTCATTCCCGACGCTTCGCTGTTCGTGTACTCGAAAGCGGATCATGGCGACCACTTCCTGGCCTTGAAGAATCCGTTGAAATTCAGTTCAGACCTGCATGGGTTCCTGATGCGCTGAGCGGAATTCGATCGGACCTTCGGTCGAGCGTCCGGCTCTGGAAGCCGGGCTGCACTTGGCAACGCGATTACCGCAATGCCCCTTAATCATGTTCTCAGAGGATGCCAATATGCCCGTTGTACGAGTGAGCTGGTTTGAAGGCAAGGACCATGCGGCCAAGCAGGCCGTAGCGGCCGAGATCACCGAAAGCATCGTGAAGAACACCGGCACTGACCCGAACTACATCTACGTTATCTTCGAAGATATCGCCCCCAGTGATTGGGCGGGGGCGGGCAAACTGTTCGGCGGGCCCGACAAGGACTCCTGAATGGCCATCTTCGGCTCCGTAGCGAACGCCGGTCACTCGGTGGGTCGGCTCAATCACCAAGGGTGCCCGAGATCGGCAGCGATGCCGGGAGTTCCTTTCTATAGCAGCCTGTTGATCCGCGCCCTGCCTTGCTTGGCGACATGAGGTTGACGTATGGCGTGCTGGCGATGGACAGCTACCTGTTCAGCACCCGTCCCAGCAGCCCTTCGCACACGAGACGATATCGCTATGACTCAAGACACCGCATTCTCTGAATTGCAGCATGAGCCGCAATCCGGTCTGTACTACCGACTCGCGACCAATTCCGAGACTCCTCGCGCGCGCCTGCTGCTGCTTCACGGCGTGGGCGGCAACGAAAGCAACCTTGTTGGGCTCCTACCCTTCCTTCCGCCCGCACTGGAGCTAATTCTGCTGCGCGCGCCACTACAGGTCGCCCCACAGGGCTTTGCCTGGTTCCAGGTCAACTTCACCAGTACAGGGCCGGTAATCCAGGCAGATCAAGCGGAGGCAAGCCGTAATCGGTTGCTGCGCTTCATCCAAGTGCAACCCCAGATGCCGACGGTCATCGCCGGCTTCAGCCAGGGCGGCATCCTCAGTTCCAGTGTCGGGTTGAGCGCCCCCAACTGTGTAGCGGGCTTCGGCCTGCTCAGCGGTCGGATACTGCCGGAGCTGGAGCCACACATTGCCCCTCGGGAAGCTTTGCGCTCCTTGTCCGCCTTCGTTGCTCACGGGAAGCATGACGACAAACTCCCACTGAGCTGGGCCGAGCAGGCAGATGCATGGCTGGAACGCTTGGGGGTCCCCCATCAGACCCACATTTATGAAATGGGTCACGAAGTCATCAGTGAAGAAGTCAGCGATTTCGTCCAGTGGCTACGACCACTTCTGAAGCTTGAGTAATCCACCACCGGGAGACCATATGGCCGGGCAGGCGGAGCGCAGCGACGCAGGGTGGCATTGTCAGCCAGAGGTGCCCGATGGCGTCAATTTACTCGTCTGCTTGCACATCGATTCGCCCTTGAGCTGGATCCAATGGCGTTGTGCATCAGGCGGTCAAGGATAGCGTCGGCCAGGCCGCAACTTCGGATGTCGCTTCAGGGGGCAGGTCGTATCCGCCCTGCCCCGCCTCACTCAGCGAGTGAAGCCGTCGAATGGGGTCATGTAGACCGCACCGAAGCCATCCAGGCGTTTACGCGCTTCGGCGTCCGGGTTGCCGTAGACAACCAGGTCGGTGACCGTCACCAGGTCGAGGAAGCGCTTGGCAAAAGGAGCGAAGGTCTGGTCGATGTGCGAGACCAGCCCTTCGGAGCGATAGCGTTCGATGATGTGAACCGAACGCTGGTCGCTGCTCACGCTGTACTCGTAGGTCAAGGTACCCGGTTCCTGACGGGTGGCTTCGACGATCTCCGCGACCAGCGCCTTGAAGGCCGGGAAGTTTTGAGGTTCGAGACTCAGATTGAAGATGTTGACGATTACATCGCGCATGGTTTGCCTTCGTTTTCGGTGGTGAATGATTCCGGTCCCGTGACGCGGCGCATTTATTGAAACGGGATTCAGATGGCGCCGGTCGGAGGTCTTCTGCGACCCATGGGTGCTGATCGCTTCCGCTTCGAACCATTGATCGATACGGGAAATGCCAGCGCCCCGGCCATCACCAGGTGATTTCGTTGTCCTGGAAGTCGATGAAGAACACGCCAGCGTTGCCCTGCCGTGCGGCAATCGCCTTGGCCATGCCGTCAGTGCTTTCCTCGACCGCAACGGGAGCGTCTGGGCCTCCCATGTCAGTGCGTACCCAGCCCGGCATCATGGCAATGTAGGTCCGCTCATCCTTCTTGCGCGCGCTGAAGCTGCGCAGCAGCGAGTTCAGCGCGGCCTTGCTGGCGCGATAGGACTCGTAGCCTCCCTCGGTGTTGTTGCTGACGCTACCCAAGGCGGAAGACATGACAGCCACGACCCCATCGGCCGGCACATTGGCGCTGAAAGCTTCGAGCGCTCGCATGGGGCTGAGGGCGTTGGTCAGCATCAGGTGGGCAAACTCGTCGTTGCTGATCTGGCTGGACAGCTGCTGCGGATCGTCGCTCACGCCGGCAACCACAAACAGCAGATCGAAAGCGGCACCTTTCAGCTTCTCGGCAAGCTGCTCGATCTGCTTCTGTTCATTGATTTCGAGCGGCTCCACACGCAGTGCCTGAGCGGATTTCTCGGCCAGTTGCCCCAGACGGGTATCCGGCCCCGGAACGCGCTCGGTCGCCACGACTTTCCAGCCTTGCTCCAGGTATTTCTGAACCAGCCCGAGGCCGAGGCCTCGCGATGCGCCAAGTATCAGGGCGTGCTTCTGCTTGTCTGCAATGGTCATAGATGACTCCGATGATAGGTGGGCTATCGAAGAGTGGCCCTTGTTCCAAGGCGCCAATCCAGATGGGAGATCATGCTATAGTTGACAAATAATCAGATAAACAGGCAAAAACTCTTAAATGAGTAGAAAATAAGCCAACAGAAGGACACCGAATGATTCAGATCGAATCGCTGAACGGGGTCATCACCTTCGTCACCGCCGCCCGCTCCTCCAGCTTTACCGAGGCCGCCGAGCATCTTGGCGTCTCCAAGTCGGCGGTGGGCAAGGCAATCGCCCGACTGGAGGAACGGCTGGGGACCCAGCTATTCCACCGCACAACTCGGCGCATTCACCTCTCTGCCGACGGCGAGGCCTATTTCGCTGCCTGCGCGGCGGCACTCGATGAAATCAAGGGCGCCGAAGACAGCCTCGGCCCCAGGGCCAGCGAGCCAGCCGGCCGCTTGCGCGTGGACATGCCTGTGGCCTTCGGCCGGCAGGTGATCATGCCGATGCTGCTGTCACTGGCCAAACAGTTTCCACTTCTGAAGTTGAGCCTCTCCTTCAACGATCACCTGATCGACCCCATCGAGGAAGGTGTCGACCTGATGATCCGCTTCGGGGAAATCGGCGACCAGAGCAATCTGGTGGCGCGCAAGCTGGCGAGCCAGCGCTGGGTCATCTGCGGCTCACCCGACTACCTTGCACGACAGGGCTATCCCGACGGCCTACACAGCCTGGAGCGGCATGACTGCATCGTCGGTTTCAGGCGTGGATTGCCCCTGTCCTGGCGCATTTGCAGCGAGGGCCAGAACATCCGCTTTGCCCCGCCCTCCAGCCACCAGTTCAGCGATGGCGCCGCCATGATCGACGCCACCCTGGCTGGCCTGGGCCTGTGCCAGATGCCGCTCTACTTGTTCCGCCAGCACGTCACCGACGGACGACTGGTGGAGGTGCTGGCCGAACTGGAGCCCGATCCGGTGGACATCTACGCACTCTGGCCGAAGACCTCGCACCTGAGGCCCAAGGTCCGTTATGTGGTCGACCAGTTGATCGAGTTCAGCCAGCACTGGTAAAGAGCGAGTGCAGCTGCATGCTTTCTTCTCAACATTCACACTGGTGATGATGGTTATAGCACATCATTTATTTACTTATATATCACCCTTCTCTATTGTTCGCCCAACGCATCATAAAAGGGATGCGTAGTCAGGGCGGACTCTCACGCAACGACATGAGACGCTGTAACTAACCGCCCCTTGTTGCATGCCCCAGCATGATGTCATTCGCGCTATCTCAATTTTCGTCCACAACTAATAAGAAAGAGATAATCATTATGAATGAGAAAGAAACCAATAAAATACGCCGCATTGCTGTGGTCGGTGGCGGTATCGGTGGCTTGACCTTTGCGATTGCGATGCGCCACCACGGTATCGACGTTGATATATACGAGCAAGCGGAGGAATTGCGTGAGGTGGGTGCCGCGGTCGCATTATCCGCCAATGCAACGCGTTTTTATTACAACCACTGGGGTTTGGGCGAGGCGTTTGACGAGGCTGCGTTTGAAATTTCTTCTTTGATCTACCGGGACGGAAAGACTGGCCATGAAATCGGCAGGCACGCCGGGGGGCAGGCGTATCGAGACCTTTTTGGCGGCCCCTATCTCGGCATCCACCGGGCCGAGTTGCAACGGATCCTCTCCACCAAGGTGGGTATGGAACGCATCCACCTGAATAAACGCCTAGTAAATATCGATGATACTGGCGAACAGGCAGTGTTACATTTTAAGGATGGCAGCAAAGCGGAAGCTGATATAGTCATCGGTGCTGACGGGGTGCGTTCCACCGTACGAAATTTGATGCTCGGTTATGAGGATTACATATACGCAGGGTACACAGCGTTTCGTGGGATTGTTCCGATCGATAAACTACCGAACATGCCTGATCCGACCGCTATTCAATTCTGGATGGGTGAGTCCGGCCACTGCCTTCACTACCCGATCGGCGGAGACAGGAAAGGAGACATCAATTTCTTTCTCGTTGAACGCACTCCGACGACTTGGCCACTAAAACAGTCGACCGCGCCTACAGACGACGGTGACCAGCTACGCCTCTTCAAGGACTGGCATCCTGCTCTCGTCGAGATGATCGCTTCGAACACCTTGAAGACAGTCAATCAGCGATGGGGCATGGTTTATCGCATGACCCTTGGCCGCTGGAGCAAAGGTCGGGTAACGCTGCTCGGTGATGCCGCACATTCCCTAGTACCGCACCATGGTCGATCGAGGATGCCGTGGTCCTTGCTGACTGCATTGCCGCTGCGGGTTCCGCGTCGATTGCAGAAACCTTTGAACGTTACGAGCGACTGCGTCGTGGTCGGGCGCGCAAGGTTGTGTATGCGTCGGTGACCACTGGCGATATGTTGCACTTGCCACCGGGTGAAGAGAGGGATCGGCGCGATGCACGTCTTGCCTCACATGATGCCATGCTGCATCACCTCGATTGGATCCACGGCTTCGACGCTAGCGATCTCAACGAGCCAGATGAACGCCAGGGCGGAACCTGGTTGTGATGCGGGTTTTCTACGTCACATCTGAATGTAATTTACCGTAGAAGACCTGTGGTGCAATGCTGCTCACCTAAGCGGAGCAGCATTGCGATTAACCGGGAAGCGAGCCCTAGAAATCCTCACCGCCCTGGGTCTTGATGGCTTAAGTCCTGTTGACGTTTCGCGCTGGAAGTCTTGAGGAAGAGAAGCAAACCCGCAGAATTGAGGTTCCTACACCAATAACCCTGCGGGTTTGCAATGCCCCGATTGATGCTCAGTGACGAGCTTTGGTCGAAGCTGAAAAAATTCAGCTTCAGCAAGCGATTTACCACAAGCCAGATCTGCGGATAACGGTTGGGGGAATTCCGTTTTCATAGGCTAACAGTCTGAGCAGCGGAATTCGTTGACGGGGCTGACGCCCCCGCGCCCATTAGGAGGCGGGGCCGTCGACTGAAAATGATCCTGCCTCGCGCTACAGCCTGTTCAGCACATCATGGGCGAAGCTGAACAAGTCGGCGTAATCCCCTGCCCCACCGCTGCGATCCAGATAAAACCCCTCGATCCCAAACGCTGTCGGGCCATCCCGGTCACAGCGCTGCGAGTCCCCGACCATGCAAGCGTTATGGGGCAAGACATCGAGCTGTTCGCAGGCATGCTGGTAGATTTTCGCGTCAGGCTTCATGACACCCAGCTCGGAACTGAGCAGGTATGCATCGAGTTCGGGATAGCAGCGCCTGATCGCTTGGCCATAGGGAAAAGCTAGATTGGAGCAAACGCCCACCCGTACACCATGAGCGTGCAACAGACGCACTGCGTCAAGCCCGTCCGAGTAGGGCTCGACGCGCTCTATCTCGTCAGCGAGCACTTGCTCCAGCGCTGCTAGCTCATCGGGCGCAGCCTGAATCTCAAAAAACTGAGCGGCCCCCGACAGCGTCAGCGGCTGCTGCATCAGAAATTCAATGTCGTCTGCACGCGGAGTACGGCCGCGAGCCTTGCCAAGCTTGAGCAGTCGAAGGTAGGGATGCTGGCCGCCTTGAATCTTGAGCAGGGTGCCAAACGCATCAAAGATGACAGCCACGGGCATGGACGAGAACTTCCTGATGATCTGCTGGTGCGTGTCAGACTGGCATGAACGCTTCGGGATGTCATTCGTTCCGAAGAGCCAAGGGCCAGGCCACCCTACCCCCTCGCTATCATGGACAGGTGCCTGGACAACTCGTCGTCCCGGGCAAATGAACCCGCGTCCGGTGGCCGCCCTCCCCAGTCAAGGCCTGGATCGGGCTTGAACCTCCGCAAAATCCCTCTTGACATCCCTCGAAAGCTGAGTATCTTCACCAATAGCTAAGACGCCGCTTTCCAATCGGCGCCATATATCTAGCGTAAAGCTGTATTGTAGCGAGCTTGATCAAATGGGATTCCGATCCCATCGCCCGCTCCACATACTTGTTTCCACATGCTCCGACATGTCGACGAAACCCAGAGAAACCGGCCCCTGTAGCCGGTTTTTTTGTGCCCGCAGGTTCCCGCCTGCCCCCGTATATCCTTGGTATACCTGCCCCTTCCCCAGCAAGATGCCCGCTTCAAGCGGCTCGAGACTCACTCCCCATGTCGTAGACGGCCAGCAGCACCCGGCCACCCTGAGCAGGGCATGTAGACGTTTCTTGACCTAGCCTTCCTCTTGACTCCCAGACTCCCAGTAGCCCGACCTCCTGAGCCAGCTCCCGGCCTTTGATAAGGACGATTTGCCATGCCACCAGAGCCCACGACGCCCGACAACCCGTCCCCCTCGCCCGCCAAGACCTCCTGGCTGCGCTGGCTGCCCGGTCTGCTGATGCTCAAGCAGTACCGCCTCGACTGGCTGCCCAAGGACATCGCCGCCGGCCTGGTGCTCACCTCCATGCTGGTGCCGGTCGGCATTGCCTACGCCGAGGCCTCCGGCGTGCCGGGCATCTACGGCCTGTATGCCACCATCATTCCGCTGCTGGCCTACGCCCTGTTCGGCCCCAGCCGCATCCTGGTGCTCGGCCCGGACTCGTCGCTCGCCGCGCCCATCCTCGCCGTGGTGCTGCCGCTCTCCGGCGGCGACCCGATGCGCGCCATCACCCTGGCCAGCATGATGGCCGTGGTCTCCGGCGTGGTGTGCATCGTCATCGGCCTGCTGCGCCTGGGCTTCATCACCGAACTGCTGTCCAAGCCGATCCGCTACGGCTACATGAACGGCATCGCCCTGGTCGTGCTGATCGCTCAGGCTCCCAAGCTGTTCGGCATCTCCATCGACAGCGAAGGCCCCCTGCTCGACCTCTGGCACCTGGCCGAGGCCATCGCCGCCGGCGGGGCCAACTGGTACAGCTTTGCCGTGGGCGGCGGCAGCCTGGCGCTGATCCTGCTGCTCAAGCCGTTCAAGCAGCTGCCCGGCATCCTCATCGTGGTGATCCTCGCGACCCTGGTGGTTGGCTTCTTCGACCTGAACCAGTTCGGCGTCAAGGTGCTGGGCGACCTGCCCCAGGGGCTGCCCAGCTTCGTCCTGCCCTGGCTCAGCGGCGTGGACCTGGCCACCGTGGTGCTCGGCGGCTGCGCGGTCGCCATCGTCTCCTTCGCCGACACCAGCGTGCTGTCGCGCACCTATGCCGCGCGCACGCAAACCAAGGTCGACCCCAACCAGGAAATGGTCGGCCTGGGCGCCGCCAACCTGGCCGCCGGGCTGTTCCAGGGCTTTCCCATCAGCAGCAGCTCCTCGCGCACGCCGGTAGCCGAGGCCGCTGGCTCCAAGACCCAGCTGACCGGGGTGGTCGGCGCCCTGGCGGTGGCGGCGCTGCTGCTGGTCGCGCCGCAACTGATGCGCTACCTGCCCAACAGCGCGCTGGCCGCGGTGGTGATCGCCGCGGTGCTCGGCCTGTTCGAGTTCGCCGACCTCAAGCGCATCTTCCGCATCCAGCGCTGGGAGTTCTGGCTGTCGATGGCCTGCTTCGCCGGGGTCGCCGTGTTCGGCGCGATCCCCGGCATCTGCCTGGCGGTGGGGATCGCCGTGATCGAGTACCTGTGGGACGGCTGGCGCCCGCATTACGCCATTCTCGGTCGCGTCGACGGCGTGCGTGGCTATCACGATACCAAGCGCTATCCGAACGCCCGCCGGGTGCCCGGTCTGGTGCTGTTCCGCTGGGACGCGCCGCTGTTCTTCGCCAACGCCGAGCTGTTCCGTGAATGCCTGCTGGAGGCCATCGAGGAGTCGCCGACGCCGGTACGCCGGGTGGTGGTGGCGGCCGAGCCGGTCACCAGCATCGACGTCACCTCCGCGGACATGCTCGGTGAGCTGTGCAAAACCCTGCGCGAGCGAGGGATCGAGCTGCATTTCGCGGAGATGAAGGACCCGGTCAAGGACAAGTTCAGCCGCTTCGGACTGCTGGAAGTGTTCGGCGCAGACATCTTCCAGCCCACCGTGGGCGCCGCCGTGGATGACTACCTCGGCGATCACCGGGTGGACTGGACACCCTGAGCACACTGAATCCTGGGCGACTGAGCGCAGCCCGCCTGGATGCGCAGGCTGTCACCGGCAGCGAGATCGCCGCCTGAGCTTTCTACACTCAATCAACAGCATCCACGCAAGGAGTTCCCGATGTCCAAGCTCAAACTCGGCGTTCATTCCGAAGCCGGCAAGCTGCACAAGGTGATGGTCTGCTCGCCGGGCCTGGCTCACCTGCGCCTGACTCCGAACAACTGCGACGAACTGCTGTTCGACGACGTGCTCTGGGTGTCCCAGGCCAAGCGCGACCACTTCGACTTCGCCAGCAAGATGCAGGACCGCGGTGTCGACGTGGTGGAGATGCACAACCTGCTGACCGACACCGTGCAGAACCAGGAAGCGCTGAAGTGGATCCTCGACCGCAAGCTGTCGGCCAACCAGGTCGGCGTTGGCTTCGGCGAGGAAATGCGCAGCTGGCTGGAAGGCATGGAACCCCGTCAGCTGGCCGAGTTCCTGATCGGTGGCGTATCGGCCGCCGACCTGCTGAAGGGCCTCGGCGACAGCAGCGTGCTGAAGATGCTGGTCGACTTCCTGGGCAACACCAGCTTCATCCTGCCGCCGCTGCCCAACACCCAGTTCACCCGCGACACCACCTGCTGGATCTACGGCGGCGTGACCCTCAACCCGATGTACTGGCCGGCGCGCCGCCAGGAAACCCTGCTGACCAGCGCGATCTACAAGTTCCACCCGAACTTCGTGAATGCCGAATTCGACATCTGGTGGGGCAACCCGGACGAGGACCATGGCGCCGCAACCCTCGAGGGCGGCGACGTGATGCCGGTCGGCAACGGCGTGGTGCTGATCGGCATGGGCGAGCGCAGCTCGCGCCAGGCCATCGGCCAGGTGGCTCAGGCCCTGTTCGCCAAGGGCGCAGCCGAGCGGGTGATCGTCGCCGGCCTGCCCAAGTCGCGCGCCGCCATGCACCTGGATACCGTGTTCACCTTCTGCGATCGCGACCTGGTCACCGTCTTCCCGGAAGTGGTCAACCAGATCGTGCCGTTCAGCATCCGCCCCGACGCCAGCAAGCCGGGCGGGATGGACATCCGCCGCGAGGACAAGCACTTCATCCAGGTGGTTGGCGAGGCCCTCAACCTGAAGCAGCTGCGCGTGGTGGAGACCGGCGGCGACGCCTACGAGGTGGAACGCGAGCAGTGGGACGATGGCAACAACGTGGTCTGCCTGTCGCCCGGCGTGGTGGTCGGCTACGACCGCAACACCTATACCAACACCCTGCTGCGCAAGGCCGGGGTGGAAGTGGTCACCATCAGCGCCGGCGAGCTGGGCCGCGGCCGTGGCGGTGGCCACTGCATGACCTGCCCGATCATCCGCGACCCGCTCGACTACTGATGCCCCAGCGCGGCGGCCGGGTGAGGTCGCCGCGCTCGCCCGCGTTCATACAGCACAGCTCCGATTTCACCAGAGGGAATCCGTCATGGCGTTCAACATGCACAACCGCAACCTGCTCAGCCTGATGCACCACAGCACCCGCGAGCTGCGTTACCTCCTCGACCTGTCGCGCGACCTCAAGCGCGCCAAGTACACCGGCACCGAACAGCAGCACCTCGGGCGCAAGAACATCGCGCTGATCTTCGAGAAGACCTCCACCCGCACCCGCTGCGCCTTCGAGGTGGCCGCCTACGACCAAGGCGCCAGCGTCACCTACATCGATCCGGGCTCCTCGCAGATCGGCCACAAGGAAAGCATGAAGGATACCGCCCGGGTGCTCGGCCGCATGTACGACGCCATCGAGTATCGCGGCTTCAGCCAAGAGATCGTCGAGGATCTGGCCAAGTACGCCGGTGTGCCGGTGTTCAACGGCCTGACCGACGAATACCACCCGACCCAGATGCTCGCCGACGTGCTGACCATGCGCGAGCACAGCGACAAGCCGCTGCACGAGATCAGCTACGCCTACCTGGGCGACGCCCGCAACAACATGGGCAACTCGCTGCTGCTGATCGGCGCCAAGCTCGGCATGGACGTGCGCATCGCCGCACCCAAGGCGCTGTGGCCGAGCGACGAGCACGTCGCCGCCTGCCAGCAGTTCGCCGAGGAAACCGGCGCGCGCATCACCCTCACCGAAGACGCCAAGGCCGCGGTGAAGGGCGTGGACTTCGTCCACACCGATGTGTGGGTGTCGATGGGCGAGCCGGTGGAAGCCTGGGGCGAACGCATCCAGCAATTGCTGCCCTACCAGGTCAACATGGCAATGATGAAGGCCAGCGGCAACCCGCGGGTGAAGTTCATGCACTGCCTGCCGGCCTTCCACAACAGCGAGACCAAGGTCGGCCAGCAGATCGCCGCGCAGTATCCGCACCTGGCCAATGGCATCGAGGTGACCGACGACGTCTTCGAGTCGCCCTACTGCATCGCCTTCGACCAGGCGGAAAACCGCATGCACACCATCAAGGCGATCCTGGTATCGACCCTGGCGGACATCTGAGAGGAGCACCCGCATGCGACTAGTCATCGCCCTGGGCGGCAACGCCCTGCTGCGCCGTGGCGAGGCCATGACCGCGGAGAACCAGCGCGACAACGTGCGCGTCGCCTGCGCGCAGATCGCCAAGGTGGCCGCCGGCAACGAACTGGTGATCGCCCACGGCAACGGCCCGCAGGTCGGCCTGCTGGCCCTGCAGGGCGCGGCCTACGATACCGCCAACCCCTACCCGCTGGACGTGCTGGGCGCCGAGACCGAAGGCATGATCGGCTACATGATCGAACAGGAGCTGGGCAACCTGCTGCCGGCCGAGCTGCCCTTCGCCACCATTCTCACCCAGGTCGAGGTGGACGGCGCCGACCCGGCGTTCCAGAAACCAACCAAGCCGATCGGCCCGGTCTACGCGCCGGAAGAAGCCGAGCGTCTGGCCAGGGAGAAAGGCTGGAGCATCGCCCCCGATGGCAACCAGTTCCGTCGCGTGGTGGCCAGCCCGCGGCCGCAACGCATCATCGAGATCCGTCCGATCCAGTGGCTGCTGGAAAAGGGCGCGGTGGTGATCTGCGCCGGTGGCGGCGGCATCCCGACCCTGTACGAGAACGGCAAGCTGCGCGGCGTGGAGGCGGTGATCGACAAGGACCTCTGCTCGGCCCTGCTGGCCGAACAGCTGGAAAGCGACCTGCTGGTGATCGCCACCGACGTCGACGCGGCCTATGTCGACTGGGGCAAGCCGACGCAGAAAGCCATCGCCCAGGCGCACCCGGACGAGCTGGAGCGCCTCGGCTTCGCCGCCGGTTCCATGGGTCCGAAGGTCCAGGCCGCCTGCGAGTTCGCCCGCCATACCGGCAAGGTGGCGGTGATCGGCTCGCTGCCGGAGATCGAGGCGATCGTCCAGGGCAGCGCCGGTACCCGCGTCAGCACGGAGCGAGCGGGACTGACCTTCCGCTGAGCGCCAATCCATGACGGCAAAGGCCCTTGGTACAACCGCGGGCCTTTGTCTTGATCTAGCGGAAAAGGTGCGTCCGATACCGGTTTCCGGCTCTTCAGAAGCGCTCCTCGACCATCCTGAATGGATACGGCGCAGCCTTGTAGCTGCCGATCTTGGAGCGCTTGGGCAGCTTGATCTTCTCCCGCCGGGTGATGTCCTCGTAGGGAACCTGCTGGAGCAGGTGGCTGATGATGTTCAGGCGCACGCGCCGCTTCTCCTCGGAGCGCGCCATGTACCAGGGCGCCCAGGAGGTGTCGGTGGCCGCGAACATTTCGTCGCGGGCACGGGTGTACTCGTCCCAGCGGCTGAAGGATTTCAGGTCCATCGGCGACAGCTTCCAGATCTTGCGTCCGTCGTCGATGCGATCTTCCAGGCGGCGCTCCTGCTCCTCGGCACTCACCTCGAGCCAGTACTTGATCAGGATGATCCCGGACTCGACCATCATCTTCTCGAACAGCGGCACCACGTTGAGAAAACGCTGGGCCTGCTCCTCGCTGCAGAAGCCCATCACCCGCTCGACGCCGGCGCGGTTGTACCAGCTGCGGTCGAAGATCACCACCTCGCCAGCCGCCGGCATGTGGGCCAGGTAGCGCTGTCCATACATCTGGGTCTTTTCCCGGTCGCTGGGCGCCGGCAGCGCCACCACGCGGAACACCCGCGGGCTGACCCGCTCGGTGATCGCCTTGATGGTGCCGCCCTTGCCTGCGCCATCGCGGCCCTCGAAGACGACGCACACCTTCAGGCCCTTGGCCACCACCCACTCCTGCAGCTTGACCAGCTCGACGTGCAGCCGCATCAGCTCTTCTTCGTACTCCTTACGACCTAGTTTTTCCTTCTCAGCCGGTAGATCCGCTGCTTTTTTCTTCTTGTTCCTAGCCATTTGCCAACCTCCTTTGCCGCATGAATACACGACCTACACTCAGGACTGCCTGCAGTTCCCAATGTTAGGAGTGTAGTAATGTTCGAGCCCGGTCACGTGCATATGACCCATCCGGTGGGCAGTTTCGGCCTGCCGCCCTACAACATCGATGGCTATTACGAAGTGCGCCCTGGCGCCAAGGCAGGGCCGATCGTGCACTTCCGCATGGTTGGCGAGATCGACGGCAAGCCTTTCGAGGAAGTGTTCGAGATGTCCCACGACACCGTGTTCAACTTCGCCAGTGTGATGGGCAAGCTCGCGGTCAAGCATGGGATGCCACTCAACAACAGCCCGGTCATGCGCAACCACAAGGATTACGACGCGGTGTTCGAGGACATCCGCGCCAAGCTCAAAGTGGCCGTCGGCGGGCCGCTGAGCGCCCATGACCCCAACCGGGATGCCTGACCCGCGGTTGGCCTGAGCCTGGACAGTTCAATGCCCGGCCCTGGGCTGCCGGGCGCAGAGACGCCTGCCCATTTCCGGGGTAGCCCGCAGGCCACGGCCAGGATGAACGGGCCAGAGAGCCCGCCCAGTACGGGCTCTTGCGCTGCGGCCCTACCCCTCGGCGGCCAGCGCCGCGGGCTCGAAACTGTCGGCCCGCGCCATCTGCCACATGCGCGCGTAGAACTCGCCCTCGATCGGCTCGCCGAGCAGCTCACCCGGCTTGAGGAACACGTGCAGCTGGGAAAACAACTTGATTTCCGTGGTGGAGATACGCCGTACCAGATGCCGGGGCTCCAGCTGGGCCGGATGCTCGAGGCCGGCGGCGGCGAGCATTTCGGCCAGCGCCTTGAGCGTGCTGCGGTGGAAGTTGTGCACCCGCGCGGCCTTGTCCGCCACCACCAGCGCGCGCTGGCGCAGCGGGTCCTGGGTCGCCACGCCGGTCGGGCACTTGTTGGTATGGCAGCTTTGCGACTGGATGCAGCCGATGGCGAACATGAAGCCGCGCGCCGAGTTGGCCCAGTCGGCGCCGATGGCCAGCACGCTGGCGATGTCGAAGGCGCTGACGATCTTGCCGCTGGCCCCGAGGCTGATCTGGTCGCGCAGGTTCAGGCCGACCAGGGTGTTGTGCACGAACAGCAGGCCCTCGCGCATCGGCACGCCGATATGGTCGGTGAATTCGCGTGGCGCCGCACCGGTGCCGCCCTCCTTGCCGTCGACAACGATGAAGTCGGGCAGGATGCCCGTCTCCAGCATGGCCTTGGCGATGGCCATGAACTCCCACGGATGGCCGAGGCAGAACTTGAAGCCGACCGGCTTGCCAGCGGACAGCTCGCGCAGACGGGCGATGAACTGCAGCAGCTCGATCGGCGTAGCAAACTCGCGGTGGCGCGCCGGTGACACGCAGTCCTCGCCCTGGGCGACGCCGCGGGTGGCGGCGATTTCCGGGGTGACCTTGTGTCGGGGCAGGATGCCGCCATGGCCGGGCTTGGCGCCCTGGCTCAGCTTGATCTCGATCATCTTCACCTGCGGATCGCTGGCCTGCAGGGCAAAGCGCTGCGCATCGAAACGGCCGTCCGCCGTACGGCAGCCGAAGTAGCCGCTGCCCAGCTCCCAGATCAGGTCGCCGCGGTGCTCGCAGTGGTACGGGCTGATGCTGCCCTCGCCGGTGTCGTGGGCGAAGCCGCCGAGCGCGGCGCCCTGGTTCAGCGCGCGGATGGCGTTGGCGCTCAGCGCGCCGAAGCTCATCGCCGAGATGTTGAAGATCGACGCAGAGTAGGGTTGCCGGCACTGCGGCCCGCCCACGGTGACGCGAAAGCCCGCCGGATCGACATGTTCAGCTGGCAGCATGGAGTGGCCGATGAACTCGAAGCCGGGCTGGTAGACGTCGCTGAGCGTGCCGAAGGCCTTTTCCGCACTCTCGTTCTTCGCCCGCGCATAGACCAGTGAGCGCTGCGCGCGGGAGAACGGCAGCTGCTCGTCATCGCCTTCCAGCAGGTACTGGCGCACTTCCGGACGGATGAACTCCACCAGGTAGCGGATATTGCCGAGCAGCGGATAGTTGCGCCGCACCGCATGCTGCGTCTGGCGCAGGTCGTTGATCCCCACCAGGCTGAGCACGCCGCTGATCAGGGTCAGTGGCCACAGTCCCGGCTCGCTGGCCAGAAACGGCAGGCTGCCGAGGGTGAACAACACGCAGCCGACGAAACAGGCATAACGACTCAGCAACGACACGCTCATGCGCACTTCCCCTTTATTTGACTTCCGGCGCGCTTATCGGCGCTTCCCGCAGATCATTGTCGAACAGCGTTTGCAGATCGTCGTAGTAGGCATGGGCGGTCTTGAGGCTGGCATCCTTGTCGCTGGCGACCTCGTACAGCGCTCTCAGCATCCGCTCGTCATGCCGGCGGAAGCGCTGGATGCGCAACTCCGCCTGCTCCTCGCTCAACCCCAGGCCCAGCAGGACCCGCCGGCCCATCTCCAGGCTGGCGTGGAAGGTCTCGCGCACCGGTCCGGCCTCGATATCCAGCAGCGCGTGCAGTTGCTGCCAGTCACGGGCGCGGGTGATGACCTTCATGTGCGGATAGCGATGGCGGATCAGCCGGGCGGTTTCAAGGTTGGCCTGCGCGTCATCCGTGGCGATGATGAAGAACTCCGCCTGCTCGGCCTTGGCCGCATGGAGGAGTTCCAGGTGCAGGGGATTGCCGTAATAGATCGGCAGATTGCTGATGTTACGGGTCAGCTCGACGGCCTCGACCGAGGTATCGAACGCCACGAAGGGCACGCGCTGCGCATGCAGGATGCGCGCGACGATACGCCCGACCCGCCCCATGCCCATGATCACCACGCGCGCCTCATGGGCATCGACCGTCTCCGCCGGCGCCGTGGCGGCCTCGGGCGCAGCGGGCTTGATCAGCCGCGACAGCAGCAGGAGCACCAGCGGCGTCAGGGCCATCGACAGGGTGATGGTCAGCACCAGCAGGTCATGCACCCGCGCGCTGAACAGATCATGGTCACCGGCGATCTTGAACACCACGAAAGCGAATTCGCCACCAGAGGCGAGCATCACCCCCAGACGCAGGGCCTCCAGCGGCTTCAGGTGCCCGGGGAACAGACCGACCAGACTGGCCAGCAGCAGCTTGACCAGCAGCAGTAGCACCGTCAGGCCCAGCACCACCCAGAACGAGTCCAGCAGCAGCCCCAGGTTGGCGCTCATGCCCACGCTGAGGAAGAACAGCCCCAGCAACATGCCCTTGAACGGCTCGATCTTGGCTTCGATCGCGTGCCGGTATTCCGAGTCGGCCAGCAGCACGCCGGCGATGAACGCCCCCAGCGCCATGGACATGCCGACCCACTCCATCAGCAGGGCGCTGCCCATCACCACCAGCAGCGCCAGTGCAGTGAAGATGTCCTGCAGCCCGGACTTGGCGACGAAGCGCAACACCGGACGCAGCAGATAGCGCCCGCCGACGATCAGACCCGCCACGCAGCCCACCACCTTGAGCAGTTCGACGAGACTGTCGCCGTGACTCATCTCCGGCCGGCTGACCCCACTGAGCAGGGGCACCAGGGCCATCAGCGGAATGGCCGCGATGTCCTGGAACAGCAGGATGGAAAACGCCAGCCGGCCATGCGGACTGTGCAGCTCATGGCGCTCGGCCAGCAACTGCAGCGCGAAGGCCGTCGAGGACAGCGCCAGCCCCAGACCCAGAATCACCGCGCTGTTCCAGCGCTGATCGAACAGATACACCGCTATCGCGCCGATGCCCGCCCCGCAGAGCAACACCTGGGCCAGCCCCGCGCCGAACACCGCGCGGCGCATCAGCCACAGCCGCTTGGGCGACAATTCCAGGCCGATGATGAACATCCCAGCTCGGAGATCTGGGCAACACTGGCGGGATGGGCGATCAGCCCCAGCACGCTGGGACCGATCAACACCCCGCCGACCAGATAGCCCAGCACGGCGCCGAGCTGCAGGCGCTTGGCCAGTGGAACCAGCACCACCATGGTGAGAAGACAGACAACACTGGCCTGCAACAGGCCCGCCCCATGCTCCACTACGAAATTCCTTATGCCTGCTTCGCCGCCGACAGCGGCGAAGGCCGAAAACCAACGAAAGCCGTCGTGACGCGGCTGGCCGAGCTGCCGCGTCACGACTTCAGCGTCATAGACCTGAAAAACCCCAAGGATATCCGAAGCTTGCGTGACCAATAAGACAAAGCATGCCGCGCCAGCGCGTGGGCGCCTGGCCGGGGCGCTGCTAAGATCAGGTTTTCCCCCGCAATAGGATTGCCGCCATGCTCCGTCTCACTACCCTGCTCGCCGGCCTTGTGCTGAGCCTCAATGCCTTCGCCCTGTCGATTGCCGACCTGAGCCAGGGCGACGCCAGCGGCGGCCTCAAGGACGCCCTCAGCCAGGGCGCGAAGATTGCCGTACAGCAACTGGGCAAGCCCGGCGGTTTCAGCAACGATCCGGACGTGCGCATCGGCCTGCCGGGCAACCTCGGCAAGATCGCCAGCACCATGAAGATGATGGGCATGGGCAACCAGGTCGAACAGCTGGAAGCCACCATGAACCAGGCCGCCGAAGCCGCCGTGCCGCACGCCCAGGCCCTGCTGCTGGACGCGGTGAAGAAGATGACCATCAGCGATGCCAAGGGCATCCTCGGCGGCCCGCAGGACGCCGCCACCCAGTACCTCAACCGCACCAGCCGCGAACAGATCCGCGCCAAGTTCCTGCCCATCGTCAAGCAGGCCACCGACCAGGTCGGCCTGGCCCGCCTTCGCCGGCAAGGCCGCCAGCTTCGGCGTGATCGACGCCAAGAGCGCCAACCTCGAAGGCTACGTGGCCGAGCAGGCGCTCGACGGCCTGTTCGAAGTGATCGCCCAGCAGGAAGCCAGCATCCGCGAGAACCCGGCCGGTGCCGCCACCAGCCTGGCCAAGAAGGTGTTCGGCACGCTGTAAGCAACCCAGCCACGGGTACGGACAGGCGGCTGCGGCTTTTCACGTTTAATTCACACGCCGCCCGGCACTATCGACCCAGCTGAAGGATTAGCACCCCAGACAAGAAGCCCGCTCCGTGCGGGCTTCTTGCTGTCCGGACGGCGCAAAACCCAAGAGGAAAAAGTCAATGTGCTCCGCTGAAAAAGTGCCGCGCAAGAAGTCGGTAATCAGTTCTTTCTGTGCGTGGGAGGGCGATACGTTGGTGCTCAACATTCTCGGCACACCCAACGCCAAACAGGATGCCATCGGCAAGCCCAAAGGCCATCAGCTACGCGTCAGTGCCGCCGCCGCACCCGTTGCGGGCCGGGCTACCGATCATATGGTTCGCTTCCTGGCGAAGGAATTTGGCGTCACCCCCCATGACATCGAAGTTGTATTTGGCAGATACAACATCAACAAACAAATGCGCATCAAATCACCCAAGAGCCTGCCAGCGGTAATCAGCAAACACTTATCCCAACCAGAATAAGCACCTGAAACCTGACCAGGCCAAAGTCCCCACAATGACCAGACCACCCAAGTAATCATTACCAAAACCCAGCCATACGACTCGAAATGGCGCACATTCGCCATTATCGCTACAATTGAACAATAATTTGATTCCAACACAGCCAACGACACTGGATGAGCCCAAGAAAACCTGTGCAACCTGCCAGGCCTGCTGTTGCCGTCTGGAGGTCATGCTGATCACGGACACCGGCGTCCCGGAACGCTATATCGATATCGATGCGTGGGGCGGCGAGGTCATGGCGCGCCTGGACGATGGCTGGTGTGCCGCGCTCGACCGCGAAACCTTGCTGTGCACCATCTATGAAAATCGCCCGCTTATTTGCCGGGAATTTGAAGCGGGCGAATACGAGTGCCTTAGCGAACGGAAAAAATATTTGAACGAGTAATGTTTTACTTCGCGGACAAGTACGAAAAACTTTCCGAGTTCGTCTGGATCAGCCACATGCCAAAGTGGCTTGAGATGAAACAACCCGGCCCGCTCATCCCCCCATCGCCCCGTCTCCCGCCAATACCCGACATCGCGCCTACGCTGTTCTTCGCTCTTGCCTGGCCCCTGCGAGATGGGCAGTGTCCTGCGCGCGCCGCGAACGGCCCGCTACCGTGTCGCGTCCCAGCAGGTCGGCGCGCCGATATGCCCGGTCTTCACATAGAGCAAGGCGCCCTGCTCCGAATAGCGGCGGCACCTGCTGCCGCGCGGGTTGCGCAGCCAGCTGCCGGCCGGGTAGTTGCCGGCCTCGTCGGCCAGGCTGCCGTCCAGCACGAAGACTTCCTCGCCGCCCGCAAAGCATTGTTCTGCGCAACGGCTGCCGGGCTGCAGGCGCAGCAGCGCGGTACGCACGCCGCCGTGCTCGTGCAGCGGCAGGATCGTCAGTCCTTCGACGTCGCCGGGCAGCCAGGGCATAGCGGCGGTATCCAGACGCAGGTCGCCGTGGTCGTCCGGGGCGAACTGCCAGAGCTTGACCAGCAGGGTGCAGCCCGGCGCCGAGCTGGGCGTGTGGCGGCTGCCAGGCGGGTTGCGCAGGTAGCTGCCGACCGGGTAGTCGCCGGTTTCGTCGCTGAATACGCCCTCCAGTACCAGGATCTCCTCGCCGCCACCGTGCACGTGCGCGGGAAAGCGGCTGCCGGCGGCGAAGCGCACCAGGCTGGTGGCGCGCGCCACTTCCTCGCCGAGGCGGTCCAGCGGGATGCGCTGCACGCCCGCCTGTGGCGAGTCCTGCCACGGCGCATTGGCGGTGTGGATCACCACGCGCCGGTCGAAATCGGCATTCAGGTTCATGGTCGCCTCGCTCCTCGGCCCAGCAGCAACGCCAGCGCTGCCACCGAGAACAGCGCGCCGGCATGGAAAGTCGTGGCCGCATCATACGTCTGCCACAGCCAGCCGGCGATGCCGCTGGCCAGCAGCAGGGCCACGCCGCTGAGCAGGTTGAACAGGCCGAAGGCGGTGCCCTTGAGTTCGGCCGGGGTGGTGTCGGCCACCATAGTGGCGAGGATGCCCTGGCTGAAGCCCATGTGCAGCCCCCACAGGGCGACGCCGATCAGCACCGTCATGCTCGACTCGGCCCAGGCCAGCAGCAGATCGGCCAGCACCAGCAGCACCAGCCCGACGCCCAGCAGCCGCTCGCGGCCGATGCGATCCGACCACTTGCCCACCGGGTAGGCCGACAGCATGTAGAACGCCGCCATCACCACCATCACCAGCGGCACCCAGGCGATGGGGAAGCCCAGCTGCTGCGCGCGCAGCACCAGGAACGCCTCGCTGAAGCGCGCCAGGGTGAATACCGCGCCGACCGCCACCACCCACCAGTAGGCCGGGGAAAACTGGCGCAGGGCTTCGCCATGGATCGGCGAGCGGAAGCGCCGCGCCGTCGCCGCCTGCCCCGGCTCCGCCACGCCGAACGCCAGCATGGCCACGCAGAGCAGCGCCGGCAGCACGGCGAACCACAGCACCAGCGCGATATCGTCAGCGGACCAGAGCATCAGCAGGATCGCCAGCAACGGGCCGACGAAGGCGCCCAGGGTGTCCATCGACTGGCGCAGGCCGAAGCAGGCGCCACGAATCGCCTGCGGCGCGACATCGGCGATCAGCGCATCGCGCGGGGCGCCACGGATGCCCTTGCCGATACGGTCGAGCAGCCGCGCGCCGAACACCAGCTCGGCCGACTGCGCCAGCGGGAACAGCGGTTTGCTCAGCGCCGCCAGGCCGTAGCCGAACAGCAGCAGGAGCTTGCGCTTGCCGAGGTAGTCGCTGAGCGCCCCGGAGAACACTTTGACCAGCAGCGCCGTGGCCTCGCTGACGCCTTCGATCAGGCCGAGAGTGAGCATGCCGATGCCCAGGGTGCCGACCATGAACGCCGGCAGCAGGCTGTGCACCATCTCGGACGACACGTCCATGAACAGGCTGACGAAGCCCAGCGCCCAGACGGTGCGGGGGATGCGCGGGGCTGCGCTGGTGTCCGGCATGGCTCTGGCCTCCCGATCTGGCGCAGCAGTGGCAGTGCCGTGCGACGCTCGTGCCGATCAGCGTAGTCCCGTGTACCAGAGGCAGGCCACGGCGGCGGCCCAAACAGCCCCCCAACGAATGGCGCCAAGCCGAAGGCTCTGCAAGACTGATTGGAAACTTCCCGCTCCCGCGAGATTGCCACCATGATCCAGCCGGCACGCATCCTCACCATCGGCATCGACCAGCCCCTGTCCCAGGTGGCAGCCTTCCTCGCCGAACCGCGCAACTTCCCGCGCTGGGCCAGCGGCCTGGCCGACGGCCTGGAACCCGCCGCGGACAGCCCCCTCCTGCCGCTCGCCGGCAGCGAGTGGCTGGCCGACACGCCCCACGGGCGACTGCGGATCCGCTTCAGCCCGGCCAATCTCTTCGGCGTGGCCGACCACTGGGTCCATCTGGAGGATGACCGCATCGTCTACGTGCCGCTGCGCGTGGTGGCCAATGGCGATGGCTGCACGGTGTCGCTGACCCTGTTCCGCCGGCCCGAAATCGACGAAGAACATTTCGCAGCGGACTGCGACTGGGTACGCCGCGACCTGCTGGAACTGCGCCGGGTGCTGGGCGGCTGAGCACGCCGGGCCCCAGCCAGGCGTTTTTACTGTTTTTTTACGCCGCCACGCGCCAGCGCCGGGAGAAAATCCGCCCTGCACACTTCCTTTTTCAGCAGGCAGCGGACTTATCCATGGCATCCAGCGAGGGGGTTCAATGAGCAATGCCGGCAACCCGGTCCGTCGTGGCCGGCTCACGGTATTTCTCGGCGCCGCGTCGGGCGTGGGCAAGACTCTGGCCATGCTGCAGGCGGCCCAGGTGCAACTGCGCCAGGGCGTGGCCGTT
>LNAP01000785.1_pt1 | contig 35135 bp, 37 predicted proteins | sample 602601 | NCBI WGS metagenome assembly LNAP01 (sample SAMN02440304, study PRJNA202911) | soil metagenome | biome: Subtropical and temperate rainforests or woodlands; isolation source: soil samples (1 kg each in a 20% v/v slurry with milli Q water) were... ... | reverse complement strand
AAAATCTACTGGGGACATCGGCATTCGCTCCATTAAGCTCGTTCTTCGCAAAAACAAGTTTAATGAATGCTGGTCGTCCCCCTTTTATGATGAAGAGCCTTGCTGCATAGGCGCCGGCGCAGTGGGGGGTGTTTGACTCATGGCGCCGGTAGACAAAATTAATGCGCCACAGGTGAGGGCACAACGGATTGCTGTACGTAATTTCATGGCATCCCTCTCTGATCAAGTGATTGCAACAAGACTCGACCAGCAAATCGCATTCCCAGAATGCAGGCTATGATAGTTACCCGAAGCCCCACTCGATAGGCATTAGACTATGAACAGACTGCTCGAGGGCGTCCGCCCGGCATCCGAGTCCTCGATTGAGATCGACTTCTATTATCAGAACACCCTTTGCCGTGAAAGGCTCAGGCTCAAACCCAGCGGCTCAAACTTAAAGCGGGCCTCAATTGAACGCGCCGCCATTCTGAAGGCGATCGAACAAGGCACTTTCGATTATGCCGCTACGTTCCCACACAGTAAAAATGCCGCCCGATTCGCACAGGGCGAACCGGACGGCACGGCAAATCAATAACCCAGCCCGATACAAAGCCTGTATTAAGCGGAGCCTAGATGCGGCTTGATGCCATTTCAGCCTGCACCTCGTTGAACACCTGCGTCATTTTCTCGTCGTTTTCGTTGCTCATACGGCTAACCAGGTAAATGGCGATGCTGGCCAGAATAAAGCCGGGAACGATTTCGTACAGACCGAACCAGCCATACTGCTTCCAGACCAGTACGGTCACCGCGCCAACAACCATGCCGGCCAATGCACCGTTTCGGGTGGTTCGCACCCACAAAAGCGAAAACAGCACAACCGGCCCGAATGCCGCGCCGAAACCTGCCCAGGCATAACTGACCATAGCCAAGACACGACTGTCGGGATCGGACGCCAGCCAAATGGCGACCAGCGTCACCGCCAGCACCATTGCGCGACCGAACCATACCAGCTCGCGTTGAGAAGCATGCTTGCGCAGAAAGGTTTTATAAATGTCTTGCGTGAGTGAGCTCGAGCACACCAGAAGCTGCGCGGACAGCGTACTCATGACTGCGGCCAGAACCGCGGCCAGGAACATGCCTGCAATCCAGGGGTTGAACAAAATCAGGGAGAGCTCGATGAAGACACGCTCGGCGTTGGCCGTTACACCGGCCGCCTTATCGGGGTTTTCGGCAAAGAATGAAATACCAAAAAAGCCGACAGCGACGGCCCCTGCCAGGCACAGAATCATCCAGGTCATGCTGATGCGCCGCGCATTGGGAATGGTGTGCCGGGACTCGGCAGCCATAAACCGCACCAGAATATGGGGCTGACCAAAGTAACCCAACCCCCAGGCCAATAAGGACACCACGGCGATGGTGTCCATGCCGCGCAGCATATCGAGGTGCTTCGGGTCGATCGATGCCACGGCGCTGATACTCGGCCCGAGCCCACCGGCGGAATACACCACCATCAATGGCGCGACCACCAGCGCCGTGAACATGAGCGACGCCTGTATCGTGTCAGTCCAGCTGACGGCCAGGAACCCGCCAATGAACACATAAGCCATGGTGCAAATCGTGCCTATCCAGAGCGCGGTTCGGTAGTCCATCCCGAACATGCTTTCAAACAGGCGTGCTCCGGCAACGACCCCCGAAGCGCAATAAATAGTGAAAAACACCAGAATAACCAGAGCCGACACAATACGCAGGACATTATTGCGGTCATGGAAGCGATTTGAAAAATAGTCGGGCAAAGTCAATGCATTGCCCGACTTTTCTGTATATACGCGTAAACGCTCCGCCACGAAACGCCAGTTCAGGTATGCGCCAATAATTAGTCCGATAGCGATCCAGGACTCGGAAATGCCGGAGAGAAAAACAGCGCCCGGCAAGCCCATTAACAACCAGCCGCTCATGTCGGAGGCTCCTGCCGCCAGTGCCACGACAAAACTGCCTAACTTGCGACCGCCCAGGATGTAATCGGACAAATCGTCGGTTGCACGATAACCCAGCCAGCCAATACCGAACATGGCGAGAATGTACAACACGAACATAATGGTGACCGGTATGCTTGCAATCTGCATGAGTTTCTCCTTGTTGTCGGCCCAAGGGCCCGCATAATGCAAGCCTTCGGACACTTTCCCGAGAAAAGCCCGGGATTGTATGCCGCAAAACAACGTCAATCTATTGCCACTGCCCGAGGGGGAAACCAAGCCGTAGAGCCCGCAGCCACCGCCCTTTGTCACGAGACGCCAAAGCGTGCGTCCCGAGACATTGTATCAACCCTGGCGTACAAGCATGCATTCTTGACCATGCCCTTTGCCAAAATAACAACGATCGACCCACTTCACCATGCAGGGGATTCGGGCACGCCCCAACAAACCATAAAACAACAGCGCCGCTCAATACAAGCGGCGCTGCCGGAAAGCCAATTGGCAAATCATTACGCTACAGCGTATTTTTTTACGGAACGCCGCATGCGAGTACCTTGGGCGCCCCAGATGAACAGAAGAATCAAGGCGGCCGGAATATATACCCAGAACTCGGACGGACGTTCCGGATTGGGCACTTGCACCTGTGAAATAGTCCAGCCTTGCTCCCAGCCGGCGCGGCGAGCCGGGCTGCCGAAGCGCACGGAAGCAATTTGCGACTGCTCACCCAACGTCATCACCGTCAAACCCGCCGCGGACAAGCGCTGCAAACCCACTGCGCTGCCTTGCGCCGCACTGCCCTCGGGCAAGGCGGGCAATGGAACGGCCACTGTTTTCACCAGCTCGTCGCCTTCCAGATTCATGCCGCTCAGAACCGCGACAAGGCGCCCTTTATCCGGCATGTTCGAGGCGATCTGCAGCAGCTCGGCCGCCGGACGCGGCGCATATTTTGGCGCCACGTGATTCATGAACCAATCGGGGCGAAACAGCATAAACGTGATCACCAGCAGCAAGGCCGTTTCCAGCCAGGTGCTGCGCACACGAAACCATTTCATGCTGGCCGCCGCAAAAGTCAGCGAAGCCACGGTAGCGCCCACGACCACCAGCACCAATTCGGGCCAGCCCTCGATATCGATCAGGAGCAGCAGAGGGTTATAGATGAACATGAACGGCAGCACGGCCGTACGCATGGCATAAGTCACCCCCTGTATGCCCGTTTTTATCGGGTCTTCTCCGGATATGGCGGCAGCCGCAAACGTAGCCAGCCCGACCGGCGGCGTAATGTCGGCCATGATCCCGAAATAGAACACGAACATGTGGACCGCAATCAAGGGAATGACCAGCCCGCTTTGCGCTCCCAGCTCGACCACCACCGGCGCCATCAGGGTGGCCATCAGGATGTAATTGGCGGTGGTGGGCATGCCCAGCCCCAGCACCAGGCAAACACCGGCGGTAAAAAACAGCATGAGCAGCACATTGCCCATGGAAACCAGCTCAACGAAGGCCGTCATGCGCAAGCCTAGGCCAGTCAGCGTGATCGCCCCCACAATCAGGCCCGCGGTACCGCAAGCGATCGCGATGCCGATCATATTGCGCGCCCCTTCCTGCAAGCCGTTTACCGACTCCATCACGCCGACGCGTACCGCCGGCGCCACCGCCTGCTTGCGGAAAAAGGCAATCAATGGGCGTTGCGTCACCATTTGGAACAACATGGCCACGGCCGCCCAAAAAGCGGAAAGCCCCGCGGACAGGTATTCCACCCCCAGGCACCAAACCAAAATGCCGATAGGAATCAGAAAATACAAACCGGCGCGCACCGTTGGCCACGGCTCGGGACGCTGTGGATTGGTAATGTTGATTTCGGTCGGTAAATCGGGGTGCTTGGCCGCCAGCCGCAACAGCCACACGTACAGCACGGCCAGCAAGCCAAGCAGAATCCAGATGGCCGCGTCGCCCGCGACGGCCTGAACACCTTTGCCGATCCAGTAGACCAGCCCCATGACAACCAGGGTGCCCGAAATACCCATGCCCCAGCCGCCAAGCCGCCGCAACAAGGTCGGCGGCTTGCCTGCCGACATCATGGGCTCGATACCCAGCTTCAGCGCCTCGAGATGGACAATATAAAACAGCGAAATATACGAAATACTGGCAGGCAGCAAGGCATGGCGAATGATATCGGTATACGGAATACCCACGTACTCGATCATCAGGAAGGCCGCCGCCCCCATGACGGGCGGCATGATTTGCCCATTGACGGACGAAGCGGTTTCGATGGCCCCGGCGCGAATGCCGCCATAACCGGCTTTCTTCATGAGCGGGATGGTAAAGATGCCGCCCGTTACCACGTTGGCCACCGACGAGGCCGACACGATGCCGTTAACCGCCGACGATACCACCGCCACCTTGGCGGGGCCGCCGCGCATATGGCCCAGCAAGGCGAATGAAACCTGCATCATGTAATTGCCCGCGCCGCAGCGGTCGAGCAGCGAACCCAGCAGTACAAAGATGAAAATGTATGAAACCGACACCCCCAGCGCAACGCCGTAAACTCCTTCGGTGGTCAGCCACATATGCGACACCATGCGCTCGAGCGACGCGCCGCGGTGCGCCAGTGCATCGGGCAGATTAGGCCCCAGGAATACATACAAAATGAAGATGGCGCCCAACACCGCCATAGGCGCGCCGAGCGAACGGCGGGTTACTTCAAGCAGCAACACCAGGCCGATGGCCGCGACGGTGATATCCATCGTGGTCGGCAACCCTGGGCGGGTCGCCAGTTCTTTATAGAAAAAATACAAATACGCGCCGCAAAATCCGGCAACCAGCGCCAATACCCAGTCATACCAGGGCATTTGATCGCGTGGCGAGCTCTTGCGCGCGGGGTAGGCCAAATAGCCCAAAAACATCGCAATGCCCAAATGCAGGGCGCGTGCTTCGGTATCGTTGAAAATACCGAAGTTTAATGAGAATGGCAGCGGCGACGCATACCAAAGTTGAAACAGCGACCATAAAACCGCCCCGACAAACAGGACGGCACCTGTGATGCCGCCTACAGTGCGCCCTCCGCGGTCGACATCGGCGACCAATTGTTCAAGATTGGCGTTGGTTTGCGCTGTTGTAGTCATGTGTTATTACCCGTATTGTGCGACCCGATGTGGACCCGCATTCAGACATCGAAACGGCCTTTTGAGCCGCCCGGCCCGGGGCCCCGCAAAGAGTGCCCGGGCCGAAAGTGGATCAGACCGCCCTACAGCAAGCCTTTCTCTTTAAAGTATTTTTCCGCGCCCGGATGCAGCGGGGCGGACAAACCGTTCTTGACCATGTTTTTGGCCTCGAGATGGCCCAGTGCGGGGTGCAGCTTTTTGAAGTCCTCAAAGTTATCAAACACAGCTTTCACGACCTGATAAACCGCATCCTCGGAAACATCGGCCGAGGTAACGAACGTAGCCAACACACCATAGGTATTGGTGTCTTGCGGGTTATTCGGGTACAGGCCGCCGGGAATCGTGACCTTGGCGTAGTAAGGATAGTCGGCAACCAGCTTGTCGACGACCGGCCCAGTCAGGGAAACCAGTTGCGCGCCGCAAGAGGTGGTGGGATCCTGGATGTTGGCCGAGGGATGGCCGACCCCATAGAAGAAGCCGTCGATTTTTCCATCGCACAGCGCGGCGCCGTGCTCATCGGGCCGCAGTTCTGAAGCCAATGAGAAAAAGCTCAAATCTTGCCCGCGCGCCTTTAAGAGTTGCTCCATCGAGGCGCGCGTACCCGAACCCGGGTTGCCGACGTTAAAGCGCTTGCCCTTGTAGTCGTCGAAAGACTTGATATTGGCCTCTTTGCGCGCTACGACCGTGAACGGCTCGGGGTGAATGGAGAACACCGAACGCAATTTTTTGAATGCGCCCGCGTCTTTGAACTGGCCTTCGCCGTTGTAGGCGTTATATCCGACATCAGATTGCACGACACCCAGATCCAGTTCGCCCGCCTTGATGGTATTGATGTTGAATACCGACCCCCCGGTCGATTCGACCGAGCAGCGCATGCCGTGCTGGGCACGATCTTTATTGACCAGACGGCAGATCGCGCCGCCCGCCGCATAGTAGACCCCGGTCACCCCGCCAGTCCCTATGCTGACGAATTTTTGCTGGGCCGCAGCCGGCAGCGGCGCGGCCAGAATCGCGAAAATGGCAGCGGCGCCGGCCGTCATGGCCATCCGTTTTTTGCTCAATACAGTAGTGGCTTTAAAAAACTCACGCATGAAGATCTCCTTGGGGTTGTACCCCCGTCATGTGGCCCCTCAAGGGCAGTGCAATACGCACGCAGCCCAAAAAATGACTGTCGGCGCCGATAAATCTGAAGCACAACGAAAAGCAAGGAGTCTTTATAGAGCATAGCCACGGAGCCGCCTATCAGGCTTTACACTAACGCGGCGCGATATCCGCTCTGTTTCACGGCCCTGCGTAGAGCGGCTCGACTGAAAAACCTGTTAGATACTTTGGATAGCCGTGTCGACCGCCTTCGAAAGGCGAGCGACCAGGGTATCGAGTTCATCGTCGCTAATGATGAATGGCGGAGCCAGCAAGATATGATCGCCATTGCGCCCGTCAATCGTGCCGCCGCTGGGATAAACCATCAGCCCCGCCGCCATCGCTTCACGCTTAACACGGGCATGCAGTTGCAGCGTCGGGTCGAACGCTTGCTTCGTGGCACGATCGGCCACCAGTTCGACCCCCCAGAACAAGCCGCGGCCCCGAATGTCGCCGACATGCGGGTGCGAATCAAAAGCGGCATGGAGCCGTTGCTGCAAACCCTGCCCTTGGCGCTGCACCCGCTCAAGCAAGTGGTCGCGCGCAATAACCTCTTGAACGGCCAGAGCCGCCGCGCAGGCCGTCGCATGGCCCAGGTAGGTATGTCCGTGCTGGAAAAAACCGCTGCCCTGGCTGAATGCGGCGGCAATATGACCCTGCACCATGACCGCGCCTATCGGCTGATACCCGCCACCCAGCCCTTTGGCGATCGTAATCAGGTCAGGCACAATATTTTCCTGCTCGACGGCGTACAACGTTCCCGTACGCCCCATGCCGCACATGACTTCATCCGCTATCAGCAAAACCCCATGACGGTCACAAACCTCGCGGATGCGGCGAAAATAGCCGGGCACCGGGGTCAGCGCGCCCGCCGTCGCACCCACCACCGGCTCGGCGCAAAACGCAATGACGTTTTCAGGCCCCAGCTTCTGGAATACGGTCTCAAGTTCGTCCGCCAGGCGTTGCCCGTACTGCTCAAGGGTTTCAGAGGGCAGGCGATCGCGGTACTCGTAGCAAGGCGACACATGCGTCACATCGATTAACAGCGGCTCGAACTGGGCACGGCGCCATTCGTTGCCACCGAGCGCAAGCGCACCCAGCGTATTGCCGTGATAGCTTTGGCGGCGGGCCACCAGGTAACGCCTTTGCGGCTCACCCTTCTCGACGAAATACTGGCGGGCCATCTTGACGGCGGCCTCGACCGCCTCGGACCCCCCCGACACCAGATAGGCATGGCTCGTGCCTTTGGGCGCATCGCCAACCAGGCGGTCGGCCAGGCGTTCAGCCACGTCGGTCGTAAAAAAACTGGTGTGTGCGTAGGCCAATGCGTCGATTTGCGCGTGCATGGCCGCCAGCACGTCGGGATGGCCATGGCCCAGGCAGGACACCGCCGCGCCCCCCGAACCGTCGAGCCACGCCCTGCCATTGGCGTCATAAAGCCAGACACCGTCGCCGCGTGTTGCGACTGCCGGAGTATGACGCGATGAACGGTGCAAGATGTGAGTTTGAGTTGAGTCCATGAGCTGATGATCCAAAGGTGGCCAATAGGGGCTCATTATGCAAGCACACCCGCACTTCGTCCATATGGTTTAAGCGAACCCGAGGCCAAACCAGGGCGAACAAAGACGGGTGGGCTACAATGAAGGCATCTCGAAACTGCGTGACAGACCGTTTTTTATCTGTGGAGATACTCATCATGCCGCTCAAGCTACACGTCATTATTTGCAGCACCCGCCCCGGCCGCGTCGGCCCCTCAGTTGCCAATTGGTTTAACGAGCTGTCAAAGAAGCACGGAAAATTCGAGGCAACGCTTGTCGACCTGGCCGACTTCCATCTGCCGCTCTACGACGAAGCCCACCATCCCGTGCAGCGCAACTACGAAAAAGAACACACTAAAAAATGGAGCGCCAGCGTCGCGGGCGCCGATGCCTACGCGTTTGTTCTGCCCGAATACAACTACGGACCGCCCCCCTCTTTTGTCAACGCGCTCAATTACGTTTACAAAGAATGGAATTACAAGCCTTGCGGCTTTGTCAGCTATGGGGGCATTTCCGGCGGCTTGCGTGCCGTGCAACTGGCCAAGCAACTGGTCACGACGCTCAAGATGATGCCCATGGTCGAAGGCGTGGCCATCCCCATGGTGGCCACCCTGCTGGAAGGCAAGCAATTCCAGCCCAACGACCTGATCCTGAATGCGTCGACGACCATGCTTGATGAGCTTTATCGCTGGGCCGAAGCGCTCAAGCCCATGCACAAGCAATAAGCGGGCGCAAAAAAGCCGCAATCGGCAAACGCCACCGACTGCGGCCAGGCAGACAAACCTTAGGAAAACAACTGTTCCACTTTGAACAGGGTCAGCAGCCCCATGATGGCGAAAATGGCGGCCGCAATCGAATGCACCAGCTTCATCGGGATTTTCGCAGCAAACTTCTTGCCCACAAACACCGCCGGCACATCGGCTATCAACATTCCCAGGGTAGTTCCGGCAATCACCAAGAGCGGCATCCCATAATTGGCCGCCAGCGCAATCGTGGCGATCTGGGTTTTATCGCCCATTTCGGCCAGGAAGAAGGTCACGAAAGTCGCTCCGAACACGCCCAGGCGTTTGGCAATATGCGTTTCGTCCTCCTCGAGCTTATCGGGAATCAGCGTCCAGATCGCCATGCCCAGAAACGACAAGCCCAGCACCCAGCGCAATACCTCGGGGCTGACGACCGACGTGATCCAGGCGCCGAGGGCACCGGCCAAGCCGTGATTGATCAAGGTCGCACAGATAATGCCCATGATAATAGGCAAAGGACGTTTAAAACGAGCAGCAAGTATGAACGCCAGCAATTGCGTTTTGTCGCCGATCTCGGCAAGCGCCACGACGCCTGTCGAAATAAATAAAGCTTCCATGTGATGGGATACCCTTAGCTGGTGAATACAATTGACTACACGTGCCCACCAGCGTGAAGCAATCGTGTAGCCAAAAGTCTTGCTAAGCGTTGAATCTGCCGCTTGCACCATAGCCCGACGAGCCAAGTATGTTGATGCAAGCCGCCTCGTTGCGAGGCGAAGCTACTCCCTAATGACGGAAAAGAGTGTAGCCGATAGCCACGCCGATGTCGAACCGGACGCTATAAGCATCAGTTGCGCAACGCACCCCCCGAAATAGAGCCCGCTCTCCCTTTACTTCTCCATTAATAGAACAATCCGTCGCATTAACGGCTACTTATCGTCTGAAGCCAGCCTCACTACAATGGTTCAATCACCTTCATTCAGTAACTCAGGAATCATCATGACGACTTCAACCAACAATGCCACCCTCCAGCCTGAAACGGTCCTGCAGCCGCGCGCGGTCGAGCAACTGGTTCAAGGCATAGCCACCTCCGACGGCGCCGGGGTCAAGCTGACACGCGTGCTGACACAAAACCTGCAAAAACGGCTGGATCCATTTTTGATGCTGGATGCCTTCGGCACGGATAACCCCGACGACTACATTGGCGGCTTTCCCGACCACCCGCACCGCGGCTTCGAAACGGTTACTTATATGATTGCCGGGCGCATGCGCCATCGCGACAGCGCGGGCAACGAGGGCTTGCTCCAAAATGGCGGTGTGCAATGGATGACGGCCGGCAAAGGCGTCGTGCATTCCGAATTGCCGGAGCAAGAGGAAGGCCGTATGGAAGGCTTTCAGTTATGGCTTAATTTGCCCGCCCACAACAAAATGAGCACCCCCGGCTATCGCGACATACAAAGCAAAGAAATTCCGGAGCTTCAACTGGACAATGGCATTACGGCCCGGGTTATTGCCGGCTCCAGCCATGGCCTGGCGGGCGCGGTGCAACGCGAAACCACTGAACCGCTGTACCTGGATGTGCATTTCGACTCTGCCGCGACGTTTACGCAAACCTTGCCGGCCTCGCTCAACGCATTTATTTACGTCTATCGCGGCGAAGTGCAAATCGGTGCACAAACCGTTCAGGCCCAGCGCATGGCGATCCTTGACAACGACGCCAACGCGGATGGCGTCATTATTCAAAGCCATGGACCGGCGCGTATGCTGCTGATTGCCGGCAAGCCGTTAAACCAGCCTATCGCGCAGTACGGCCCGTTTGTGATGAACACCCAGGAAGAACTCTATCAGGCCGTTGCCGACTTTCAGGCAGGCTTGTTTGAGACGAAAAGCTGACCCCTTCTGCTTACTTATTTGCTCAAATCTTGCCCGTTGCGGTGGCCAGGCGTTCACCGAGGAAATCCAGAAAAGCCCTGACAGCGGGAATGAGTCCGCGCCGTGACGAAAACACGGCGTGCACTATGCCGGCCTGCGGTCCCCAGTCAGGCAAAACCACCACCAGTTGCCCCGCGGCGATTTCGTCCCGACACATATAGCCCGGCAAGATGCCCATGCCCACTCCGGCAACCACGGCGAATTTCAGGGTAAGCAAGTCATCGGCAAGATAGCAGGGTCGATGCGTCACCGACTGCTCAACCCCTTTAGGGCCGAAAAGCACCCAGCTCGCCTTGCCATCGGCCGCCGACATCGCCACGGTATCGCGCTGCGAAATATCGGCAGGCACGCGCGGCAAGCCCTGCCGCTGCAACTGCGCCGGACTGGCGACAAGCAGCCCTTGGGACATGCCGAACTGTTTAACCACCAGACTCGCGCTGTCGGCCAGCGTTGTGCGAACCCGCAAGGCCACATCCACGCCCTCTTCCACCACATCGACCACGCGATTACTGACTTCCATATTAATGTGGATCAAAGGGTGCTGGGCAAGGAATTCGGGCAAAATCGAACCCACAACGCTCTGCGCCAGCGTCACCGGGCACGAAACCCGGACACTGCCCCGAGGCTCGCTTTGAACTAGTGCAATGGCCTCGGCAGCCGCCTGGGCCTCGTCGCACATGGCGACGCAATGGCGCAAATAGATTTCGCCCGGACCGGTCAACGACAGCTTGCGCGTCGTGCGCTGCAAAAGGCGCACGCCCAATTGAGCCTCGAGGCCCGCCACCCGGCGCGACAAGCGCGATTTGGGCAAACCCAGCGCTCTGCCGGCGGCAGCGAAACCACCCCGATTAACCACTTCGGCGAAATATCGCATGTCGTTAAGATCTTGCATAGGGGACTCGTATTAGCGTCATGAATAGAACAATCTATCGCAAACATGCCTACTTATCAACGACTGGATCCAACTTTACAATTCATGCATCACTAAAAATTAAAGCGACCGAGCCATACAACACTGGCCCATTGCCAAACCCTTAAACTACTTTATCGAAGAGAACTCATGAAATTACTGCACGTCGACTCCAGCATCAATGGTGCCAAATCGGTTTCGCGCCAACTGACTCAACAAATCGTCAACGAATGGCGCGCCATTCATCCCGGCATCGAAGTCAGCCAGCTCGATTTGGCCCAGTCCGCCCCCAACCACTTCTCGGCCGACTCCATGGGTTTTCGCCTGCCACCCAGCACGGAAACGCTAACGGAAGCCCAGCGCAGCGAAAACGCACTGTCTGAAGCCCTGGTTTCCCAGTTCCTGGCGGCCGACGTGATTGTGATTGGCGCGCCGATGTACAACTTCAGCATCCCCAGCCAGCTCAAGGCCTGGATCGACCGCTTGGCGCAAGCCGGCCGCACCTTCAAATACACTTCGGAAGGAGTTGTGGGCCTGGCCGGCGAAAAGACCATCGTCGTCGGTTCCTCCCGTGGCGGTTTCTACTCCACCAGCGAGGCCGGTCAGGCCATGGAGCACCAGGAAAGCTACCTGAAGGCGGTCTTCGGCTTTTTCGGCATCAGCGATGTGCGCATCGTGCGGGCCGAAGGCGTAGACACGGGCGCGGATAACCGCGCGCAAGCCCTGAGCGCCGCCGATCAGCAAATCAGCCGGCTAAACGAAGCCGTTGCCGCTTAAGCCAGGCACATTGCGCCGCCCCCCAAAGGGCATAAACGGGTCGCTCGTCTGCCAAGACGGCCGGCCCGTTTCGCTTGCCAAGCCGGCTTTTGGAGCACACTGGCAGGCTCGCTCGACGCGCCTGTTAAAATTGACACCCATTCAACGTCGGCCTTGCCCTATTGTGACCACCACTTCGTTTTCCAGTCTTCCCTTGGCTCCTGCGGTTTTAAGCAATCTCGATAGCCTGGGCTATCAGACCATGACGCCCATTCAGGAGCAAAGCCTGCCGCTTATCCTGGCGGGCAAAGACTTGATCGCCCAGGCCAAAACCGGCAGCGGCAAGACAGCCACCTTCGGGCTGGGCATCTTGCATAAACTGAACCCGGCCTGGTTCGGCACCCAGGGGCTGGTGTTGTGCCCCACGCGCGAGTTGGCCGAGCAAGTCGCCAACGAGTTGCGCCGGCTGGCGCGCGCCTCGAGCAACATCAAGATTCTGACCCTGTGCGGCGGCGCTCCCATCAAGCCGCAAGTCGAATCGCTGCAGCACGGAGCCCATATCATTGTCGGCACGCCGGGCCGGCTGCTCGACCACATCGAGCGCGGCAGCGTTGATTTTTCAGGCTTGAAAACCCTGGTGCTGGACGAGGCCGACCGCATGGTCGACATGGGGTTTTACGACGACATCGCAACCATTGTGGCCGCCTGCCCGCCGAAACGGCAAACTTTGCTTTTTTCGGCAACCTACCCCGACAACATCCGCAAGGCCAGCGCCCGCTTCCTGAACCGGCCCGCCGAAATCAAAGTCGAATCCCAACATGACGCCAGCCAGATCGAGCAGGTTTTCTACGAAATCGACCCGAGCAAGCGCAACGCGGCGGTGGCACAACTGCTGGAACACTTCCGGCCGGTGTCTACCCTTGCCTTTTGCAACACCAAGGCGCAATGCCGCGAACTGACTGAAGAACTCACATCGCGCGGCTTCAGCGCCCTGGCCCTGCACGGCGATCTGGAGCAGCGCGAACGTGAAGACGTGCTGGTGCAATTCGCCAACCAAAGCTGCTCGGTCCTGGTCGCCACCGACGTTGCGGCACGCGGGCTTGATATTCAAACCCTCGATGCCGTCATCAACGTCGATGTTACCCAGGACACGGAAGTTCACATCCACCGCATCGGGCGTACCGGCCGCAGCGAACAAAAAGGCCTTGCGCTAAGTCTGTGCGCACCATACGAAATGCGCTGGGCCAATCTGATCGAACAATATCAGGGCACGCCCCTGGTATGGGCCAAGCTGTCTTCGCTCAAGCCCGCCCCCGGCGGACGGCTCCTGGCTCCCATGGTGACGTTGTGCATCCAGGGCGGCAAGAAAGACAAGCTGCGGCCCGGCGACCTGGTTGGCGCATTGACGAAAGATGCCGGGCTGAACTTCGACCAGCTTGGCAAAATCAATGTGCTGGAGTTCGTGACCTTCGTCGCGCTTGATCGCAACATCGCGCAGCAGGCCTACGAAAAGCTGAGCAACAGCAGTATCAAGGGCCGACGCTTCAGAATGCGTTTTATGGACGAAAGCTGATCACCCTGAACGCCTGATCGGCCACCGAGAAAAACCGCAGAACCTGCGGTTTTTTTTACTTAAGCCTTAACCGTTAGGCGGCGTGGGTGTGAGCTTTACGCCAGATTATCTTTGGCCCACTGCTCGCACTCGAGGGCCAGCTTCATGACGTACTGGATGATCTGCACTTCCGTACTGCCGGCGGCCCGCTGCGCCTCGCTGAAATGCTCCAGGCTTTCGGCCGTTGGAAACCAGTCGTTCTCGGGTTCGATCTCAAGGCCGGTCAGGTGCTTAATATTGCCGTTGGGCAATATATACCAGTTACTCATCTGTTTCTCTTTATTTTAGTGGGCGTTTTAGTGGGCGGGCTGCAAGGCGATCACCGCCATGCCAAGCAGGGCCAGGCACGCGCCGGCCGCATCCCAACGTGTCAGGGCCACATTGTCGACCACGCGCAGCCACAGCAAGGCCATAGCAATATACATACCGCCATAGGCCGCATACGTGCGCCCCGCCGCGCTGGGGTGCAGGGTCAACAGCCAGGCGAACAAGGCCAGCGCGCAGGCGGCCGGCAGCAACAGCCACAGCGTTTTTCCCTGCTTAAGCACCAGCCAGGGCAAGTAGCAGCCGATAATCTCGGCCAAAGCCGTCACGGCAAAAAGCAGGACTAGTTTTATTGCGCCCATCATCATGATTATGTTCAATACCGGCCAGGATCACCGCGTCATGGTCGACAGGTTGTCGGTCCGGTTCAGCTCAAATAAGCGCGCACCGTCAATCAGCGCGTACGCCGCGTCGCGCAGCGCTGTCGCGACAGCGCTGGTATTCACCTGGCTGGTCAACACCAGCAGGCGCTCCGCCGTCTGACGAGGCTCGGTCTCGAAGTCGGCCAACACATCCAGCGCCTCTTCCAGAATCTGGCTCTCCCAGACACTCAGCCCCGGTTGCCGAATCAAGGCGCGGATATCAACGACGGCATTGCCAAGACTCAAGGCGGCCAGCATGCCTTTGGGGACTTTCTCGCGCAACGTATTGGCCCGGCCTAAATGCAGCATCATGCGCAAGGTCTGGCGCAGCGCCCGCGGCTGCCACTCTTCGTCCTTGCGAACTCGCGTGCCGGAAATCAAGCGATGCAGATCACGCAAAATCAGTTTGGCCGCATCCACGGCCAAGGGATCCGAACGCCGGGGAAGCAGCCTGAACCCCGTCGTCACCAATGTGCCGGCCAGTAATATCGCCAAACCGCCGCTCAGAATGGCGGCGGTATCGGTCACCATGGGCAGTACTGCCTGGCTGGCCAGCATAAAGCACATATTGGCATCCAGGGCCGGCATCGCGGTTTTTCGGCTAGTGCGCGCCAATGCGCCTACAAAAATAAACGGGGCAATCGATAGAATCAGGCCGGCGACCGTCGTAACATGCGGCGCCAGCGCAAAACGATAAAACGTAGCCGCGATCACGCCGGCGATCACGCCCTTGAACATATGAGGCGCGACGACCTGCGGTTTGGGCATGCTGCCCAGCACCATGGAAAACATGCAAACGCCCAACGCGGCCAGCTCGCCGGCATACGACCCCGACAGCAAAGCCAGCAAGCCTGTCAGCAGGGTCGCACTGCCGCATACCATGCCGGTGTCGCGTGCCAGACCCCACTCATAGCGCGGGGCCATGACAATCGAGCTCTTGCCAAACGGCCTGGCCTTTTCCGCTTTAGACACGCATAGCGCCGCCTGCGCACCGATAAGCTGTGCCAGCGCGTCGCCCAGGGGCGTGCCCTGGAGTTGAGCCTGGGCAATAACCGCCCGTAAATCGTTATCCACCGCCGTTTGCGGGCGATCCGTATGGAGCCGCTCGGCAAATTGCGTCAGGGCAACCGTTGGAAACGGCTGCGCAGCGTCGTCGCCCGGGCCGCGCCGCTTAAGCGTTTGAGCCGTCGCCATCAGGGCCAACGATGCCGCCACCAGTGCATTAACGTGCCGCATGCGGCGATAACCATCGATGGACCCGGCCAATGCCGTGTCGGCCGCGGTTTCGAGCTCGGAAATCTCGGCCAGGACATGCCGTTCGAAATCGTCCTGCCCGACGCTTTCAAATACCCGAGCGGCGTAACTGACAACCTCGGCGGCCAACAAACGCACCCGCCCAAAAAACACATCGCGCTGCGAGTTGGGCGTTACCAGGCCGGTCAAGATCGTGACGACGACCACGCCGATAAGTGTGCACTCGACACGGGCCAGTGCAAGCTCCAGGGAGGGCTCGGCCGACAACAAGGATGGCAGGACGACCACGGCGCTGGTTATGCCGGCCATCAAGGCCGCATAAGAATTCGCACGACGAAAGAGGTGTGTCAGGCCTGCCGCGATCGTCACCCAGATGCTCAACGCGATCAGGGCCAACACCGGATCGTGCAGCAGTGTCAATATTGCAAACCCGATGAGCGAACCCGCCAGCGTGCCCACCACGCGAAAAATGGCGCGTTCGATCAGCAGGCCGCGCTGCGCCTGCGCGACGACCCACACGGGCATGGCGGCCCAGTACGCATTTTGCACATGCAGTTGCGACGCAATGGCAAAGGCCAGTGTCGCGGCAAGGAACAAGGTCAGCCCATACATGACGGCGGCCCGGTCCAGGCCCAAGGCACGGCCGATCGCCGGAGCCCTTTGCTTTAACACGCCAAGACGCCCGTCGTACTAATCATGATTACCTTTTACAAGAAGAGGCCGATTCAGATTCAATAAAGCCTGCATCATGCAGATCCATTAGTCTTTATCGAGATAGCCTTTGAACAAATGCCCCATTTTGGCCGCTTTGGTATTCAGGTAGCCCTCGTTGAAACGGTTACGATTGACTTCCAGTGCAACCCGTTCGACCACGGTAATGCCCGACTGCTCGAGCGCGACGACCTTGCTGGGGTTGTTCGTCATCAGGCGCAGTTGCGTAATTCCGAAATGATCCAGCACCGCCTTGCAACTATGATACTGACGCAAATCGGCCGAAAAACCCAACTGCTCATTGGCCTCGACCGTATCGGCCCCCTGGTCTTGCAGGTTATAAGCACGGATTTTATTGACCAACCCGATGCCCCGTCCTTCCTGGCGTAAGTAAATCAAGGCGCCACGGCCTTCCGCGGCGATGCGCATAAGGGCGGTTTCAAGCTGCGCGCCACAATCGCAACGCTGGCTGAACAAGCCATCGCCGGTAAGGCATTCCGAATGCACCCGCGCCAGCACGGGTGCGCCGTCGCCCACCTCGCCCAAGGTAAGAACCACATGTTCTTTCCCGGTATCGTGCTCGACAAAAGCATGGAGCTGAAATGTCGCCCACGGCGTCGGCAGCTTGCAAGATGTGATGTATTCCACTTTGTATTTCTCAGTAACGCCTGACCTGGTTTTGCACAGCGCCGCCGCACACCACCTCATTGACTAGACCAGCCTGAAGATTACCACTTTTTAGCACTCGCCCTAGAGACCGGCGAAGTTAAAAAGCAGGCCCGCTTGCACCTAAGATGTCCTATACTGTCTTCGCCGCCCAAGAGCACCATATTGTTGTTTTTCATCGATTGGAGTTACACCATGAGTAAAAGCCAGGACGCTAAAAAGGCGACAAAAAAGGAACCTACCCGCACACCTAAAGAAAAGAAGGAGCTCCAACGCGAAAAGAAGGAAGCCGCCAAGCGAGGCTAGCCTAAGGTTCTGCGCATTACGCTAATTAATGAAGGCCGCTGATTTATCGCGGCCTTTTTGCATGGAGGCGCCGTTCCCGCTACAGCAAGGTCAAAAACTCGGCCTCGCTGGGTTTTTCGTTCCAGACCCCCTGGGCCAGCATCGCCCTGATGCGTACCACCGCCTGCGAGCGCAACTGAGACACCCGCCCTTCCGTAATGCCCATTACCGCGCCAATTTCCTTTTGATTCAAATCCTGCTCGAATTGCAATGACAGTAAAAGCTGCTCGCGTTCGGGCAAGGCCTTGATGGCTTCCACCAAGGCCGTCCGCAACCCCTGGGACATCAGCTTGTTCAAGGGGTTGGACCATTCGCTTTCGTCCTGAGGCCCAAGCAGATTGTGATCCAGCACATCGCTGCTTTCGGTCTGGTTACGCGCCAAGTCTTCATAATGAATGACCTGAACGCCGCGAGCTTCTTCTAATAGGGTCTGGTACTCGGCCAGGGACAAGTCCATCTCTTCGGCGAGCTCCGCTTCCGTGGCGGGCCGCATCAACTGATGATTGAGCTGGTGAACCGCTTGCTCTATGCTTTTGGCTTTGCTGCGCACGCTGCGCGGCAACCAGTCCTGACTTCGCAACTCGTCCAGCATGGCCCCGCGAATCCGGGTCACCGCATAGGTCTCGAACTGGGCTTCGGCCGTTTGCTGATAGCGACGCACGGCGTCAAGCAGGCCCATCAGGCCGGCCTGCATCAAATCATCCAGCTCGACACTGGCCGGCAGCTTGGCGACAAGCTGCAGCGCCAAGCGACGAACCAAGGGAGCGTACTGTCCGACCAATTGGTCTTCAGAGGTAGGCATGCACAAAATCAACGGAACAAAAATACAGATTGGCCATTGTCACCGCTTCGCGACTCCCCGAGCGCCCGGATCAGCACGGTGTTTTATTGCCTATTCGCCGATTTAGAAGCCCGCCCTAAAGTTTTTTGAGCTGACGCCGTTAAGGAATTGTTACGGTCCGGCACAAACCGCATGCCTGGGCCATGGTTTTTTCGACATGTTCGGTGGGCGAATTCCAAGACACGCAAGCACCGGCCTAAAAAACAACGGAGTCAGTCAGATGGTCAACCCGCTCACCCCTCTAACAGGATCAGTCCCTATCGCCCTGACAGGCCTTGACCTTGAACGCCCCGCCGCGGCGCCCGAGCCCGCCTTGAAAGTGACCGCTACGGCCGAAGCGTTCAGCGCCGGCCACTCCACCGACACGAACCAGAAAAACACCCTTGATCCAAAGAATTCGTTGGAAAAGGCATTAGAGCTGGTTAATAGCAATATGAAAGCCTGGTCCACCGGCATGCGCTTTGACGTTGACCCAGAAGCGCAACGCGTCGTCGTATCGATCATTGATAACGATACCGGCGAGGTACTTCGGACCGTACCCAGCGAGGCCGTGATCCGAGTGGCAAAAATGATAGTCCAGCTTCAGGGCCAAAGCATCAATACCCAGGCCTGAGCGTTTTAAGGTTCAAGTCAGAACCGTAACCATGGAGCCCGCCTCACTCAGGCAGATTGCCAAACGCTCAAAATAGCAAGGTATACCACGGCTGTCGCGGCGATTAAGCCCGGCCCAAATGCAAGACAATACAATTTATCAGGAGAATTTATTCATGGCAGTTTCTTCAATCGGCGTCGGTTCGGGTTTACCACTGGAAGAGTTGCTCGCCAATTTGCGCAATAGCGAAAACAACGCGCTGGTACTCATTCAGTCCAAACAAATCAATGCCGAACAACGCTTGTCGGCATACGGAACGCTTAAAAGCGCGCTGGAAGAATTGAACAAGGCAGGCCAGGCGCTGGGCAAAGTGGAAACAATGGGGGCGCTAAAAACCAGCGTAGCCGGCGACTCCTTCACCGCCAATGCAACAAGCAGCGCCATTCCCGGCAAATACAACGTCGTGGTCAAACAGCTCGCCACGTCTCAAAGCCTGGTTGCAGCAGGCCAGGCCGACCGCAAGGCGGCCATCGGCGCCGGCGGCGTCATCACGTTCAAATCGGCTGACCCCGACGCCGAACCCAAGACGCTGGATCTGACCGGAAAAGGCACATCGCTCAATGATATCGTCGCCGCCATCAACGGCGACCCCAAGCTGGGCGTCAACGCCACAGTGATCAATAACGGCGATACCTTCCAGTTGGTATTGACGACCACGGCAACCGGCGAAAAGGCGGCGCTGACAGAAATTTCCGTAGCAGGCAATGCCGAGCTCGACGCGATCATGGGTTTTGGCGCCAGCGCCCCGGCTGGCTCCATGCAGCTCACGGGCCCCGCAGCCAAGAACGCGATAATCAGCGTTAACGGCATTGAAGTCGAAAGCCAAACCAATACCATCGAAAACGTCCTCGACGGCGTAACGCTCACCTTGAACAAGGCCGATGCCGCCGACGCCACGGGCAATGCGCTGTCGATCATCCGCGACGAGGCCGGAGCGGCCAAAGCCATCAACGCCTTTGTCACCGCTTACAACAGCCTGCAAGGCACGATTAAAACGCTGACGTCCTACAACGCCGACGCACAACAAAGCAGCGCACTCACCGGCGACTCGCTGGCGCGCCAGATGCAGAACCAGGTTCGCAGCGTGCTGAACGTCAGTGGCGCATCGGGCGACATTCGCTCACTCGCGCAGTTGGGTATCAGCACCGACCCCGCCACCGGCTTGCTTAAAGTCGACAACGACAAACTCAACGCCGCGGTCAAAAATAACCTGGGCGATGTCCAAAACCTTCTGGGCGGGGAAAACGGCCTGTCGAAAAAATTGGCCGACGTAACCGCTACCTTCAACAAGAGCGGTGGCTTGATCAGCGCCGCCCAAGACGGAGCCACGAAGTCGGCGGCTGAGCTGAAAAAACAATTCGACGCCACCTCGGAACGCATCGAGACCAAAATGGCCAACTATCGCGCGCAATTTACCGCGTTAGACAGCCTGGTCGCCCAAATGAATTCAACCAGCACCTATTTAACTCAGCAACTATCGATGCTGGGCAATATGAACGAGAAATAGTCATGACTTATGCGCCACCACGCGGACGCCGCAGTCCGCATTCCGCCCAAGCGTATGCAACGGTCGGGCTTGAAACCCAGGTTTTAAGCGCCAGTCCCGAGCATTTGATTACGCTGCTGTTCGATGGAGCCCGGACCTCGGTGGCCAAAGCCAAACTGCATCTGCAAAACAACAATATCGAAGGCCGAGGAATGGCCATTTCCAAGGCCATCGACATCGTCGATTCCGGGCTGAAGGCCAGTCTGGACATGGAAGCCGGGGGCGAATTGGCCAAAAACCTGACCGCCACTTACGAATTGATCATCCGCAACCTGCTTCAGGCGAACCTGAACGCCGATATGGACAAGCTTGATCTGGCGCAGCGTCTGCTCACCGACCTGGGCGATGCATGGCGAACCTCGGTAGACCCTTCCAGGCCCAGCGCGACGGCCCTCTAGCACCTTGTATACGCCCACGCCACTATTTTTGTGACTCTTCATACCGAACCGACGCTACCTATAGCCAATTTTTTATTATGAGCAATTCATCCTCAATTTTGCATCAGTACGAGCTCATCGCAAAATTATCACAAAAAATGCTTGCCCATGCACGCGCCGACCATTGGCAAGAGGTTGTCACGCTGGGCCAGGAATACCATTCCGCCATACAGGCGCTGCGCGACATGGCTCCGCTGGGCAATGAAGATCGCCTGGCCCGCAAGCCTTTGCTGGCCCAGATTCTTGAAGACGACGCCCGCATTCGCAATCTGGCGGCGCCCGAACTGGTGCGCCTGGGCGCTTTACTCGGCAATATCAAGCGGCACCAGTCCGTTCTTCAGGCTTACTGCGCTCCCTTATCCAGCTCATGAGCATCGGCGGCCCCTCGGCGCTGGGCACCTTGCTGGTACAGCGTCTGGACGCGGTACTGGGCACGACCTTGTCGCAACAAACCAATATTGCGTCGGGAGCGCGCCCCGACGCCGTTGCTCAAGCAGGCCAACCGCAGCGCACTGACGCCGCACAGAATGAAACACGGCGCCACCCGCGAGAATCCGTCGAACGGGCAAGCTCGCAGACCGAGCAACAGATCCGCCAGGCAATAGACAAGACCAAAATCGATGCCGGCAAGGCGCTGCTGTCCGGGCGCTTCGCCCCGGCCACGAGCAGCACCGCTTCGGCGCCGACAACGCTGGGGGCCGCGGCCCGCACCATACTGGCCTTGCTGGCCAGCTACCCCGACCAAGCGCCGCCCGTTGCCGGCAAAGCCCCTCTTGCCCTGCTCGGGCAAGCCGCCGCCACAATCAGCGGCGCCAGCCCGGCCGCCACGACGCAAACCAACACATCGAGCCCGACGGCAGGAGCGCCCGCCGCATCCGCGCAAGCAAGCACCGTCCCGGCGGCCCCCGCGCTCAGCTCGCTGATCACGCAAGGTCTCTCACAGGCCCTGCAGCAAAGCGGGCTGTTTTACGAGTCGCATTTGAACAACCTCGCGTTTGGCAAGCAAAGTGCGGCAAGCCTGATGGCCGAACCCCAAGCCCTGCTGGGCCGCAGCCCTGAGCCCACGACAGCCAACGCGACCAGAAGCCCGATGCCGACCGTCAACGAACCGGCTGGTTCCGCCACTTCAGGCCGCAGTGTCGAAACAAGCCCCCCTCCCGCACCGTCGCAAAGCGCCACGGCGCCACCGCCTTCTACAGCCGCCGGTCCGCTGGCCGGACTGCATCCCGAAACCCACCTTCTGGTTCGGCAGCAACTGGAAGTCCTGGCCAATCAGACGGTGGCATGGCGCGGAGAGGCCTGGCCCGACGCGCCCCTGGAATGGAGCATTGAGCGGCGCCAGGAGTCGCCCGATGGCGCCAACGCGCCAGAACAGGATCATTGGGCCACACAATTAAAAATCACACTGCCTCATCTGGGCGAAGTGCAGGCGCGGCTCAGCCTGGTGAACCAGCAAGTGGTCATGCACCTGACCTCCCCGGATGAAACGGCCGGCATCCTGACTGAAAACGGAGAGCAATTGCGCGCACGCTTCCTGGCCTCCGGCCTGCAACTGAGCCAGTTGTCCTTCGGTGCGCAACGCCCTGAAAACCCGGACAGCGCGACGGCCCCTGAAGACGAATCATGACCGCTAAAATTACGCCGCACCGGGACGGCCGTCCCACGGCTGTCGCCATTGCTTATGACAAAGCGGACTCGGCCCCCCGGGTTGTCGCCAAAGGCTATGGTAATCTGGCGGAAACCATTATCCGCACGGCAAAAGAAAACGGCTTATATGTTCATGAGTCGTCCGAACTGGTCGGACTGTTGATGCAAGTCGATCTGGATCAGCACATACCGCCCCAGCTTTACGTGGCCATTGCGGAACTGCTCGCCTGGCTCTACGCACTGGAGTCGGCCGGCGATGCGCCCACCGCACTCGCACCTCGCTAAAAAACCGCAAGCCGCCACCCGTATTGATTGAACGAGTTATTTAGGGAACGGCCGGCGCTTTTTACACAGGCATGCTGGCTATTTCCTGATAGGCCGCCACCAGACGGTTACGCACCTGCAACGTAGCCTGGAATGCCAGCCCCGCCTTCTGCATATCAATCATGACGTCGTTCAACGAAATATCGCTGGCGCCCAACTCGAAGGCCTTGGCCTGTGCGGTCGACGCGTTTTGCATATCAGATACGCGCAGCAAAGAGCGTTGCAGTTCCGCCGCAAAGCCACCCGAGGTCGATACGCTGCTTTCAGTGCGCACCTTGGATGATGAGGCCGCCTCCACCACAGCACGCATCTGCGCGAGCATATTTTCAATACCGGATAACTGTGAAATAGCCATATTTCTTTTTAAAATCGAATAAATAAACCACGAGCGCCGTAGCGCCTCGAAGGGGTTGAAGCAGTGCCCGGCAGCGCGGCACACCGGCAAGCACGAGCACCCCACTTAACACTGTACCCAGTTCAAGCCGGTTTCAAGCCGTGCATTACTTGCCAAAACACCCGTCTTTTCAATCGTTAGAAGCCAACACGGACTATTTATGATGGCTCCTGGCCTAACGCGGGACAAGAACATCAGTCGGCCCGACCCGCATCGCCATACTGACTTTATAAAAGACGCGCCGGTTTTCCATAAGAGTTAAATAAGCCCCAAAAGCAGGGCTTTTCAACGCTTGATCGGCATTCGATCCCGGCCATAATTCATACTCCCATCACCTTTGTCTTGTCGCATGCATACCTTGTTAACAAACTGTCTGGCCTTCTTTTTGCGCTCGTCCCTTTGCGCCCATAGAGGTCGTCGATGAGCCAAGCGGCTGGTCTTTTGGCTCGTTTTCCCGCGCTGTCGAAATTAACGAATTTGCCCAAACCATTGCAACTTGGTTTGGCCGCCGCGCTCGTCGCCATCGTTGCCGTGCTTCTGCTCTCGACTCGGGCGCCCGACTATCGCGTGCTGTTTTCCAACCTGGAAGACCGCGACGGCGGAGCCATCGTGACCGCCCTGACGCAGATGAACGTGCCCTACAAGTTTTCAGACAATGGCAGCGCGCTGATGGTGCCCGCCGACCGCGTGCACGAAACCCGTCTGCAACTGGCTGAAAAAGGATTGCCGCGGGGTGCGGGCGTGGGTTTCGAACTGCTGGACAACACCCGCTTTGGCGCCAGCCAATTCACCGAACAAGTGACTTACCAACGTGCGCTTGAAGGCGAGCTGGTCAGCTCCATCGAGGCCGTTCACGCAGTGCAAAAAGCACGGGTGCACCTGGCGATTCCACGCGAATCGCTGTTTGTGCGCGAGCGCCAGGCCCCCACGGCCTCCGTGCTGCTAACCCTCTATCCCGGCCGCAGCTTAAGCGCAGCCCAGGTTTCGGCGATTACATGGCTGGTTTCATCCAGCGTACCCAACTTGAACGCCGAAAACGTCTCGGTTGTCGATCAGAACGGCCGCCTGCTCACGTCCCCGTCGGGCGAAGCCGGAGTCGACGGCACACAGCGCAACTTTATCAACGATATCGAACAGCGCACCGTTCAACGCATTCTGACGCTGGTCAGCCCCCTGGTCGGAGCCGGCAACGTCCGCGCCCAGGCCAGCGCCGACGTCGACTTTTCACAGCGTGAGCAAACCTCGGAAGCCTATCGCCCCAACCAGAAACCCGGCGAAGCGGCCGTACGCAGCGAACAAACCAGCAACTCGGAGCAATACAACAACCTGCCGCCCGAAGGCGTTCCGGGCGCGCTGACCAACCAGCCCCCGGCCAATGCAACCGCGCCGATTACCACCCCGCCAGCCCCCGCGGGCGCGAATGCCGGTGCGCAACAAGGCGTCGTGGCAACGCCCAATGCACAGGCCCCGGCAACAATACCCAGCAACAGCCGTCACGACGCAACCATCAACTACGAAGTGGATCGCACCATCAGCCACGTTAAAGAGGCTACGGGCAAACTGCGCCGGCTGTCCGTGGCGGTCGTCGTCAACCATCTGCGCAACAGCGAGGGCGAACAAATTGCCCTGTCCCCCGAAGAGATGGAGAACCTGAGGAACCTGGTCAAAGATGCCATGGGCTTCTCGCAAGAGCGCGGGGATACGCTCACCGTCATCAATAGCGAGTTCAGCGACACGTCCGAGCCGCGCCTGCCCATCTGGGAAAATCCGGAGTACCAGAACCTGGCCCTGACACTCGGCAAGTACCTGCTCATCGCGCTGCTGATCTTCCTGGTATGGCGCAAGATCGTGCGCCCACTGGTGCAAAGCGCCGTACAGCCGAAGAGCGACGAGGCCGTGCCGGCGCCAGTTGCCGACCCCAACCTGGAAAAAGACAAGAAGGAAGCGCTTCAACGCGCCGCCATGAGCCGCTACGAGGACAACCTGAACACCGCGCGCACGATGGCGCAGAAAGACCCTCAAGCCGTCGCGATGGTTCTACGCACATGGATGGAAAAGAAAGATGGCAAATAATGAACCTAATCTGGAGCGTTGCGCCATTCTCATGATGTCGCTGGGCGAAGATGCCGCCGCCGAGGTATTCAAATACCTTTCGGCGCGTGAAGTGCAGGCCATTGGCACCGCCATGGCCGCTTTGAAGCAACTTACCCGACACGATGTCGACGCCGTCCTGGAAGACTTCCGCCAGGAAGCCGACCAGTTCATGGCGGTCACTATAGGCTCGGACGACTACATCCGCTCGGTTCTGACCAAGGCGCTGGGCACCGACCGCGCCGCCGGTCTTATCGAAGACATCCTGGAAGGCACGGACGGCGCCAGCGGCATCGACGCACTGAACTGGCTCGATGCGACCAGCGTTGCCGAACTTATCTCCGATGAGCACCCGCAGATCATCGCCACCATTTTGGTGCACCTGGAGCGGGATCGCGCCTCGGACGTTCTAGCCATACTCAACGAGCGTCTGCGCAACGACGTCATGCTGCGCATCGCCACCTTTGGCGGAGTTCAACCCTCGGCGCTGCACGAGTTGACCGATGTCCTTAATGGCCTGCTCTCTGGCCAAGGCGCAAAGCGCAGCAAAATGGGGGGCGTACGCACTGCAGCCGAACTGCTCAATTACATGAACTCGACCCAGGAAGAAGCCGTGGTGGCCAGCCTGCGCGAGCTCGACAGCGATCTGGCGCAGCGCATCGTCGACGAAATGTTTGTCTTCGAAAACCTGGCCGACATTGAAAACCAGGGCATACAGCTCATTCTAAAAGAGATCGACACCGAGACCTTGACGATCGCCCTCAAGGGTGCTCCCGAAGAGTTACGCGACAAATTCCTGTCGAATATGTCGAACCGTGCGGCGCAAATGCTGCGCGACGACCTCGACGCTCAAGGGCCGGTACGCATGTCCAAGGTCGAAGAAGCCCAGAAGAGCATTCTTTTGGCGGCGCGCAAGCTGGCCGAGTCGGGGCAGTTAGTACTGGGCGGGGCCAACGACGAATATGTCTGACCACCCGCACAAAACGGCAAAGTTTGCCGCAGACGATACCTGGCAACCCTGGGAAATGGCGGCATTCGATGCGCCCGCCGCTCCTGCGGCGCCACGCAAGGAAGCGGCGGCCGACGCGCTGTCCAGTCTGCAGCAATTGCGGCGCACGGTGCGCGAAAACGCACACGCCCAGGGGTTTGCCAGCGGCCAGGCCGCCGGACACGCCGAAGGCCTGGCCGCCGGTAAAGAAGAGGGTTTCCTGGCTGGCAAACAAGAAGGCTACGACGCGGGTTTCAGCGCAGGCCAGCGCGATGCCCAGGCACAAGCACTGAGTGAAGGGCTGGAGTTCGATACCGTCGCCGCCTCCTGCGCGAACGCCATCAAATCCATCGAATCCCAAACCGGCCAGGCGTTGATCGCGTTGGCCATCAGCATTGCCCAGCAAGTGGTACGCAGCGCCCTGGACGCGGATCCGGAAAAAATACTGGATATCGTGCGCGACATCGTGCATATCGACGGCGACAACAAGGGCCTATTGCGCCTGCATGTGCATCCCAGCGACCTCGCCCTGATTCAGGCGCGCATGAGCGACGACCCCGAAATCAGCCACTGGCGCCTGGTCCCCGACGAATCGATCGAACGCGGGGGCTGCCTGGCCCAGACCGGCCTGGGCGACATCGACGCCACCCTGCAAACCCGCTGGCAGCGGGTGGTTGCCAGCCTGGGCAGCGATGTCCCGTGGGCCGTCAACGCATGACCTCAATGAAGCCGCCGCTCGCGTCCACCAGCGCCCGCTGGCAAGCCCAGTTGAAAATCGGGGCGATCCGGGTTGGCGGCGTCGAATCCTGGCGCATTACGGGCCGCGTAACCCGGGCAACCGGCCTGGTGCTTGAAGCCACCGGCCTGCGCCTGCCGGTGGGCGCCGCCTGCAAGATCGAAATCTCGCCCGGCCAAAACTACTGGGCCGACGCTGAAGTGGTCGGGTTCAACGGCAACACCTTATATCTGATGCCGCAAAGCGATATATCGGGGCTGCCTCCCGGCGCGCGCGTCGTACCGGTCGAGCCCGCCCTTCAAAGTCCTGTTGCATTGCCGCAATACGAACGTTGCGAAAATCCGATCGCCATACGCACCCGCCATCTTCCCGTCGGCGATGCGCTTTTGGGCCGGGTCCTGGACGGTGCAGGCCGTCCGCTCGACGACCTTGGGCCTCTGGGCGACGTCAGCGCCGCACCGTTAACCGCCCAGCTCATCAACCCGCTTTCGCGCGCCCCTGTCGACACCGTCCTGGATGTGGGCGTACGCGCCATCAACGCCTTGCTGACGGTAGGCCGCGGGCAGCGCATGGGACTATTCGCCGGCTCGGGGGTCGGCAAAAGCGTGCTGCTGGGCATGATGGCGCGTTACACCAAAGCCGATGTCATTGTCGTCGGCCTGATTGGCGAGCGCGGCCGCGAAGTGCAGGAATTCATCCAGCACAATCTGGGACCTGAAGGGCTGAAGCGATCCGTCGTGGTCGCGGCGCCCGCCGACGTATCGCCGTTATTGCGCCTGCAAGGGGCCGTCTACGCCACCAAGCTGGCCGAGCACTTTCGCGACCAGGGCAAGAACGTGCTGCTCATCATGGATTCGCTGACCCGTTACGCCATGGCCCAACGTGAAATCGCCCTGGCGATCGGCGAACCACCGGCCACCAAAGGCTATCCGCCCTCCGTGTTCGCCAAACTGCCTGCCCTGGTCGAACGGGCCGGCAATGGCGCCCCGGTCAACGGCAAGCCGGCCGGTTCGATTACCGCCTTCTACACCGTGCTGACCGAAGGCGATGACCAGCAAGACCCGATCGCCGACTCCGCCCGCGCCATTCTCGATGGGCACGTCGTCCTGTCCCGCTCGCTGGCCGAGTCCGGCCACTACCCCGCGATCGATATCGAGGCGTCTATTTCCCGCGTCATGTCGGCCATTGTGCCCAAGGAACAAGTCGCGCTGGTGCATCAATTCAAACAAATGCTGTCGCGCTACCAACGCAACCGCGACCTGATCGCCGTTGGCGCGTATTCAAGGGGAAATGATCCCCAGATCGACGAAGCCATCGACAAATACCCCTGGCTCGAAGCGTTTTTGCAGCAAACCATGGACAGTCGCATCGATTATGGGCGCGCCACCAGCGAACTGGCCGCCATATTAGGACACGCCGAAATAACGCAGGAGGCTCGCAATGGCTAAACACAATCCGCTGAACACCCTGGTCGACCTGGCGAAGAACGACGCCGACGAAGCCGCCAAGCAACTGCAGCGCCTGATGGGCAGCCGTAATGAGGCGGTCCAGCAACTGTCGATGTTGCAGGAATACCGCCAGGATTACGCCGAGCGCCTGCATAAAACAGCCGAATCCGGCCTGTCAGCATCGAACTATCATAATTTCAGGCAGTTTATCGCCACATTGGACGAAGCCATTTCATTGCAAAATGGAGTCGTGGCGCAAATCGACCTGAAACTCGAAAGTGGTCGCCAGCAATGGCAGTCTGAAAAACGCCGAGTGAACTCGTTTGAAACGTTATTGACGCGCCAGGCTCGACAGCAAGCTCTGCGCGACAGCCGCACTGAGCAGCGCGCCAACGACGAGATTTCAGTCAACCAGTTTCGCCGCATGCAAAACGCTTACTAATTGGCACCGATATGAATACACCTCCGATTTCCGCTATTTTGCCAGGCGTTCCGGCCAATCCCGCCAGGCCGTCAAGCGCCGGCCAGGACGAAACGGCCAACGCCTCGGCGCCCACGTTTTCGGAAGTGCTCACCCAGCAGCAACCCTCGCAAGACACCCAAGGCGCGGCGGAAACACCAACCGAAGTCCCGATCGCCAAGCCCGCATCGCCGCAGACGGATGACGGCCAAACCGCCGACCCTGACAGCGACGATAAGCTGGCGCTCCTGGCGGGCGAACACGGTCTGACCCTGCCGCAAATGGCGCTAAGCATCGCGGTCCAAACCATGAGCCTGTCCGAGGCCAAAGCCTCATCAAGCGAAGCCGGCAAATTCAATACGACCTTTGCGGCCCGCCTGGAAACGGGCACTGAACACGCCGCCGCGCGCAAGCCAGCCGCGAAACTCGACCTGTTCGCCGGCGAAACTGCCGCCCAGGCCAAAACAGCACCGGCCGCCGTCGTCACCGGAATTACCCTGTCCGACTTGAAACAGCAATCGCAAGCCCCGCTGCTTGCGCATCAAACTCGAACGGAGCCCGGCAAACCGACGGCGTCGTCCGCCAAGACCGAACTGCGCGGCGTATCGACATTGCGCGCAGCTCAAACGGCGCCCGACTCCGCAAGCTACGCCGCCGTTAATGCCGCCCACAACGGCACCGCCGTGGCGAATACCGCCCAGGCCGCGCCCGATGCCCGAGCCGGCGAATTGCTGAGCGCCACCTCGGGCTCCGCCGCGGGCATGTTGAACCAGGCCGTGGCTCAAACCGCGGGCCAAGGCCTGGCGCCAGCGGGGCTGCCAACCGGCCCCAGCCTGGCCGTTAACACCCCCTTGCAAAGCCCCCAATGGGCGTCGGACTTTAGCCGGCAGTTTGTCGCCCTGACGCAAAATGGCGGCAGCCCGGTGCAATCGGCCGAACTGCGGCTCGATCCGCCGGAATTAGGACCTATACGCATTTCGATCAACATCAACGATAACGTCGCTCAGGCCATTTTTGTCTCGCCCCATTCCGGCGTGCGCCAGTCCATTGAAAATGCCCTGCCCCAGCTTCAGGACCTTCTGGCTCAGTCCGGCATTTCATTGGGGCAAACCAGCGTCAGCGATCACGATAGCCCGCAAGAGGCCTTCGATCACTCTCTGGGGGGCAACCGCAAGTCGCCGGAGAACACCGGCGTGGCCGGCATTGGGCTTGATGGCGGCGACGCCCTTGCACAGACCGCCGCGCGCAGCAAAGCGCCCAATGCGCTGGTCGACACCTTTGCCTGAGCTTCCTGGTTTAAACGCGAAAGCTGACAAGGTTTCAGCCCGCTATTCAAAGCGATCACACGGGGCCGGCTGGTGCACAATACCCTATCTTGAACGCATCTGCGCACCCGCGCGCCGCGCTCTGCCGAATCGCATGTCGACTCCCGTTTATTTTCCAATGCCCGCACTGTTATAAAGCCATGGCCAACTCTAAAAGCAACTCACGCTCGACCATACTGATCATGTTCTTGCTGGCGGTAATCGTCGCCGGCCTGAGCATCGGCGCCACCTTGTTTTATTCGAACAAAGCGGCCTCGACGCCGACAATCGCGCCTGCGATCAGCCAAGCGGCACCGTCGCCCGAGCTGCCCAATCCAATTTTCGTGCCGCTCCAGCCATTTACCGTCACGCTGGGCGACCAGTACGCCAGCCGCATCTTGTTTGTCGACATTACCCTGCGTGTAAGCAATGAAGCCTCACGCAAGCAAATTACCGACTACATGCCCGAAGTGCGCAACCGCGTGCTGGCCGTGCTGACCAAGCAGACTCCCGCCGATGTGCAAACGCCCGAAGGCCGTGCGCAATTGGCGCAAATGTTGTCCGACGCATTGAAAACGCCTTATCATCCGCAGCCTGTCGGTCCGGAAATTTCTAAAGTTCTCTTTACCGCCTTCGTGGTTCAATAAATGGTGTCGCAAAACTTTCTGTCGCAGGACGAAGTCGACGCCCTGCTGGCCGGTGTAACAGGCGAAAGCAATGACAGGCCGGCCGACCGGGACTCGAGTTCCGGCGGCAGCATAAGGCCCTATGACCTGAGTTCGCCGGACCGCGTCGTGCGTCACCGGATGCAAACGCTCGAACTGATCAACGAGCGCTTCGCCCGGCAATTGCGCTCGGTCCTCTTAAGTTTTCTGCGTCGCAACGCCGACATTACCGTGGCTGCGATCAAGGTGCAGAAGTACTCCGAATTCGAACGCAACCTCCCGGTGCCCAGCAACCTGAATATGGTCGCCATGCGCCCGCTGCGCGGCACGTCGCTGTTCACCTACGATCCCAACCTGGTTTTTTTGATTATCGACAGTCTTTTTGGCGGGCATGGCCGTTACAACACCCGCATCGAAGGACGCGACTTCACGACCACCGAACAACGCATTATCCGGCGCCTGCTCAACCTGACGCTCGAGAGCTACGGCGAAGCGTGGCAAAACGTTTACCCGGTCGAGTTCGACTACATCCGCTCGGAAATGCACACCAAGTTTGCCAGCATTACCCGCGGCAACGAAATCGTCGTCGTATCGTCTTTTTATATTGAATTGGGGGCCGCGGGCGGAAACCTGAACATCTGCCTGCCCTACTCCATGATCGAGCCGGTGCGCGACCTGCTTATCCGGCCGTTGCAAGAAGCCACGATGGAAGTCGATCAGCGCTGGATGCACAAACTGTCGCGCGAAGTGCGCAGCGCCGATGTCGAACTGGTGGCCGAACTGGCGCAGATCAAGTCTTCTATCGGCAGCTTGCTCAAAATGCAGGTCAACGATGTTTTGCCGCTTGACATCCCCTCCACCATTACCGCCCACGTAGGGGGCGTTCCCGTCATGGAATGCACCTACGGCACCTTTAATGATCAATACGCATTGCGTGTAAAAAAATTATTGGCGAACTCTGAAACTGAACTAACGAAAGCGACCCGAAATGACTGATCCCACCCAAGACCCAGCCAAAGACAACGACCTGCCCGGCGGCACCGAGTCGGATGATTGGGCGGCCGCGTTGTCCGAACAAGCCGGGCAAAGCCGCCAGCCAACCCAGGCCGATGGTTTGCAGCAAGAGGTCGACGACTGGGCCAGCGCCCTGGCCGAGCAAACCGCCACGGCCGGCCAACCCGCACAGCCCAGCCCCGCCCCGGCCCCTGCTGCCGCCACAACGCCCCACCTGTTCCAGCCGCTCATGGATAGCGCAGTGGAAGGCAATAGCGATATCGACATGATCATGGACATCCCCGTCCAACTGTCGGTTGAACTGGGCCGCACCAAATTGACCATCAAGAACATCCTGCAACTGGGTCAAGGCTCGGTGGTGGAGCTTGACGGCCTGGCCGGCGAGCCCATGGATATTTTCGTCAACGGCTACCTGATCGCTCAAGGCGAAGTGGTGGTGGTCGATGAAAAATACGGCATCCGCCTGACTGACATCATCACGCCGTCCGACCGCCTTAGCCGGCTCAATAGCAGGCGCTAGACTCGTTATGGACGAAGCCGCCATCCTGCGCCTGATTGTCAGCCTGGTCTTTATCATCGCCCTGATTCTGGCCGGCGCATGGATGACGCGCCGGGCCGGCTGGCTACGCTCAGGGCCAAACCAGCCGATCAAGGTGATCGGCTCGCAAAGCCTGGGGGCGCGCGCTTACGTCGCCGTCGTGCAGGTCGACAACGCCCGCCTGGTGCTGGGCGTCACCTCCAACCAGGTATCCCTGCTGCATACGCTGCCGGGCGGCGAATCCGCCGCACCTCTGCCTTCCACCGAAGCCGACGAAGCGGAATCCGGCTTCGCCCATTCATTGCGGCAAATTCTGTCCAGACGCCGCGTGTAAACGTGGCTCACTCTTTATTATGAACGTATCGAACGCCGCCCGCGGCACGCGGCCACAACAGCCGCTCCTGACCGGCGCCCTGCTTTTCGGACTGTTTATCTTTGCCTTGCTGTATCCGTCCGCGGGCCTGGCCCAGGCCACCTTGCCCGCCATCACCTCGACAGCCGGTCCCAATGGCGCGCAAACGTATTCGTTAAGCATCCAGACCCTGCTCCTGCTGACGACGCTCTCGTTTTTACCCGCCATGCTGCTCATGATGACGGGTTTCACCCGCATCATTATCGTGCTCGGCTTGCTGCGCAATGCCATGGGCACCGGGGCCTCGCCACCCAACTCGGTGCTGATCGGGCTGGCCCTGTTCCTGACTTTCTATGCCATGTCGCCGGTCTTCGATCAAATCTACGAACAAGCCTACCAGCCGCTGAGCGCCGGCAGCATTTCATTTGAAGTGGCGCTGGACCGGGGCATCAAGCCGCTCCATACGTTTATGCTGCATCAGACCCGCGAAACCGATCTGTCGTTGTTTGCCAATATGGCCAACCTGCCCGAGATGGACAGCGCCGAGCAGGTTCCGCTGCGCGTGCTGGTTCCGGCCTTTATCACCAGCGAACTGAAAACGGCCTTCCAGATCGGCTTCACCATTTTCATTCCATTCCTGATTATCGACCTGGTCATTGCCAGCGTTCTTATGGCGCTGGGGATGATGATGGTCCCACCGGTGACGATTTCCCTGCCGTTCAAGCTGATGCTGTTCGTGCTGGCCGACGGATGGAATCTACTGCTGGGCTCGCTGGCGCGCAGCTTCTATCAATAAAGGACGAGAGATGACTTCAGAAACCGTCATGTCCATGACTTACCTTGCCATGAAAATCGCATTATTCATGGCGGGGCCGCTGCTGCTGGTCACCCTGGCGGTTGGCTTGTTCATCAGTATCTTCCAGGCCGCGACCCAGATCAACGAAATGACGCTGGCCTTCATTCCCAAGCTGTTAGCGGTCGGGGCCACCCTGGTATTGATGGGACCCTGGCTGATCAGCACCATGGTCGACTATATTCAGCAGCTCTTTGCCCAAATACCCGGACTGGCTTCCTGAACCTGACGCATTGGTATTGACGCATGGTTTCTGTTGAGCTCGACCAACTCTATGCCTGGATGAACACCTTCCTGTGGCCTTTTTTTCGCATTCTCGCCTTGCTGGCGACCGCGCCGCTCCTGGGCGAGACGTCCATTCCGAAAAAGGTCAAAGTTGGATTCGCCGCGTTCACGGCCATTGTGATTGCTCCCACCCTGCCCGCCATGCCCGTGATTTCACCGGCCTCGTACGAAGGGCTGCTGATCATGCTGCAGCAAGTGCTCATCGGCCTGGCCCTGGGGCTGACCATGCGCATCGTATTTGCCGCCGTACAAACCGCCGGGGAATTCATCGGCCTGCAAATGGGCCTATCGTTCGCTTCATTCTTCGACCCCGCCACCGGCGGCAACACCGCCGTCCTGTCACGCTTCATGAACGTGATGGCCCTGCTGCTGTTCATGGCCGTAAACGGTCACCTCCTGATGCTGGCTGGCGTCATTCGCACCTTTGATATCCTGCCCATAGGCGCCACCTCGCTCGACCCGAATGGCTGGGGCGTGATGTTTGAATGGAGCTCCCAGGTCATGGTGTCGGGCATGCTGCTGGCCTTGCCCCTGATTATCGTTTTACTGACCATCAACCTGGCGCTGGGGATTCTGAACAGAACCGCTCAGCAACTCTCGGTATTTGCCGTGGGCTTTCCCATCAGCCTGATGGTTGGGCTACTGCTGCTCACCGTGGTGCTGCCGCAAAGCAGCCCCTTTTTGATACGCCTGTTTCAGGCCGGCTACGACAGCATGGGCAAACTGGCCCAGGCCCTGGCAGGCGGCTAGCTCCGTTTCCAGATCAAACGTTCACCTTGTCGGCTTCGCTTGCCGTACAACGGGTACTGTCTCCGCGCTTCGCGTTCAGGCTTGATCTGGAAACGGAGTAACGCCGGCTTGCGCCGGCGTCCTCTTCCTGTCTATTACGCGGTCCCTGCAATTAATACGATCCCTGCAGCGCACCCATGTCGTAATGCGATGATGCGGACAATGACTGGGCGTCGACATCAACGTCAATGACTTCGTTCAGGTTCACCTTGAAGACAGCCACGGCTTCGGCCAGGCGCGTCGCCTGCTCTTGCAGCGAACCGGCGGCGGCCGCCGCTTGCTCCACCAGCGCCGCGTTCTGCTGCGTCACCGTGTCCATTTGCAGCACCGCCTGATTGACCTGCTCGATCCCGTCCAGCTGCTCG
>LNAP01001594.1_pt1 | contig 35136 bp, 28 predicted proteins | sample 602601 | NCBI WGS metagenome assembly LNAP01 (sample SAMN02440304, study PRJNA202911) | soil metagenome | biome: Subtropical and temperate rainforests or woodlands; isolation source: soil samples (1 kg each in a 20% v/v slurry with milli Q water) were... ... | reverse complement strand
TTTCACTGAGCCGCCGGCGCGTGTCACGCTGGCCTTGCTCAAAAACAGGCCCAGGCCGAAACCTTTGCCCTTGGTGGTAAAAAACGGTTTGCCGATCTGCTCGGCGATGGCCAACGGCACACCGGCGCCGTGGTCGCGAATGCTGATGGTCAGGGTCTCGGCGTCCCAATCCAGCTGCACTTCCAGCCCTTCCGGACAGGCGTCGGCGGCATTGTTCAGCAGGTTGAGCAGCGCCTGGGTCAGGTCCGGCGGCGGCGCTACCCGCGGCATCGGGCCCTGGCCCAGCAACTGGAAACGATAGGTGGCTTCGGGGCGCATCAGGTGCCAGCGGTTCAGCGCTTCATCGAGCCAGACGGTGACATCCTGCATTTCCACGGCCATCCGGCGGTTGGCCTCGGCGGCGCGCACCAGTTGCTGCAAGGTTTCCTTGCACAGCTTGACCTGATCCTGGAGCACGCCCAGGTCATCCTGCAGCAGCGGGTCGAGGTTGTCCTGGCGCATTTCCTTGAGCAGCACGCTCATGGTCGCCAGGGGCGTTCCCAGTTCGTGGGCGGCGCCAGCGGCCTGGGTCGCGACAGCCAGCAACTGCTGGTCGCGCAGGCCCTCTTCGCGGCGGATCGCCCGCAGTTCCTCCTGGCGTCGCAGCTCCTCGGCCATCCTCGCGGCGAAGAAGGTGATCACCGCCGCAGCCAGGGCGAAGCTCAGCCACATCCCGTAGATCTGCAGGTTTTCCCGGGCGATGGGGAAAGTCTGCAGCGGGTAGAACTGCGCCAGCAGCAAGGTGTACATGGTCAGCGCGATGCCGGAAAGGACCACCGAGTAACGCCATGGCAAGGTCACGGCGGCGATGGTCAGCGGCACCAGGTAATAGGAGACGAAGGGGTTGGTCGAGCCGCCGGAGAAATACAGCAGGGCACTGTGGATAAACAGGTCACAGGCCAGTTGCACGGCATATTCCAGCTCGGTGACCGGCCACGAGGTGCGCAGGCGAATGGCGGTGAAGGCGCAGAGAATCAGCGACAGGCCCAGGGTCACGGCCAGTTGCAGCCAGGGCAGCGGCAGCAGGTCGAACCAGTAGGCGAGCCCCACCGAACCGGCCTGAGCGGCCAGAACCAGGATGCGGATGAAAGTCAGACGCCAGAGGTTCTGGCGAGTGGCAGAAAGCAGTTGTACGGGGGCGAGCATGAGCTCTCCTGATGAGCGCTCCAGGCGGATCGCGACGAGTATAACCAAGCAGCGGCCCAGACAGGCAAAACTGCGGCAAACCGTCACAGAAAAACAGTTGCAAGCCGCAAGCTTTAAGCTACAAGCGTATTTGCTCTCAACTTGGGGTTTGGGGCTTGAAACTTGCCGCAGCCCCAGTATGTATAGAAGTTGTTAACGGGCCGAACCAGACAATAAAAGCTAGAGTCTGATGGTTTCACGCAGGCTGGGACCCAATACCTGCGGACCGTACTCAAGGAGTTTTCATGCATACATTCAGTCGCAGCGCCGCCCTTCTCGCCCTCAGCGCCGGCACCCTCGCCAGCCTGCCGGCCGTGGCCGCCGATGAGCTTCATTACAATCAGATCTCCCTGCGCGCCGAAGTCAGTCAGGAAGTGGCCCGCGACCTGATGATCGTCACCCTCTACAGCGAATCGCAGAACGCCGACCCGGCCAAGCTCGCCGCGGAAATCACCACCACCATGAACAAGGCCCTGGGCCAGGCACGCCAGGTCAAGGACATCACCTTGCGCCAGGGCAGCCGCAACAGCTACCCGATCTACGACACCAAGGGCCAGAAGATCACCGGCTGGCGTGAACGCGCCGAGCTGCGCCTGGAAAGCTCGGACTTCGCCGCGCTATCCAAGCTCACCGGCGAACTGCTGACCGACCTGAAGATGGGCGGCATGGACTTCGCCATCGCCGACCCGACCCGCAAGGCCAGCGAAGACAAGCTGCTCAAGGAAGCGGTCGACGCCTTCAAGGCACGCGCGCAACTGACCACCGAAGCGCTGGGCGGCAAGGGCTACAAGATCGTCAACCTGAACCTCAACAGCAACGGTTATCCACAGCCGTACCTGCGTGGCCAGATGATGATGAAAGCCGCGGGCATGGATGCGGCGCCGGTCACTCCGGAAGTCGAAGCCGGTACCAGCCAGGTCAGCATGACCGCCGATGGCTCGATCGAAGTGCTGATGCAGTAACGTTTTCCCTGCCTTCCGAAACGGCGGTAACCTCCAGCAAAATCGGGTTACCGCCTTTTTTCTACCCTCTATTTCAACCCGAGCCTGAGGGCCTCGCCTTGGGGGGCTGAACTCGGCCAGGTCGGTGATGCTAAAGTTACCGACCTCGGTCGCCCATCAGACGTCATTGATGTCCACCGGGTATACTGCGCCTTTCCTATAAGAGTCTCTCCAAATGACCGCAGATCGCATCGGCGAACGCCTGCGTCGCTATCGCCGCGCCGCCAAGAAAACCCTGCGCCAGATCGCCAGCGAATCCGGTTTGACCGCCAGTTTTCTCTCCCAGGCGGAACGCAACCTCACCGGAGTCTCGATCTCCTCCCTGGTCAACATTGCCAAGTCCCTGAACGTTCCACTGAACGCCCTCTTCGACCAGCCGACCCAGGCACAACCCGACTCCCACGACGGCAAGCGGGTGCGCTACACCATCGAAGGCCAGCCCCTGTCCTACGAGCGGCTGTCCAGTTCCTTTCCCGGCAACCTGATCAACGCGGTGAAGATGAACATACCGGTGGGCTACCAGTCGGAACTGATTTCCCATGATGGCGCCGAGTTCTCCTACGTTCTTGCGGGGCAGATTGTCTACACCATCGAGGGGCAGCAGTATCCCCTCGGCGCCGGCGACTCGGTGCACTTCGACTCGACCAAACCGCACTACCTGGCTAACGCCGGCAACGACCCGGCAGAAGTATTGACCGTCACGACCATGGGCCTGTTCGACGACCATTCAGCGGCCTGAAACCCGGCCCATGGTCGCCTGCGCAACCTCACAGACACCCTGTGCGCAAGAGAAATGTTAGTCACGCTTAATTTTCGTTGACCACGATTTCAGCATGACTTAATTTCGGCATCGGCGAATCGTCAATCAACCACATAACAAGCGATCGCCATCGCCACACAGGGTCCATGGGGGTGCATCCATTCCCCATAGAAGGCGAGTTGTCCCGGCCCACAAGGCCAATCCTCAGATGCGCCCCAGAAAAAGAAAAAATTGAGGTTTGCATGCGTAAGACCTTTCCGCTCCAGGTTTGGCAGACAGCGGGGCTGATCCTCGGCGTCCCACCGTCACACGCCACCCGCAACCTCCACAGTGACAACTTCACTGCGAGCCACAACGTCAACACCGCCGACGATGTGCTGTTCACCCGCCATCGCCTGCAAGATCCCGGGCATCCGTTCTCCACGGCCTCCCTCAGCAAGCCGCTCTACTTCATCCGGTCAACCCAATGCGCCCAACATTTGCGCCAGACAGGCCAGGCGGCTCAACCAGAAGCCAGTCGACACCCGCTCCAGCGACGCACCAATCGGAGGCACGGTTCGCCCTGGATGCCCCGCAAGAAGGCAACCCATGCACCAGAAAAAGCCAGCGCATACGGTCAAATTCGTCAATATTTATACAAATGCGTCATTCCTGTACGTTCGTTCCACTCCTTGATACTTGTGACAGCCCCGCATCTTGCATTGGGTATGGGGCCTGCATAAGTATCGGCGGGTCGACTCATAAGGTCGCCCTCTACACCAAAAATGACAACAAATCATGAGGCCACCATGTTCAAACAAGCAGTCATTCCGCTTTTAGTCAGCGCCGGCTTGCTCGCCAGCGCACCCTTCGTCCAGGCAGCGACTAACCTGGTGTTCTGCTCCGAAGGGAGCCCGGCCGGTTTCGACCCAGGCCAGTACACCACCGGAACCGACTTCGACGCCTCAGCAGAAACCATCTTCAACCGTCTCAGCCAGTTCGAGCGTGGCGGCACCGCCGTCGTTCCTGGCCTGGCGACCAGTTGGGACATTTCCGACGATGGCCTGACCTACACCTTCCATCTGCGCGATGGGGTGAAATTCCACACCACGCCGTACTTCAAGCCGACCCGTGATTTCAACGCCGACGACGTGCTCTTCACGTTCAACCGCATGCTCGACAAGGACATGCCGTTCCGCAAGGCGTACCCGACCGAATTCCCTTACTTCACCGACATGGGGATGGACACCAACATCACCAAGGTCGAGAAAGTCGACGACAAGACCGTCAAGTTCACCCTGAAAACCGTAGACGCCGCGTTCATCCAGAACCTGGCGATGAGCTTCGCCTCCATCCAGTCCGCCGAGTACGCCGACCAGCTGCTCAAGGAAGGCAAGCCGGGCGACATCAACCAGAAGCCGATCGGCACTGGCCCGTTCGTGTTCAAGAGCTACCAGAAAGACTCCAACATCCGTTACACCGGCAACAAGGAGTACTGGAAGCCTGAGGACGTGAAGATCGACAACCTGATCTTCGCCATCACCACCGACCCGTCGGTACGCATCCAGAAGCTGAAAAAGAACGAATGCCAGGTCACCCTGTTCCCGCGCCCGGCCGACCTCAAGGCCCTGGGCGAGGACAAGACCCTCAAGCTGCCGCAGCAGGCCGGCTTCAACCTCGGCTACATCGCCTACAATGTGATGCCTGTGCTCAAGGGCCGCACCGACGCCAACCCGCTGGCCGACCTCAAGGTCCGTCAGGCGCTGGACATGGCGGTGAACAAGCAGCAGATCATCGACTCGGTCTACCAGGGCGCGGGCCAGCTGGCGGTCAACGCCATGCCACCGACCCAGTGGTCCTATGACGACACCATCAAGGATGCCAAGTACGACCCTGAGAAAGCCAAGGCGCTGCTCAAGGAAGCCGGCATCAAGGAAGGCACCCAGATCACCCTGTGGGCCATGCCCGTGCAGCGTCCGTACAACCCGAACGCCAAGCTGATGGCTGAAATGCTGCAGTCCGACTGGGCGAAGATCGGCCTGAAGGTCAACATCGTCAGTTACGAATGGGGCGAGTACATCAAGCGTTCCAAAGGCGGCGAGAACCAGGCGATGATCATCGGCTGGAGCGGCGACAATGGTGACCCGGACAACTGGCTCGGCACCCTGTTCGGCTGCGACGCCATGAACGGCAACAACTTCTCCAAATGGTGCGACAAGCCGTACGACGCACTGATCAAACAAGCCAAAGCCACCCCGGACGTGGCCAAACGCACCGAGCTGTACAAGCAGGCGCAACACCTCCTCAAAGACCAAGTCCCGATGACACCTATCGCCCACTCGACGGTGTTCCAACCCATGCGCGCCAACGTGCAGGACTTCAAGATCAGCCCCTTTGGCCTGAACTCGTTCTACGGCGTCAGCATCAGCAAATAAGGGTCTGCAACGGCGACGTCACCTGACGTCGCCGTTGCCTTACCTGCCAGGACTGCCGGAACTCGAACGCTCTTCCTCTTGCTGCGCCCCATCGTGGTGAGTACGGGCATTTCGGAAGTTCCTTACATGTCTTTCAGGCTCTTTGGCATTTACTACCCATGCGGCGACCCCTACCGTCAAAGCATGGAGTGGTGCATCCATTGCCCGGCATTTGCTGCAAGCGAGACTTGGGATCAATGACATGACCGCCTCCGGATGGGGCGACTGCTCATCGATCAAAACAATAAAAAGGGAGAGGGAGCGTCATGCGTCATTCTCTGGTTTTATCCGCCCTGTTGGGCACCGGTCTGTTGACCGCAACCTCCGCCAGCCTGGCGGCCAGCAACAGCCTGGTGTTCTGCTCCGAAGGCAGCCCGGCCGGTTTCGACACCGCGCAATACACCACCGCCACCGACAACGACGCGGCGGAGCCGCTGTACAACCGCCTGGCGGAGTTCGAAAAAGGCGCGACCAATGTGGTGCCTGGCCTGGCCACCCGCTGGGATATTTCCGCGGACGGCCTGCAGTACACCTTCCACCTGCGCGAAGGGGTGAAGTTCCACACCACGCCGTACTTCAAGCCGACGCGTGATTTCAACGCCGACGACGTGGTCTTCACCTTCACCCGCATGCTCGATGCCGAGCACCCTTTCCGTAAGGCCTACCCGACCGAGTTTCCCTACTTCAACGGGATGAGCCTGAACAAGAACATCGCCAAGGTCGAGAAGACCGGGCCGCTGACCGTGGTGATGACCCTGAACTCGGTGGACGCCGCGTTCATCCAGAACATCGCCATGAGCTTCGCCGCGATCCTCTCGGCCGAATACGCCAACCAGTTGCTCACGTCCGGCAAGCCCAGCGAGATCAACCAGAAGCCGGTCGGCACCGGGCCGTTCGTGTTCAAGAGCTACCAGAAAGACTCGAACATCCGCTACACCGCCAACAAGCAGTACTGGGACCCGAGCCGGGTCAAGCTCGACCAACTGATTTTCGCCATCAACACCGATGCCTCGGTGCGCGTACAGAAGCTCAAGGCCGGCGAATGCCAGGTCACCCTGCACCCGCGGCCAGCCGATGTCGAAGCGCTGAAAAAAGACCCGAAACTGCAACTGATCGAAAAGCCCGGCTTCAACCTCGGCTACATCGCCTACAACGTTCGCCACAAGCCCTTCGACCAGCTCGAAGTGCGCCAGGCGCTGGACATGGCGGTGAACAAGCAAGGCATCCTCAACGCCGTGTACCAGGGCGCCGGCCAGCTGGCGGTCAACGCCATGCCGCCGACCCAGTGGTCCTACGACACCAGCATCAAGGACGCCGCCTACAACCCGCAAAAGGCCCGTGAGCTGCTCAAGGCCGCCGGGGTCAAGGAAGGCACGGAAATCACCCTCTGGGCCATGCCCGTGCAACGTCCCTACAACCCCAACGCCAAGCTGATGGCCGAAATGCTCCAGTCCGACTGGGGCAAGATCGGCCTGAAAGTGAAGATCGTCAGCTACGAATGGGGCGAGTACATCAAGCGCACCAAGAATGGCGAGCACGACATCAGCCTGATCGGCTGGACCGGCGACAACGGTGACCCGGACAACTGGCTCGGCACCCTGTACAGCTGCGACGCCATTGGCGGCAACAACTACTCCATGTGGTGCGACCCGCAGTACGACAAGCTGATCAAGCAGGCCAAGATCGTCACCGATCGCGAACAGCGCACGGTGCTCTACCAACAGGCCCAGCAGTTGCTCAAGCAGCAGGTGCCGATCACCCCTGTCGCCCACTCGACGGTCAACCAGCCGTTGAGCGCCAAAGTCGAAGGATTCAAGGTCAGCCCTTTCGGCCGCAACGTGTTCTCGGGCGTCAGCATCGACCAATAAATGATTAGCCAGGCCGCTGGGGGCGATATTCGCCCCCACGCAAATTTGTTGCCTGAATTCGGCGTTCACGCCTCATGCAAACGTTTGCGATGCCTTGAATGAGTTGTAAAGCAAAAGCCGGTCAACCAAAAAGACCGGCATAAAAATAAAGAAAGCAAAGGAGCTTCACCCATGAAACCGAGCAACACCGCGTTACTGGCCCTGGCCATCAGCAGCATCACGGCCATGGCCCATGCGGAAAACGTGAGCCAGGAATTCGTTCCGACGACCCTGGCCGGTACCAACGCCCAAAGCGAAGCCAAGGGTTTCATTGACGGACAGAGCCTTGGGGGCACCACCCGCAACTGGTACGCCAATGAACTGAAGCGTCGTGACGACACCTTCAGCTACAAGAAAAACAGCGTCAAAAACGATCCCACTGCACCCAAGACCCCGACCGCCCGGCGTATCAACTGGGTCCAGGGCACCATCCTCAACTACACCTCGGGTTTCACCCAGGGCACCGTTGGCGTCAGCACCGAAGTGGCGGCCTACAACGCCATCGCGCTGGACCGTGATCGCAAGGACATTGCCGGTGGCTCCAACCGTACCCTGGCGGACTCCAACGGCGACGCGGTAGATCAGTGGAGCAAACTGGGCCTGGCCAACGTCAAGTTCCGGGTATCGAATACCACGCTGACCGCCGGTCGTCAGAACTTCAGCACCCCGATCATCGACGTCATCGGCAACCGTGCGCTGCCGTCCAGCTTTGAAGGCATCAGCCTGCACAGCGAAGAGCTGAACAACCTGTCGTTCGACCTGGCCGGCTTCGACCGCGTTTCGCCACGCAGCGAACAGAGCCTGTCGAAATTCCGTACCGAGTACTCCGCCACCGGCGTGGAAACCGACAAGGTCTACACCGCAGGTGTGAACTACCAGCCGTTCAAGAGCCTGAAGACCAGCCTGTATGGCGCCAAGGTCGAAGACTTCTGGAACCAGTACTACTTCGGCGCCACCCACGAACTGGGTGACAGCCAGGTACTGAGCCTGACCACCGGCCTGAACTACTACAAGACCGTCGACGAAGGCAAAAAGCTGATGGGCGAGATCGACAACGACACCTACTCGCTGTCGCTCGGCCTGGCTCACCAGGCGCACAGCCTGACCTTCTCCTACCAGGAAGTGAACGGTAACGAGTACTTCGACTACCTGCACGAAACCAACGGCATCTACCTGGCCAACTCCCTGCTTTCGGACTTCAACAGCCCGAACGAGAAATCCTTCCAGATCGCCTACGGCCTCAACATGGCCGAATACGGCGTACCAGGCCTGAAGTTCAACATCTACCAGGCACGTGGCTGGGGCATCGACGGTACCCACTACCGTGGCACCGCCTACACCGACCCAGGCGCCAAGCGCGGCGACCTGAGCCTGATGGATGGCGAAACCCACTACGAATACGGCATTGGCGCGTCTTATGCAGTCCAGAGTGGTCCGCTCAAGGCCACCGCCATTCGTGCGACCTACACTACGCACCGGGCCAGCGAACACCAGGCCGACGGCAACATCAACGAGTTCCGTCTGGTCACCACCATCCCGTTCAACATTCTCTAAAAACACACCGGCTGGTTGGCGAATTCATGATGAATTCGCCATTCCAGCTACTCTGGTTCAACCGATTGCAGAGGGTTCTAGATGAAAATGCTATCCCTGAGAGCGGCCATCGCTGCCGCACTGCTGAGCGTCGCCGCAGGCGTCTCGGCCAAGCCCTTGGTGGTCTGTACCGAAGCCAGCCCGGAAGGCTTCGATATGGTCCAGTACACGACTGCAGTCACTGCCGACGCGGTGGCGGAAACCATCTTCAACCGCCTGGTGGACTTCAAGCCCGGCACCACGGACATCGAGCCGGCCCTGGCCGAGTCCTGGGAGATCAGCCCGGACGGCCTGACCTACACCTTCCACCTGCGCAAAGGCGTCAAGTTCCACAGCACCGATTACTTCACGCCGACCCGCGAGATGAACGCCGACGACGTGCTCTGGAGTTTCCAGCGCCAGCTGGACCCGAAACACCCGTGGCATGACAAGTCCAGCGTGGGCTTCCCCTATTTCGAGAGCATGGGCTTCAAGGAGCTGCTCAAAAGCGTCGAGAAAACCGACGACCACACCGTGGTCTTCACCCTGACCCGTCGCGAAGCACCGTTCCTGGCCGACGTGGCCATGGCCTTCGCCTCGATCTTCCCGGCCGAATACGCCGACCAGCTGCTCAAGGCCGGCAAGCCCGGCGACCTCAACAGCAAGCCGATCGGCACCGGCCCGTTCATCTTCCAGCGCTACGCCAAGGACGCCCAGGTACGGTTCAAGGCCAACCCGGACTACTTCCGTGGCAAGCCACCAGCCGACGCGCTGATCCTGGCGATCACCACCGATAACAACGTGCGCCTGCAGAAACTCAAGGCCAACGAGTGCCAGGTCGCCCTGTATCCGAAACCCGACGACATCCCGAGCATCAAGGCCGACACCAACCTGAAGGTCGACGACCTGGCCGCCATGACCGTGGGCTACGTCGCCCTGAACACCACCAAGAAATACATGAGCGACCCGCGTGTCCGTCAGGCCATCAACATCGCCTTCGACAAGGAAGCCTACGTCAACAGCCTGTACGGCAAGGGCAACGCGGTGGTCGGCACCGGCCCCTACCCGCCGACCCTGCTGGGCTTCAACGCCAGCCTGGGCAACCCGGCCCGCGACCTGGACAAGGCCCGCGCCCTGATCAAGGAAGCCGGCGTGCCGGAAGGCACGGTCTTCACCCTGTTCACCCGCAACGGCGGTGGCCCGACCAACCCCAACCCGCTGCTCGGCGCGCAGATGATGCAGTCCGACCTGGCGAAGATCGGCCTCAAGATCGACATCCGCGTCATGGAATGGGGCGAGATGCTCAAGCGCGCCAAGAACGGCGAGCACGACATGGTTTCCGCCGGCTGGGCGGGGGATAACGGGGACCCGGACAACTTCCTGACCCCCAACCTCAGTTGCGAGGCCGCCAAAAACGGCGAAAACTACGCTCGCTGGTGCAATAAAGCGTTCCAGAGCCTGATCGATCAGGCCCGCGCCGAGTCCGAGCCGGCCAAACGGACCGCACTCTATGAACAGGCCCAGGACATTTTCGACAAGGAACAACCCTGGATCCCCATGGCCTATCCGAAAATGTTCACCGCAATGCGCAAGAACGTCGAGGGCTACCACCAGAGCCCCCTGACCACCAACAACTTCGCTACCACCCAGGTGAAGTAGATAAGAAACGCCCGGCATCCCTGACCCCAGGGATGCCGGACACGCCTAACCGGCTGATGAGGTACACCAGAAGATGTTTAGTTTTATTGCCCGCCGTGTGGGGTTGTTGATTCCCACATTCTTCGGCATCACCTTGCTGACGTTCGCATTGATTCGCATGATTCCCGGCGATCCCGTGGAAGTCATGATGGGCGAGCGCCGGGTAGACCCTGAGATGCATGCCCAGGCAATGGAACGCCTTGGTCTGAACAAACCGCTGTATGCCCAGTACCTGGACTACATCGGCAAACTCGCCCAGGGCGACCTGGGTGAATCCCTGCGGACTCGCGAGAGTGTGTGGACCGAATTCACTTCCCTGTTCCCGGCGACCCTGGAACTGGCCTCGGCCGCGATGCTGTTCGCCGCCGTGATCGGCCTGCTGGCCGGGGTGATCGCCGCGCTGAAACGAGGATCGCTGTTCGACCACGGGGTGATGGGCATCTCCCTTGCGGGCTACTCGATGCCGATCTTCTGGTGGGGCCTGATCCTGATCATGTTCTTCTCCGTGAGCCTGGGCTGGACCCCGGTTTCCGGACGGCTCGACCTGCTCTACGACATCGAGCCGAAAACCGGCTTCATGCTCATCGACACCCTGCTGGCCGATGACACCAGCGCCTTCTTCGACGCCCTGCACCACCTGATCCTGCCGGCCATCGTGCTCGGCACCATTCCGCTGGCGGTGATCGCGCGGATGACCCGCTCCTCGATGCTCGAAGTGCTGCGCGAAGACTACATCCGCACCGCCAAGGCCAAGGGCCTGTCGCCCGCCCGCGTGGTGTTCGTCCACGGCCTGCGCAACGCGCTGATCCCGGTGCTGACCGTGGTCGGCCTGCAAGTCGGCACCCTGCTGGCCGGCGCGGTCCTGACCGAAACCATCTTCTCCTGGCCCGGCATCGGCAAATGGCTGATCGAAGCCATCGGCGCCCGGGACTACCCCGTGGTGCAGAACGGCATCCTGTTGATCGCCTGCCTGGTGATCCTGGTCAACTTCGTGGTGGACATCCTCTACGGCTTTGCCAACCCACGCATTCGCCACCAGCGCTGAGGACAATACTCATGAGCACTCCAACCTCCTCAGTAGCCGTATCCGCCGTGGCCGTGGATCAAAGCCTGCTGTACCCCTCGCCGTACAAGGAATTCTGGCAGGCGTTCTCGCGCAACAAGGGCGCGGTGGCCGGCCTGCTGTTCATGCTGCTGGTGATCTTCTGCGCGATCTTCGCGCCCTGGGTCGCCCCGCATAACCCGAGCGAGCAATCCCGCGACTTCCTGCTGCCCCCGCCGGTCTGGCTCGAAGGCGGCCAATGGCAATTCATCCTCGGCACCGACGAACTGGGCCGTGACCTGCTGTCGCGCCTGATCACCGGTTCGCGCCTGTCGCTGCTGATCGGCCTGTCGTCGGTGGTCATGTCGCTGATCCCGGGCATCCTCCTGGGCCTGTTCGCCGGGTTCTTCCCGCGCCTGCTCGGGCCGACCATCATGCGCCTGATGGACATCATGCTGGCCCTGCCGTCCCTGCTGCTGGCCGTGGCGATCGTCGCCATCCTCGGCCCAGGCCTGATCAACACCGTGATCGCCATCGCCGTGGTATCGCTGCCGTCCTACGTGCGCCTGACCCGCGCCGCGGTGATGGGCGAGCTCAACCGCGACTACGTGACCGCTGCGCGCCTGGCCGGTGCCGGCCTGCCGCGCCTGATGTTCATCACCGTGCTGCCCAACTGCATGGCGCCGCTGATCGTCCAGGCGACCCTGAGCTTCTCCTCGGCGATCCTCGATGCCGCGGCCCTGGGCTTCCTCGGCCTTGGCGTCCAGCCGCCCACCCCTGAGTGGGGCACCATGCTGGCCTCGGCCCGCGACTACATCGAACGCGCCTGGTGGGTGGTGAGCCTGCCCGGTCTGACCATTTTGCTCAGCGTGCTGGCAATCAACCTGATGGGCGACGGCTTGCGCGATGCGCTGGACCCGAAACTCAAGAACGCCGCCTGAGGAGATTCCCATGTCACTGCTAGAAATCAAGAATCTCAACGTGCGCTTCGGCGACGCCCAGGCCGTTCCCGTGGTGGATGGCCTGGACCTGAACGTGGACAAGGGCGAAGTCCTGGCCATCGTGGGCGAATCCGGCTCCGGCAAGTCCGTGACCATGATGGCGCTGATGGGGCTGATCGAGCATCCCGGCATCGTCACCGCCGACGCCCTCAGCTTCGACGGCAAGGACATGCTCAAGCTCAGCGCCCGGCAACGCCGGCAGATCGTCGGCAAGGACCTGGCCATGGTCTTCCAGGACCCGATGACCGCGCTGAACCCGAGCTACACCGTGGGCTTCCAGATCGAGGAAGTGCTGCGCCTGCACTTGAAGATGTCCGGCAAGGCGGCCCGCAAGCGCGCCATCGAACTGCTGGAAAAAGTCGAGATCCCGGGCGCCGCCAGCCGCATGGACGCCTACCCGCACCAACTGTCCGGTGGCATGAGCCAGCGCGTGGCGATTGCCATGGCGATTGCCGGCGAGCCGAAACTGCTGATCGCCGACGAACCGACCACCGCCCTGGACGTGACCATCCAGGCACAGATCATGGACCTGCTGCTCAACCTGCAACGCGAGCAGAACATGGGCCTGGTGCTGATCACCCACGACCTGGCCGTGGTTGCCGAAACCGCCCAGCGTGTGTGCGTGATGTATGCCGGGCAAGCGGTGGAAGTGGGCAAGGTACCGGAGTTGTTCGACATCCCCGCCCACCCCTACACCGAAGCGTTGCTGGCAGCAATTCCCGAGCACAGCATGGGCGCCGCGCGCCTGTCGACCCTCCCGGGCATCGTTCCCGGTCGCTATGACCGTCCGCAAGGCTGCCTGCTCTCGCCGCGTTGCCCGTACGTGCAGGAAAACTGCCGTCAGCAGCGTCCAAGCCTCGATCCGAAAGCCGCCAGCCTCGCGCGCTGCTTCTACCCGCTGAATCAGGAGGTGGCGTAATGGCCGTCGTTCTTACCGCCCGCAACCTGACCCGCCACTACGAAGTGTCCCGTGGCCTGTTCAAGGGCCATGCGACCGTGCGCGCCCTCAACGGCGTGTCGTTCGAGCTGGAAGCCGGCAAGACCCTCGCGGTGGTCGGTGAATCCGGCTGCGGCAAATCCACCCTGGCCCGCGCCCTGACCCTGATCGAAGAGCCGTCCTCCGGGTCCTTGAAAATCGCCGGCCAGGAAGTCGCCGGCGCCGACAAGGCCCAGCGCAAGCAACTGCGCAAAGACGTGCAGATGGTGTTCCAGAGCCCCTACGCCTCGCTCAACCCCCGGCAGAAGATCGGCGATCAACTGGCTGAGCCGCTGCTGATCAACACCAAGCTGTCGGCCAGCGAGCGGCGGGACAAGGTCCAGGCGATGATGAAGCAGGTGGGCCTGCGCCCCGAGCACTATCAGCGCTACCCGCACATGTTCTCCGGCGGCCAGCGCCAGCGTATCGCCCTGGCGCGGGCGATGATGCTGCAACCGAAAGTGCTGGTGGCGGACGAACCGACCTCGGCCCTCGACGTGTCGATCCAGGCCCAGGTACTGAACCTGTTCATGGACCTGCAGCAGGAGTTCAACACCGCCTACGTGTTCATCTCCCACAACCTGGCGGTGGTACGTCACGTCGCCGACCACGTGATGGTGATGTACCTCGGCCGGCCGGTGGAAATGGGCCCGAAAGAGGACATCTACACCCGTCCCCTGCACCCCTACACCCAGGCGCTGCTGTCGGCCACGCCGACCATTCACCCGGACCCGGACAAGCCGAAGATCAAGATCGTCGGTGAACTGCCCAACCCGCTGAACCCACCATCCGGCTGCGCTTTCCACAAGCGCTGCCCGTACGCCACCGAGCGTTGCAGCAGCGAAGAGCCGGCCCTGCGCCTGCTCGACACCCGCCAGGTGGCCTGCCACTACGCCGAGCAGTTCCTCGGCTGACCCGGCAAGAAAAAGGCGCCGCGGTTGCTCGCGGCGCCTGATCAGTGTTGACCAAGCCCCTTCTGTCGGATTGCGCATCAGTCCGGCAGAGGGGGTTTTCTTTTTTCCGCAGACGCAAGCTCAGCCCTGGCTAGCCTCGTCTTCGCTGTCGGTATCCGGCTCGTCGGTCGTCGCATCGTCATCGTCCGCGCTGCCACCCTGCCCCTGATCGCCCGGCTCGGACTCCGACTTGGCGATCATCTGCACCCCGTTCTGCAGATGCCCAGGCCCCCAGAAACCCGGCACCCGCGCCGCCTGGTCACTGGCCCAGGCCGCAGACAGGCCGAGCGACAACAGCACCAGCACCTTGAGCAACAGCACAACCCGTTGGAAAACATTCATGTTGATTCCGTCCCTTTGCGTAGGTGAATCAATAATGGCCACAGGCCCTGACCTGCAAGGCGAGGCTTCGTATGAAACCTAGCCCCGAAGCCGGTGCTTTGCCAGATAGCAAGCTATCTATTCGCCCACTGGATAGACGGCTTTCGACTAGGCCTTAAAACCTGCGGTTATGCCTCGCTCCTACGGGGGTATGCGGGATTTGATTCGCGATCTACAAGCACACCACGTATCTGTAGGAACTGCCGGTCGACGCTCGATTGCCCGCGATGGCGTCCATTCGGGCAATGGGATTCCGGCAGAATAGTGGTGGCAGGTTTTGGGGCTGCTACGCAGCCCATCGCGAGCAAGCTTCGCTCCTACAGCAGCATGCGCGGTTCGATCCCTGCCCTAAAGGGTGTGCGGGCATCACCTATCCACGGGCACAAAAAAGCCCCGCGGTTTGGGGCCGCGGGGCTTTTTTGTGAGGCGTCGCTCAGACCTTAGTGATGCTCGCGGGTCGCGCGGAATTTCACGTCGGGCCAGCGCTCTTCCATCAGCGCCAGGTTGACCCGGGTCGGGGCCAGGTAGGTCAGGTGACCGCCGCCGTCCAGCGCGAGGTTTTCCACGGCCTTGTTGGCGAATTCCTCGAGCTTCTTCTTGTCGCTGCAATCGATCCAGCGCGCGGACCACACGGTGATCGGCTCGTAGGAGCACTCGACCTTGTATTCCTCTTTCAGGCGGCTGGCGACCACATCGAACTGCAGCACACCAACGGCGCCGAGAATGATGTCGTTGCTGCGCTCGGGGAAGAACACCTGGGTCGCGCCTTCTTCGGCCAGCTGTTGCAGGCCCTGGCGCAGTTGCTTGGATTTCAGCGGATCCTTCAGGCGCACGCGGCGGAACAACTCCGGGGCGAAGTGTGGGATGCCGGTGAAGCCCAGGGCCTCGCCTTCGGTGAAGGTATCGCCGATCTGGATGGTGCCGTGGTTGTGCAGGCCGATGATGTCGCCAGCGTAGGCTTCTTCGAGCTGTTCACGCTCGGAGGAGAAGAAGGTCAGCGCATCGCCGATGCGCACGTCCTTGCCGGTGCGCACGTGGCGCATCTTCATGCCTTTCTCGTACTTGCCCGAGCAGATGCGCATGAAGGCGATCCGGTCACGGTGTTTCGGGTCCATGTTCGCCTGGATCTTGAACACGAAGCCTGTGAACTTCTCTTCCTGTGGCTCGACGGTGCGCTCGTTGGCCACGCGTGCCAGCGGCAGCGGCGCCCAGTCGACGACGGCGTCGAGCACGTGGTCCACACCGAAGTTGCCCAGGGCGGTACCGAAGAACACCGGGGTCAGCTGGCCGTCCATGAACTCCTGCTGGTCGAACTCGTGGCAGGCGCCCTGCACCAGTTCCAGCTGCTCGATGAAGCGCTCGTACTCGTCGCCCAGGTGGGCACGGGCTTCATCGGAATCGAGCTTCTCGATGATCTTGGTTTCAGTGCGCTCATGGCCGTGGCCGGCGGTGTAGACAATGATGTAGTCGCCCGCCAGGTGGTACACGCCCTTGAAGTCGCGGTAGCAACCGATCGGCCAGGTGATGGGCGCCGCCTTGATCTTCAAGACCGCTTCGATTTCGTCGAGCAGTTCGATCGGGTCGCGGATGTCACGGTCGAGTTTGTTGATGAAGCTGACGATCGGCGTGTCGCGCAGACGGCAGACGTCCATCAGGGCGATGGTCCGTGGCTCTACGCCCTTACCGCCGTCGAGCACCATCAGCGCCGAGTCCACCGCGGTCAGGGTGCGGTAGGTATCTTCCGAGAAGTCTTCGTGGCCCGGGGTGTCGAGCAGGTTGATCATGTGTTCGCGATAAGGGAACTGCATGACCGACGTGGTAATGGAAATACCCCGCTGCTTCTCCATCTCCATCCAGTCGGAGGTGGCGTGGCGGTCGGACTTGCGGGATTTCACCGTACCGGCAACGGCAATCGCCTTGCCCATCAGCAAGAGCTTCTCGGTGATGGTGGTTTTACCCGCATCCGGGTGGGAAATAATGGCGAAAGTGCGGCGTTTCGCGACTTCGGCGGCCTGTTTGGTCATGGGAAATCGCCTGGCAGGTGATTCAAAAAAAGGGCGGCGAGTATAGCGCAAAGCAAGCTCCACGGACCACCGTTCGGCCTGGAGCCTCTGCAACCATTGCCCTGTACGTTCCCTGTAGCCGCTGCCGAGCGCAGCGAGGCTGCGATCGAGCTGGGCGGCATTCCGATGTAGCGCTCGCAAACACTGAATACACGGTTTGACTGAACCACCGCGTCGCCTGGTTTTGCGACGGCTGCGCCGCCGATCGCAGCCTCGCTGCGCTCGGCAGCGGCTACAGGCGGCTACGGGCGGCCAGGCATCAGAGATATCGGAGTAATGGGATTGAGGGTGGCCAAACGTTGCCAAATATGGAACCTTTTAAAAGGTGGAGGCGTCCACTCCCCTGTTACGAGCTTTCGTCAGGGGTAGAAAAATCAGCAAGTTAGCCTGACGAGGCTATGCGTATGGCTCGATCCGGCGCTGTTTCCAGCGCATCGACGAGCTGCTTCTCGCGACCATTCTTTTGGCAGCCAGGCATGGCCTTGCCACACGAAAGAAGGCTCGCCGACATAAAAAAGGAGTCCGCCTGTGGCTATTCGCTATGGCAAAGGGCTGATAGGAGGCGCGGCGGTTATCGCTCTCCTGGCCCTGCTGGTCCACTGGATCGGCATCAGTACGATCGAACACTACCGCGACGATCTGTTGTTTTACCTGCAAGCCCATCTGTACCTGGTACTCGCTTCAATGTTCGCCGCCCTCGTGGTGGGGATACCCGCCGGCATCTTCCTCAGCCGACCGCAGATGGTCGGGCGTGCCGAGCGCTTCATGCAGCTGTTCAACATCGGTAACACCGTCCCTCCCCTGGCCGTCCTGGCCATCGCCCTGGGGATCCTCGGCATCGGCAGCGGGCCGGCCATCTTCGCTTTGTTCCTCGCCTCCTTGCTGCCCATCGTGCGCAACACCTACGAAGGCCTGAAAAACGTCCAGGGCTCCCTCAAGGAAGCCGCCGTCGGCATCGGCATGACCCCGCGCCAGGTGCTGTGGAAAGTCGAGCTGCCCAACGCCGTGCCGATCATCATCGGTGGCGTGCGCGTGGCCCTGGCGATCAACGTCGGCACCGCGCCGCTGGCCTTCCTGATCGGCGCCAACAGCCTCGGCAGCCTGATCTTCCCCGGCATCGCCCTGAACAATCAGCCGCAACTGCTGCTCGGCGCGGCCTGCACCGCCTTGCTGGCGCTGCTGCTCGACGGCCTGGTGACACTGGCCAGCCGCCTCTGGCTGGAACGCGGCCTGCGCCCGTCTTAAGCCTGCGCGAAGGAATTCACATGAAAAAAATAGCTTTGATCATAGGCTGCGTCCTGCTGTGCGCAGGAATTGCCCAAGCCGCGCAAAAGCCGGTGATCCGCATCGGCGCCCGGGTCTTCACCGAGCAGACGCTGCTGGCGGAAATCACTTCGCAGTACCTGCGCAGCAAGGGTTACGACACCCGGGTCACCGGCGGCCTGGGCAGCAACCTGGCGCGCAGCGCCCACGAAAGCGGGCAGCTGGACATGCTCTGGGAATACACCGGCGTGTCCCTGGTGGCCTACAACCACGTGACGGAAAAACTCGACAGCCAACAGTCCTATGAACGGGTCAAGGAACTCGACGGAAAAAAAGGCCTGGTCTGGCTGACGCCGTCGAAATTCAGCAATACCTACGCCCTGGCCTTGCCGAAAAACGTCGCGGACGCATACCCGCAGATCAACAGCGTCAGCGACCTGAAACACGTCCTCGACGCCGAGCGCCAGGACCACCACCTGATCGCCCTGGACACCGAGTTCGCCAACCGCTCCGACGGCCTGCAAGGCATGGTCAAGCTGTACGGCATGGACCTGACCCGCAAGAACATCCGGCAGATGGACGCCGGGCTGGTCTACACCGCCCTGCGTAACGGCCAGGTGTTCGCCGGCCTGGTCTACACCACCGACGGCCGGCTCAACGCCTTCAACCTGAAGCTGCTGGACGACGACCTGCATTACTTCCCCGACTACACCGCGGCCCCCGTGGTGCGCCAGGCCTACCTCGACGCCCACCCGCAACTGGCCGCCGACCTCAAGCCACTGGCCGAACTGTTCGACGACCAGACCATGCGCCAGCTCAACGCCCGGGTCGACGTCGACCATGAAAGCCCATCCGCCGTTGCCGCAGATTTCCTGCGCCAGCATCCACTGAACTGAGGGAGGAAAAAGCCATGGAATTGCTCAACGCCTTTTCCCATCTCGACTGGCCGCAAGTCATCCAGCTGACCTGGCAGCACATCACCCTGGTGGGCATCGCCGTGACCCTGGCGATCCTCTTCGGCGTGCCCCTGGGTATCCTGATGACCCGCTTCCCGACCCTGGCCGGTCCGCTGCAAGCCAGCGCCACCGTGCTGCTGACCATCCCGTCGATCGCCCTGTTCGGCCTGCTGCTGCCGTTCTATTCCAAGTTCGGCCAGGGCCTGGGGCCGCTGCCGGCGATCACCGCGGTGTTCCTCTATTCCCTGCTGCCGATCATGCGCAACACCTACCTGGCGCTGACCGGCGTCGAGCCGGGGATTCGCGAAGCGGCCCGTGGCATCGGCATGACCTTCGGCCAGCGCCTGCGCATGGTCGAGTTGCCGATCGCCGTGCCGGTGATTCTCGCCGGCGTTCGCACCGCCGTGGTGATGAACATCGGCGTCATGACCATCGCCGCCACCATCGGCGCCGGCGGCCTGGGTGTGCTCATTCTTGCCTCCATCAGCCGCAGCGACATGTCGATGCTGATCGTCGGCGCCGTACTGGTCAGTCTCCTGGCCATCTTCGCCGACCTGCTTCTGCAATGGCTGCAACGCTCGCTGACTCCAAAAGGACTGCTGAAATGATCGAACTTCAAAACCTGACCAAGACCTTCCAAAGCAACGGCAAGACCATCACCGCCGTTGACTCCGTAAGCCTGACCGTCAATGAAGGCGAGATTTGTGTGTTCCTCGGCCCGTCAGGCTGCGGCAAGAGCACCACGCTGAAAATGATCAACCGCCTGATCATGCCGACCTCGGGCAAGGTGCTGATCAACGGCGAAGACACCACCGGCCTGGACGAAGTGACCCTGCGCCGCAACATCGGCTACGTGATCCAGCAGATCGGCCTGTTCCCCAACATGACCATCGAGGAAAACATCGTGGTGGTGCCGCGCCTGCTGGGCTGGGACAAGCAGAAATGCCATGAGCGCGCCCGCGAGCTGATGAGCATGATCAAGCTCGAACCCAAGCAGTACCTGCATCGTTATCCGCGTGAGCTGTCCGGCGGCCAGCAACAGCGGATCGGGGTGATCCGCGCACTGGCGGCCGATGCGCCGCTGCTGCTGATGGACGAACCCTTCGGCGCGGTCGACCCGATCAACCGCGAGATGATCCAGAACGAGTTCTTCGAAATGCAGCGGGCGCTGAACAAGACCGTGATCATGGTCAGCCACGACATCGACGAAGCCATCAAGCTCGGCGACAAGATCGCCATCTTCCGCGCCGGCAAGCTGTTGCAGATCGACCACCCGGACACCCTGCTGGCCCATCCGGCGGACGACTTCGTCAGCAACTTCGTCGGCCAGGACAGCACCCTCAAGCGCCTGCTGCTGGTGAAGGCCGAGGACGCCGCCGACAACGCGCCGTCGGTCAGCCCGCAAACCCCGGTGGCCGACGCCCTGGAACTGATGGACGAACACGACCGCCGCTACCTGGTGGTGACCTGCGCCGAGAACAAGGCCCTGGGTTACGTGCGCCGCCGCGACCTGCACCGCCAAACCGGCACCTGCGCCCAGTACCTGCGCGAGTTCAACGCCACCGCGGCCTACGACGAACACCTGCGCATCCTGCTGTCGCGGATGTACGAGTTCAACCGTTCGTGGCTGCCGGTGCTGGACGCCGAGCGGGTGTTCCTCGGCGAAGTGACCCAGGAATCGATTGCCGCCTACCTCAGCTCCGGTCGCTCGCGGGGGATGAAGACCAATATCGTCTCGCCGGCCGAGACTGCGCTGGCCTGAGGCCTGTCCATCAACCCCGTGACATCACGCAAACGAGCCAGACCGAGGTCTGGCTCGTTTGTGCCATGACCGGAAAAACCACCACGCCCGAGTTTTTTATTCGCTGCATTTATGCATCGCAGCAGCGAGAAATCGCTGGCGACTGCATCAACTCCCGCCCCTACCTTGAACGGCATCCCAATCATTCGAGGAAGCCCTCATGTCCCCCTCCATGTTCGCCATCGAAATCCAGCGCCCCGGCGGTCATGCTGGCCAAGGCCTTCGGCGCGTCGCGGATCTTCACCACGGTTTCCAGCGAGGAACAGCAAAAGGTCAGCCTTGCCCTGGGCGCGGACCAGGCGATCAATTACCGGCAGGAAGATTTCGTCGAGGTGATGATGCAGGCCACCGACGGCAAGGGCGTGGACGTGATCGTCGATATCATTGCCGGGGACTATGTGGCACGCAATTTCGCCGCCGCGGCGACGTACGGCAGGATCGTGCAGATCGGCGTGCACAAGGGCGCGGCCCGGGAACTGAGCCTGTTCCCCTTGCTGAGCAAACGCCTGACGCTGGTGGGCTCGACCCTGCGCTCGCGCAGCCACGACGAGAAAGCCGAAATCGTCGCCGAGCTGGAACGGCAGGTTTGGCGCTGATCAGCGCCGGCCGGGTCAAACCCTATATATTCGAGCGGTTCGCGCTGGAGGATGTGCAGCAGGCCCACCGACTGATCGACAGCGGCCGGCATATCGGCAAGATCATCCTCCAGCTCTTTACCCGCGGCTGATCAGCCCGCCAGCGCCTTGAGCACCAGCGCCGCGACCGCCCCGCCCGACGCCGGGTTCTGCCCGGTGATCAGGCGTTGATCGGCCACCGCGAAGGATGCCCAGGGCTCGGCGGCCTTCTTGTAGATCGCGCCACGCTTGAGCATTTCGTCCTCGGTCAGGTACGGCACGTACTGATCGAGTTCGGCCAGTTTCTCCTCGGCGTTGGAGAAGCCGGTGGCTTCCTTGCCCTTGAGCAGCAGGCTGCCGTCGGACAGCTGGATGTTCAGCAGGCCCACGGCACCGTGGCACACCGACGAAACGATGCCGCCCGCTTCATAGATCAAACTGGCGATCTTCTGCAGCGCCTTGTTGTCCGGGAAGTCCCAGACCACGCCATGGCCACCGGCGTAGTAGATCACCGAGTAATCCGCCGGGTTGACCTGCTCCGGTTTCAGCACCGAGCCAAGCCGGGCCATGAACGCGGCGTCCTGGTACCAGGCCCAGTCGGTTTCGTCGGCCATGGCCAGGCTGTGGGGATCGATCGGTGTATAACCGCCCTTGGGGCTCACATAATCGACCGCGTAACCGGCCGCCTCGACCGCCTTGACGAAATGCACGGCTTCGCCCAGCCACAGGCCGGTGGCCCGGTTCAGCGTCGGGTACTTGGGAAAACTGGTCAGGACCACTAGCATTTTCTTGCTCATGCTTCACCTCACTGGACATGAATGGCTGCGCGGACCGGCCGCGCGGCCAAGGGAAAGCCACCTTAGCCAGCTCCACCCCGCGCACATAGCCGACGGGCCGCAACTGACTATTTCATTCTTGGAACAGCCCCACGATGTACGACCTGAACGAGCTGTACTTCTTTACCTGCATCGTCGAACACCAGGGAATAGGCGCAGCCAGCCGTAACCTGGGGATTCCCAAGTCCCGGCTCAGCCGTCACCTGAGCGCCCTCGAGGAGCGCCTCGGGGTGCGCCTGATCAACCGATCCACGCGTCAGTTCAGCGTTTCGGAGCTGGGGCTGGAGTACTACCAGCATTGCCTGGCCATGCTCGAAGGGGCCGAGGCTGCGCAGTCGCTGATCGAACACAGCCAGGCCTCCCCCAAGGGCACGGTGCGCATCGCCTGCCCCACCGCGCTGCTGAACTTCCTGGTGGCCGGCATGATCTCGCGCTTCATGGAGCGCTACCCCGAGATCAAGGTGCAGCTGGAAAGCACCAACCGCAGTGTCGACCTGCTGCGTGAAGGGTTCGACATTGCCCTGCGGGTCGACGTTCCACCGCTGGAAGACAGCAGCCTGACCCTCAAGCCGCTGTCCCGCAGCCCCCAGGAACTGGTGGCCAGCCCGGCGCTACTGGAACGCCTGGGGCCGGTGCGGGCGCTGAGCGACCTCACGGGATTTCCCAGCCTGGACCAGGGGCCGGCCAACCACAGCTATTGCTGGCACCTGGAAGATGACCAGGGGATACAGGCCTCGGTGGCGCACAGCCCGCGGCTGATCACCGACGACATGATCACCTTGCGCCGCGTCGCCCTCGAGGGCGGCGGTATCGTGCAACTGCCCAAGCTGGTGGTGTTCAAGGACATGCGCAACGGCACCTTGCGTCCGGTCCTCGCCGGCTGGAAACCCAGGAGCGCCCAGGTCTATGCGCTGTTCGCCAGCCGTCGCGGCGTCATGCCCTCGGTCCGCGCGCTGCTGGATTTTCTCGCCGAGAACTTTCGCGCCCTGGACTTTGAAAATCTCTACGACGGCTATGCTTTGCGCGGCGACGAGGATGCCTGTTTCCTGACCGACTCCAGGCTCTGAACCGGCGGATCGGCAAGGTCAGCGGACAATGGCGAGGAACATCAGCCTGTCATCTGGGTCGGTTACATAAATGACTGACTCGGACCACGCGACGAACGCGTGCAAAAGATCTCAGGCCCCTCACGCCCTAAAGTTCGCGCCGAACGTCCATGCTGGAAACGATCCATCCGGCTCAAGTACTGACGACGAGACAGCAAGGCCAAGGGCAAATACGCCCGTGGCCTTTTTGCTTTCGGCGACATGCCTTGGGAAGTAGGCGAACCAAAGTGGGGATACGGAGGACGTTCATTTGCACCCATTGTTTTTACCCGTTTGCCATTAGGAGCTCCCAGGTATGTCGATTCAGGTCGAAGACTATTTCGCGCGCGAAACCTTTCAGAAAATGAAGGCGTTCGCCGACAAGCAAGAAACTCCGTTCGTGGTCATCGACACCCAGATGATCGCCCAGGCCTACGATGACCTGCGCGCCGGTTTCGAGTTCGCCAAGGTCTACTACGCGGTAAAAGCCAACCCGGCCGTCGAAATCATCGACCTGCTGCGGGAAAAAGGTTCGAACTTCGACATCGCCTCGATCTACGAACTGGACAAGGTGCTGGGCCGCGGCGTCAGCCCGGACCAGATCAGCTACGGCAACACCATCAAGAAATCCAAGGACATCCGCTACTTCTACGAGAAGGGCGTGCGCCTGTATGCCACCGACTCCGAAGCCGACCTGCGCAACATCGCCAAGGCCGCGCCGGGCTCGAAAGTCTATGTGCGGATCCTCACCGAAGGCTCGACCACCGCTGACTGGCCGCTGTCGCGCAAGTTCGGCTGCCAGACCGACATGGCCATGGACCTGCTGATCCTCGCCCGCGACCTGGGCCTGGTGCCTTACGGCGTGTCGTTCCACGTGGGTTCGCAACAGCGCGACATCAGCGTCTGGGACGCGGCGATCGCCAAGGTCAAGGTGATCTTCGAACGCCTGAAGGAAGAAGACGGCATCCACCTCAAGCTGATCAACATGGGTGGCGGCTTCCCGGCCAACTACATCACCCGCACCAACAGCCTGGAAACCTATGCCGAGGAAATCATCCGCTTCCTCAAGGAAGACTTCGGCGACGAGCTGCCGGAAATCATCCTCGAGCCAGGCCGTTCGCTGATCGCCAACGCCGGCATCCTGGTCAGCGAAGTGGTGCTGGTAGCGCGTAAATCCCGCACCGCCGTGGAGCGCTGGATCTACACCGACGTGGGCAAGTTCTCCGGCCTGATCGAAACCATGGACGAAGCCATCAAGTTCCCGATCTGGACCGAGAAGAAAGGCGAGACGGAGGAAGTGGTGATTGCCGGTCCGACCTGCGACAGCGCCGACATCATGTACGAGAACTACAAGTACGGACTGCCGCTGAACCTGGCCATCGGCGACCGCCTGTACTGGCTGTCCACCGGTGCCTACACCACCAGCTACAGCGCTGTGGAATTCAACGGCTTCCCGCCACTGAAATCCTTCTACGTGTAAGCGCCACGCCGTAACGAAAAAGCCCATGACGTGTCATGGGCTTTTTTATGCCTGCGAAATGGCGGTGGCTTGCGTCTATGTAGCGCACGCATTGCCTCTGTAGGAGCGAAGCTTGCTCGCGATAGGCCGAAGGCCGGTGGCGGCCTTGATACCGTCATCGCGGGCAAGCCTCGCTCCTACAGAAGCTACAGCTGGGCTAACGCCTCGCGGTCGGTTTCGTCACCCAGCTCTGCCGCACGCTGGTGATAAGCCAGGGCCAGGCCGCGGATCTGCGGATGGGCCGCCTGCAACAAAGCGCCACGGGCGACCCGCAGGAAGTTCAGGTTGCCGCCTTCCAGAGCCTTGCCCAGCCAACCCAGCGCCTCGTCGATACGCCCGGCATCGGCCAGCACCGCGGCGTGGCTGAACTGCCCACGGAAATCCCCGCCCTCGGCGGAACGGCGATACCAGTCGCAGGCCGCCGCGACATCCCTGGGGCAGTGACGCCCCTCCTCCAGATAGCGGCCCAGCAGGTTCATGGATTTGGCATGGCCCATGGCGGCCGCGCGCTGGTAGCAGTTCAAGGCCAGGGCGTGGTTTTCAGCGACTCCGCGACCGGTGGCCAGCAGGTTGGCGTAGTTGTACAGCGCCCAGTCCAGCCCGGCTTCGGCCGCCTGGCGATAATGCCCGGCAGCCGCCTTGGCATCGGCCTCGCAGCCCCAACCGTGCTCACAGCAGCGCCCCAGCATGTTGCGCGCCATCAGGTGCCCGCCCTTGGCGGCGATCGTGAACCAGCGCAGCGCCAGCGCCTGGTCGCGCTCGATGCCCAGGCCGTCGAGGAGGATCTGCCCGAGCAGCGCCTGGGCATCCAGCACGCCCTCCCCGGCCGCCAGCAGGATCGCCTGGGCGGCCCGGGCCGGGCTCTGTTCGAGCATGGCGCGCAGTTGCTCGCCGTCGAGGACTTCCTCGCGGCGTAACTGGAAACTCACGGTCTACACCTCGACCCAGCGGCGCAACAGGTTGTGGTAGGTGCCGGTCAGGCGGATCAGCGACGGATGATCCGGCATGTCGCGGGTCAGTTGCTGGATCGCCTCGTCCATCTCGAACAGCAGGGCGCGCTGGCTGTCTTCGCGCACCAGGCTCTGGGTCCAGAAGAACGACGCATAACGGGTGCCGCGGGTGACCGCATTGACCTTGTGCAGGCTGGTACCCGGGTACAGCACCATGTCGCCGGCCGGCAGCTTCACCCGCTGGGTGCCGAAGGTGTCCTGGATTTCCAGCTCGCCGCCGTCGTAGTCCTCCGGGTCGCTGAAAAACAGGGTCGAGGACAGGTCGGTCCGCACCCGCTCGACGCTGCCCTTGGGCTGGCGCACGGCGTTGTCGATATGGAAGTCGAAACTGCCACCGGCGGTGTAGCAGTTGAGCAGCGGCGGGAACACCTTGTGCGGCAGCGCCGCCGACATGAAGCGCGGGTGCTGCCACAGGCGCTCGAGCATCGCCGCGCCGATCTCCTGGGCCAGCGGGTGGCCTTCGGGCAGCTGCAGGTTGTGCTTGGCCTTGGCCGACTGGTAACCGGCGGTGATCTTGCCATCGGCCCAGTCCGCCTGCTCCAGGGCCTCACGAATACGCAGCACTTCTTCACGGGAGAACAGGCCGGGAATATGCAGGAGCATGAGGCAATACCTGAAAGCAAAGGGGTGCAAATGATATTGATTCTTATTGCAAATGTAAAATGCGCAGACGAATGAAAACGTAAAAACCGTAAAGCGAAATTGTAAAGAATGTAAATTCTGTGCGAATAGCAATTTTTCGCAATTGATACAAATACTTGTTCGCCTTATATTCCGCCGCCTCAAATCCTTGGGGAGGGGAATCACCATGTCGCGCCAACAACCACCATCACCGCTCGGTTCACCACGCCTGCTGGCGTCTGCAATTGGCGTGGCGATCACCGCCGGTTCCGCAGCCCACATGGCTTTTGCCGCGGAAAACACCGAGAAGAAAGCCGCCGGCAATGCCATTTCCCTGGATGCCACCAGCATCACCGGCGAAGCCCAGGACCAGACGTCCTACCAGGTCGAAAAGGCCTCGTCGCAGAAGTACACCGCGCCGCTGGTCAACACCCCGCGCTCGGTCACCGTGGTGCCTCAACAAGTCCTCAAGGACACCGCCGCCACCTCGCTGCAGGATGCGCTGCGCACCGTGCCGGGCATCACCTTCGGCGCCGGTGAAGGCGGCAACCCGCAAGGCGACCGTCCGTTCATCCGCGGCTTCGACGCCCAGGGCGACACCTACCTCGATGGCGTGCGCGACACCGGCGGCCAGAGCCGCGAGATCTTCGACATCGAATCGATCGAAGTCAGCAAGGGCCCCAACTCCTCCTTCGGCGGTCGCGGCTCGGCCGGCGGCAGACTCAACCTGGTGAGCAAGACGCCCAAGCAGCAAGACTTCCTCAACGGTGGCTTCACCTATGGCTCCGACCAGACCCGCCGTTATGTGCTGGACGTGAACCGCCAGTTCCTCGACAGCGCCGCCTTCCGCCTGAACCTGATGAGCCACGAGCAGAACGTGGCCGGTCGCGACGCCGTCAACTACGACCGCTGGGGTGTGGCACCGTCCCTGACGTTCGGCCTGGGCACCCCGACCCGCGTCAACTTCAGCTACTACCACATGGAAAGCGATGACCTGCCGGACTCGGGCATTCCCTACGGCTACAGCTCGACCAGCGCCACCGCCCACAAGCACGACAAACCGACCGACGGCGGCGACAGCGACAACTTCTATGGCTTGAAGGATCGTGACTTCCGCAAGACCCGCGCGGACATCAGCACCGTCTCCATCGAGCACGACCTGAATGACAACATGACGCTGAAAAACACCCTGCGTCATGGCAACACCGGCCAGGACTACATCCTCACCCAGCCGGACGACAGCAAGTTCAACGTCAACAAGTACGGCACCGTGTGGCGTCGCGCCAACTCGCGGGTGTCCACCACCGAAACCACCACCAACCAGACCGACCTGTTCGGCGAATTCCAGGCCCTGGGCTTCAAGCACAACTACTCCACCGGCCTTGAGTTCACCGGCGAAGAGACTCGCGTCAGCAGCTACAACATCGCCGGCAACACCGCCAAGGTCTGTAACCCGGGCAGCATCCCGAGCTGCACCTCGCTGAGCAACCCGAACCCGGACGATGCCTGGACCGGCGCCATCAGCCGCAACTACTACGGCACCAACACCAAAGCCACCAGCCGCGCGGCCTATGTGTTCGACACCATCGAGCTCGATCCGCAATGGCTGCTGAACGTCGGCCTGCGCTACGACACCTTCGACACCGTGGCCAATACCGACACCGCCACCGGGCGCACCAAGATCAAGGACGACAGCCAGTTCTGGAACTGGCAGGCCGGCCTGGTGTGGAAACCGACGGACAACGGCAGCGTCTACGCCTCCTACGCCACTTCGGCGACACCACCGGGCGGCCTGGTCGGCGAGGGTGCGGACGGCAATCCGCTATCCGCCGGCGCCAGCGTCAGCGACCTGCAACCGGAAGAAACCGTCAACTACGAGCTGGGCACCAAGTGGGATGTGTTCAACGACCGCCTGTCCCTGACCGCCGCGGTGTTCCGTACCGAGAAGAAAAACACCCGCATCCTGGTGGACGCCCTGACCTACCAGAACGCCGGTGAGTCGCGCGTCGACGGCCTGGAGCTGTCGGCCAGCGGCAAGATCACCGACAAGTGGCAGGTCTTCGCCGGCTACAGCTACCTGAAAAGCGAGCTGGTGGACGCCGGCCTCAACGGTCGTAACGGGGTCGTCAGCGCCGGTTCGAACAAAGGCAATGAAATGCCGAACACGCCGAAAAACAGCTTCAGCCTGTGGACCACTTATGAAGTGCTGCCGAAGCTGACCGTGGGCGGCGGTGCGTTCTATGTCGACGAGGTGTATGGCGATGCCGGCAATACCGTGTATGTGCCGTCCTACACCCGCTACGACGCCATGGCCAGCTACAAGCTGAGCAAGAACGTCGACCTGCAGCTGAACGTGCAGAACCTGACCGACAAGACCTACTACGACAAAGCCTACTCGGCGCACTTCGCCAACCAGGCAGCCGGCCGTACCGCCTTGTTCACCACCAACTTCCACTTCTGACGGGTTTCACCTGTAGCCGCTGCCGCAGGCTGCGATCGACCCCGAAGGGGGCGCAGGATCTCAAGATCGCTGGAGGACCTGCGTGTCGAGCGCGACCCCGGCCTATCGCAGCCTTCGGCAGCGGCTACACCCACACAAGCCCCATCCACTTCGGTGAGTGGGGCTTTTGTGCGTAAGAAAGAATGCTTCTCGACAACTCACGGCATAATGCGCGCCGTGCACAGACTTACAGAACCAACGAGGCGGTCGATGTGTTGAAGAAAACCCTGTTCCAGTTGCACTGGTTTTTCGGCATCAGCGCCGGCCTGGTCCTGGCCTTGATGGGCATTACCGGAGCGACCGTGTCGTTCCAGGATGAAATCCTGCGTGCCCTCAACCCCTCCACACTGCAGGTGGAAAAACAGCCGGCCGGCGTCCTGCCACCCGCCGAGCTGGTGGAAAAAATCCAGGCTGCCTCGGGCAAGACCGTGTCGATGCTCACCGTGGAAGCCGACAGCGGCAATGCCGCCCGCGTCTGGTTCACCCCGCCGCCGGGCCAGCGCCGCGGCGAGATGCGCTATTTCGACCCCTACACCGGCGCATTCATGGGCGCCGCCCTGGGCCAGGACTTCTTCGGCCTGATGCTGCAGCTGCACCGTTTCCTGGCCATGGGCGACAGCGGCCGGCAGATCACCGGCGCCTGCACCCTGATCCTGATCTTCTTCTGCCTGTCCGGCCTGTACCTGCGCTGGCCGCGCCAGGTGGCGAGCTGGCGCGCCTGGCTGACCCTGGACTGGGCGAAAAAAGGCCGTGGCTTCAACTGGGACCTGCACGCCGTGGCCGGGACCTGGTGCCTGCTGTTCTATCTATTGGCGGCACTGACTGGCTTGTCCTGGTCCTACGAGTGGTACAACAAGGGCCTGAACAAACTGCTGGCCGACTCGCCACAGGGCCAGCGCATGAAGGGCGGCCGGGGCGCGCCGCCCCAGGGCCCGGCGCCGACCGCCGACTACAACGCCATGTGGCTGGGCATCTACAGCACCGCCGGCAAGGACCTGAGTTCCTACAACATCCGCATGCCCGCGGTGGCCGGCAAGCCGGCGACCGTGTTCTATCTGCTCAAGCATTCGCCCCACGACCGCGCGCTGAACCAGATCACTATCGACCCGAACAGCGGCGTGGTCAGCCGCCATGACCGCTACAGCGACAAGAGCCTCAAGGCCCAGTTGCTGACCAGCATCTATGCCCTGCACGTGGGCAGCTACTTCGGCATCGTCGGGCGCATCCTGGTGACTATCGCTTCGTTGACCATGCCGCTGTTCTTTATCACCGGCTGGCTGCTGTACCTGGATCGCCGGCGCAAGAAACGCCAGATCAAAGACGCGCGCCAGGGCCTGAGCGTCGACGCCGGCGATGCCTCGGCCTGGCTGATCGGCTTCGCCAGCCAGAGCGGTTTCGCCGAACAACTGGCCTGGCAGACTGCCGGACAATTGCAGGCCGCCGGCGTACCGGCCAGGGTCCAGCCGCTGGCCAGCGTCAGCGAGCAAGACCTGCTGAATACCCAGAACGCATTGTTCGTGGTCAGCACCTTCGGCGACGGCGAAGCGCCGGACAGCGCCCGGGGCTTCGAGCGCAAGGTGCTGAGCCGCGCCTTGTCCCTGGACAACCTCAAGTACGCCGTACTGGGCCTGGGCGACCGGCAATACCCGCACTTCTGCGGCTTTGCCAAGCGCCTGCATGGCTGGCTGGCCGAGCATGGCGGCAACACCCTGTTCGCCCCGGTGGAAGTCGACAGCGGCGATAGCTACGCCCTGCGCCACTGGCAGCAGCAACTGGGCCAGTTGATCGGACAAGCGCCAGTGGACCTGTGGCAGGCGCCCGCCTACGACAACTGGACCCTGAACCAGCGCCTGCTGCTCAACCCCGACAGCAGCGGCTCCGGCGTCTACCTGTTGGGCCTGACGCCACCACAACCGAGCAGCTGGCTGGCCGGCGACCTGGTGGAAGTGCTGCCGCGCAACTGCGCATGGGCCATCGAGTTCTTCCTCGACGGCCTGGGCCTGGACGGCAGCGCCACGGTGCAGCTCGACGGCCTGACGGAAACCCTGACCCAGGCCTTGGCCAGCCGCCAGCTCCCGGAAAACCGTGCCCATCTGGTGGGCCTGCACGCCCAGGCACTGGTGGATGCCCTGGTGCCGCTGGCGATGCGCGAATACTCCATCGCCTCGCTGGCCAGCGACGGCCAACTGGAACTGCTGGTACGCCAGGAACGCCACCCCGACGGCAGCCTGGGCATCGGCTCCGGCTGGCTTACCGAGCACGCGCCGGTCGGCTCCAGCATCAGCCTGCGGGTGCGGCGCAACAGCGGCTTCCATCTGCCGGCCGAGCCTTGTCCGCTGATCCTGTTGGGCAACGGCACAGGCCTGGCCGGCTTGCGCAGCCTGCTCAAGGCGCGCATCGCCGAGGGCCAGCAAGACAACTGGCTGATCTTCGGCGAGCGCAACGCCGAGCATGATTTCTACTGCAAGGACGAGCTGCAGGAATGGCTGACCGCCGGCGACCTGCGCCGCCTGGACCTGGCCTTCTCCCGCGATCAGGCAGAGAAGATCTATGTCCAGGACCGCCTGCGCCAACAGGCCGAACGCCTCAAGCAATGGCTGGCCGACGGCGCCTCGATCTACATCTGCGGCAGCCTGCAAGGCATGGCCTCGGGGGTGGATCAGGTGCTCAACGAGGTGCTGGGTGCCGAGGTGGTCGAACGCCTGATCGAGCAAGGCCGCTATCGCCGGGACGTCTATTGATTCACCGCATGCTTCTGTAGGAGCGAAGCTTGCTCGCGATAGGCCGAAGGCCGGTAGCGGGCCTTGATACCGCCATCGCGGGCAAGCCTCGCTCCTACAGAAGCCGGTACGTGATCAAACCGGCTGCAACTTGCGCTCGAACACCGCCACCCCGTCCAGGTCCCGCAGGATCACCTTCAACTCCCCGCTCTGCCCTTCGATCTGCACTTCACCGAAGAACTGGAACCCAGCAAACGGCGAGGTGTTCTGCGCCGGCGGCGCCTTCTGGAACACCACCTCCGGACCGAAGGTCTTGTCCAGCGCGTTGGGCCCGAAACTACCGGCATTCAAAGGCCCGGCGACGAATTCCCAGAACGGCTCGAAATCCTGGAACGCCGCGCGGTCCGGGTGATAGTGGTGCGCCGCGCAGTAATGCACGTCCGCCGTCAGCCACACATGGTTGCGCACCTTGTGCTTGCGCAGGAACGCCAGCAGCTCGGCGATCTCCAGCTCGCGGCCCTGGGCCGGGCCCGGGTCGCCGTTGGCGATTGCCTCCCAGCGCGGCACGCCGGGGCTGACCTCGCCGTCCGGCACGCCGAGGCCGATAGGCATGTCGGCCGCCACCACCTTCCACTGCGCCTTGGAGTGCTTGAGCCCTTGCTTGAGCCAATCCAACTGTTCGCGGCCGAGGAACGGCTTGGCCGCGCCGAGATTGTCGTCGTTGCCGCCGCGATAGCTGCGCATGTCCAGCACGAACACATCCAGCAGCGGCCCGTAGCTCAGCTTGCGATAGATCCGCCCGCCCTGATCGGCGCTCTGCAAGCGCATCGGCGCGTATTCCAGCCAGGCCTGCCGCGCACGGCCCACCAGGGTGTGGATATCTTTAGTGGTGTAACGCTCATCCAGCACCTTGCTCGGCGACCAGTTGTTGACCACCTCATGGTCGTCCCACTGCCAGATCTGCGGCACCTCGGCGTTGAAGCGCCGCACGTTCTCGTCCAGCAGGTTGTAGCGGTAGTTGCCGCGGTATTCGTCGAGGGTCTCGGCGACCTTGCTCTTGGCCTCGGTGGTGATATTGCGCCACACCCGGCCGTTCTCGGTGCTCAGCTGCGCCGGCACCGGGCCATCGGCGTAAATGGTGTCGCCGCTGTGGATAAAAAAGTCCGGCAGGCGCCGGCGCATGGCCTCGTAGATGCGCATGCCACCGATGTCCGGGTTGATGCCGAAACCCTGGCCGACGGTGTCGCCGCTCCAGACAAAGCGGATATCGCGACGGGTCTGCGGCACGCTGCGCAAATGGCCGAACCAGGGCTTGCTGCGCACGCCGGTCTGGGCGTCCTCGAAATACACCCGATAAAAAATCGCCTGGTCGGTGGGCAGCCCGCCCAACTCGACCCGCGCCGTGAAGTCGGTGCGGGCATCGACCAGGGGTGAGACAAACTTGCGCGGGTTGCTGAACAGGCTGCGGGTATCCCACTCCACCACCATCCGCGCCGGCCGGTCGGTACGGCTCCAGACCATCGCCCGATCGCCGAGCAGATCCCCGGACTGCACGCCATCGACCATCTTCGGCCGGTCCTTGCCCGAGGCAATCACCGCCGGCGCCAACCCCGGCAGCAACAGCCCTGCCCCCGCCACCTGAATCAAACGCCGCCGACCGAGAGTGAAATCGCTCATGGTTGCTCCCTGACCTAATGTCAAAAGCAAACCTTAGCCAGTGTGGATGAACTGCGTATGACAAACCCCACACCCCGCCTCTACTGTAGGAGCGAGCTTGCTCGCAATGGCCGTCAACGATAACGCCACCTGTCTGATGAACTGCGGTGTTACAGCCGAGCATTGCGAGTCATGGAATAACTAAACGATTGAGGATGGCAACTGGACGCGGGTTAGCAGACCGGGGCTCAGGAGCCCGGCGCACCCGAGGGTGCCCCACGTTCAGCCGCCAGAACAGAATCCGACTAAAGCCAATCACTGAAAAACCAGAGACAAACCCGAGGCTAGACAGCACCTTTCCCAGGCGCAAGTGGCCCAGCGTTTCTCGGAAAGGCCTTACACAAGAAAGTGAAGAGCCGCACTTTCAAACAGCGTCCTACAAGGTCCAACGCGTCATCCGAACGATCTGCTCGCGAGCAAGCTCGCTCCTACAAAAGGCCCCGATATACCCACGGTCCCTGTAGCCGCTGCCGAGCCCGCGAGGCTGCGATAGGACCGAAGGTTCTCCTGCAATCTCAAGATCCCGCGCCCTCTTCAAAATCGATCGCAGCCTGCGGCAGTCATTTCAGATCAAAGACGATTGCCATCGAGCAAGGCATCCACCACACCACGCGCCATCTCCACGGAATGCACCAGCGACCAGATCAGGCCACGCTCGATACCGCTGGCGTGCTCGGTGATCTCGTCGGAAACCTCCTCGGCGGACTTGAGCAGCATCGACACATGCAGCAACGCCTCTTCGGCGCTGATGCCTGGGCGGACGGTGAAGAGCGAGTTGTTGCCAATGGTAGAGCTGGCTGTTTCTTTAAGCGCTTTAAGCACCGAGCGGTTAGCTTCATCGTGCTTGAAATCACACAAGCGACGAGCGTGAGAAACCAGGGGGACAGAATTTGGGCTTTTCATGATGCTCCTCCGAATAAATGGAGTCGCCATGACTCATCAGAACAAGTGAAACACCGACCGATGAACACGGGACCGAAATCCCCTGACCCGGGCTGCTAGTCCCGATCACTGAAAAACCAGTGACAAACCCGAGGCTAGACAGCGCCCTTCCCAGACGCAAGCGGCCCGGAGCTTCTCGGAAAAGCCTTACAAAGGAAAGCGAAACGCCTCACTTTCAGACAGCGTCTTACGCGACAAAACTGTCATCCGCAGAACCTGATACACACGATCCCTGTAGCCGCTGCCGCAGGTTGCGATAGGACCGAAGGTCCTCCAGCGGTCTCAAGATCCTGCGCCCCCTTCGGGGTCGATCGCAGCCTCGCAAGCTCGGCAGCGGCTACAGGGTTTCGCGCCGACCGGCAGGTCGCGCCCAGCTTTGGCTTTTGATCTTGATCTACCCGCCCCATCGGGAGGCTTCGTTCCGGTGTTCATCAGGGGGATGGCGCGCAGCGCCCCTCGACGCAGTCGAGGACATCGTATGGAGGTCGAAGCGAAGCCGACCGGAGTCGATGCCCCCTGATG